>OBLK01000010.1_pt1 | contig 157678 bp, 155 predicted proteins | sample 1518871 | NCBI WGS metagenome assembly OBLK01 (sample SAMEA2464837, study PRJEB22497) | soil metagenome | biome: Grassland; feature: Farmland; material: Clay | place: Australia | collected 2013-02-01 | depth 0.8 m
GGGGTGGGGGATTTTCAAGTGGCCCCGACTGGGGGAAGTTGGGCGCCCGCCAGGGATCAGGGAGCCATTGAAAGCGCGCAGCCGGGACGAACGCCGTCTCACCGGGAAGCACGATGTAGACAAAACACTCGCGCATGGCGTTAGAAATCGTTGTCGAGAGTGGGAGCACTCGCACGAGCACGTTTACGACGCACGGCTGAGGCGAGACCCACCATATCGGTTGCAGGGTTGGCGAGTTGCGATACCGGTCCCATCAGGTCATAAGCCCAAAGCAGCGCCAGATAGACCGCTGCCGCCGTGCCTGGACGACCCCGCTCGGCATCTGCCACGGCACGACGGCCAGTCCCGATCTTCTCGGCGACCTGATCGAGCCTCAGGTTTCGAGCAAGCCGAGCCGTGCGCAGGTTCGCGCCCAGCTGGCGTAGTGCCGCCTCGACCGGATAGGGCGGAGTGCTCAGGAGGGGAGTCTTTGTGCGCGCCATTGCTATATAAAGTACGTTATATACTTGTACATGCTTTGTTTAGCATACTGCACATGCGCCGCGTGTCAAGCGGAAATGCTATATAAAGCGCGGTATATGCTGCAACGCGCTAAATAAATCTATTTTCTGCGCAGTACGACTACGACGTACACCCCTGAGTTCGGTGCGAACGCCCTCAGAACTCCGAAGAGCCAAGGAAGGAGTCCGCGGAGCGGTCCTGGCGAGGAGCCTCTGGCAGGTACGGAAGCCGTAGGACAGTGCTGTTGACGCCAATGTGGGCAGCGCAGGGCGCCCCGGGACAGGTTGACGAGCCTCGACCGATGAATTTCAGCCGGCCGCCGAGCAGGAACGTCTGAAATCAAGCTTGCGGCACTTCGACTGACCGTGGGGTGAGCTTCGGGCCGGTTGAGGCTTGGAATGCTGGACTCGAAACCGAGGGGCTGAACGGCGGGCTATTGCTTCGCGGAGACTCTCTGCTCGGCACCGAGCGCGCGCAATGCATCGAGCAACGCCGATTCACGTGCCGCGCTGGAGACAGCTTCCGCGCGTGCCGCCGCCAACTGCTCCTCCGCAGCCCGCGCCCGCAGCGCAGACAGGCGATTTGCGACCGGCCGCTCAGGGTCGGCGCAAGGCTGTCCACCGCCGAACGGGTGATCAGACTGCGCGGTCCGCCGGGCTCAGCTGCTGCAGCAGCTCGCCGACATGGCGTACCACCAGCGACAGATGCCCCTCGCCAGGGAAGTAGCGGGCATCGCATGCCGGCAATGCCGCAGCCAGGCCGCGAGCCATGCGCGGAGGAAGGATCTGGTCGGCGAGTCCCTGCCAAAGGCTGACGCGCATATGCACATCCTCGAGACGGAAATCCCACGGGCGCGCGATCAGCGTCAGCTCCCAGGCTGCGCCGCGTCCGCCCTGGCGCACAGCCTCCATCATGCTCCGCATCATCAGTGACCGATAATCAGGATCGGCAAACAAGTCGCGGTCCGGCGCCTGCAGACCCGTCATCATGAACTTGAGGCATCTGTCCGGACTACGCCGCATCCCATCAGCGATCGGATAGACCACCGCACGGCCGATCGGCGGCGCGTGCAAGGCCAACGCCAACAGAAGCCGGTCTTGCAGAATCATTCCCGTGGTGCCGCCGACGACACCGAGCGGGCCCAGGGGACAAAGCAGCGCGACCCGGTCCAGGCGCTCGGACAGCGATGCGGCACAGGCAAGAGCATAGGGCGCACCGCCGGACACACCGACGATCGAGAATCGCCCCAGTCCGAGCGCGTCCGCCACTGCGGCAATGTCGGCGGGCCAGTCGCCTATGCGGCGCCCGTGTCGAAACGTGGATTCGCCGAATCCCGGACGATCGACGGCCAGCAGACGCAGGCCTAGGCGACCGGCGGCGGCGCCGGCCACGCGGGCTTCGAGACGCGAGCCAGGGTATCCATGGAAGTACAGGACCGGCGGCCCCGTGCCGTCACCGAGTCCGAGGCAGGCGATCGTGCGTCCGTCGGTGAGGCGTACTCGGTACTCCAGCTCGGCGACGCCGATTCCGCTCGGTCGGGGGGCGAGTTCCAATACGGCCATGTTCTCATATTAGCCCAAGAGCGCGTCGGCACGCGGAACGGATTGGACCACCGGCACGAAGTTTGAAAAGTCGAAGTCATCGTCCGCGCGGCGCGCAGCGCTTGGAAACGTACGGTGAATCGATCAACGCCGAACGCAGACTTGCGGTCTCACACCAACCGACTCGGCGCTGAAGCAAAAAAGGCGTGACGGTGAGCCGCACGACATACAATGGTGTCACCGTCAGTACGACATCCACCCGGACTGGAGCGACCATGTGCCACCCCAGCAGTGGGACGTTACGGCTAAAAGTGATGACGGCAAATCGCCGTCCCTCGTATGTGGTTCGAGTGTGCGGATGACGCCGGATCGCGACACCTTGCACCGCGCGATTTCTAATATTCCCCAAAGGATCAAAAAAAGAGCGCTTTGACGGGGGGCTCTACGCGAGGTTTCGACATCACACCTTTGCCGAGGGTATGCTGTCAACTGCCGGCCGCCGGAAGCGTTTTGACCAACTGAGTGTACGCGGCTCGCAAACCGTATTCTGTCAAATCGATTTGGGGGACATTCGAAGAAGCGGATTCGCTCTCGCTTCCAGTGAGACGAGCGGGGGAATGCGAGGCTCTCGGAAGACTCGAAGCGTCCGATCGGTTTGGATCATGTGAACAAATTTTGGAGTGAATCGAACCATGAAACTTTCAATTACCGGCACCCGTTTCCGACGCCTGGCGCGTTTGGCCGCCGTCGCGTTTGTAGCCGTGCCGCTGTTGGCTGCTTGCGGCGGCGGCAGCGGCGGATCTTCCTCGACGTTGAACCTCGGTATTACGGACGGACCGGTCGACTCGGCGAGCTCGGTGGTGGTCTCCTTCACCGGCGTGGAGCTGCAGCCGAGTGGGGGCGGCAAGGCGATCACGTTCACCTTCAACACACCGGAGACGATCGATCTGCTTAAGGAACAGAACGGCAACGAGGCGGCACTGCTCACCGGTGTAGCCGTTCCGGCGGGCAATTACGACTGGATCCGCCTGATCCTGAATGTCGGCTCGAACGGCACGGTGGCGGGCTCCTACATCACGATCAACGGCGCCCAGTATCCGCTGATCATCCCGAGCGGCGCCCAGACGGGATTGAAGCTGGTCCAGGGCTTCACCATGACGGCCAATCAGGTGGCGAATTTCACCATTGATTTCATGCTGCAGCAGTCGATCACCGCCCCGCCGGGCCAGACCAGCGGCGGCACACAGGATTACATCCTGAAGCCGGCGTTGCGCCTCATCGACAATGTCCAGGCCGGCACACTCAGCGGCACGGTGACGCTCAGCTCCCTGCCGAGCAGTTGCCAGAGCGGCTATACGGGCAGCGGCCCGCTGCCCAATGCGCACGTCTACATCTTTTCCGGCACGGTGGACGCGACGGCCACCCCCTTCAGCACGCTGACTCCGGTGGTGGAGCCGCAGATCACGTTGTCGTCGACGGGCAACTACACCTACGACCAGCCGTTCCTGCTCGCCGGCCCGTATACGCTGGCGGTCGCCTGCACGAGCACCACGAATGGCACGACCACCGTGTCGTACAATCCGGCCGCGGGCAAGGATGCGACCGTGACCGCCAATCAGACCACTACGGTGAACCTCCCGTAACCCGTCAGACCCCCCGATCGGCAATCCGCCGGTCGGGGGGCATTTCGGACAGGTGGTCCGCCGGCGGGACGCTAGCGCCTGCCTGAGTGCCCGAAGCCGCCCGCGCCGCGGCTGCTTTCTTCGAAGGACGCGACCACTTCCAGCGCCACCTGCACCACCGGCACCACGATGAGCTGCGCGATCCGCTCGCCGGGCTGGATGACGAAAGGCTCGTGCGCACGGTTCCAACAGGACACCATGAGCTGGCCCTGGTAATCCGAGTCGATCAGTCCCACGAGGTTTCCGAGCACCACGCCGTGCTTGTGGCCGAGGCCCGAGCGCGGCAGGATCACCGCCGCGAGCGCGGGGTCAGCCAGGTGAATCGCCATGCCGGTGGGGATCAGCTCCGCGCGCCCCGCCTCCAGAGTCAGCGGCTCATCCACGCAGGCCCGCAGATCCAGGCCCGCCGACCCCGCCGTCGCGTACGCGGGCAGCGGAAACTCCGTGCCGAGTCGCCGGTCCAGGATCCTGATCTTCAGCGGCCGCGCGGCGGCGGGCACGGCGCTCAAGCGCGGACCGTGTCGCGTGGGCGCGGCCCCGCGAGCGACGCCGTGTAGGATTCGGCGATCAGACGAACCAGCTCGCGCGCCAGGGCGAGCTTCGGCCCGCTGCCCAGGTCCTGCCGCGCGTTGCGCCACAGCACGATCAGATGGTTGTCCTCGCAGTCGAACCCCTTGGTGTGACCGACCTCGTTGGCCGCGATCATGTCGAGGTTCTTCTTCAGCAGCTTGGCCCGGGCGTTCTGCTCGACCGACTCGGTCTCGGCGGCGAAGCCCACCACGAAGGGCCGCTCGGGCCGCGCGGCCACGGTTGCCAGCACGTCGATGGTGCGCTCCATGTCGAGGTGCAGCCGGTCGGAGGTTTTCTTGATCTTCTGCGCGGCGGGGCTGGCGGGACGGTAATCCGCCACCGCCGCCGTCGAGATGAAAATGTGCGCCTGCGCGACTTCACGCTGCACCGCCGTCAGCATGGCCTCCGCGCTTTCGACATCCACGCGCCGCACGCCGGGCGGCGTCGGCAGCGCGACCGGTCCGCTGACCAGAACGACCTCGGCGCCCGCCTCGCGCGCGGCCTGCGCCACCGCGAAGCCCATCTTGCCCGAGCTGCGATTGCTGATGAAGCGCACCGGATCGATGCGCTCGCGCGTGGGTCCGGCGCTGATCAGCACACGCCGGCCGTGCAGCGGTCCGTCGCACGGCAGCAGGTCCGCGACGCGATCGGCGAGCTCCTGCGGCTCCAGCATGCGTCCCTCACCCACTTCGCCACAGGCCTGTCCGCCTTCGGCCGGCCCGAGCACGTGTACACCCCTCTGGCGAAGCAGGGCGACGTTGGCCGCCGTGGCGGCGTTACTCCACATGACGCGATTCATGGCCGGCGCGACGGCAATCGGCGCCTCGGTCGCGAGGCACAGCGTTGCCAGCAGGTCATCGGCCTTGCCGCCGGCCAGGCGCGCCAGGAAGTCCGCGCTCGCCGGCGCAACCAACACCAGGTCGGCCCAGCGGGCCAGCTCGATGTGGCCCATGGCCGCCTCGGCCGCACTGTCCCAAAGGTCGGTCCGCACCGGGCGGCCCGAGAGCGCCTGGAAGGTGATCGGGCCGACGAACTCGCGGGCGGCGGCGGTCATGGCCACCTGGACTTCGGCGCCGCGCTCGCGCAGGCGCCTCACCAGGTCCGCGCTCTTGTATGCGGCGATTCCGCCGGTCACTCCGAGAAGGATGTGTTTGCCTTGCATGCGGCGATTATCGGGCGCCTTTCACCGCCCACGCAAACGGACCGGCACGAACTGCGCATTTCTGCATGAACACTCCCCTTTTTCCCCCTCCCCGGCCCCTTTCCGCCGACTCATTATGGGGTCCCCGGCCACGGGAGCGCTCAAGATGCAGATCCAGGTACGAGAAACCGGCTTGCTGCCCATATGCAAATGGGCGCTCTCGGAGCGCCCCCGCGAGAAACTCCTGGACCGCGGACCGCGTGCGCTCACGGACGCGGAACTCCTGGCGCTGCTGATCGGCTCGGGAGTACCCGGCTGCTCGGCCGTGGAACTGGCCCGTGCCCTGCTCAACGATTTCGGCTCCCTGCGAGCCCTGCTGGCGGCCGAGCGCTCGCGCTGGCGCCGCAAGGGGATGGGACCGGCGCGCTACGCGGCCATCCAGGCGGCCATTGAGCTGGCGAGGCGCCATCTTCAGGAAGAGCTGCGCTCGGGACAGCCGCTGACGAATCCCAGGACCACTCACCGCTTCCTGCTGGCCCAGCTTCGCGACCGCCCGTACGAGGTGTTCTGCTGCCTGTATCTGGACGTCCGTCATCGGCTGATCGCCTTCGAAGAGCTGTTCCGCGGTACGGTCAACTGTGCGCAGGTCCATCCCCGCGAGGTTCTGCGGCAGGCCCTGCTGCGCAACGCCACCTCGGTGATCGTGGTGCACAATCACCCCTCGGGTGCAATCGAGCCCAGCCCGGCCGACGATGCGATTACCCACCGCCTCAGAGACTGCCTGGCGCTGGTGGATGTGGGGATGGTCGATCACGTCATCGTGGGGCGCAGCCGATGCTATTCCTATGCGGAACATGGACTTATCTGACACGTAGCATGGCGCAGCAGGGGGAAGAGCGCGGAGCACACCCCGCCGCCGAGCTCTCCCGGCAGATCCGCCGCTGCGCCTGGGGCTCCCTTGCCGGAGCGCTCCGCTGCTGGTATAAAGGCCGGCCCCTGCGGGCAGGCCATGGCCGCCGCAGCCCGGGTACCTGAAGGTCACACCCGGCACTCAGCCTAAGTATTTGATTTTTAAGGTTATTGCATATGTCCCGCGTCTGCGAGATCACCGGCAAGGGGCCGGCCGTCGGAAATCGCGTCTCCCACGCGAACAATAAGAAGCGTCGCCGCTTCCTGCCCAACCTCCACACCCAGCGGTTCTGGCTGGAGGGCGAGAAGCGCTGGGTTTCGCTGCGCGTCTCGGCTCATGGGCTGCGCACCATCGAGAAGAAGGGCATCGACAACGTGGTGGCCTCCTTACGCGCCCGTGGCATGAAGATCTGACGGGAGCCCATCCATGCGCGACAAGATCAAGCTGCTTTCCTCGGCCGGTACCGGCCACTTTTACGTGACCACCAAGAACAAGCGCCTGCACCCCGACAAGCTGGAGGTGCGCAAGTTCGACCCGGTGGCGCGCAAGCACGTCGCCTACAAAGAGACCAAGATCAAATAGCCGGCCCGACCTGGGGCGGCACGCGCGGCCCCGCGCCCGTTCCGGACGCCTAGGCCCTTGGCTCGATGCTGCGCAGGTGGCGGTGCGCGGAGATCCACGCTCCCAGCCAACCCAGCGCCAGCCCCCCGCCGAACAGCTCGCCGCACTGCCGCCCCGTGAGCCCGGTCAGGGCGAAGGCGCTGCCGTACAGTTGCGCCAGCCGCGCCACGGGCCCCGTCAGTCCGACCAGCGCTCCCTCCAGGATCAGCCAGGCGAGCACCGCTCCTCCCAGCCCATAGAGCATTCCGGCGTAGAGGAACGGCCGGCGCACGAAGGCATCCGAGCCACCGACCAGCTTGGTCACCTCGATCTCGGCGTGGCGACCCTGGATCTCGAGCCGGATGGTGTTGCCGATCACCGCCAGCACGCCGGCACCCAACACCAGCGCCGCGGTGGACACCAGCCGCCGCAACACCTCGAGAATGGCATTGAAGCGCAACGCCCATTGCGCATCGAGCTGCACCATGTCCACCGCCGGCCAGCTCGCCAGATCGCGGCGCAGCCGCTCGAGATCGGCCGCGCCGCTGGCCGCTGGCCGCGGCACGATGTGCAGCACATTGGGCAGCGGATTGCCGTGCAGCGCATCGAGCGCCGCGCCGAAGCCGGAATACTTGCGGAATTCCCGCAGCCCCTGCGCCGCGGAGATGACCGCGACACTCTTGACGCCCGGTATCGTGCGCGCCTGTTTCGCGAGCTGCTGTGCCCGCCGCAGCGGCACACCGGTCTTCAGGTACACGGACATGTCGACGGCCTGGGTGAAGCCGCCGGTGGCAACCTCGGCGTTGGTCACGAGCAGACCCAATGCCGCCGGCAGCGTCAATGCCAGACCGATGACCAGCAGGGTGAGCGCGGTGGCAAGCGGCGAGCGCGCCAGACGTCCCAGGGCGCCCAGCAGGGCCTGCGCGTGGCGAGTGGCGAGCGTGGCGGGATTCATTGAGGACCGGCGGTCAGCGGGTGGCGACCAGGGAAGGCAGGGGATCCGGCTCGCCGCCACGCACCTCGCCGCTCGCGAGCATGATCTCGCGGCTGCCGAGCTCGCGCACGATGTGTTGGTCGTGAGTGGCCACCACCACGGTCACACCGACATCGCTGAATCGCCTGAACAGCCACATCACTTCGATCGCCAGCTCCGGATCGAGGTTGCCCGTGGGCTCATCGGCGACGATCAGCGCCGGCTTGCCGGCGACGGCGCGCGCGATGCCGACGCGCTGCTGCTCCCCGACGGACAGCTCCATGGGCAGCATCCGCTCCTTGCCGAGCAGCCCCACCTGGTCCAGGGCGGCGCGCACGCGCTTGCCGATCTCCTTGAAAGGGGCGCCCGCGACCACCAGCGGCAGCGCGACGTTGTCGAACACCGGCCGGTCTGCGAGCAGCTTGTGATCCTGGAACACCACGCCGATCCGGCGCCGGAACGCCGGTATGTGGCGCGCCTTGAGGGTGCCGATGTTGCGCCCGTCGACGTTGACCGTGCCGCGCGTCGGCCGCTCCAGCAGTGCGATCAGCTTCAGCAGCGTGCTCTTGCCCGCACCCGAGCGGCCGGTGACGAACACCATCTCGCCCCGGTCGACGAAGAAGCTGATGTTCGTGAGCGCCTCCCGTCCGTTGGGATAGCGTTTGCTCACCCGCTGCAGCTGGATCATCCGCCCGCTCCGGCGGCCGCGCGCGGCCCCTCGACCAGCGCCGAGGCGAACTCGCGCGCATCGAATTCGCCGAAGTCCTCGGCCTGCTCGCCGATGCCGATGAAGCGGATCGGCACCCCCAGCCTGCGCGCGATCGCCACCACGATCCCGCCCTTGGCCGTGCCGTCGAGCTTGGTGATGGCGATGCCCGTCACCCCGACCGCCTCGTGGAATTCAATGGCCTGCGCAAGCGCGTTCTGTCCCTGGTTGGCATCGAGCACCAGCAGCACCTCGTGGGGACCGGTCGGATCGACCCGCTGCAGCACGCGTTTGACCTTCTTCAGCTCCTCCATCAGATGCGACTGGCTGTGCAGACGTCCCGCGGTATCGGCCAACAGGACGTCCGCTCCCCTCGCGCGCGCGGATTGCAGCGCATCGAAGACCACGGCGCCCGGGTCCGCGCCGGCGTGCTGGGCGATGCAATCCGCACCGCTGCGCTCGGCCCACACCGAAAGCTGCTCGACGGCCGCGGCGCGGAAGGTGTCGCCCGCGGCGAGCACGACACTGCGACCCTCGTCGTGCAAGCGGCGGGCGAGCTTGCCGATGGTGGTGGTCTTGCCGGAGCCGTTGACCCCCACGACCAGAACGATGAAGGGCTTGTGCCGCGGATCGATGACGAGAGGCCGGGCGCACGGCTCGAGAATCCCGGCCACCGCCTCGCGCAGCGCCGCGATCAATGCATCGACGTCGGCGAGCTCCTTGCGGGCGACTTTCTTGTGCAGGTCCGACAGGATGTGCTCCGTGGCCTCGATCCCGACATCCGCCGTCAGCAGCCGCGTCTCGAGCTCCTCGAGAGTCCCGGCGTCGATCCGTCGTCCCCGCAAGAGATCGGACAGATCGAAGCCGCGACGTCCGTCGCGGCTCAGCCGCTGGGCGAGCCGCTTGAAGAAACCGCGGGGCTCCCCGTTGCGGGACCCGGTGCCCTTGGAATCATCGCCTTTGGAATCGGTGCCAAGCATGTGTACTTGTCTAGTGTATCGTACCTCGGGTGAGCGGCCTGCCTCAGACACACAGCCGCGGCGCCTCGGCGCGGGTACTGCGGATCATCGGCGGCACGTGGCGCGGGCGCAGATGGCGCTTTGCCGCCACGGCCGGCATCCGCCCGACACCCGATCGCGTGCGCGAGACCCTGTTCAACTGGCTTGCGGCGCTGGTGCCGGGCGCGCGCTGCCTCGACCTGTTCGCGGGCAGCGGGGCGCTCGGCCTCGAGGCGCTCTCCCGCGGCGCCTCGCACGTGACTTTCGTCGAGCGTGACCGCGACGCCGCGCGGGCCATCGGGGAACGCCTCTCCCAGTGGGATCCCGTCCATCGCCACGATTGGCGGCTCGTCGAGGCCGATGCGCGCGCGTTTCTCGCCGGTCCCGCCAAGCCCTTCGACATCGCCTTCCTGGACCCGCCGTTCGACTCGGGGCTGCTCACGGCGGTGTGCGAGCGGCTCGAGCTCGCCGGCTGGCTGGCCGCGGATGCGCGGATCTACCTCGAGTGCCCGGCGGGCGCCCGACCGGCCGTGCCGGCCGGCTGGGCGAGCCTGAGAACCGGGCGGGCGGGCGAGGTCGGGTATCATCTTTACATGAGCCAGAGGGGGACCGCCGCCGAATGAACCGTTACGCCGTCTATCCGGGCACCTTCGATCCGATCACCAACGGCCACCAGGATCTCGTGCGCCGGGCAGCGAGCATATTCGACCGGGTGATCGTCGCGATCGCCGCCAACCCCAACAAGGCGCCGTTGTTCTCGCTCGACACGCGTGTGGACCTGGCGCGGCGGGTGCTGGGCGACCTGTCCAACGTGGAGGTGGCCGGCTACTCGGGCCTGACGGTGGAATTTGCGCGCAGTCAGGGCGCCTCGGTGATCATCCGCGGCCTGCGCGCGGTGTCGGATTTCGAGTTCGAGTTCCAGCTTGCCAACATGAGCCGCCACCTGGAGCGGGACATCGAGACGGTGTTCCTCACGCCGCAGGAGCAGTTCACCTTCATCTCCTCCACGCTGGTGCGCGAGATCGCCATACTGGGCGGAGACGTGAGCGAGTTCGTCCATCCCTTCGTCGAAGCCGAGCTCAAGAAGCGCCGCAAGACCTGACCCCCGAAGACCCCCGACCGGCCGCCCGGCGTTGACAGGCCGGGCAGTAGTACGTCGAGCGCCCCTGCTGCGTCACCTGCCGGATCACCGTGCGGCACACCCGGCACGGCTTGCCCGCACGCTCGTAGACATACAGCTTCTGCCGGAAATATCCCGGCGAGCCGTCGGGCCCGACGAAATCCCGCAGCGTCGTGCCGCCCACCCGGATCGCCTGCGCCAGCACCGCGCGCACCGCCCGAACCAGCCGCCCCGCCTCGGCCCGCGAGAGACTGCATGCCTGCCGCCTGGGCTGGATCCTGGCGCGAAACAGCGCCTCACTGGCGTAAATGTTGCCCACTCCCACGACCAGACGGCTGTTCATCAGCAACTGCTTGATCGCCACCCGGCGCCCGCGGGTCACCCGAAATAGATAGTCCGTGTCGAATGCGGCGTCGAACGGCTCCGGGGCGAGGTGCTTGAGCAGGCGATGCCGGCCCGGATCCTGCGTGAAGTGCAGGCTGCCGAACCGGCGCGGATCGTTGAAACGTAGAATCTTGCCGGAATCCAGCCTCAAATCGAAGCGATCGTGCGTGATCCTGGGGGTATCTGCGGGTAACACGCGCAGCGAGCCGGACATGCCGAGGTGTACCAGCAGTGTGCCGGACGTCAGCCGGATCAGCAGGTACTTGGCCCGGCGGTCCGTGCCGGTGATGTGCTGCCCGGCGACGCGGGCCGCCAGTGACCGCGGCACCGGCCAGCGAAGCCGCGGCTCGTAGACCTCGAGCGCCACGATCCGCCGGCCGCGGGCGTGGGGCTCGATACCGCGACGGGTGGTCTCGACTTCGGGGAGTTCCGGCATCGCTCTACCATGCGCTTCGCGCCGGAAAAAATCCCGTACTCGCTATTCCGGGCGCACCTTGCCCCTCCACGGCAACATGCGCCGCAGCACCGAATCCCGCAACAGGTAGTGATGCGCGAGCGCGGCGCTGGCGTGCAGGCCCGCCACGATCACCACGATGTCCGCGAAGTCCCCGTGCAATCCGCCGATGGTCCGCGTCAACGACCGGGTGCTGAAGGCAACGCGGGTAAAGGCGAACCAGTGGAACACCTGATAGCCATGCAGCCATGCCCGCGACAGACCGAGCGCCACCGTCACGACCAGCAGCACATACAGCCCGTAATGGGCGCTGTGAGCGAGCTGGCCCATCCGCCCCGAGTCGGCCGGCGGCAGCCGGCGGCCGGCGCTCGCGCGCCAGGCGATCCGCGCCAGAAGTACCACACCGACGCTGATCCCGAGCAGGATGTGCACCGAGAGGGCCGCCTCGCGGGGGGCGCCCTTTGGGAAAAAGCCCAAGGACTGGCCGAGCGTCCACAGGGTCACCACCAGAGCAGCGGTGACCCAGTGCAGCAGGATGCTGAGACGGTCGTATTGCAGGTCGGACGTTACTGTGGCGGCGGTGTCTGCGGAATCGAGGTCTTGCATGTCTTGCCTTCGGCGGGATTGAGCCGGTGACGATAAAGAAAGATCCTGACGAAAACCTGAATACGCTTTGAGCCCGTCGCCGCGGTTCGGTTCACGGTTCAGTTCACGCTTGCGCTTTAGCTTGAGCTTTACCCCTCGTTTGGGTCAAGGATGGGGAACCTTTTGGGCGATTAGCACTCGCATAAATCGAGTGCTAATATTTCCGTCAACGAATCGGGGAGCCCCCATGACCGCAAGCACTGCATTGATCGCCCGACCCTGTGACCTGGCACTGACCGGTCCGGTCGGCAGCGTAGATGCCTATATCGACCGGGTGAGCCGCATTCCCGTGCTCGACCGCGATGAAGAGCGCGTCCTGGCCGAACGCTTCCGCAACGAGGCCGATCTCGGTGCGGCCCGTAAGCTGGTGCTCTCCCACCTGCGCTTCGTGGTGCACATCGCCCGGGGCTACCGGGGTTATGGGCTGCCCCTGAGCGACCTCATTCAGGAAGGCAATGTCGGCCTGATGAAGGCCGTGAAGCGCTTCGATCCCACGGTCAACGTCCGCCTGGTGTCCTTTGCGGTGCACTGGATCCGGGCCGAGATCCACGAGTACGTCCTGCGCAACTGGCGGCTGGTCAAGATCGCGACCACCAAGGCCCAGCGCAAGCTCTTCTTCAACCTGCGGCGGCTGAAGAAAAACCTCTCCTGGCTGTCCGCCGAGGAGACCGCCGCCGTGGCGAGAGACCTGGGCGTCACGCCCCGCGAGGTCAACGAGATGGAAAAGCGCCTCGCGGCGCACGACGTGTCGTTCGACCCCGCGCCCGATGCCGGCGAGGAGGAATCCTACGGTCCCGCGGCCTATCTGCCGGCCCGCGATTCCGATCCGGCGGAACAGGTGGAATCCACGGAGTGGGAGCACGACTCCTCCATCCGGCTGCACGGTGCGCTCGAGCGCCTCGATGCGCGCAGCCGGGACATACTGCAGCGCCGCTGGATGAGCGACGACAAAGCGACGCTGCACGAGCTGGCCGACCAGTACGGCGTCTCCGCGGAGCGGATCCGGCAGATCGAGTCCAATGCCCTCGGCAAGCTGCGCGGGTTTCTCACGCCGGAGCCTGTTCCGGCCTGAGCGGACTGGCCTCGCGCACCGCCGCCGCCACCTGCTCGTGTACCGCCTTGTCGAGCGGGTCGGGCACCAGCTCATCCCCCTGCGCCAGGTCGGCGATCGTCTGCGCCGCCGCCATCAGCATCGCGTCGGTGAAGCACCCCGCCCGGGCGGCGAGTGCGCCCTTGAACAGCCCCGGAAACGCCAGCACGTTGTTGATGCCCTTGCCGTCGGCGGCGAAGGCGGCTCCGTGCTCGCGCGCCACGATGGGCTCGATCTCCGGATCGGGGTTGGACAGCGCCAGGATGACCTGGCCGGACCGCACCCACTCCGGGCGGATCAGACCCTTCGACCCCGTGGTGGCCAGCACGATGTCGGCGCGCCGCATGATTGATTCCAGGCCCGCTCCCTCGCCGCCGAGGGCCCGGAGGCGCGCCAGAGCGGCAGGGTCGCGATCGGCACCCAGCACCTTGTTGACCCCGTAAGCGCGCAGCAGCCGTACGATCCCCGTGCCGGCCGCGCCCAGGCCGATCTGACCCACGGTGCTCTCCGGCAGACTCCTGCCGGCGCGGCGCGCGGCGTTGATGAGGGCCGCGAGCGCCACCACGGCGGTGCCGTGCTGATCGTCGTGCAGCACGGGCTTGCCGAGCCGCTCACGCAGGCGGCTCTCGATCTCGAAGCACTCCGGCGCGGCGAAGTCCTCGAGCTGGATGGCGCCAAAGGACAGGTGGATGGCGGCGATGATCTCCACGACCTTCTCCGGCCGGGTCTCCTCGATCAGGATGGGCACGGCGGAAAGGCCGGCGAGATCGGCGAACAGGGCCGCCTTGCCCTCCATGACCGGCAGCCCGGCGAGCGGCCCGATGTTACCGAGGCCCAGGATCGCCGTGCCGTTGGTGATCACGGCCACGGTGTGATCGATGCTGGTGTACTCGTGCGCGAGCCCCGGGTCCTGTTTGATGGCGAGGCACACGCGCGCCACACCCGGCGTGTACACATCGCGAAGCACCTGCCGGGTGTTGATCGGCAAACTGGCGACGGTGCGGATCTTGCCGCCGCGGTGGCGGTTGAACACCCGGTCGGACTTGCCGAGAAAGCGCGCGTTGGGCAGCTGACCGATGCGATCGTAGAGGCTCCTGTCGGCCTCCTCGTCCATCTCCAGGGTGATTTCCCAGACCGTGCGGCCCTGACCGCGGCGCAGCGCCGTCAGATGCTCGATGGTGAGCCCGGCTTCGGCGACCACCTGCAGCACCCTCGCCAGGCTCCCGGGTTGGTGTATGGTCTCGACGACGAGAATCTCGGGTATCTTCATGAACGATGACGCTGGAACCGCCGGCGCAAAAACTCCACTATAAGCCGCCAACCTGAAAGATTGCTTAAACTTCCATGTCGTCCTGGCTCAAGGTCCTGTTGCTCGCACTGGTCGCTCTGGTGCTGCCCTGGGACGGCGTGCGCTACGCCCGGCAGATGGAATCGGCGCTGCGCGCGAGCGAGCGGCAGGCGCTGCGCTCGGTCGCCGGCACGATGGCCGCCTCGCTCCAGGGCCGGACCACCCTGCTGTACCGCTACTCCGATCCGATCGAGCCCGGCCCCTATGATCTCACCGCCGTGCCACTGCCGGCGGCGCTTTCCACCGAAGCGCAAGCCGGCTGGCCCGCGGGCGACGGCGAAGAAGGATACGGCCGCGAGCCATGGCGTCATTACGGCAAGGCGCCGCACCGCTTCGCCATTCTAGCCGGCGTGCAGGGACACATGCTGTATGTGCTGCTGAAGGTCGAGGACCCCCGCCTGGTGTTCGATGCGCCGCTGGCCAGCCTCCTGCGCCGCGCGGCGATGGGCGATCGCATCTGGGTGGGATACGCCGGCCCGCGCGGCGTGCAGCGCGCGGAGTTTTTCGCTCTGACCGGTCCCGGACCCATCGTGGCGCGGCGTGTCGTGACGGGCGAGTACGGCCGCGAGCGGGCGGTAATGGATCCTCGCATCGCCGGCACCCTGGCGCCGCACGCCGGTGGATACGATTTCGAGTTCTCGATGCCGCTGTCGCTCACCGACGGCCGATTCGGCGTGCTGATCGACGATCGCGACCGGCGCGGCGCGGCGCCGCTGAGCTATGGCACGCTTCGCGCCCGCACCCTGCACACCCGGGGCCGCCTGATCCTCCCCTCGCCGGCGCTACCGGCCTACCTGGCCCGCCTCGTGACGCCGGGCCTGAAGCTCTCGATCACCACCCCTGATGGCGTGACGCTGGCCCGCGCCGACGAGCTCGCCGTACCGCAGGTGCCGGCGCCCGCACCCGGACTCCTCGCCCGCTTGTACCGGCGGCTGGCCGGACCGCACGGAGCGACGCTCATCGAGACGACCACCCCGATCTACGGCGCCGCCCATCGCACCGTGATCGCCAGGCTGCGCCTCACCCAGTCCTCGAGCCGCGGCGCGCGGCTGCGCGACCATACCCTGGAGCGGATGCTGAACCTGACGCTTGCGACCAGCGCCGTCGCCTTCCTCGCCGCCATCGGGCTCGGGGCGCAACTGACGATCAAGACGTGGCGCAGACGGCGGCAGCGCCGGGCCGGCTGAGCGCCGCGGCTCGCGATCGCTCAATCGAATCGCGCCCGAAAACTGAGCTCGAACATCCTGCCGAGCACCTCGGCGCCGTAGACCCACGGCTGCGGCGGCGCCTTGTCGAACACGTTGTCGATGTGCAGGGCGACCCGGTAGCGGCGGCTCTTGCATCCTCCGTCCTTCTCGCGCACCATTCGCGCCGCATCGCGGGCCGTGATGCCGGCCACGATGCCCGCGGTGGCAGTACCTGGAGGTGTGGCGAACGAAATGAAGCAGCGCGCGTCGAGCAGTCACGATCCCAGGCCCGCTCTGGGCGGCGTCAATTCGTATCTGGAGAAGAACTTCCCCGACTTCTTCGCCGAAGCGCGTTTCCTGGTCGGCGATGACGATTACTTCCTGTACGCCCGCTTCGGCCAGTACCTCGCCCGCACCATCGAGCAGAACCGGGCGCCCCGCGAGAAAATCAACCGCGGCTTCACCGTGCTCAACAAGATGGCCCGCGCCTCGGCGCGCCATCCACGCATCCGCCAGATGCTGGTGTCAGGTCCCCTCGAGTACATTCTGGACGCGCCAAAGGCGCGCGCGCTCGCGCGCAAGCGCCTCTCGCCGGTCGCCCAGGGCTACCTCGAGAGCCTCTGCGAATAGACCGATACGACCCACGGCCGCGCGGCGCATCGATGCATGAGTCCCTGGAGGTGCGCCATTTCTGGTTCGGCCGGGAGCCGCTCACCCTCGAGACGCTGACCGAGCGCCAGCGCCTGTGGTTCAGCACCTTCGCGTCCCGCGACGAGCGGCGCGCCGTGGACGATCTCATCCGCACCCGGTTCGGCGAGCTGATGGAGCGGGCCGCCGCGGGTGAGCTCGGTCCCTGGGAAGGCAGTCCGCACCGGCGCCTCAGCCTGATCCTGCTGCTCGATCAATTCCCCCGCAACGTCTTTCGCGGCACCGCCCGCGCATTCGCCACCGACGGCGCGGCGCTCTCACTCACCCTTTCGGGCATGCAGGCGGGAGCGGACGTCGCGCTCTCACCGGTGGAGAAGCTGTTCTTTTACATGCCTCTGCAGCACGCCGAGCGGCCGGACGCGCAGGACGAATCGCTGAGCGCCTACCGCAGGCTCCTCGCCGAGGCCACGGGTAAAGCGCTTCGGCCACTGTTCGCCGGCGCGCTCGATTCCGCCGAGCTGCACCACTCCCTGGTGAGCCGCTTCGGGCGCTTTCCGCATCGGAACCTGGCGCTCGGGCGGGCGAGCACGCCTGAGGAAGAGGCCTACCTGGCCCGTGGCGTGCAGCGCTTCGGGCAGTAATACCGGCCGCCTCGCGCCAAATTGGTGCAAAGGGGCGCCGCGGCGGCCCAACTCGATGCAGCCCGGGCACGGAGGCGCCGGCCAGGCCGGATGGACGGCCCGATTCATGCGGCGAGCCGTGGCGGCATGGAACTTGCACCCCTGCACCTGCCCGATGCTTGCACCCTGTACCACCGCAATGATGCGTCTATCACGTCCACCGCCAACCAGGAACCTGCGGGTGTTCTGCGCCGCCGCCCGCCTCCGCAGCTTCAAGTCCGCGGCGGACGAGTTATGTCTGACTCCGTCCGCGGTCAGCCATCAGATGAAGGAGCTCGAAGAGACGCTCGGTGTGCGCCTGTTCGACCGCAAGCCGCGCGCCCTCGAGCTGACACATGCCGGCGCGATGCTTTTCGAGGAGGTCGAGCCGCTGCTCGAGGCGCTGGATCGGACGCTGGCGCACGTCGCACGCCGCGGCGGACAGCGCACGCTGCGGGTGCTGCTGCCGCCGTTTTTCGCCAGCGAGTTGTTCATCCCGCGTCTGGCCGGCTTCTGCGCCGAGCACCCCGAAATCAACATCCAGATCGATACGCACGATCCGCGCCCTTCGACACACTCGCCCAGCGCGGATGTCTCGATTCTCATCGCCGACGCCGAACCGCAGGGCCTGCAGTGCTCGCGCCTGTTCGCGCTGTCGCTGACCGCCGTGTGCGCGCCGCAGCACACGGCGGCGGTCGCCCGCCTCGGCAGCTCGGTATTCAAGGAGATGGCGCTGATCGTGCACAAGGCCCGGCCCCACGCGTGGGCCAACTGGGCGGAGGAAGTCGGTCTCGAGACACCGGAGCCGAAGAATGTGCTCGAGTTCGACACCTTGCACGCGGTGGTGCGCGCGGCCGAGCGCGGCATCGGCGTGGCGCTCGTGCCCACCGTGCACTGCGAGGCATGGTTCCGCTCCGGCGCGCTGGTGCGCATCTTCTCGGTCGAGCTGCCGACCGCGGACACCTACTACCTCGTCAGCCGCCCGAAGGATGCCGACAAAGCCGATATCCGCGCGTTCAGCGACTGGATGTCGGGGCAATTCACCGAGCCTCGGGCCGCCCCGAGGCCGCGCGCGCCCGCTCTGCGGGTCGCCGTGTGTTGATGAGACGTGCTCATGTCACGCTGCAAATCTTTTCGTTTGTCGGATCCTGGTGGGGCTTCTATCGTGTCAGCGTTGGCTCGGGGAACGAAAACCCCCGGCAGGCGATACGGGATAGTTCACATGTCACGAAACAGATGCAACAGCCGAGCGTTACCCCTGGCGCTGTACGCGGGACTGACGCTGTCGATGACGGCAAACGCCTTCGCCGCCGGGCGACCGCACCCGTTCGTGCTCACCGCATATCCCAAGGTGGCGGGCGGTCAAGACCTGGTTACCGGTCGCTACCGGAGCGCGGCGCGACAGCTGCGGTACGGTGCGGGCGCCCACGGCCCGGACGCGGCCGCTGTCGCCATACTCGAGTTTCGTCAGACGCAATCTGACGGCAGTCAAGTTCCACGGTACGGAGGAGCGCGCACGGGGCAGTTGAACAGCTGACCGGGTCCGGGAGGCGAAGCGGCCCATCCCCCCCTCTTGGGTGCGCTTCGTCTCTCGGAACCCACTCCGTGAGTAATTTTCGCGATATGAACCTGCGCACACGAGGAAACCTTTGGTTCCGGGAGGCGAAGCGGCCCATCCCCCCCCTCTTGGGTACGCTTCGTCTCTCGGAATCCACTCCTTCGATGAATTCTCACAATAAGGATCTGCCGGCGCGAGGAAGCTAATGGGTCCGGGAGATGCGGCGATCCACCCCCCCCTCTGTGGTCGCTTCGTCTCCCGGAACCCGCGGTAGAAGGCCGGGGTCGGTGAGCGCAATTTCGCTCACCGGACCAAACTCCGTGAGCTGAGTGCGGATGCTCGCGCCATCTCCCAACGCCACGATGACCACAGAGTCGGCCGGTGGAAACGCCTCTTCGATCGCCTCGCGCGCCTCCCGTGGATCGACGGCCGTCAATTCGGCGGGGTACTCATCAATGTAGCCCGTTCCCAGGCCGTGGAACTCGATGTCGGCGATCGCCGCGGCCCAGTCCGTGGCGGTCTCGAGCGCGAGCGCGTACTGGCCGAGCGTGTAGGCCCGCGCCGAGTCGAGCATTTCCGCCGTGACCCCGTCGCGCTTCAGGCGCATCAGCGCCGACAGCGCCAGGCGCAGCCCCAGACCGGTGTTTTCCGCCTCGACGAAAGAGCGGATGGCGAAATCCCCGGGGACGCTGCCGCGCGCGAACGTGGAGCGCGCCCCGTAGGACAGCCCCGAGTTGATGCGCAGCTCCGCGTTCAGCAGCGACGTGAACCGGCCGCCGAACAGGGTGTTGACCAGATCGAGCGCCGCGCGGTGCCGGTAGCGCTTCTCGACCCCGACGCTGCCGATCCAGAAGTGCGTCTGGGTCGAGCCGGGCGAGTTCACCAGCAGCACGCGCCGTTCCGTGACGGGCGTGGGGCGCCGCAGCGGGCACGCCTCGGCCCGCGCCCGGTGCCAGCCGCCGAAGGCGGCGCGGGCCGCCGACTCGATCCGCGGCACGTCGAGATCGCCCGCCAGCACCAGAATCAGCCGGTCGGCGCCGAAGTGCCGGCGGTAGTAGTCCCTCACCTGCGCGTGATCGATGACCGCGAGCGAGGCTTCGCTGCCCGGCACCGGCCGGCCGTAGGGATGCTCGCCGAACAGCAGCGCCCGCCCATAGGCGTCGATGAGCTCGCCGGGCTCCGCGTCCTTGGTCGCCTTGATGCCCTCGATCTGCCGCTCGCGCAGGTGCTCGAACTCCCGCGCCTCGAGCCTCGGCGAACGCAGCACCTGCGACACCAGCTCGAGCATCAGCGACTGATCGCGCGAGAGAAACTGCGCCCGGACGGTGATCGCCTCGGCGCCCGCGCCGATGCCGAACCCGCCGCCGACGCCCTCCACGGCGTCCGCGAACGCATAGGCATCGCGCCCGTCCGCGCCTTTCTCCAACAGGCCCGCCACCAGGGACGCGACACCGGGGAGCGCCGGAGGATCGGCAAGCGCCCCACCGCGCATCACGGCATGGCAGGCCACCAGCGGCGTATCGCGCCGGGGGATCAGAATGAGCGTGGCGCCACTGTCCAAGACGAGGCGCGTATGCGCCGGCACACGCACACCCGTCATTGCCCGGCCAACATGCCGACCGTGCGTCTCCTGTCGTCCAGGATGTCGCCGGCCACGGCGCGCAGCCTCGCGCGGGAGACCGCCGCCAGGCGCGCCGGCGCCTCGAACAACGCGGACCACCCGCCGTGAAACACCTCGTGCTCCCCGAGAAAATGCGCCTTGCCATCGATGGTGGCGAGCTTCTTCCAGAAGCCGACGACGGCGAGGTTGCGTGCCCGCGCGAGCTCGGCCTCGGTCACCCCGTCGCGCACCAGGCCCGCCAGCTCGCGGTCGAGCGCGCCGAGAACCTCATCGGGACCGGCCTGCGGCGGCAGCGTCAGCGACAGCCACAGCAGCCCCGGATCGAATCCCTCCTGCCAGTGGCCGGCCACCTCGATCGCGAGGCGTTGCCGCTCGACCAGCGAGCGGTGCAGGCGCGAGGCGTCGCCGTCGACCAGCACCGAGAGCAGCAGCTCGATGGCCGGGGCGCGCGGATCGGCGGCGTCCGGTGCCTTGTAAGCGCACTGCAGCAGTGGCAGTTGCACATTGCGCCGGATTCGCAGGCGCCGCTCCGCGAGCTGCTCGGGCTCTCGAGTCTGCACCGCCGCCGGCGGCGGCTGCGCCGCGATCGGCTCGAAGTAGCGCCGGACCAGCGCCAGTGCGTGCTCGGGATCGAGGTCGCCCGCCAGGGTGAGCGTCAGGTTGTTCGGCGCGTAATAAGCCTGGTAGAACGTGCGCAGATCCTGCATCCGCCACGACCGGATATCCTCGGGCCAGCCGATGGTCGGAAAGCGATACGGGTGGGCGAGAAAGGCGGCCGCCTGCACCTGCTCGGCCAGCAGCCCGTGCGGGTTGTCCTCCACACGCAACCGGCGCTCGGACGCCACGACCCCGCGCTCGCTCTCGATGAGCTGCGGGCTAAAGGCGAGGTTGGCCACCCGGTCAGACTCCAGATCGAGCACCAGTTCGAGCGCGTGCGACGGAAACCAGTCCTGGTACACGGTCACATCGTCGCTGGTGAAGGCGTTATTGGCGCCTCCCTGCGTCTCCATCAGCCGGTCGAACTCGCCGGGGTGCCGCCGCAGAGTGCCGTTGAACATCATGTGCTCGAAGAAATGCGCCAGGCCCGTGATGCCCGGGGCCTCATTGCGGCTGCCGGCCCGCACCCACAAGTTCAGTGCCACATTGGGGATGTGGTGTACGGGCCAGACGATGACCCTCAGCCCGTTGGAGAGCGTCGCGGCGCGCACCGACTCGCGTCCGGACAGCTCGGGAGCGCGGGCGGCGGGCAGAGCACGGAGGACGGCGCGTCTTGGCATGGATCCAGTGTACGCCCCGGCGGCACTCGCCGAGGGCGAACGGCCGATCCCTGAGACATCCGGGAGATGAGGACCTCCCCCGGATGGGTCCGGCTCCCGGGAACCGATCAGGTTGAGCTTACGCTACTTCTTCGGCCGGAGCCTCGGCGGATTCATTCCCTGCCGCTATCTCGAGCTCGAGCTCTGTCACGACGCGCCGTTCGGCCCAGGTCGGGCCGGTGAGCCGCTCCAGGAAGCCGCAATGCCCCCCGCGCCGGGTCATGACGATGTCCAGGCAGGCGGGCCGCGCCAGCCTCTCGAGCCCGGCAGGTGGGATGATCGGGTCGTCGAGCGAGGTGATGAGGGTCGAGGGCACCTCCAGGGTCTCCAGCCGGCGTCCGGTGAGCGAATAGCCGTCGAGATACTCGTCGAGGCTGGCGAAACGGGTGTGGCGGCGAATGAGCTCCGCCGTGAGGCGCCGCAGGTCCTTCGTGCCGTGCAGGTCCCGGAAATCATAGTCCCGTGGCCAGGCCGCCTGCTTGATGCGCAGCGATCGCCACCACTTCCGGGAAAAATACAGGGAATAGCCACGAAGGCCACGCTCCAGCGCCAACAGGGTCTCGTGTGGGTCGAGTACGGGTGAGATGGCGACGACTTGGGCGAGACCGAGGCCTGCGGCACGGGCCTGCGCGGCCGCGCGCAGCATGAAATTGCCCCCCAGCGAGAAGCCGACCAGCCTGAGCGGTCGTCCGGTCAGCCGTTGCAGTGCCCGAAGCGCCCCCAGCACCTCGGGCAGCCGGCAGGAATGAAACAGGCCGCGGTTGAGGTGGTGGGTCTCGCCGTGATCGCGCAGATTGAGGCGCAGCACGTCGAAGCCGCGCTCGAAGAGTTGCTGCCCCAGGGACAGGACGTAGAGAGAATCGGCGCTACCCTCCCAGCCGTGCAGCACCACGACGGGGTCGCCACGGCTGGTCAAGCTGGAGCGAAAGCACTGCAGCCGCACTCCCTCGCCACAGTCGAGCAGAAGCTCGCGCTGTGCGGCAAGCAACGGCGCGGCCCGGCGCACGATGGGTCCGCGGCGCAGCCCCATGCTGGCCAGCATGGACTGCAGGTGCCGGCTTTTCAGCCAAGTGGGTGGTTGGAAGTCCTCTTTTGCAGTCCCTGTGTCCGCGCGGGCCGGCAGAGCCGCCTTTCCGGAATCGGCCTCCCGCGCCTGTCTTTCTGCCATGCTGCCGCCTCTGCCGGCTGTCTCGACCGCGGCACACAGTGTAGCGCAACCGCGGGTCGCACGAGCCGGCGGCGACCCGGCTCACGCCCCATGGATGGACCGATACAGCTCGCCGAGACGGCCGGCCATGGCGGCGGAGGACCAGCCGCGGGCATAGGTGCGCCCCTGCTCGGACAGGGTGCGGCGCAGGCCCTCGTCACTCAGCACGCGGACCACGCCGGCGGCGAACGGCTCCTCGCGCTCCTCTGCGATGAGTGCGCCGCAGGCCGACGCGAGGATGGAGCGAGTACCGAGCACGGCGGTCGAGACGACAGGAGTCCCCTGGGCCATGGCCTCGAGCAGCACCAGGCCCTGTGTCTCGGTGCGCGAGGCAAACACGAACACCGTGGCCGCCGCGTAACAATCCAACAGGGTGGTATCGCGGTCGAGGTAGCCCGCGAAGTGCACATCGGGCGCCAGACCCAGATCCGCCGCCATGCGGCGCAGAGACTCTCGGGCCGGGCCTTCGCCGGCGATGACCAGCATGGCATCGGGAACGGCCCTGCGCACCCGTACGAACGAGCGCACCAGGAACTCGATGTTCTTCTCGTGCGCCACCCGGCCGACATAGGTGACCAGAGGCCGATCGGGCGGCAGGCCCGCCAGCGCGCGGAAGCGGCGGCCGTCGCCCGGGCGGAACCGGTCCGCGGGCAGCCCGGTCGGAATCACGTGCACCGGCGTCTCGACACCGTAGTCATGCAACACCTGGCGCAGCGGCTCCGAGGGCGCCACCAGCGCCCGCATGTCCGCGCACTGCGAGCGGGTGAAGGCCCGGGCCAGTCCCCGTCCGATCCGCCGGGGCAGGACCGGCACGTAGTGATGCAGGTATTCCTCGAAGAAGGTGTGGTAGGTGGCGATGCAGGGCACGCCGCGCCGCCTGGCGTATCTGACACCGGCGTAATGCGCGACGAACGGCGTCTGAATGTGCACGAGGTCGAATTCGTCCGCCGGCAGGCGTTGCAGCGCCTGATACAGCAGCCGCCAGCGCATTCGCCGGTCTTCCGGATCGCCGGGCACGCGGGCACCGGGCACGCGGATCACGTCGGACTCGGCGGGGGAAGCCACGCCGGGATACTGAGGCGCGACCAACACGGTGTCCACGCCGAAGCGGGCGAGATCCTCGCGAAACGTCCTGATGGAAGTCGAGACGCCGTTGACCCGCGGAAAGTAGACGTCCGATACGAACAGGACACGCATCAGGCAAATGACAATCCCAACAGCCCCAGGGACAGGCCGATGGCCGCCCCCGCCAGCACGTCCGTGGGGTAATGCAGGCCGAGCACCACTCTGGAGCCGGCGATCGTCAGCGTCAGCGGAATCAGCACCCATCCCAGAGTCGGGTAGTGCGCGGCCATCTGCACGGTGAAACACACCGCGTGCAGCGTGTGGCCGGAAGGGAAGCTGTAGCGGTCGAGCGGCGCCATCGCCCGGTCGATGGTCGTATGGGTGATGAACGGCCGCTCGCGCACCAGGACGTGCTTGAGAGCCTTGTAGATCAGGACCCCGGCACATCCGCTGAGCGCCATGACCACTGCCGGCCGGATGGCCTCGCGGCCATGGAGCACGGGCAGCGCCAGGATGAGCACGTACCAGACGATCCCGTCGCCGAGGCGGCTCGCGACCTGGAAGATCCGCCGCGGGACGGCGAGCGATGCGCCCCGGTTCAGCCGGCGGCACAGGCCGTACTCCGCGGCATCCACTCGCGCGATCCACTCGGACAGGGCGGTCGCTTTCATCAGGGCGCTCGAACGTGCAGTATGGACGGTACAGGATCTCAGGCAACATCGTGCGGAGCGAAAGTGTCGGCGGGATGACGGTTCGATGAAGCTTTTGTTGCAAAAGGCCCGTTATGTCGTGCCGCTGCTGCTGCTCGCGGTGGCGGGGCCCGCCGCGGCGGTGCAGCGGCTCGTGCTCACCGTGGGGCGCGCGTCCTCGCCGCTGGGCCGGGTCAGCGGCGCCACGCTGACGATCCGGCTGGGCCCCTCGGCGCCCAGCCTCGATGCCCGCGTCAACACGCTCCGCCTGCGCACGCCGGGCGTGCCGCCGCTTCGGCGAATCACACTGACCTGCGCCACGGCGGACCTGGGCTCGCCGCTGCTCGCCTGCCGCGGCGGACGAGTGACGGCGCTCTCGGGCGCGCGGCCGCTCCAGGCGAGGCTCTCGGCGGACTACGACCCTGTCAGCCAGACCCTGCGTTTCGCCGCCTCGAGAATTCCCCTGGCCGGAGGACGGGCGCGACTCGCCGGCAGGATCCGGCCCGGCACCTTTGGCCTCACGGCCAGCACGTCCCGGACCGATCTGGCGAAGGCCGCGCGGCTCGTGCGGCCCTGGCTCGCTCTTCCGGCCGGCTACACGGTCGGGGGCCGTCTGGATGCCCGCATCGCGGTCACCAACCGCCCGGTCCTGACGGTGGGCATCACCGCCCGCGCGGCCGGCCTCGACTTCGGCAACCCGGCCGGGACGGTCGCCGCGCAGCAGCTCGGCGTGGCGCTCACCGGTACGCTGCTGCGCAGAGGCACGGCGACGACGCTGGCTCTGAGCCTGCACGGCTTGCGGGGGCAGGCCCTGGTCGGGTCCGCGTTTCTCGACCTCGCGGCCCACCCGCTGGCGCTCAGCGCCAGGCTGGCGCGCGACGGCACGGGCCCGGTGGATGTTTCATCGCTCGATGTGGCGCAGCGAGGCGTGATCGACGCACACGCGCAAGGCGTCGTGGCTCTGAGCCCCCGCCCGGATATCGAGAACGCGAGCGTGCGGATCACGCGCCTGATTTTCCCCGGCGCCTTCACCAGCTACCTCCAGATGATGCTCGCCGCGAGGGCGCAGGGCTCGATCGCCAGCCACGGCGAGCTGAGCGGCGAGGCGTGGATCTCCCACGACGCCATCACTCGCGTGGATGCGGCGGTGCACGACTTCGGATTCGACGATCCGGTGGCACGGCTGTTCGTGCGTCACGCCAACGGCGAGATCCACTGGGCCGCCGCCTCGGGCGCGTCGGTCGCGCCTTCGCACATCGGATGGGCCCGCCTCGGCGCCTATGGCCTCGCCGGCGGGCCGGCGCGGCTGACCTTCCTCGCCTGGCAGCGCAACTTCGCGCTGCTCGGAGGCAATGTGCGGCTGCCGGTGTTCAACGGCGCCGTCATGATCCACACGCTCGTCGGCCGCAACCTCGGCCTGCCGCAGGCGACTTTCGACTTCAATGCCGACCTGACACCCATCAGCATGCCGCGGCTGTGCCGGGCATTCGGCTGGCCGATCATGAACGGAGAGCTCTCCGGGCACATCCCATTGGTCCGCTACCGCGACCACGAGCTCGCCTTCGACGGCGACGTGGTGGCCCGGGTGTTCGACGGCACGATCACGGGACGCGACATCCGTCTGCAGAATCCGCTGGGGCAATGGCCGCAGCTCACCGCCGATGTCGAGGCGCGGGGACTCGATCTCGGACTCGTGACCCGCACCTTCGCCATCGGCTCGATGACAGGCCGGGTGGATGCGGACATCCGCGGACTGGAGCTGTTCGACTGGTCGCCCGTCGCCTTCGACGCGAAGCTCTACACCATGCCGGGCGACCGCTCGAGGCATCTGATCAGCCAGAAGGCGGTCACCCGGATCGCCGCGCTGGGCGGCGGCGGCGGAGCGGTGACGGCGGCGCTGGGATCGGGGGTCCTGCGCTTCTTCCACACCTTCCACTACCGGCGCCTCGCCATCGGCTGCCGCCTGCGCAACCAGGTGTGCCTCATGTCGGGGGTCGGACCGGCTCCGGACGGCGGCTACTACCTGGTCCAGGGTAGCTGGCTGCCGCGGCTTTCCATCATCGGCAACGTGCACCGGGTCGATTGGCCGAGATTGCTTTCGCAGATCTCCGAGGGGATCAAGGTCCAGGGCATCAAGGTGCAGTAGGCACTTGGGCCGGTCGCGGCGGCCCCCGCCCCCGGGCACGGCCGCGGCCCGGCTTCGCTCCTGGTCAGCCGTGGTTCATGGTACGGTGCGAGAATAGGCTCGAGGCCAATATGGAGTCCGACCATGCGTCTACCGATCCGCCCCCGCCCGCAATCCGGCCCACGCCCGCGCGCGGCGGCCCCCAAGGGGATTCAGGCGACTCTGGCCGCGCTGGCGCTCGCCGTGCTCGCCGGCTGCGTGACGGTCAACGTGTACTTCCCCGCCGCGGAGGCACAACGCGCGGCCGACAAGATCATCAACGCCGTGACCGGCGCCGCCGCCCCCGCGCAGGGCACGCCCGCCCAGCAGTCCAAGCCGCAGACCTCACCGGCGACGCAACCGCCTACGTCCGACACCCGGGTCTTCGAGCGGGCGGAATCGATGCTGGCCTCGGCGGCCGGTCGGGCGCTGACATCGCTGGTGCCGGCCGCCCAGGCCGCCGAGCCCAATCTCAACATCTCCACGCCGCAGATCCGGGCCATCATCGCCGACATGCATGAGCGCTTCGAGAGCCTGAAGCCCTATTTCGAGTCGGGCGTGATCGGGATGACCGCCAATGGCACGCTCGCGGTGCGCAACCAGAGCGCCGTGCCGCTCATGAAACGGGCAATGCTGGCTCAGATGGTGGCCGCGCAGAACCGGGACCTGTCGGAGCTGTACACACAGATCGCCGCCGCCAACGGCCACCCGGAGTGGACCGCCGATATCCGCAACGCCTTCGCGCAGCGCTGGATCGCCCACGCGAAGCGCTCCGGCTGGTACTACCGCGACAGCGGCGGGAGCTGGGTCAAGTAGCCCGTTACTCGCGTATCCCCGAGCCCCGCTCCATCAGCACGACGGCCGCGGCGAACAGTCCGGCCACGGCGATCAGCATGATCGCGAACGCCCCGACGACGCTGACATCGGACACGCCGAGGAAGCCGAAGCGGAAGGCGTTGACCATGTACAGGATGGGGTCGGCCAGCGACAGGTGGCGCGCCCAGCCCGGCAGCCGCGAGATCGAATAGAACACTCCACCCAGGTAGGTCAGCGGCGCCAGCAGGAAGGTCGGCACGATGGTGACCTGGTCGAAGTTCTTGGCGAACATCGCGTTGATGAAGCCGCCGAGGGCGAACATGACCGAGGTCATGATGGCCGCCCCGACGATGATCAGCGGATGCAGCACCGGCAGGTGGGTGAAGAACAGCGCCACCGCGGTCACCGCCAGGCCCACCATCGCCCCGCGCATCACGCCGCCGGCCACGTAGCCGGAGACGATCAGCCAGCTCGGCAGCGGCGAGACCAGCAGCTCCTCGATGTGCTTGCTGAACTTGGCGCCGAAGAACGACGACACCACATTGGTGTACGAGTTGTTGATCACGGCCTGCATGATCAGGCCGGGCGCGATGTAGGTCATGTAATCGAAGCCGCCCATGGAGCCGATGCGGCTGCCGATCACGCTGCCGAAGATCACGAAGTACAGCGTCGACGTCACGGCCGACGGCAGGATGGTCTGGCTCCAGATGCGGATGATCCGTTGGAACTCGCGGATGATGATGGTCTGAAAACCGATCCAGCGCACCCTGCCGAGGGCGAGCGGCCGCGGCGCCGCGTTTTCCGCCACGGTGCTCATGCCGCCGCTCCTTTCTCCACGAGTCGCATGAAGATCTCCTCCAGGCGGTTGACCTTGTTGCGCAGGGACAGCGCCTCGATGCCCTGCGCCGAGAGCCGCGCGAACAGGTCGTTGAGGTTATCGTCCTTGGACACTTCCACCTCCAGGGTGTGCTCATCGGCGAGCCGCGCCACATAGGGCTCGAGGGACGGCACCCGCGTCAATGGCTCGCGCACACTGATCAGGAACGTCTCCGCGTGCAGCCGGCGCAGCAGATTGCTCATGCGGTCCCGCTCGATGATGCGTCCGCCGTCGATGATGGCGATGTTGCGGCAGAGGGTCTCGGCCTCCTCCAGATAGTGGGTCGTCAGGATGATGGTGGTGCCGTCGCGGTTGATGTCGCGCAGAAAGTCCCACATGGAGCGGCGGATCTCGATGTCCACGCCCGCGGTCGGCTCATCGAGGATGAGCAGGCGCGGCTGGTGCATCAGCGCCCGGGCGATCATCAGGCGGCGTTTCATGCCGCCGGAGAGGCCGCGCGAGGCGTGGTTGCGCTTGTCCCACAACTGAAGCTGCTTCAGGTACCGCTCGGCGCGCTCGCGCGCCACCGGGCGGGGGATGCCGTAGAAACCCGCCTGATTGACCACGATGGTCTCGGGGGTCTCGAACAGGTTGAAGTTGATCTCCTGGGGCACCACGCCGATGCAGCTCTTGGCCGCCTCGAGCTCGCGGTCGAGGTCGTAGCCGAAGATGCTGGCCTCCCCGCCGGTCTTTCGCACCAGGGAGGTGACGATGCCGATGAGGGTGGTCTTACCGGCGCCATTGGGGCCCAGCAGGGCGAAGAAATCCCCCTGCTCGACGCTGAGATCGATACCCTTCAGCGCCTGCACGCCGTTGCGGTACGTCTTGACCAGTCCTCGGACGGAAAGTGCGTTCATGGTCCCAAGAATCGGCCATGTGGCGCCGCGCCGCAATGGCCCGGTCGATAGATTGACTCCGCGGCGTGAAGAGCCGCTCAGGCGGCGAAATACCGCGCCAGGTACTGCTCGAACGTGCCCCGGTCGGCCGCCTCGATGGCCTTCTGCTTCGCGAGCGACTCCTCGGCCTCGCGGGTGAACTCGCGCAGGCGGGCCTCATCCGGAGGGTACAGATCGAGGAAGTACTCCTTGTGGAGCCTCGACATGCGCAGCGCCAGGTCGAAGAACGACTCGCCGGTGGCGGCGAGCTCGGCCATCATCCGGGCGGAGGGCGTACGGGCCACTTCGTCGATCTTGGCGGCCTGGTTCGCCAGGGCCAGGGAATACGGCCGTGCGGAGTCGCCCCGATCCAGGATCTCGCAGATGCCGGCCATGGAGTCGATCAGCTCCCGCGCCCAATCCCGCAACGGAACGCTGCGGCCGTCACGCCACAGTGCCAGTCCCGGCTCGCGCCCGCGGCGCGCCACCGTGACGTGATTCTGGTCCAGGGACCGCTGCTCGGCGCCGGCGATCGGCGGGCTGTCCTTGAGCAGACAGAGCGCGACGAACGCTTCGAGGAATCGCAGGTTGCTCTGGTTGACCCCCACGGGATCGAAAGCGCTCACATCGAGTGCCCGCACCTCGACGTACTCGACGCCCGCGCGCTCGAGCGCCTGGGTGGGCCGCTCGCCGGTGCGGGCCACGCGCTTCGGCCGGATGAAGCTGTAGTACTCGTTCTCGATCTGCAGGATGTTGGCGTTGAGCTGACGGTATTCGCCGTCGCTCTCCACGCCCAGGGCCGCATACGGCGGATGAGGGGTGGTGATGGCCCGGCCGAGATCGCGGACGTACTCCCGCAGGCTGTTGACCGACACCGCAAGCTCGGCCTGACTGCGGTTGCGGTAGCCGATGTCGCTCATCCTGAGGCTGGTGGCATAGGGCTCGTAGGCGGTGCCGGGCGCGAAATCCTCGAGGTGGTGCTCGCGCCCGCGCAGGAAGGACTTGCACACCACCGGCGAGACGCCGAAAAGGTACAGCACCAGCCAGCCGTGACGCCGATAGTTGCGCAGCACGTCGAAGTAGCGCTCCGACACGAAATCCTGGCCCGGCTCGCGCACCTTCACGATGTCCGCATAGGCCGGCCAGAACTGCTGCGGGAACGAGTAGTTGAAATGCACGCCGGAGATGGCCTGCATCATGCGGCCGTAACGCAGCCCGAGACCGCTGCGGTAAACGGTCTTCATCCGGCCGATGTGCGAGCGGCCGTACTGCGCGAGCGGAATCTCATCGTCGCCATCGATCCTGCACGGCATGCTGGTCGTCCACAGCAGCTCATCGCCGAGATGCCGGTAGACGAACTCGTGCAGATCGAGCAGATATTGCAGCAGCTCCCAAGTGGTGGTGAACGTCGGCGTAACGAGCTCGATCAGCGCCTCGGAATAATCCGTGGTGATGTGATCGCTGGTCAGCGCGGAGCCGAGCGCGCGCGGATGGGCTGTGCGGGCCAGACGGCCCTGGGGCGTCACGCGCAGCGATTCCTTCTCCACGCCCCGCCGCCCCCCCTGGAGGATCTCGGGCTGCCCGCTGTTGACGAGCGCAGCCAGGCGCCGCTCGAAAGCGGTGTCGATAGCGGTGGTACTCATCGGGTCTGCCGGTAGCGGTCGCTCAGGGCTGCTGCATGAGTTCGAGAAAGCGCCGAATGCGCGCGGCGTTCGTGCCGACGTCGCTCACTCCCACACGCGACTCCGACCGTACATCGACGCGGGAGCCGGTGCCGCTCGGAGTCACCCTCACCACGATGTCATCCTTGAAATCAAAGAAGAACGTGTGCGCGGTGGCCTCGAGCCGTCCCTGGGCCGGTACGTAGGCGTCGATCCGCCAGCCCATCTCCCGGGCCACCCGGCGCGCTTTCGCGAGCGCCTGCGCCGGGGACTCGGCCAGCAGCAATGGCTTGATGTACGGGTACTTCTCGCGCTGTAGCTGCGGCACGTCGATTATCTTATTTCCGAGCCGCATCCGCCGTATATATTCTGGGGAATTGACAGCGTGTGATTGCGCGCGCAACGGGATGACGGCCACGAACTCCGGCGGGTTGGCGAGGTCGGTGGTGATATCGTGAATGGGCGGCACCGAGCGCGCCTTCACGATCCAGGAGAGCACGTAGGCCGTGACGGCCAGCCCGATGACGATGCCGATCACCGTTGCGGTGCCGGGAATGGATGAGCGTTTCACCGTCGCGATGAGCACGCCGACAATGACCACGGACGTGCCGACCATCGTCACCCCGAGCCCGACCACCAGCGTCATGAGCGCCGTGCCGACGCCCGCCAGGGCAAACCGGTTGAGCTGCCCGGCGAGCAACGCGATCAGCACACCAGTGGCGAGGATCCACAGACCCGCCTTCGTCACCCCGGTGGGCCAGCGCGGCGGGTGCAGCGTAGGAAAGGGGGAAGTACTCATCTTGCCGGTCCCCTTGCAATGACTCGAGCTTGTTGCCCGGTGCCGTTTCAGGCATCTTGCAGCCTTACGGCGAGTCGCGCAACAGAGGGCTCATATATGATCGGCATAATCGGCGGCACCGGCCTGTATCACATGGACGGTCTCGAGGTGACGGACACGCGTGAGGTGGACAGTCCCTTCGGCCGGCCCTCCGGGCCCGTGATGCAGGGACGGCTCGGCGGCCGCCCGGTCGCCTTCCTGGCGCGGCACGGCCTGCGTCACGACCTGCTGCCGAGCGAGATCAACTTCCGGGCGAACATCTGGGCGCTGAAGAGCGTGGGTGTACGCACCATCATCGGGGTGTCGGCGGTCGGCAGCCTGCGCGAGGAGATCCGTCCCGGCGACCTGGCGCTGCCCTCTCAATACCTCGACTTCACCAAGGGGCTGCGCGCGCCCAGTTTCTTCGGCAAGGGAATCGCGGCGCACATATCGACCGCTCATCCGACCTGTGCCGTGACCGCGTCGCTCCTGGCGCGCACCGCGCGGACCCTTGGTCAACCCCTGCACCTGGACAAGACCTACGCCTGCGTCGAGGGCCCGCGCCTGGGTACGCGCGCGGAGAGCTTCTGGCTGCGCGGCGCCGGCGCCGATCTCGTCGGCATGACCAACGTGCCGGAGGCATTCCTCGCTCTCGAGGCGCAGCTCGGCTACTGCACCATCGCGGTGGCGACCGATTACGACTGCTGGCTCGACGATCCCTCGCAACATGTGTCACTCGAGCAGGTGATGAACAAGTTCCGCGACAGCCTGGCGCGGGTGCAGAAACTCATCGCGCACGCGGCGGCCGACTACGTCGAGGACGAATCGCGTCCCTGCCGGCGCTCGCTCAGCCAGGCGGTGATCACGCCGCGGGAACACATGACGCCCGAGCAGAAAGCGATCGTGGATTTTCTTTCGCTCTAATGCCCCGCCTCGCTGCACGAGGCGCCGAACTTGAAGCACGCATAGCAGCGGTGATGTCGCAGCATCACCCGCCTGCCCAGGCTCTCGGCGAGCGTGCCGCCCTGATCGTACGCCGTATCGTCATCGACCAGCGTACAGGCATACACGCGCATGCGGCCGTCGATCTTCACGACCATCTTGCTGTAGGCGCACATGAACTCGCGCCGCGAGACCTCGGTTTGATAGGTCGTCATGCACGAGCGCGTCACGTGGGGGACCGCCGCATGGGAGCCCGGCGTGCCGAAATCCGGAAACGCCACGATGTTGAGGTCGGCCGGCAGCTCGAGATCGCGCAACAGCCGCCGGTAGCGGGCCTCCGCCCGGGCGCGGTCCTCGCCCACCTCCATCTGCCGCGCGACCGAGACGTGATACCCCGCGGCATGCAGTAGCTGCAGCGTCCCGCAGGCCTTGGCGAAGTTGCCCGCGCCGCGGCCCGCATCGTGCCGCCCGGCGTCGGGATAATCGAGACTCACGCGGAAGGCGAGCGGATGCGGCTTCGCCCGCAGGGCGCGCAGCTTCGGCAGCCGCCGCGGCAGGGCGTCCACTCCGTTGGTCAACACCAGCACCGGCGCTATGGCGAGCGCGTGGCCCAGAATCCGCATCAGATCCTTGACGATGAACGGCTCGCCGCCGGTGAAGGACAGCCGCTTCACCCCGAGCGCGGCGGCCTCATCGAGAAAGGGCCGCACGTCGGCGAACGTCACGCGCTCGATGCGCCGGTCGCCGGGCTTGGAGCCCTCCAGGCAGAACGGGCAGGCAAGGTTGCAGGCCGTGCCGGTATGGATCCACAGCTCCGACAGCGCATGCGGTTCGATGTAGCCGCGCGGCTCTCCCAGGGGGGTGAACAGCCAGTCGTCGTGGACCCGGTTTTCCATAACGGCGTCGTTCATCGGGCGCGATACCAATGTGACAGGCGGACCGGGGGCACGCCCACGAGGTGCCCCAGAGCCAACAGGCGATTGTGCAGGGTGCAGCGCAGGTATCCGTCGCGTTCCCAGCGGCGCGGGTCGACCGTGATGGGTAAATCGAGCGCGACGAACCGGCGCGTCTGCTTGAGGTAGTGTACCAACGGCACCTCCTCGAACAATGGCTGAGCGGCGAATCCCGGCCCCGCCTCGTACGCCTCGCGGGTCGCGAAAATCCCCTGGTCGCCGTAAACCATGCCGAAACGGCAGCGCAGCGCGATGCTGCGCTCCAGGAAGGACTTCACCATGCTTGCCGGCCCGCCGAACCGGAAGCGAAAGTAGCCGCCCGCCGCGCCCCGGCGGACGGCCGCGCCGATCGCGCTCCCCGCGCGCGGATGCGGCCGGCTGTCCGCGTGCAGGAACCACAGCACCTCGGCCGCGGCGCCCGGGATCGAGCCGGACCGCGCCGCCGAGACAGCGGCGCCGAGCTGCCGGCCCCGGCCGGACGGCGAAGGCAGCCAGCGGGCCCCATGTCGATCGCACAGCGCGGCGGTCTGCTCGCTCGCCGCGCCATCGGCGACGATCACCCGTTGCGGCGGCGAGTCCAGCCGGCTCAGCGCCGGCAACAGTTCCGCGAGCGAGCCGTCGTCGCGCAATGTGGGCACGATGACCGTCAACCGCGCAGACCCGGCCGGGGCCGGCGGTGCGGGATGGCGCTCCTCCACACATTCAACGCGCATGACGCAACCATCCCCTGAGCAACCTGGCGACCCACGGCGTCAGGCGGCGGCGGGCATGCTGATCGGCGAGCCGGCGCAGGTATTCCGAGCGGGTCGGGTAAGGCAGCACCAGCGGGCCGAGCCCGCCGAGCCCCCGGCCCTGTGCCATCAGCAGCACCAGCGGCGCGATCTGCTCGCCCGCGTCCCGGCCCACCGCGGTGGCACCGAGAATGCGCCCATCGGTTTTCGCGAGCACTTCGACGAACCCTTCCTCCCTGTCGTCCGTTACGGCCCGGTCCAACTCGCTCCACTGAAGCCTGTAGCGCTCGAAGCGCCGGCCGGCCGCCTCGAGCTCACGGGCGATCGCACCGACCTGCGCGAGCTCCGGCCTGGTGTAGACACAGCGAGGCACGATGAGCTTGTCCGCCCGCGCACGCCCTCCAAACAGCGCGTTGCGGACGACGATACGCGCGTGCGCGTCCGCAGCGTGCGTGAACTGATACGGCGAGCAGATGTCCCCGGCGGCGTAAATGTCCGGATGTGACGTGCGCAGGCGCGCATCGACCCCTGGCGCGGAGCGGCAGTCGAGCTCGACTCCCGCCTTCTCGAGATCCAGACCCTCCACGTTGCGCCGCCGCCCCGCGGCCACCAACACCTCGTCCGCCACGGCCCGGCGGCCACCGGCCAGCGTCAGGACCTTGCCCTCGGCCGTCACGGAGGCGGACTGCGCTGCGGCGCCCAGATGCAGCGTCACGCCATCGCGCCGCAACGCATCCGCAACGACACCGGCAGCCTCCGGCTGCTCTCCAGACAGCACCTGCGGGGCGCTCTCGATGAGCTCGACTTCGGTCCCCAGGCGGGCGAACGCCTGCGCCAGCTCGCAGCCTGCGGCGCCCGCGCCGACGATCGCCAGCCGCCGCGGCCGCGCGCGCAGCTCGAATACCGTTTCATTGGTGAGCGGACACAGCCCGGCGAGCCCCGGGATCGGCGGCAGCAGGGGCCGCGCGCCGGTGGCGATCACGGTCTTGCGAGCTTTCAGCCGCGCATCGCCGACCCGAACGAGATGCGGCGCCTCGAAACGCGCTTCGCCCAGAAAGACATCGACACCCGCGCGGCAATAGCGCTCGACGGAATCGTGATGGGCGATCCGGGTGCGCACCGATCGCACCCGCTCCATGGCCGCCTCGAACGGCAGTCCCGCGGCCGCGGCGGCCAACAGCGTCTTGGAGGGGACACAGCCGACGTTCAGGCAGTCCCCCCCCATGGCATGGCGCTCGACCAGAGCCACCCGGGCGCCGAGCGAGGCCGCGGCCATGGAAATCACCAGGCCAGCCGGCCCCGCCCCGATCACCACCAGGTTGTAGACACCTTGCGCAGCGGGGTTGCGGTAGTCGGCCGGAAACACCAGGCGGCGATACTCGGCCTCGACATCCCCGCCGTCCCGCTCCTGCACGGCACTCATGCCTCGCCGGCCGTGGGGCCGACCGCCTGGGGGCGCGTCAAGGCCATGAGCAACTCGTTCAGCCGGCGCCTGGCGGGGCGCGTATCGCGCGCGAGCGCCTCGAACGCCAGCCGGAAGTCCGAGACTTCGTCGATGTCGAAGGAGGCCGACAGCCGCACGACGGTCAGGCCTTTGGCCTGGCAACACCGCTCGAGCGCGCCGCCGAGCGCGGGCTCGCTCCAAGGCAGGCCCGCAAGCGGCGGCCATCGGGCCCTGGACCCCATGAGCGTCACGCCGCCATCGGCGGCCGGGATCAATACGATGTCGGCATGCTCGAGCGTGGCGGCGGCCGCCTCGAGATCCCCGAGCTGCATGGAGGGCGCGTCACTGCCGATGAACAGCACACGGCGGCAACCTCGGCGGCGCACGAGGGCGTCGACGGCGTTGATCCGGTAACCCAGATCGCCTTCGGGCTGAGGGAGCACCCATTTGCGCCGCGCCAGCAGTTCCTCGGCCCAGGCGGCATCTTCACCGCGGGCCGGCGAGACGACCAGCCGGCCGGGCCACGCGGCCGCATCCTCCAGTGCGCACTCGAGCAGCGCGCGGGCGACGGCGAGCGAATTCTCCTCACCCAGGTCGCGGGTCAGGCGCTGCTTGCCAGAGCCGATCAGCGGGCGGCGGCAGAACAGGACCAGTGCGGCGGTGCGGAGCGAGGTGGATTCCGGCATGTGCTCTCGACCGGGGCAACCAGCGCATTATTGCTGGACCGCATCATGCGCACGCCACACGGCATCCGCAAGAGAGCCAATCGGCTCCCGCCGCGACCGCGCAACACCACGCTCCCGGCGCGGCTCGAGCGACCCCGGCAGGACTGTGAGATGTTACAGATGGCTATTGCTATGCTTCGCCCATGGCATTGTCGTCCACGCTTGCGGCCCGGGGCGCGGGCGTCTCCTTCGAACGCGGCCAGGAGCACGGCCATGGCGTCCGATGATTGCCGCCCCGTGGCGCACATCAGCCCAATCGAGCTCCAACGCCGTGTCGAGGCCCTTTATCAGCGCGAGTCGCGTGCGGTCCTTGCTACGCTGATCCGCCTGCTGGGGGATTTCGACCGGGCGGAGGAGGCGCTGCACGAGGCCTTTCGCGCCGCTCTCGAGAAGTGGCCGACGGAAGGCATCCCCGGCAACCCGCGCGCCTGGCTGGTCTCGGCGGGACGATTCCGCAGCATCGATCAGTTGCGCCGTCAGAGACGCTTCGAAGCCTTCGATCCGCGGACGCACGATGCGGCCGCGGAGCATGGCTCGCCCGAGCACGACTTGCCCGAGGATGAGCCGGTGCAGGACGATCGCCTGCGACTGATCTTCACGTGCTGTCATCCGGCGCTTGCGCCGGACGCGCAGATCGCGCTGACCCTGCGCGAGGTTTGCGGCCTGACGACCGAGCAGATCGCGCACGCCTTCCTGACACCCACGCCGACGCTCGCACAGCGGATCGTGCGCGCCAAGGCGAAGATCCGCGATGCGCACATCCCTTACGAGGTGCCGGCGCCGCAGCAGTTGCCCGAGCGGCTCGGGGCCGTCCTGCGCGTCATCTATCTGGTATTCAACGAGGGATATTCCGCCAGCGCGGGACCGAAGCTCATGCGGCCCGCTCTGGCCGACGAGGCCATCCGGCTGGGACGACTGCTGGTCGAGTTGCTGCCCGAGCCCGAGGCCCTGGGACTGCTCGCGCTGATGCTGCTGCACGACTCGCGGCGCGCGGCGCGCACCTCGCCCGACGGCGAGCTGATCCCGCTCGAGGAGCAGGACCGTGCGCTGTGGAGCCGCGGGCAGATCGAGGAAGGCTGTGCGCTTGTGGAGCGGGCGTTGGGCGGCCAGGCGGGGCCGTATGCGCTGCAGGCGGCCATCGCCGCCGTGCACTGCGAGGCCGCTCGGGCGAGCGACACGGACTGGAGCGAGATCGTCGCGCTGTACGATCTGTTGTTCCGGCTGGAGCCCTCGGCAGTCGTCGAGCTGAACCGGGCGGTCGCGATCGCGATGCGCGACGGGCCGACCGCGGGTCTCGCCCTGCTGGAGGAACTGCTCCAGCGAAGCGAGCTGCGCCGGTACCATCTCGCCTACGCGGCACGCGCGGATCTTCTGCGGCGCCTGGGCGACATGGAGGAAGCCCGCGCGGCCTACGAGCAGGCGCTGGCGCTCACCGTCCAGGAAGCCGAGCGCAGGTTCCTGCAACGCCGCATGGCCGAGCTGACGCCATCTTGAGCCGCAAGGCACCTCATGCCGCGGGAAACGCTTCGGCGGATGTCGATTTCCGGGCGGCTCGTTCGGCCAGGTAGGCACGGCGTGTCGGAACGGTCCCGATCGCTCGAGGAGAGTGAGATGAAATACCTGTGCCTGGTGTACGGTGAGGGGGAGAAAATCGGCCGGATGGACGACGGCGAATGTCTGGCATGCGACCGTGAGTTGCGCGCGCGCGGTCAATGTGTCGCCTCGGAGGCCCTGGAACCGGTCGCCGCCGCAGTCACGGTCCGCGTACGTGACGGACGGCACTCGGTAACCGACGGTCCGTTTGCCGAGACCAAGGAGCAGCTCGCCGGTTTCTATCTCATCCAAGCGCGCGACCTGAACGAGGCCATCCAGATCGCCGCGAAGATTCCGCCGGCGCAGGTGGGCTGCGTGGAGGTCCGGCCCATCCGCCCGATCCGCGAGCATCCGCGTATGCCCTGACCGCCGCCGACACGCCCGTTGCGCTCAGTGCTCGAGCTCGATCAGAGCGAGCGCATGCGGGTGCAGGCGCAGGCTGAGGTGCGGCGACGCTCCGCGCAGCGCCTCGATCCGCGGCGGCGGCAATCGCGCTGCCGCCAGCAATATCCGGCGCTGCCCGACGCTCAATTCCGGGGGCGATCCCATGGCCTTCCAGGCGGCGAGCGGTGAGCCGTGATCCCGGTCGACGAGCCAGACGTAGGCGCGCCGGGCGCCCGGTACGTTGCGGAAATCCAATGAGTAGGTCTTGGTAGCGCCGCCCGGCCCCGGGGGCGCGTAATTCCACACGGCGACCGCCAGCGTTCCGTCCTTGCGGCGCGTCACCAGCGCCGAGTGCGACGATTCCGCGAGCCGCTGCGTGCCGAGCCGGTGCAGCAGGCTGAAATCGTTGAATGACGCCTTCGGGATGCCGCCGGGCGCAATCAGTCCGTAGCCCCCCCGGAACGGCGATTCGACCACGCCCTGCTCCTCGAAGACGTCGGAAAACGTCCAGTACGACATCAGCTTGACCAGGCCATCGGTGGCGCGAATCGTATTCGCCAGCCACGGTCCGATGTACGGCGAGTCGGTGATGTCGGTTTCGGTGCCGATGTAGGTGGCGTTGAATTCGCTGAAGATGACCGGCAGTTGCGGCATGGACGAGGCCAGCACCTGCCGGTGGACCTTTTCCACCGCACGAATCACCATGTCCTTGCGGGAAACCTTCTCATGCCGATGCAGGACGTTCTCGGCGGTGTCGTCCCCGTACACGTGAGTCGAGACGAAGTCCACGGGAACGTGCCGCGTCGCGCAGTAGCGGATGAAGGCCGGGATCCACGCCGCCTGCGCGGTCGCCGGTCCACCTACCCGCAGCCGCGGGCTGACCCTCTTGAGCGCACGCGCCGCCACCTCGTACAGATGAAAATAACTTGCCTGCTTCGGTGTCCCCGCCCAGGTCCCGATGTTGGGCTCGTTCCAGACCTCGAAGTACCAATGCGAGACTTCGTCGATGCCGTACCGAGCGACCAGGTGTCGCGCGAAATGACGGATCAGTCCGCCCCAGAGCGTCCAGCTTTTGGGCGGCGCGATGTTCGGATCGTACCAGAAGCCGTTGGTCGCCTTGCGCGAGGCGAGTTGGGGCGGCATGAAGCTCAGCTCGACGTAGGGACGGACGCCCTGCCTAAGCAGCGCGTCGTAAATCTGGTCGACGTAAGTGAAATTGTAAACCGGTCGGCCGTGCGCATCGAGATGAAAGACGCCGACCTCCCGATCGAAGATGCCGTGAAAGCGCACCAGGCGGAAGTCGGTGACGCGCCTGACCGCTCGCATGTCGCGCTGGTAGCCGGCCCGGAGCGCAAGAATCGCGTGCCCCGACCCGAACATCTGCTCCCAGAAATGGGGAAACGGATGCTCCGGCGCCGCACCGTTCACGAGGATGCGCACCGGCCGGACCGCCGCCGGAGCCGCCGGCAGACACAGGCACAGAGTGACGATCGTCAGCGCAGGCAGCGCGCGCAATGCTGGAAACCTCATCCGACCCACCTCCGGCGAATTACGACTGGGCGGCAGTGTGCCAGACTGCGGCAAGGTATCGCTGCCATACGGGTGGCGTGGGCATCCCCGATGCGCCATGCCCGGTGTGGCCCTACCGTTTCAGCCGCTGTCCCGCGCCTGAGCGCGCTGGAAGGCCGGGCGGCTCACGACGCGCTGGGCATAGGCATCGATGACCGGAGATTTATCCATCAGCGGGCTCTGGCTGAACATCGCGAAGGTAGTGCCGTAGAGGATGTCCGCGGCGCTGAAGCGCTCGCCGAGCAGATAGGGTCCGTGCGAGAGGCGCTCGATGACGGCGGGCATCGCCTCCTCCACCGCGACCCAACCGGCCGTGCCGCGCGGAACGTCCTGATTCAGGAACTTGGACACGAACGCCGGCTCCAGCACCCCGCTGTAGTAGGAGAGCCAGGACAGATAGGCCCCGCGATCGGGATCTCCCACCCGCGGTCCCAGGTCTTTCTCAGGGTAGCGGTCCGTGAGGTACAGCGCGATGGCGGGCGACTCGAAGACAACGATTCCATCGTCCGAGATGACGGGCACCTTGCCGTGGGGGTGAGGATTGGCGGGGTCCACGGCACCCGTGCCGTCGCGCTTGCGGATTGTGACGAGGCGGACCTCGTAAGGGGCTTGCAGCTCCTCCAGCAGGAAAATGAAGCGCGACGAGCGGGTCTGCGGGTGGTGGAACAGGGTGATCACGGCGGCTTTTCCCTACGGCCAATGAACTGGATAATCATACAGCCAACCGGCGCGAGCGACAACCCTCGACAGCCTCATTCAACAGCGTCCTCGCCGTCGCTCGGCTCTCGCGCGGCTTGCGCCGGCGGCAACAGCTCCGCCGCCTGCAACTTGCGCGGCTGACGCTCTATGGGCTCGGCTGCGCCGATCTGCGAATCCGCCGCAACGGCCCGCAGGTCCGAGAACCGGCGCGCCGAGACCAACACCCGGGACTCCAGGGTCGCGGTGGCGCTGTTGTAGGATTCGATCGCCTTGTCGAGGCGCTCGCCGAGCCTGACCCAGTGTGCGGCAAGGGTGCCGATCCTGTCGTAGAGCTGCTTACCGAGGTCGGCCACCTCCTGCGCGTTCTTTGCGAGCGCCTCCTGACGCCACCCGTAGGCCACCGCCTTCAGCAGAGCGATCAGCGTGGTCGGACTCGCGGGAATGACGCGGGTTTCGGCGCCATACTCGATCAGGGAGGGGTCCTGGGCCAGCGCGGCCGAAAAAAACGCCTCGCCGGGCACGAACAGAATGACGAACTCGGGCGTCGGATCGAACTGGTCGAAGTAGGCCTTCTTGCCGAGCGCTGCGATGTGATCACGCACCTGCCGTGCATGCCGTGTCAGCGCCTGGGCGCGCGCGGACTCATCCTGTGCCTCGACAGCCTCCAGGTAGGCATCGACCGGCGCTTTGGCGTCCACGACCACTTGCCGTCCGCCGGGCAGGTACACGATGACATCGGGGCGCAGGCGGCTGCCGTCGTCGCGAGTCTGGCTGACCTGCTCGTCGAAGTCGCAGTGCTCGAGCATGCCGGCCATCTCGACCACGCGCCGCAGCTGCACCTCGCCCCAGCGCCCCCGGGCCTGGGGCTGACGCAGCGCCTTGACCAGACCGGCGGTGTCGCGCTGGAGCTGTGGCAGATGCACTTTGAGCAGGTCATCGACCTGCTGGGTGAGCGCGCGATACGCGCCGTGGCGCGCCCGCTCCAGCTCGTCGAGCTTGCCGTCGAACTTCTCCAGGCGCTCGCGAATCGGCAGCGTGAGCTGCTCGATGGCCTTCTGCCGCGCCTGAAGGTCTCCCGACGCATTTTGCTGGAATTTCTCCAGCGTGGTCCGCGCCAGCTCGAGAAACGCCTGGTTGTTGCTCTTCAACGCGTCGGCGGACAGCGCCTTGAAGGCATCGGAGAGCTTTGCCCGGGCTTCCTCGAGAAGCTGAAGATTCTGGCGCGCGGCTTGCTGCTCGGCGGCAAGCCTGGCCTCGGCGGTGGCACGCCGTTCGGTCTCCGCGCGCAGCGCTTCAGACGCCCTGTCCCGCTCCGCCCTCACATGCTCGGAGGCGCCGCTCGCCGCCGCAAGCTGCTCGCGCAGCGCCGCGAGCTGTGACTCCGCGCCGGCGAGCGCGGCCCGCCGCAGGGAATGCACCACCACCCAGGTCGCGATACCGCCCGTCATGGCGGCCAGGACGGCGACAAAAACGATTTCCACCGAAGTCAGTCCTCCACTCAGCCGGTTGCACGGTCGCGAGAGTGCATCTGTGTACTCGCAAATCTCGCGAGGCGCCCGGAAATTTCCCCCGGGCCGGCATTATGGCTCATCCCGCCCGCGGGCCCGCCCCGCCCTCACCCCCCGGTCACCCCCGCGCTGCGCCACAGCGGCGAGTCGGGCGGCAGCGCGTCCAGGCGGCGGTTGGTGTAGTCGTAGCCCGCCTGGACGGCGCGGTCGAACGCCTTCCAGTTGAGCATGTCGATCTCGGCGAGCGGCGGCTGCAACAACAGGTCGGTCTTGCCGCGGTGATCGGCCGTGATCGCATTGCTGTTGACCATGCCGGTGCGCCACAGGATCTGGAAGATGTTGGGCAGTTGCCGCCGCGCCCTGATCCAGCGCATGACCTGCCAGGGCAGCGGCACATCGACGTCGTCGCCGCTGGTGGTGAACGCGCGGTCCGCGCCGGCGTCGCACCCGATGACGGGCCCCCGTCCCAACTCCAGCATGACATCGACCGGCAGGTTGTTCATCGCGCCGCCGTCGACCAGCACTTCGCCGCCGTGCACGACCGGCGGCAACACGCCGGGAACGGACACGGACGCGCGCAGAGCGCGCCAGAGCTCGCCGCTGCGATGGACCTGGGCGTGTCCCGAGGTCAGGTTGGAGGATACGCAGAAGAAGGTGAGCGGCAGATCCTCTATGGCCACATCGCCGAACGCCTCGTAGAGCATGGCGCTCACCCTGCGGCCCGAGACCAGGGACACGAACGGCAGCGTGTAATCGCGCAGCGGCTTCGACTGCACGAAGTAGCGCCGGAACCGCTCGATCAACTCCTCGACGCTCCACCGCAAGGCCACGCCGGCGCCGAGGATGGCCCCCATGCTGGTACCGCCCACCTGATCGACGGGGATGCCCGCTTCGCGCAGCGCCCTGACCACGCCGATGTGCGCGAACCCCCGCGCCCCGCCTCCCGAGAGCACCAGGCCCACGCCCCGGCCGGTCAGAGTGCGCGCCAGCCTGGCGTAATCCGCCGGCGTCTGGACATGGTGATGGGGGATGCCGGGCAGATTGACCAGCCAGCGGGCGGCGGCCCCGGTCTCTATGCCGCTGTCGTGCGCCAGCACCAATTCCCAGCGCTGCGGCGTGAGGCTGTGATCGTGCGGCCACCGCAGAGCCGCCCAGCTACCGGCCGGGCTCTCGGCCCGGGCCAACAGCAGCAACGCGTCCGCCTGCCGCTGGCACAGCTTGGTCCAGCGGTCAGGGGTGGGGTTGGCCACGTAGACAACGTAGTCGTTGGCGGCCTCGATGTCGTTGAACCACTGGCTGGTGTGCGTCCGGGCCCGCACGCTCCAGACCAGCTCCGCCCGCCCGAACTGCGACAGCGCCTTGACCAGCGCGGTCGAGAAAGCGGCGAAGTCGACCTCGAGACTCTGCGGAAAGACCGTGAATGTGTACGCTCCGCGCGGATGCGCCCGCCGGGCCCCTTCCACCTCTGCGAGCCGCTCGACCATCATCTGCGCGATGCGCAGCATCGCCTCGGACTCGCCCCGCAGCACTTCGTTGAACGCCTTGCGCGAGATGCGCGCGAGCTCGGTGTTGCGCAACGCCACGACGTTGAACAGGCGCGGCCGGCCCGAGATCAGGCCCATCTCGCCCACGGACTCGCCGGCGGCCAGGCGCGCCACGAACCGGCTCTGGGCCCGGCCGTCGGCTGCCAGCACGCCGAGCGAGCCGCTCAGCACGACATAGAACGCGTCGGCCGGCTCGCCGGCGGTGAACAGCGTTGCGCCCCCCGGCAGAGACAGCCATTGCGCCGCGCTCGCGGTCCGCTGAAGCAGCGCCGGATCGAGTCCGCGAAACAGCGGCGTCTCGCCCAGCAGGACCCCGAGATCGGCGCGCAGGGTCTCGCGATCCTCAAAAGGAGTCTGACCCATTCGGTCCCCCCGTACCGTCAAGTCAACACCGTATGTCCGGCTCTCGCCCTCCTTCGCGGCGACAGTCACTTCTCCAGAATGGCCGCCACCCCCATCCCGCCGGCCGTGCACACGGAAATCAGACCCCGCCGGGCCGCCGGGTCGGCGGCGAGGAGCTTGGCCAGAGTCGCGACCAGGCGCGTACCGGTGGCCGCGAAGGGATGGCCGATGGCGACGCTCCCTCCCTTGACGTTGAGCTTCGCGCGGTCGATGGCGCCGAGCGGCGCATCGAGACCGAGAGCCTCGCGGCAGTACTCGGCGGAGCGCCAGGCCGCGAGCGTGCACAGCACCTGCGCGGCGAACGCTTCGTGGATCTCGTAGTAATCGAAATCCTTCAACGTCAGGCCCGCATCCCGCAGCATCGCCGGCACCGCGTAGGCGGGCGCCATCAGCAGCCCCTCCCGGCCGCCGGCGAAATCCACCGCCCATACCTTGCCGTAGCGCAGGTACGCGAGCACGGGGAGCTTGCGCCGCTCGGCCCACTGCTCGGAGGCCAGCAGCACCGCACTCGCTCCGTCGGTGAGCGGCGTGCTGTTGCCGGCGGTGAGCGTGCCGTCGCGCGCGTCGAAGCTCGAGCGCAGCTTGCCGAGCTTCTCGACGGAGGTGTCGGGACGGACATTGTTGTCGGTTTTCAGTCCGAGGAAGGGAACGACCAGGTCCTCGTAGAAGCCTTCGCGCCAGGCGGCCGCGGCGCTCATGTGGCTCTCGTAGGCCAGCCGGTCCTGGTCCATGCGCGAGATCTGCCAGCGCTGCACCATCAGCTCGGCGCTCTGGCCCATGGACAGTCCCGTGCGCGGCTCGATGACCGCGGGCAGCACGGGCTTGAAGTGCGCAAGCCGCAGGCCGAGCCAGGGCAAGAGGCGTTGCCCGGGACTCTTGCCCCGGTGGCTCGCCAGCAGCAGCCGCTGGTAGCCCCGCGGGTAGACCACCGGCGGGTCGCTGATCGTGTCCACGCCGGCGGCGATCCCGCAGTCGATCTGCCCGAGGGCGATCTTGTTGCCGACGGCGAGGGCGGCTTCCAGGCTGGTGCCGCAGGCGCGCTGCACGTCGAGCCCGGGGGTCTGCGGATCGAGGCCCGAGGACAACACGCTCTCGCGCGTCAGGTTGTAGTCCCGGGAGTGTTTGATGACCGCCCCGGCGATGACATCGCCCAGCCGCGCGCCGTGCAGCTCGAAGCGCTCGACCACGCTGCGCAGGACGGCGGTGAGCATCTCCCGATTGCCCATGGTCGCGTACGCGGTATGCGCCCTGGCGAACGGGATGCGCACGCCCCCCACGATGGCGACGCGCCGCACGGTCGAGCCGACGAGCATGAACCCCTCCCCGGACGGAACACTGTTGAGCCCCGATCCGTCCGCTAGGCTATCACGGGCCGCCCGCCCGGGCCCCCGGCGGCCGCTGCGCGGGCGGCGCTTTCCAGCGGCCTGCCGCAGGCGTTATGCTGCACGGTCCCTCCTTACGCGATCGACCTCGAGGTTCCCATGGGCGAATTCACCACCCTCATGGCCCGGGACGGACATGAGTTCCAGGCCTATCTGGCCGCCCCGGGCGGTAAGCCCCATGGCGCCGTCGTCGTGATCCAGGAGATCTTCGGCGTCAATGGCCACATCCGCGACGTGACCGACGGCTTCGCGCAGGCCGGCTACACGGCGATCGCGCCGGCGATGTTCGACCGCATCCGCAGGGGGATCGAGCTCGGGTACTCGCCCGAGGACATCGAGGAGGGACGCGGCTACATGCGGGAGCTGAAACCGGAACAGACGCTCAAGGACCTGGCCGCCGCGGTCGCGGCGGTCCGCGACTCCGGGCAAGTGGCCACGGTGGGCTATTGCTGGGGAGGCGCGCAGTCCTACCGCGCCGCTTGCCGGCTGCCGGTCGCCTGCGCCGTGGTGTACTACGGCAGGGCGCAGGACGCCGGCGTGCCGCCGCAATGCCCCGTGATGTACCACTTCGGCACCGAGGACAAGAGCATCCCGCTCACCGAGGTGGAGGGCATCAAAGCCCTGCATCCCGCGGGCATCTTTCACCTGTACGAGGGCGCGGGCCACGGATTCAACTGCGACCGGCGCCCGAGCTACGATGCGGCCGCCGCCGCGCTCGCGCGCCAGCGCACCCTGGAGTTCCTCTCCCGACACCTGACCGGCGAGCGCGCGGAGGAGGAGGAGGACGAGGAGAGTTGAGCCCCGCTCGACCCGCGAGGTTGGCAAGCCGCCATCCTGGACCGGGCAGGGTGCGCCGCGGAGCACGGACAGCGCCGCGGGCGACGCGGCGCAATGCTCGGATCCACCGTGCTTTTATAAGGATTTGCCGCAATTTCCTGGCTGCGCACCGGTGGCCTGCGGTATCTTGATGCGTATGCGCTATCACAGCTCACCGGAATTCCACCGCGATACGGCCGAGCGCATCGGCATATTGCTGGTCAACTCCGGCACGCCTGACTCGCCCCGGCCGCGCGACGTGCGCCGCTTCCTGGCCCGGATGCTCGGCGATCCACGCGTGGTGGAGCTGCCCCGGGCCCTGTGGCTGCCGATTCTCTACGGGCTGATCCTGCCGCTGCGGCCCTCGAAAGTGGCGCCGAAGTACCGCAAGATCTGGTCTTCCCACGGCTCCCCGCTGCTCGCTCAGTCCGAGCGGCTGCGCGCCGGGCTCGTGAGCATGCTCGCCCAGCGGACACTGGCACCGTTTTCCGTGGAGCTCGGCATGCTCTACGGCACCCCGAGCGTGCCGGAGGCGCTGTCGAGGCTGCGCAGCGCGGGCGCGCAACGCATCCTGGTGGTGCCGCTGTTTCCACAGTATTGCGGCGCCACGACCGGCGCGGTCTACGATCGCGTGAGCGCCGAGCTCTCGCGCTGGCGCTGGCTGCCGGAGCTGCGCTTCGTCGCCGAGTACCACGACCAGCCGGAATACATCGAGGCGCTGCGCGAGAGCGTCGCCCAGCACTGGCAGACGCACGGACGTACGCGGCACCTGCTGATCTCGTTCCACGGCATCCCGGAGCGCTATTTCCACCACGGCGATCCGTACTTCTGCAAGTGTCAGAAGACCGCGCGGCTGCTCGCCGAGGAGCTGCTGCTCGAGAAAGACCAGTGGAGTGTCAGCTTCCAGTCCCGCTTCGGGCCCACCGAATGGCTGCGCCCCTACACCATCGAGGTGCTGGCCCAGATGCCGGGCCGCGGCATCAAGGATGTCACCGTCGTGTGTCCGGGCTTCGCGGTCGACTGCCTGGAGACGCTGGAAGAGATCGATGTCGAGAATCGCGCCGCCTTCGTGCGTGCCGGCGGAGAGCGCTTCGAGTACGTGCCGGCGTTGAACGCCCGGCCCGAGCACGCCGGGCTCCTCGCCAACCACATCGCCCGGCACTGCCAGGGCTGGACCCAGGTCGACCTGGGCCTGCACCCCGCCGCGCAGCCGCGAGGCACATCGGTCTGAGAGCCCCGAGGAGGCTCCCGCCACTCCTCAACACCGTTGCGCTCCCCTAAGCTAGCGGAGTGATACTTCGCAATACCCGCGCCCGCTGGGGCGTCGTCTCGCAGATGCTCCACTGGCTCATCGCGGCGCTCATCGTCGTGCAGGCGAGCCTCGGGCTCATCGGGCTCGAGCTGCCGCTCGGCATGGAAAAGCTCGCCACCCTGGCCCGGCACAAGTCGATCGGCATCACCATCCTCGCCCTGGCGGCGATCCGCCTGCTGTGGCGCTGGATGAATCCCACCCCGGCCCTGCCGGGCAATCTCGGGCCTTTCGAGCGCTTTCTCGCGCGCTTCACCCATGCGGGCCTGTATGTGCTGCTTCTCGCGCTGCCGCTCACCGGCTGGATCATGTCCTCGGCGCGCGGCTTTCCGGTGAGCTGGTTCAACCTGGCGCAACTACCGGACCTGGTATCGAAAAGCCGCACGCTGTACCGCGTGATGGTCGAGGTCCACGCGACGCTCGCCACCGCACTGGGTCTCATCGTGGCGCTGCACATCGCCGCGGCGCTCAAGCATCATTTCGTACTGAAAGACGACACGCTGCGGCGCATGCTGCCCGGTGGCGCCCCGGCCGCGGATCGATCCGACCTCAGCGCCGATTCACCGAAGAACCCCAACTGATGTCCATTTCCCTCATGTCTGTATCCTTTACCACCCGCACGCTCACGCTGCTCGCCGGCGCATCGCTTGCCGCATCGGCCCGCGCCGGCGTCCCGGACACCGCCTACACGCTGCTGCGCGCGCACAGCTCGCTCACTTACACCTTCACGCAGGCCGGCGGCGCCAATCAGGGACGCTTCAACACGTACTCGGTCAGCTTCAATCCGGCCACCGGCAGACTCCGGGTGGTGATCGACATGCGCTCCTTCGACACCGGCGACGGGCAGCGCAACGGCATCCTCGGAGGCAAGGACTTCTTCGACGTGGCGCGATATCCGCAGGCGCGCTTCACCGCCGGCCGGCTGACGAAGACCGCCGCCGGTTACCGCGCCGTCGGTCAGCTCACCCTGCGCGGTGTCACGCGCACGGTCGTCGTCCCGTTCACCTGGCGTCTGACCCGGCTTGATGGACACCCGGTGGGAATGCTCTCCGGCCAGACGACGATACGACGGCTGAACTTCGGCATCGGCCAGGGTCAATGGCGCTCCACCGAGTGGGTGGGCAATGCCGTGACGATCCACTACGCGCTGGAGCTCGCCCCTTCCGGCTGATTATGACGGGCGCTCCCGCAGCTTCGACGTGCACAGATCATAGACCGCGGCCATCACCACCCGCACCGAGTGAGTCATGCTGGTCTCGATCCCCTTGAGCGCCGCTTCGCGGATCGCGCCGGTCAGAAGCTCGACCTGTTCGGCCGGCAAATCCTCCGGCAGGTGGGCCATGATCCGAATCGCGGGCACATCCTCCACCATCTGCCGCAGCACCTGGTAGACACAGTCGGCCTTGGCGCGCATGAGCTGCTCGTCATCGCCGAACAGCGCGCCGATGGCGCTCAGACCCTCTGCCCATTGCGCGCGCGTGCGCTCCCATTCGCGCTCGGTGCCAAATGCCACGCGGATGACGTCACCCATGAGTGTTCCTCCGCTCGTCACGCCCTTAGAGGTTCGGCCCCGGCCGCGGTCACAAGTTCCGCCTCCTCGAGGCAGGCCAAGGCGCCGCGGAACACGCCTCGGACCCCCGGACGCCTCCCCGAGGAGGGCGCCGGCGGGCGGGACGGCGGCAGAGCGGGTGTGGCAACTCATGCGGGCACCTCCGAGGACGAGACCCGCATGCTAGCCCGCCGCCCCCTGCCGGCGACAGCGACATTTCGGCTGTATATATATAGATTTGCGGCCCGGCGCGCAGGGTCCTGGTACCCTCGCCAGGGATTCGCAGTAGTTTCCGGTAATTTCAGCCAAGCGACGGGAGGCACCAGACATGCTGATCGTGACGACCGAGAATGTTCCGGGTTACCGCGTCACCGAGGTCAAGGGCCAGGTGTTCGGGGTCGTGGTGCGCAGCCGCGGCCTGGCCGGCAACATCATGGCGGGCCTGCGGTCGCTGGCCGGCGGCGAGATCTCCGAGTACACCCAACTGTTGGAGGACGCCCGGCGCCACGCCGTGGACCGCATGGTGAAGAATGCCACGCTGATGCACGCCAACGCGGTGGTCATGATGCGCTTCGACTCCTCGGAGATCGGCCAGACCATGACCGAGATCGTCGCCTACGGCACGGCCGTGTCGGTCGAGAAAACCGCATGAATCTGCGGGCCGCGGTCCTTGCCGCCGGCGGCGTCGCCGCCATCGCCGGCGCGGGACTGCTGCTTGCGGGGGCGGGCGGTCCCGGCATTCCACTGCTCGTCGGCGGCGGCGTCCTGACATTGGGCACCGTGCTCGAGAGCTGGCGTTACCGTAAGACGCCGCCCGCCGGCGCGCATTGGCAGCCCACCGGCGAGCGCTTCGAGGATCCGGCCACCGGCCGGCCCATGGAGGTGCTCTACGATCCCGTCAGCGGTGAGCGGCGCTACGTCCCTTCGGATGAGCGACCTGGACGCGACTGACCCGGCGCACTCGACTGCGATTATGCGGCGCGCCGCGTTCGCGCCCGCCGTTGTGCCAAGCTCAGCGCGCCGGGCAACCTCCCCTCGAGCCCTGGTCAGCCCTCGCCCGCCGCCGGCGTGTCGACGCCGCGGAGCTGATCGAGAATCGCCGGGTTTTCCAATGTCGAGACGTCCTGGGTGATGTCCTCGCCGCTGGCAATCGAGCGCAGCAGCCGGCGCATGATCTTGCCCGAGCGGGTCTTGGGCAGGTTGTCGGCGAAGCGGATGTCGTCCGGCTTGGCGATGGCGCCGAGCTGCTGGCCCACCCAGTCGCGCAGCTCGGCCACCAGCGGGCGCGTATCCCCCGTGGGGCGGGCACCACGGCAAACGACGTAGGCGAACACCGACTCGCCCTTGATCTCGTGCGGCCTGCCTACCACGGCCGCCTCAGCGACCTGCGGATGCGACACCAGCGCGGACTCGATTTCCATGGTCCCGAGGCGGTGACCCGAGACGTTCAGCACGTCGTCGATGCGCCCCATGATCCAGAAGTACCCGTCCTCGTCCCGATGAGCGCTGTCACCCGCCACGTACAGGCGGTTGTTGAATCTGCCCCAGTAGGTGCTCCGGTAGCGGTCGTTGTCGCCCCAGAGGGTGCGCAGCATCGACGGCCAGGGCTTGCGCACGACGAGATAGCCGCCACTGTCCGGCCGGGTCACGGATGCGCCGCTCTCATCGACGATGTCCGCTTCGATCCCGGGCAGCGGCAAGGTGCACGAGCCCGGCTTGGTGGCGGTCACCCCCGGAAGCGGCGACATCAGGATCGCGCCGGTCTCGGTCTGCCACCAGGTATCAACGATGGGGCAGTGGCCGCGGCCGATCACCCGGTGATACCACATCCAGGCCTCGGGGTTGATCGGCTCGCCGACGCTGCCGAGCAGGCGCAGCCTCGAGAGATCGTAGCCGGCGGGAACCTCGTCGCCGAGCTTCATCAGCGCGCGGATCGCGGTGGGCGCGGTGTAGAACACGCTGACCCGGTGATCCTGGCAGATCTTCCAGAAGCGCCCGCCGTCGGGGAACGTCGGCGAGCCCTCGTACAACACCACGGTCGCCCCGAGAGCAAGCGGTCCATAGGCGACATAACTGTGTCCCGTTACCCAACCGACATCGGCCGTGCACCAGAAGACATCCTCGTCGCGCAGATCGAACACCCAGCGGCTGGTCACCTTGGCGCCGAGCAGGTAGCCGCCGCTGGAGTGCTGAATGCCCTTGGGCTTGCCCGTGGAGCCCGAGGTATAGAGCAGGAACAGCGGGTGCTCGGCCTGCACCCACTCCGGCTCGCACTGCGCCGATTGCCCCTCGATCGCCTCGTGCCACCACAGGTCCCGCCCGGGGTGCATGCCGACCGTCCGCCCGGTGCGCTTCAGCACAACCACCCGCTCAATGCTCGGACAGCCGGCCGCGAGCGCCTTGTCGGCCGCGGCCTTCAGCTCGACGGCATGGCCGCCTCGCCAGCCACCGTCCGCCGTGATCAGCACCTTGGCGCCGGTATCTTCGATCCGATCCTTCAGGGCCGGCGCCGAGAAGCCGCCGAACACCACCGAATGAATGGCGCCGATGCGGGCGCAGGCCTGCATGGCAATCACAGCCTCGGGCACCATCGGCAGGTAGATCGCCACCCGGTCGCCGCAGCCCACGCCCTGCGCCTTCAGCGCGTTGGCAAACCGGCACACCTCGGCGTGCAGCTCTCGATAGCTCAGAGCCCGGACGTCTCCCGGCTCGCCCTCGAAGACGATCGCCGTCTTCTCGCCGTGCTCGGCCAGGTGAACGTCGAGGCAATTGAAGGATACGTTGAGCCGCCCGTCCGTGAACCAGGCGTAATTCGGCGCGTTCGACTCGTCCAGAACCACCGTGAACGGCCTCTGCCAGGTGAGCTCTTCCCGGGCGAGACGCGCCCAGAAGCCGGCATTGTCGCCGGCCGCCTCCCGCCTGAGAGCCTCGAGCTCGGCCGCCCCGATGCAGGCGCGGGCGGCGAATTCGGCCGGCGGCGGGAAGGTGCGTTCCTCGTGCAGGACGGATTCGATGCTCTGGCTCGCCATGGTGACCCCCTACGCTCTCAACACTGGACGAATCTCGAGAATAACCGAATATTTGCAAGATTCGTGCAAGACCAATTCCGAGCGGAGGGCCGATCTAGCCTTTGACCGGGTGGGCCTCGGTTGCGGTGGCACCGGCCTGGGGCAGGTGGGTGGCGAGCCGCTCGCCTTGGCGGCGGAGCAGCGGTCCGAAGCCCAGCCGGTCGTAGAACGCCCCCAGGGCCGTGAGATCCGGCACCCGGGGACGCAGGTCCTGGGGCGTGACCGTAAGCGGCATGTCACACACGATGTGCGTCAGGCGCCTGGCCAGATAGACCGTGTCACGGTGCTCGAGCAGGCGCTGGCGCAGCTCACGGCCACCGCGCAGCCCGAGCGAGCCGACACGGCCGAGCTGGCCATACAGGTCGTCGATCGAGCCGAAGGCGCGCATCAGCGCCGCGGCGGTCTTGGGGCCCACGCCGGGCACACCGGGAATGTTGTCCGAGGTGTCCCCGGTGAGCGCCAGGAAGTCCGCAAAACGCTCCGGCGGCAGGCCGAAGTGTCGATGGACATCCCCGTAACCGAGCGGCACGCGCGCGCCGAAATCCCAGTACAGATCGCCGTCGCGAACGAGCTGGGCCAGATCCTTGTCGCGCGTGATGAATGCCGAGCGCACACCTTGCCCGCGCATCAGGCACGACAGCGTGCCGATCAGATCGTCGGCCTCGTACTGCGGGTCGACGAAGGTGGCCAGACCGAGATGGCCGCACAGCTCGCGGCAATAGTCGAACTGCACCGCCAGATCCGCGGGGGCCGGCTCGCGGTTGGCCTTGTAGGGCGCATAGATGCCATTGCGGTACGAGGTGGCGAGGCGCTGGTCGAAGGCGACGGCCACGAACGACGGCCGGGCCTTTTCCAGCAGGTCGCCGAGAAAGCGCGCGAACCCGAACACGGCGTGCACGGGTCGCTGCTGCCGATCGACCATGCCGGGCAACTGCGAGTAATACGCGCGAAAGACGTATACCGAGGCGTCGATGAGATAGATCACGGCACGGGCTGATTCAGGTTGTCACAGCCCGTCGCCTGTTACGCCAGCCAGCGCTGGAGGCGATCGTGCAGCGGGCTGGTCCGGGGAAAGTGCGCGAGCAGGTACTCCATCTGGTCCGCGAGCACGCGCCGGCCCTTGAGGAAAATGTACTCCGCGTAGGTCGGCGTGAACGGCACCGCGATGAGCTGCATCTTCGCCTGCTCCGGGGTGCGGGAGGCCTTCTGGTTGTTGCAGCGCCGGCAGGCTGTGACGACGTTGGTCCAGGTATCGAGCCCGCCCTGGCTGAACGGCCGGATGTGGTCGCGCGAGAGCTCCCGGGTCGGGAACCGCAACCCGCAGTACATGCACAGATAAGCGTCGCGCCGGAACAGAGTCTGATTGTTGAGCGGCGGCACGTAGTCGTGGCGAGCGCTGCCGGGGTTGCCGGTGTGGCCGACTGTGGCGACAATCGAATTGATCTCGAGCACGGTCCGCCGGCCGGTGAGTGCGTTCACCCCCCCGTAGAGGGTATAAAGCGCGGAACCGCACGTATAGGCGACCTGCTCCTGGGTATAGAGCCGGGCGGCCTCCTTGTAATCGATCCACTCCAGCGGCATGCCGGACACGTCCGTGCGCAGCACGAGCTGGGAGAGCCCGCGCACGCTCCCTCTCGGGACAATGCGCAGATCTTCCGCCAGACCGTGGTCGGCCCGATCGAGGTCTATGCCCATCATGACGTCTGTAAGATAAGACAATATTGTGCGAAACTTCAACAATCCCGATGCTCTGGATCGCAACGCTCCGATCCGGATCACGGCGGGTCCGAGGGAGCCCGCCACCTAAAGAGGGTCACAGATGCCAGTAATCATTGGCGCGCTACGCGAAGGCGCGCCCCGAGAGACGCGTGTCAGCTTGGTGCCCGAAGTGGCCGGGAAGCTCATCCGGGGCGGTGCGCAGGTGCTGATGGAACGCGGCGCCGGCGAGCGCGCCCGGTTCCCCGACGGCGCCTACCAGGGGGTGCAGTGGACGGATGCGGCCGGCGTGCTGGCCCAGGCGGGGGTGCTGCTGACGGTGCAGCCGCTCGCCCTCGAGCAGATCCGGCTCCTGAAATCCGGCGCGGTGCTGATCGGCTTCCTCCAGCCCTATGCCCGGCGGGACGAGGTCCGGGCGCTCAAGGAAGGCGGCGTGACCAGCTTCTCGATGGAGCTCGTGCCGCGCATCTCGCGCGCGCAATCGATGGATGCCCTGTCGTCGCAGGCATCGATCGCGGGGTACAAGGCGGTGCTGATCGCGGCCAATCACCTGCAGAAGTTTCTTCCCATGCTGACCACCGCCGCCGGGACCATTCGCCCCGCGCAGGTGCTCGTCATCGGCGCCGGCGTCGCGGGGCTCCAGGCCATCGCCACGGCAAAGCGCCTCGGGGCCATCGTGGAAGCCTACGACGTGCGCAGCGCCACGCGGGAACAGGTCAAATCGCTCGGCGGGAAGTTCGTTGAAACCGGGGTGAGCGCGGAAGGCAGCGGCGGCTACGCGCGCGAGCTGACGGATGAGGAGAAGCGCAAGCAGCAGGAAGTGCTCGATGCGCGCATAGCGGCCGCCGACGCGGTCGTGACCACGGCGGCCGTGCCCGGCCGGTCCGCACCGAAGATCATCCTGCGCGCGGCGGTCGAGCGCATGCGTCCGGGCTCGGTCATCGTCGACCTCGCTGCCGAGCAGGGCGGCAACTGCGAGCTGACCCGGGCCGGCGAGACGGTGACCCACGGGGGCGTCGAGGTCGTGGGCCCGGTGAACCTGCCCGCCCAGCTCGCCTACAACGCCAGCGAGATGTATGCCCGCAACCTGTTCAACTTCCTGACGCCGGCGCTGAAGGGGGGCGAGATCGCCATCGACTGGAGCGACGAGGTGTTCGCGCAGTCGTGCGTGACACACGCCGGCGAGATCCGCCACGAGCCGACCCGCAAGGCGATCGAAGGGTAACTCCATGACCGGAATCATCGCACTTTATATCTTCATGCTCGCGGCCTTCACCGGCTACGAAGTCATCTCGCGTGTGCCGGTGATCCTGCACACTCCGCTGATGTCGGGATCGAACTTCGTGCACGGCATCGTGCTGGTCGGCGCCATGATCGCGCTGGGCGACGCGCACACGCCGCTCGGGAAGACCATCGGCTTCATCGGCGTGCTGCTGGCGGCCGGCAACGTGGTCGGCGGCTACGTCTCCACCGAGCGCATGTTGGAAATGTTCAAGTCCACCCAGGACAAGAAGAAAGGCACCCGGGCATGAGCGCACCGTCCATCTCCCTCGCGCACGAGCTGATCCAGGCGGCGTACTTCATCGCCGCGCTGCTGTTCATCGTCGGCCTGAAGCGCATGAGCTCGCCCAAGGGGGCGCGCGGGGGCATCGTGTGGGCCGGCGTGGGCATGCTGATCGCCGGCCTCATCACCTTCCTGTGGCCGGGGATGAGCAACGACATCCTCATCATCACCGCCATCTTCATCGGCGGCATTGCGGCCTGGTGGAGCGGCAAGCGCGTGCCCATGACCGCCATGCCTCAGATGGTGGCGCTCTACAACGGCATGGGCGGCGGCGCGGCAGCCGCCATCGCCTGCCAGGAGCTCGTCCGCGGCCGGCCGTTCGCGACCGCCCCGGTGGTGCTTGCGGTGGCCGGCGCCATCATCGGCGCGGTGTCCTTTTCCGGCAGCCTCATCGCCTTCGCGAAACTCCAGGGTCTGATCAGAAAGTCCCTGCGTTACGGCGCCCAGCAGGTGGTCAATTTCCTGGTGCTGCTCGCCACGCTCGTCCTCGGAGGGTGGATCGTCGCGCTGCACGGCGCCGCGCCTCTGTGGATGGTGGCCGCGTTCTTCGCGCTGGCGCTGCTGTTCGGCATTCTCGTCACACTGCCCATCGGCGGGGCCGACATGCCGGTGGTGATCTCGCTGTACAACGCCTGCACCGGCCTCGCGGTGGCCTTCGAGGGCTTCGTGATGGCCAACGCCGCGATGATCATCGCCGGCATGGTCGTAGGCGCGGCCGGCACGCTCCTCACCCAGTTGATGGCCAAGGCCATGAACCGCTCGCTCGCCAATGTGTTGTTCAGCAACTTCGGCGAGAGCCAGGTCCAGGGCGGGGAAATGGCCGGCAGCCTGAAACCCATCGAAGCGCCGGACGCTGGCGTGATGATGGCTTACGCCAACAAGGTGATCGTGGTGCCGGGCTACGGCATGGCGGTCGCGCAGGCGCAGCACAAGATCTGGGAGCTCTGCCAGCTGCTCATGGATCGCGGCGTGACCGTGCGGTTCGCCATCCACCCGGTGGCCGGACGCATGCCCGGCCACATGAATGTGCTGCTGGCCGAGGCGGGCGTGCCCTACGATCTGATCAGCGACCTCGATGAGATCAACTCCGAATTCGACACCGCGGACGTCGCCTTGATCATCGGCGCCAACGACGTCGTCAACCCGGCGGCCCGTACCGACAAGTCAAGCCCCATCTACGGCATGCCCATCCTGAATGCCGACAAGGCCCGGAATGTCATCGTCATCAAGCGCGGCAAGGGCGCCGGGTTCTCGGGGATCGAGAACGCTCTTTTCTATCTCGACAACACCCGCATGCTTTACGGCGACGCCCAGAAGGCCGGAGCGGAGTTGATCCAGGCGATCAAGGCGCTCGACTGATTTTATTGGCGGGAATCGCCCCGGAAATTCCCGCCAATCAATCGAGAATCAGGGTTTACCGCAGCAGTGCCCGCCCCCATGGCCAATGCCGGGGGCGCCCGGCACCTGCGGCTCCTGCATCTGTTGCATCTGTTGCATTTGCCGCATCCGTTCCTCCTGCTCCCGCTCGAGCCGGCGCTCCGTTGCGGTCCGCCGCTGCATCCGCTCGATCACCATCTGTCTGTGCATGCTCTCGATCATCCGCTGGCGCTGCATCGGCGTGGCATGCCGCCAGCGCTGGCGCAGGAGCCTGCGCCGCCGGAGGGGCAATTGCTGGAACTCCCGGAAACTGCGGCGGATGGCCGCCTGCTGCCCGGATGGCAGCGCCTGGAACTGATGCCAGCGCTTGCGCAGGAGCGCGCGCTGCCCGGGCGTCATCCGCTTCCACTTGTGAAAGCGCTCGCGGGCCTCGGTCTTTTGAGCCGGCGTCATCGCAACCCAGCGCTGGCTGCCACGCGCCAGGGCGTGTTGTCTCGCCGCCGGCAAACTCGCCCATTTCTTGGCCAGCGGCGCGAGCAAGCGCTGCTGCGCCGGTGAGAGCTGGGACCAGGTCACGCCGGCGCGAGCCGAGGCCACGGCCTGGGCCGGCTGTACCGGCTGTGCGTAGGCGCACAGGGGCGCCACCGCGAGCAGCAGCGCCAACGCCAAAGATCGCCATCCGCTCATCATCGGCTGCCCACTGTGGAGGCACACGGCCCGGAGGCGGGCTTGTGCGCCGCCGTCGAGGCATGCTCTCCCTTGGTCTTGGCCACCTTGCCCATTTTGAGTTCTGACAGAAAGACCATCCAGCCGGCGCCGTCCGCATGCTTTTCGTTGCCGGCGGGATCGGCGCTGCCCAGGAATTCCAACAACCCCATGTCGACCGGCCGCGGGTGCGCAGCGCGCTTGGAAAGGCTGTTGGCGCAACCGCCCATGGGAACGGCCAGAGCGACCAGGAGTGTTACCGAGAGGCATGTACGCCAGCGTTCAATGGCCATTCCCGGCGCCGCCTCCCGACCCCTGCCCCGGCTCCGCCTGCGCCTCGTAGACGGCCCACTGGTAAAACTGGCCGTCACCGCCTTCCACGAGCCTCAGGCCGTCGCGATCGGTGAGCAGATCCAGATCGCCGCTGGCGATCGAATTGGCCGTCACCGCCGGCGGAGACGGCCGCGGCTGGTGCGGCCAGATCACGAAGGTCACGACGGCCGCCGCGGCAGCCACCCCCGCGGCCGGCACCAACAGGTGTCGTCCCAGCGAAGCGCTCCGCCGCGCAGCGCCGCCGGAGACCGCCTGCGCCACCGCCGCATGACGCGCCTGAGTCAGATGCGAACGGACACGGCCGCTGGCTCGCCCGGCATCCTCTTCGAGAAGCGCGCGCAGCCGCTGCTCGAACGCGGTTATGTCGTCCGCGGGACTCACAGGTGCTTGCCGAGTTGCGCACGCAGGGTGCGCAACGCCCGGAAGTAATGGGTCTTGACACTGCCCTCCGAGCAGCCCATGGCCCGGGCCGTCTGTGCGACATCGAACCCTTCCAGGGTGCGCAGCAGGAACACCTGCTGCTGGCGGCGCGGCAGCCCGGTAACCGCCCGCTCCAGGGCGCTCATCGCTTCGTCGATCTCCAGCCGGCGCGCGGGCGGCGGCTCGTCGCCGGGCGCTTCTGCGATCGGATCGGCCTCTTGCTGCCCGTCGGCGCCAAAAGGCCACCACGATATGACCCGGTCGCGCACGGTGCGTCGCCGCTGCATGTCGCGGATCCTGTTCTCCAGGATCCGGTAGAACAACGGCCGCCACTCCTCGGCCGGCCGGTGAGCGTAGGCCCGCGCGAGCTGCAGCATCGCGTCCTGCACCGCATCCAGCGCATCGTCCTCGTGGCGCAACGCCGCCTGGGCGATCTTGAATGCTCTGAGCTCGACGCCGGCCAGGAACTGACCAAGCGCGCGACCTCCGGGATTGGCATTGGGGTCCAACTGATCCACGTCGCCGCGCAACGCAGCCGGCATGCTATAAGGCGGGACGAGCGTAGCAGACTCGGGCATAGCGGGTATAACGTACCGTCCCCATTGTCGGTTGACAGCGACGGTAACGGTCACGATGGAACCCCTTCCGGGACCTCCTAGAGCTTTCCCTAGGACAACGATGAAGCCATCCGGCGGATGACCGGCAAGTCCGATATCGCTCCCATTCTGCGCGTAGCGCTGCCGACGCCGCTGCGCCGCCTGTTCGACTATCGCGCTCCCGGAACGGGCAGTGCCGGCCCCGAGGTAATCGAGCCGGGCATGCGAGTGTGGGTGCCGTTCGGACGCCGCCGCCTGCTTGGGGTGGTCATGGAGCGCGCGTCCCGCTCGGAGCTGCCCGAGGAAAAGCTCCGGCCCGTGCTCGAGCGGCTCGACAGCCGCCCGATTTTCGATCACGCCATGCTCGCCCTGCTCACGTGGGCGGCCGGCTATTACCATCACCCTCTCGGCGAAGTTCTCTCGGCCGCTCTGCCCAAGGCGCTGCGCCTGGGAGCCAGCCTCGAGGCGACGGAGGAACGATGGCGCCTCACTCCCGCGGGCCACGCTGCCTGGGTGCAAGGCGAGCCGCGGCGAGCGCCCCGCCAGCGTGAGCTGCTGACCGAGCTGGCAGCCGGCGAGATTTCCGCCGGCGTCCTTCGGGAGCGCGGCATCCCCCGCGAGCCCGTCCGGGCTCTTCAGGCGCGGGGGTGGATCGTCCCGCTCCAGGTACCCGTCCAGCCCGCCCCGGCCACCGCCGCCGGCGCGGATCCACCGCAGATCCCCGGCTGCGCGCCGGCGCTCAATGAGCAACAGCGGCAGGCCACGGACCGGATCTGCCAATCGCTGGACACGTTCGGCGCGTTTGTCCTGCATGGCATCACCGGCAGCGGCAAGACCGAGGTGTACCTGAGGGTGACCGAGCAGGTGCTGGCGCTCGGGCGCAGCGCCTTGGTGCTGGTGCCCGAGATCGGGCTCACCCCGCAGCTCGTCCAACGGTTCCGCGAACGCTTCCGGGTCGGCATGGCCGTGCTGCACTCGGCGCTCACCGATCTGGAGCGGCTCGCCGCCTGGCGGGACGCGTACAGCGGCCAGGCCCGAATCGTGCTCGGCACCCGCTCGGCCGTGTTCGCCCCGGTGCCGAAGCTCGGCGTCATCATCGTCGACGAGGAGCACGATGCCTCTTTCAAACAGTACGACGGCGGATTCCGCTACTCGGCGCGCGATCTGGCCCTGGTGCGCGCCCGGCGGGCCGCGGTGCCCGTCGTGTTGGGCTCGGCGACTCCGGCGATCGAGACCCTGCACAACGTCGAAACCGGCCGCTACGCCCGCTTGCGGCTGACGAGGCGGGCCGGCCAGGCGGCCCCGCCGCGCATAGCGCTCATCGACCTGCGCACGAACGCCCACCACGCGGGACTGTCCACACCCGCCGTCCAGGCCATGGAGCGGCACCTGGCCGCGGACGGCCAGGTGCTGGTGTTCCTCAACCGCCGAGGCTATGCACCGACGCTGCTGTGCACCGCCTGCGGCTGGATCGCCCCGTGCTCGGACTGCGACGCGCGGCTGACCGTTCACCTGGCCGCGCAACGCCTGCGCTGCCACCACTGCGGCGCCGACTCTCAATTGCCCGAGCGCTGCCCGCAATGCGGCTTCGCGGTCAAGCCGGTCGGCCAGGGCACCGAGAGAATCGAAGAGACGCTCGCGGCGATGTTCCCAGGCCTGCCCTGTGTCAGGTTGGATCGTGACGTGGTGCGCCGCCGCGGCGACATGGAACAGGCCATGCGGCGGATCGCCTCCGGCGAAGGACGCATTCTGATCGGCACCCAGATGGTCACCAAGGGACACGACTTCCCCAACGTCACGCTGGTGGTGGTACTGAACGCCGATCAGGGCCTGTTCAGCACGGATTTCCGCGCGCCCGAGCGCCTCGCCCAGACCATCGTGCAGGTCGCGGGCCGGGCCGGCCGTGGCGGGCGGCCGGGCGAGGTGCTCATCCAGACCGAGTTCCCCGACCACCCCTTGCTCTGCGGCCTGCTCGCCGAAGGCTACGACGGTTTCGCGCGGACCGCGCTGCAGGAGAGGCGCGAGGCATCGTGGCCACCGTTCAGCCGGCTCGCCGCGGTGCGCGACTCGGCGGCCACCGCCGAGGCCGCGTTGGCCTTTCTAATCGAGGCGCGCGCGCTCGCCGGGGAGCCTCGGGGAGTGCGTCTGCTCGGGCCGGTGCCGGCCGCCCTGCCCAAGCGCGCCGGGCGCTACCACGCACAGCTCCTGCTCGAGTGCGCCGACCGGGGCCGCCTGCATGGCTTTCTCGATGCATGGCTGCCGCGGGTGGAATCGCTCCCGAGCGCGCGCCGGGTGCGCTGGGCGCTCGATGTGGACCCGATAGAGCTGTTTTGATCGGGTAGAATTCGTCGTTTTCCTCACCGTCTTCCCGTGGATCCGCCTTGAAGCAGCAACTCGAGCAGCTCCTCACGAGCGCCCTCGCCACCCTCACCGGCAGCGTTCTGCCGGAAGCTCCCGATCCGGCCACCGTGACGGTCGAGCGCACACGCGACGCCAGGCGCGGCGACTTTGCCACCAACGTCGCGCTGCGCCTGGCCAAGGCGGCGCGCGTGAATCCCCGCGAGCTCGCCGAGCGCATCGTGGCCGCGCTGCCGGCGAGCCCCCTCCTGCAGCGCACCGAGATCGCGGGCAAAGGCTTCATCAATTTCTTTCTCGCGCGCGAGGCCTACGGCCGTGAGCTGGCCGCGATCCACGAGCTCGGGGAACGCTACGGTCACAGCACGCTCGGCAAAGGCGAGCGGGTGCTGCTGGAGTTCGTCTCGGCCAATCCCACAGGCCCGCTGCACGTGGGCCACGGACGGCAAGCCGCCTATGGCGCCACGTTGGCCAACATCCTGTCGGCCGCCGGCTTCGAGGTCACGCGCGAGTACTACATCAATGACGCGGGCCGGCAGGTGGACATCCTGGCCGCCAGCGCCTGGCTGCGCTACCTCGAGGCCTGCGGCGAGACACTGCCTTTTCCGGAGAATGGCTACCGCGGCGACTATGTCCGCGGCATTGCCGACAAGGTGCGCGCCGCCCATGGCGAGAGCCTGCGCCGAAGCGCTGCCGAGGTGCTCGCCGGGCTGCCGCCCGATGCGCCCGCCGGCGACAAGGAGGTCTACATCGATGCGCTCATCGCGCGGGCACGGGAGTTGATCGGCGCGGACGCTTTCACTCGGGTGCTCGAGCTGTCGCTCGCCGAGATGCTCGCCGACATCCGCGACGACCTGGAGCAGTTCGGCGTCGGCTTCGACCGCTGGTATTCGGAAAAGGCGCTCGAGAGTAGCGGCGCCATCGATCGCGCGCTCGCGAGGCTGGAGCACGAAGGGCGGCTTTACCGCCGGGAAGGCGCCACCTGGTTCCGCGCGACCGAGTTCGGCGACGAGAAGGACCGCGTGGTGGTGCGCGAGAACGGTCAAAAAACCTACTTCGCCTCCGACATCGCCTATCACCTCGAGAAGCGCGAGCGGGGCTTCGAGCGGCTGATCGACGTGCTCGGCGCCGATCACCACGGCTATGTGGCGCGCGTGCGCGCCGGCCTCACCGCCATGGGCGAGCCCGGCGGCTGCCTGGAAGTCAACCTGATCCAGTTCGTGAGCCTGTTCCGCGGCGGCGAGAAAGTGCCCATGGGCAAGCGCGAAGCGCAGTTCGTGACGCTGCGGCAGCTTCGCGAGGAAGTCGGCAACGACGCCTGCAGGCTCTTTTACCTGATGCGCAGCCACGACCAGCCGCTCGATTTCGATCTCGAGCTCGCCAAGTCGCGAACCAACGAGAACCCCGTGTACTACATCCAGTACGCGCACGCGCGCGTCGCGAGCGTCATGAAGCAGCTCGCCGCGCGCGGGCTCGCCTTCGAGCGCGCCGAGGGACTGGCCAACGTCGGACTGCTCAGCGGCGCGCACGAACAGGCGGCGCTGTCCTCGGTGGCGAGCTTCGGCGAGGTGCTGGAACAGGCGGCCGCCAACCGCGCACCGCACGCGCTGGTGCACTACCTGCGCGAGTTGGCCAACACCCTGCATACCTACTACAACGCCGAGCAGTTCATCGTCGGGGACTCGAGCCTGCGCAATGCGCGGCTGGCGCTGGTGATCGGGGTGCAGCAGGTGATCCGCAACGGCCTCGCCCTGCTGGGCGTCTCGGCGCCCGAGACGATGTAAGGAGCCTCTGATTGATGCCCCGCATGCTCGCATTGCCCCGGAAATCGCTCGATGCAAGGCGCGGGGCACAGCCCATGTCCCGATATGAGCGAGCCGCTCAATGTCCCAGCTGACTCGCGATTACAAGGGCGCGGGCCACCGCAGCCTGCGCCCGGGCGGCATGAAGGAATTCGCCTTGGGGGCGCTGGCCGGAGCGCTGCTCGCCGGCGGCATCGCCGCACTGATCGCCGCGCAGGGGCGTCACCGGCAGGCACGTTCCTCCCCCGCCTGCACCGCGGCGGGCGGCACTCAATCCCCCGGCAACGAGGCCGCCGGAGCAGGACCTGCCGCCGCGGCGACCGAGCCGAGCCATACGGCGGCCGGCAGCGGCGCGGGCGGGACGGCCGCGCCGGCCGCGGGTCACACCGCCGCCTCGCCGGCACAGCACTATGACTTCTATCAGATGCTGCCGAGACAAACCGTCCCGGTGCCCGCAAAGAGCTCCACCGCCCAGACGCGCCCACCGGCCGCGCCGGCACGCTCGGCGGCCTCGCCGGGCTATCTTCTGCAGGTCGGCTCCTACAGCAGCGACGCCCAGGCCCGGCAGGTCCTCGAGCGGCTCACCCGCATGGGGCTCAGCGCGCAGATCCAGCGGGTCACCGAGAGCGGCAGAGCTCTCGAGCGAGTGCGGGTCGGCCCCGTCGACAGCGCGGGACTCGCGCGGATCCGCCGCGAGCTCGCCACCGCTGGCTTCCACCCGCTGGTCATACCGACGCGGCACGAGTGAGCGCGACGCTCGCCGGGCCGCTCCCGTTTCCCGGGGCCCTCGCGCTCGCATTTGCGGGTCTGAAGAGGGTCCGCGGATACCGTGTAGAGTCTTGATGCAAGCGCCGCCGGCGACTTGCAGCCACTTGGCACGGCACAGCCGGCGCAGGACCGCTCCAAGCCGGCGGAAACGGTGTAGGGTCTCGCTGAAACGGCCGCAGGCCCGTTTCAGCCAATTGATCAGTCGTCGCCGATCGAGCGGAAATCCAGCCCCAGCGAACGCAGCTTGCGGTACAGGTGGGTGCGCTCCATGCCGACCCGTTTGGCGAGCTGCCCCACCTTGCCGTTGCACAAAAGAAGCTGCTGCTGCAGGTATGCGCGCTCGAACTGCTCGCGCGCCTCGCGCAGCGGCAGCGCCAGCAGGTCCTGCTTGACCAGCGGCTCGCCCGGGGGCGCCTGCACGGCGAGCTCACGCTCGACCTCCTCCAGGCCGATCTCCTCGCCCCCGCCCTGGATGAGCAGCCGATGCACCAGGTTTTTCAACTCCCGCACATTGTCGGGCCACGGATAGTTGCGCAGCCGGTTCTGCGCCGCCACGCTGAAATGTCTGAACGGCAGCCCTTCGGCGTCGACGATGCGGTCGACGTGGTGCTTCAGCAGATCCGGCACATCCTCGGCGTACTCGCGCAGCGGCGGCACCCGGGCGATGAGCGTGTTCAGGTGTCCCAGCAGATCGCGCCGCAAGCCGGTTCCGGCACGGTTTTCGATGCCGGGCAGCGCCGAGGAGACCAGCCGCGCGCGCAGCTCGATCGGCTCGTTGCTCCCCACGGGGATGAACCGTCCCGACTCCAGCGTGCCGACCAGCAGCCGCTGGGCGGCGGGCGGCAGATCCTCCAGCTCTTGAATGAACAGCGTCCCGTCCGCGGCCTGCTCCAGCAGGCCGGCCCGATGCACACCGTTGTCCTCGGAGCCGAACAGGCGGCTCTCGGCATCCGCATCGCGCAGGCTGCTGGCGACCAGTGTGACGAACGGCCCGCCCGCACGCGGTCCGCGGCTATGCACATAGCGGGCAAAAAGCTCCCGGCCGGAGCCCGCCTCGCCGATCAGCAGCACCGGTGAGGCATGGTTGGCCATCTGCTGCAGATCGGCGCGCAGTTGCTGCATGAGCTTGCTCTTGCCCGCCGGCCCCATGACCCCCGGCACGAACAGCTTGCCCGCCTGGCGCCGCCGCCGGCCGGCATCCAGCGCCCGCTCGACGGTGCGCAGGAGCTTGGCGAGCGACAGGGGCTTCTCGACGAAATCGAATGCCCCGAGCCGCGTGGCCTCCACCGCCGTCTCCACCGTGCCGTGACCCGACATCATCACGACCGGGCAGCCCTCCGATGTGGCGGAGGACCATTCGCGCAGCAGCGTGATGCCGTCGACGTCCGGCATCCAGATGTCGAGCAGAACCAGATCCGGAGTCTGCCGTGCGCGCGAGGCGCGCGCCTGGGCCGCATTGGCCGCGACGTCGACCGCATAGCCCTCCTCCGAGAGGATCTCCTTCAGCAGGCCGCGGATATCGGCCTCGTCGTCGACCACCAGAATGTGCGCAGCGCTCATGCTTTCTCACCCCGCAATGAATCTCGACTCTCACGCGTCCCGCCCCGGCTGCCGAACGCCAGCGGCAGCGCCACCCGGATGCGAGCGCCCCCCTCGGGGCGATTGTCGGCATCGATCCGTCCTCCGTGCTCCTCGACGATCTTTTTCACGATCGCTAATCCCAGTCCCGTGCCCTTGGGCTTGCTCGTGACGTAGGGATCGAAGATCCGTCCGAGCAGATCCTGCTGGAAACCCGGGCCATTGTCACACACTGTAATGAGCGCGAAGGCTCCCTGGGCACCGCCCTCGAGGCGGGTGCAGATCGTGAGGCGGGGCGAGGCGTACCCCTCGAGCGCCTCCAGGGCGTTGGTCACCAGGTTATTGAGGATCTGGCGCACCCGGCCGCGGTCGGCCTCCAGGGCCGAGAGGCGCGCGTCGAGATCGAGGTCGATGGTGGTCCGTGGGTCCTGCGAGCGGTACAGATCGGCCACCTCGGTCACCAGCTCATTGAGGCTGAAGCGGCTGACGCGCATCTCCGGAGCGCGCGCATATTCGCTGAACGCGTTCACCATCTGCTGCATGCTCTCGACCTGCTGCACGATGGTATGGGTCGAGCGCTCGAGGATCTCCCCATCCGGCGGAGAGAGGATCGAGAGCAGCCGGCGGCGCAGCCGCTCGGCCGACAGCCGGATCGGCGTCAGCGGGTTCTTGATCTCGTGCGCCAGGCGCCGTGCGACCTCCCCCCAGGCGGCGTCCCGCTGCGCCTGCAGCAACGCGGTGATGTCATCGAAGACGATGACGTAGCCCATGTCGCCGCTTTCCCCCGGCAGGGCCGTGCAGGCGCACATCAGGGTGAGGGTGCGCCCGGTCTTGCCCAGGTCGATCTGCTCGCGCCACTCCTGCCGGCCGCGCGCGAAACGCACCGCGAGCGCCGCCACGAATTGTCCCAGCCGCTCGTTGCCCGCCGTCAGGTCGGGCAGCGCCCGGCCGGTGGCCGCGGAGAGGTCCAGGCCCAGGATGGCGCCGGCCGCCTGGTTGGCCATGCGTACCACCAGATTGCGGTCGATCGCCAGCACTCCCGTGGAGAGCCGGGCGAGAATGATCGCCAGCCGCTCGCGCTCGCGCTCCACGGCAAGCTGGCTGCGCGTGGCCTCATCGTGCGCCCGCCGCAGGCGCTTGGTCATGTCGTTGAAAGAGTGAACCAGAAAGCCCATCTCATCGCGCGAGGGCAGAGCCAGACGTGTGTCGAAGTCGCCCTTGCCCACCGCGCGCGTGCCGGCGATGAGATCCTGCACCGGCCGCGCGAGCCGCTGCGCCGAGAGGATCGCCCCGTGGATCGCCGCCAGCATGGCGAGCAGCAAGACCAGAGTGAGAGTCAGGATGAAGCTGTACTTCAACGGCTCGCGCAACGCCGTGAGGTTGCCGTACTGCGAGTAAGCCCGCTGGACCGCCTCCGACAGCGCCGATAGCTGCGGTGGCACCGGATACACCGCCATCAGATAGCGATCGTCGGAGCCGGAGAATTCCCCTAGCGGCACGCCGACGCGGATCAGGAAACGGCCGTCGGCCTGCGGCTCCAGATTGACGTAGGTCCGCCGCTCGCTCATCCGGCGCACCAGACCGGCCGGCGGCGCGAGCGAGACTTCCGACAGCGGATCCTCGAGGCTGGCCCCGAGGATACGCTCGTCGGCACCGTAGAGCACGATCTCCAGGGCCGAGTCGGAGCGGCGCGCCCGATCGAGCAGCGGCTGGATCTGCAGCGCGCCTCGGCCGGCCAGGGAGCGGGCGAGGAGCCTGGCGCGCCGCGATTCGTCCTGCACGCGCAGGTCGAGCGCCGAGCGGGACAGCACGAGCGAGTCTTTCAGGCCGTGCTTCACCTCGATGCGGAACCAACTGTCGATGCCACGGTTCAGGAAGCCCACCGAGGCGAAGTACACGATCAGCAGCGGCGCCACCACCAGCGCCCCGAAGGTCGCCACGGTGCGCGCCGTGAGGCGCGATCCGGGCACGTGGTTGCGATAGTCGCGAACCAGCAGCCACAGCCGCCGTGCCAGCATCACGATCAGCGCGAACACGCCGATCACGTTGAACAGCACGATCCAGGGCTGCAGGCGGCTGAACTCCGAGGAGTTCTGCGCGCTCTTGGCCAGCAGCAGCAGCGCCCCGAGCCCGATGCCGCTCCAGAGCACGATGGCGGCGGCTGCGCGCACTCGCGGTCGAGGCGCGGGAGGCGTGCTCACGGGATCTCCGGCGCGAAAGCGCTGGCCTTCGGGAAGAGGCGCCGCCTGCGCATCGCGACGAGCGGTGGAACCGGGGGTGATGTCAAATCGGCAGCGCCCATGTATACCAACGACTCTCGCGTTGCCAGTCATCGGTCCAGAACAGCAGCGCTCGCAGCGAAGCGGGGAGCTGTCCGCGCCGCACCCCGGCGCGGACGCTGATGGTGTAACGCCCCCCGTCCCGGAGCTGGGACTCGACCAGGATGGGCCAGTCGTGCACCTGCTCCAGATAGTCCAGCGCCTTTTGCACCGAGGTGAAGCTGTGCTCCGCGCCGGTCTGCGCGTTGCTCACCACGAAGCGCCGCGTGACCACGTGGTAGGCGAGCCGGCGCCGCAGCGTCACGTCGATGATATTGGCGTTGAACCAGAAATGCCGGACCTTATCGATCCGCGCCTCGATATCGAAAGACAGGGTCACCCCGTTTTGCAGCGCCTTGCGGATCGTGGGATTGAGCGGATAGGTGATCTGCGCATTGAGCTCGATCACACCGTGGTTGAAATTGACATAGGCGGAGCGTATCGCGAGCGTCCCGTCGAGCACATTCGCGCGGATGCGCGGAGCCGGGGCGAGCGCCAGCAGCCCGGCTGCCAGCACCAGCCCCCACCGCAGGCTGGATGGTCTCAGGTTGCCCCGGCGCGGGGATGCGCTCCCCGGTGGCAGCCCCCTCCGTGGCTTGAATGCAACGACAGAAAACGTGGGACCCTCCGCTTGCATACGCTATATGGCGCCGGACGTTGTCTTTTCGATACAAGCATAATAGAACCCATCGGTCTCCGCCGCACTCCCGCACAGGAGCTGCACCCCCCACCGGCAGGCGAGCGCCCCGGGGGCGAGCCGCCCGGCCGGGATGGGCAGAGCCCGGGCGAGCGGGGTGAGGGCCAAAAACCGCTCCACGACCGCCTCGTTCTCGGCCGGCAGCACCGAGCATGTCGAGTACACCAGCCGCCCCCCCGCGGCCAGCATCCGGAATGCGGCCTCGAGGATCTCGATCTGGGTATTGGCAAAGGCCGGGATGTCCTCGGAACGCCTGAGCAGCTTGATGTCCGGGTGCCTGCGGATGACCCCCGTACCCGAGCACGGCGCATCCACCAGGATGCGCTCGAAGGGCCGGCCGTCCCAAAAACTGTCCGGGTCGCGCACATCTGCCGCAAGCACATGGGCCGACAGTCCCAGACGGGAGAGGTTCTCTCGCACTCGCTCGAGCCGCCCGGCGTCGATGTCCACCGCCCAGAGCTCAACCGACCCGCCGGTCAGCTCCAGCAGGTGGGCCGCCTTGCCTCCTGGCGCGGCGCAGGCATCCAGCACCCGCATGCCGGGCCGCGCATCGAGCAGGGGGGCGGCGAGCTGCGCGCCCGCATCCTGCACCGAGACCCGACCCTCGGAGAACCCCGGAATCTCCGCGACGGACACCGGCCGGTCCAACGACACGGCGGGCGGCCGGACACACTCCGTGCCCCACTCGCTCAGCCGGCCTCCCATGCCGGCCGCGGCCAGCTCGGCGAGGTAAACCTCGGCAGTGCAGTGCATGCGATTGACCCGCAGCGTGAGGGGCGGGTGCACATTGTTGGCTTCGAGGATCCGCAAAGCGTGCAGCGGCCACGCACTCGCGAGCGCATCGGCCAGCCAGCGCGGATGAGCGGTCCGGCGGGCCGGATCGCGGTCCACCTTCGCGAAAACGTCGTGGCGCTCCGCCACCAGTCTGCGCAGGACGGCATTGACCAGGCCGCCGGCATGCTTGTGGCGCAGGATCTTCACCGCGTCGACTGCCGCATGCACGGTAAGCTGCGGAGCGTTGCGCGAGTACTCGAGCTGATGGGCGGCCACCGCCAGCAGCGCTCGCACCTCGCGCGCAAGGGTCTGGGGCCGTGCCAACAGGCTGTCCACCGCGGGCTTCACGCGCAGGTACCAGCGGACCGTGCCCAAGGTGATGGCGCGGACCGCTGCGCGATGCGGGCTGGTCTGGTACACCGACAGCGCCTCGTCGGCGGTTTGTCCGGAAAGGACCGCGGCAACCGCTCGAGCGCTCTCCGCGAGCGCCGTGGCGGCCCGGCCCGAAGCGGCGCGGGTCAAGGGTGCCGGCCCAGGATCATCCGCGCCGCAAGCCCCCGGTGACCGCCCACGAACGTGCCGGCGTTCTGGGGTGATCCGCCCGGCCTCTGCAACGTCAGCAGGTCCAGCGTCCCGCCGCCGCACTGCACCCGTATGAAACCATCACGGTGACTGCCGTGGGTCTCGAGGATGCGGCCGGGGGCGGCATCCGGCTCCGCCGCCTCCTGGGGCGCCACTCGCGCGGCGTGCACGAGCAGGCGCTCCTCGGCGCCGGTCTCGGGATCGATCCTGACGGTCTCGGCAACGGTCAGGGGCCGCAGGGAGCGGATCTGCCGCTCGATCTGCGCCGCCGGCTGGTGCCAGTCGATCAGCGCGTCGCGTTTTCCGATCTTTCGTGCGTAAGTCACCCCCTCCGTCGGCTGGGGCCGCGCCACCAATGTGCCCCGCGTGAGCGCGTCCAGGGCCTGGAGCAGCAGCGGTCCGGACAGATCGCCGAGCCGATCCCTCAAGGTGCCTGCGGTATCGCGCGGATCGATGGCCACATGGCGCTGCAGCAGGATCGGACCGGTATCGAGCCCGGCCTCCATGCGCATGATGGTCAGGCCCGTTTCAGTATCTCCAGCGAGCAGGGCACGCTCGATGGGGGCCGCGCCGCGCCACCGTGGCAGAAGCGAAGCATGGACATTGAGGCAGCCCAGCGGCGGCAGGTCGAGCACCGGCTGCGGCAGGAGAAGGCCATAAGCGACGACCACCAGTACGTCCGGCCGCCACTCGGTGAGCGGCGCCCAGTCTGAGGAATCCTTCAGCGCTGCCGGCTGGGCCACCGGAACCCTGGTCTGCGCCGCCAGCTTGACCGGCGAGGCGCTCAGGCGCCGGCCGCGCCCTTTGGGACGGTCGGGCTGGGTCAATACCCCGACCACCTGGTGGTGCGAGTGCAGCAATTCGAGCAGCACCGGCAGAGCGAATTCCGGTGTGCCGGCAAACGCGACACGAAGCGAAGGCTGATCAGTCACCGGGATATCCCCGGCTCAAAGCGCGGTATGGGCACCGGCGAGCGGTCGCACCGCCCGCGCCTTGCGCTCTTTTTCCAGCTTTTTGCGGATACGCTCGCGCTTGAGTCCGGAAAGATAGTCGACGAACAGCTTCCCATCGAGGTGATCCATCTCGTGCTGGATGCACACCGCCAGCAGCCCGTCGCAGTCGCGCTCGTACAGCTGTCCCATGCGGTCATGGGCTCGAAAGCGGATACGGGCGGCGCGCTGGACTTCATCGAAGATTCCGGGCACCGACAGGCAACCCTCCTCGGTGGTGGCCTGTCCCTCGCGGGAGAGGATCTCGGGGTTGATCAGCACCAGGGGCTGATCGTGCCCTTCCGAGACATCGATGACGATCAGCCGCTGATGAACGTTCACCTGGGTGGCGGCCAGGCCGATACCCGGCGCGGCGTACATCGTCTCGAGCATGTCGTCGGCCAGCCGGTGAAGGACGGCATCGAAGCGGGTGACCGGCTGCGCCCGGGTGCGCAATCGCGGGTCGGGAAACTCCAGGATCGTTCTGAGGGCCATGAGGAATTTGAGTCGGGTGGAGCCAAAGGGGTTCCGGCGGCGGCCCCTTGAGGTCGGGACCGGAGCGCCGCCGTGACCGGACGCACAAACTAGCCAATAAAGCGCCGTGCAGGGACCGTTCGCATGCCATTATACCGGTCCATGGTCTCGAAACAGACTCCAGGCGCCCGCCTTGTGCTGGCGGGCGGGGCGGCGGCCTTACTTGCCGCCTGTTCGTCGCTGCACGGTGCGCGCCAGCCGGGCGTCTCTACGCCCCAGGCTAAGGTACAGCGCGGCGCACGCGCGCCCTCTTCCGCCAGCCTCACGGCCACTCAGGCGGCCATCGATGCGGCGCGGGCCCAGGGAACCGCCGCGGCGAGTCCGGCGGCCTCATCCCCCGGCCCGGTGATCAAGTCCACCGCACCCATGACCTACACGGTCAAGCGGGGAGACACGCTGTGGGGGATCGCCTCGAAATTCCTGCGCGACCCGTGGGACTGGCCCGAGGTCTGGTACATCAATCCCCACATCAAGAACCCGCACCTGATCTATCCCGGCGATGTGCTGCAGCTCGCCTACGGCATCAATGGCCGGCCGCAGATCCGCCTGCTGCGCGGGAGCCCCATGCGCCGGGCATCGGCACTGAAGCTTCAGCCTCGACTGCGCAGCACACCCCTCGCGGCCGCCATTCCAACCGTCCCCTACGCCGCGATCGCAGGCTTTTTGACGCGTCCGACGGTGCTCACCGCGGGTCAGGTGCACCGCGCTCCCCACATCATCGCGTTCCGCGACCAACAGCAGGCCGGCGGCTCCGGATCCGTGGCATATGTCAGCAGCCTCGGCCGTGATCCGCATACCCGCTACGCCGTCGTTCACGTAGGTGAAAAGCTACGCTATCCGCGCAGCCTGTTCGGACACAATTTCGGATACCTCGGCACCTACACGGCGACCGCGCTGATTCGTGCGCCGGGGCATCCGGTCACGGTGGTGCTCACCGACGCCGCCCGCGAGACCTTCGCGGGCGACCGCCTGATCGCCAGCGACGCGCGCATCCCCCTGACGTTCGAGCCGCGTGCGCCGTCACGGCCGATACACGGCAAGATCATCTGGGTGGTCGGCGGCACGGGAGGGATGGATCTGGCGGGCCAGTACGACATCGTCGTGCTGAACCGCGGCACGCAGGCGGGAGTCGTGCCGGGAGATGTGCTCGCCGCCGATCATGAGCAGGGCACCGTGCGCGACACGCACAGCACGTTCGCCCGGATGTTTCATTTCCTGGGGGGGCTGGGCTCGGATTTCGCACCGCGGGTGAAGCTGCCGGCCGAGCGGGGGGCCGCCACGCTGCTGGTGTTCAAGACCTACCGACACCTGTCCTTCGCGCTGGTCGTGACGTCCACCAACACCCTCACCGAGGGGGACCCGGTCCACGATCCGTAGCGGTTCCCGTCAGCGCCGCCAGCACGGGCGCCGTCAGCGGCCGCACGCCACGCCAGAGCCGGAACGACTCCGCCGCCTGCTCCACCAGCATGCCCCAACCCGGCACCGCGCGCCTGCAGCCGCGCCCGAGCGCCCAGCGCACGAACGCCGTGTCGCCCTTGCCGTAAGCCATGTCATAGCAGAACGTATCAGGCCCCAACACTCCTGTCGGCACCTCGGGCAGCTCGCCGGTGAGGCTGGCCGAGGTGGCGTTGATCACCAGGTCGAACTCGCCCCGGCCGATCTGGCCGAAACCGGTGCCCCGGATATCGCCCAGCGCCGCGAACGAGGCGGCGAGCGCCTGCGCCCGCTCGGCCGTGCGGTTGGCGACCACGATGATCCGCGGATTCTGTGCGAGCAGCGGTGCGATCACTCCGCGGGCCGCGCCGCCGGCGCCGAGCAGTAAAATCCGCCGGTCCGCCAGCTCCACTTGCAGGTTGTGGGTCAGATCCTGTACCAGGCCCACCCCGTCGGTGTTGTCGCCGAGCAGGGTCCCGTCGCGGCGGGCCGCCAGCGTGTTGATCGCCCCGGCCTGCCGGGCCCGCTCGGTCAGCTCCGTGGCGAGCTGCAGGGCACGGGTCTTGTGCGGCACCGTGATGTTGATGCCCCGGCCGCCGGCGGCGAAAAATCCGCCGACACGCTGGGTGAACTCCTCCGGGGTGACATCCATCAGACGGTAGCTCATCGATTGGCCCGTCTGGCGCGCGAACAGGGAATGAATGAAGGGGGAGAGGCTGTGGGCTACCGGATGACCCACGACGGCATACTGGTCCGCTGCCCCTTCCATGGTCTCATTCTGCGCCCGCCGTGGCACCCTGTCACCCCGGAGCGAGACGCTGAATCGCCGTGCCGCCGTCATGTCCGGCATCGAGATGCCGGTGCAGCTCCGCCAACCAGATCCTCATGCTTTCCTCCAGCCGGTAGGGCGGATTGACGATTACCATGCCCGAGCCGTTGAGTGCCACTCGCGAGTCGCGCGGGTAGAGCCACCACTCGGCGAGCAGCACATCCCGTCCGGCGTCCCGGGCGAGCGCGGCCTGCCAGCCGGCATCGGTGCGCTCGTCCTTGATGGGATACCAGATCGCGACGACTCCCGTGGGAAAGCGGCGCAGCGCATCGAGGCAGGCCGCCTGCGCGCGCGCCAGGTCCCGGCCGCTGTCCTCGTAGGGAGGATCTATGAAGATGAGTCCGCGCCGCTCGGGCGGCGGCAATGCGGCGCGCAACCGCTCGAACCCGTCGCCCGTGTCGATGCGGATGCGGCGCTGCGCGGAAATCTCCGCCAGCGACCTTTCCAACGCCCGCGCCTCCGCGGGCTGCCACTCGATCAGCAGCGCTCGGTCCTGCTCCCTGAGCTCGCCCGCGGCCAGCCAGGGCGAGCCGGGGTAGAGCCGCGTCGAGCCGCATTGCCGACGCAGTTGTGCGAGGCGAGTCAGGTAGTGGCGCAGCTCCCCGGCGGCGCAGCCGGCGCCGGTCAGCCGCGCAATGCCGCCCGCGGCCTCCGCCGCGGAATCGCGCAGATCGTACACACCGCGGCCGGCATGAGTCTCCAGGTAGAGAAAACCCTTGTCCTTGCGCTTCAGCGCCGCGAGCAGCGCCAGCAGCGTCACGTGCTTGTGAACGTCCGCGAAGTTGCCGGCGTGATGAGCATGGCGGTATTTCATTCGCCCCAACGGTAGCAAAAGGATTGCAATTCGGGGCGTTCGCAGCGCATTTGCAGGGGACCTTTCGGGCACGCGCGGACTTAAGCTCGCCGGTGATGAGCAAAGTGTCCGTGGCTGCCAGGCTCGCGCGGGTTCCCGGTCTGACCGCCGAGCACGTCCGCTCGCTCGCCCTCGAGGCGGGCGGCGATCCCGAGCGGCTATGCGATCCAGCGATCGTCGCCCGTGTGGATCTGCCGCCGGCCGCGCGGCGGTCCCTGGCTTCGCCCGATCGGGCGGCGCTGCGCGCCGACCTGGACTGGTGCGCGGCCAGCGGGGCGCACGCGCTCCTGTGCATCGACGACGCTTATCCGTTCCAACTTGCCGCGACGCAAGGGGCGCCGCCCGTATTGTACGTGCTGGGATCGGTGCAGGCGCTCAAGGCCCCGCAGCTCGCCATGGTGGGCGCGCGCAGCCCTACTCCCGCCGGCCGGAGCATCGCGCGGGAGTTCGCCGCCGCGCTGGCAGGTTGCGGCCTCACCATCACCAGCGGCCTGGCGGTCGGCATCGATGCGGCCAGCCATCAGGGCGCGCTCGAGGCCGGTGCCACGATCGCGGTGCTGGGCAGCGGGCTCGACCGCATCTACCCGCCACAGAACGCCTGTCTCGCCACGCGCATCCGCGGCGCCGGCGCGCTGGTGTCCGAGTACCCTCCCGGGACCCCTCCTGCGCGGCAGAACTTTCCTCGCCGCAACCGCATCATCAGCGGACTTGCCCTGGGCACGCTGGTCGTCGAGGCCGCCGCGGACAGCGGCTCGCTGATCACCGCCCACTGGGCCGGAGAGCAGGGCCGGGAGGTGCTCGCGATTCCGGGTCCGATCCGCAGCCCCCTGTCGCGCGGCTGTCACAGACTCATCCGGGACGGCGCCCATCTGGTCGAGACACCGGCCGAGGTTCTTCCGGAGATTAATTTTTCCCTACAAAATCAGTCACTTATCATGAGTTCCCAGGGCTCGCCGGCGGCTGCCCCATTGGACAAGGAATATGAAATGCTGTTAGATGCGCTCGGGTTTGAACCCGTGACGCTCGATACCCTCGTGGCTCGCTCAGGCTTGTCCGCCGAGTCGATCGCCTCAATGTTGCTGATCCTCGAGCTGCAGGGACGCGTCGCCCCGTACCCCGGCGGCCGCTATGGCCGGCTGGCGATTGACCGTTGAACAGATGACTAAATGACAACCGGCTGCGTTCTTGACGTCCTGATCTACGTCTACGACCACTACATGATGTCGGACCCGACGGATATCCCCGGGCGGGCACAGATGTTCTCCGAGCTCGCCCACGAGGGCTTTACCCTGGGCGAGGTCGTGCAGGCCATGGAGTGGCTTTCGGTGCTGGCCGAGGGCACTTCACGCTCGTCCTCGGGCGAGCGCCCCGCCGCAGAGCCTGCTCTCCGGATCTACTCCGATGGGGAGCTGGGACGGCTGCCTGCGGAGTGCCGGAACCTGCTCACCCGCCTCGACCGGGATGGGGTACTCACCCCCGAGCAGCGCGAGCTGGTCATCGAGCGCACGCTGGCGCTCGATGTGGAAGAGCCCACGCTCGAGCAGCTCCAGTGGGTGGTGCTGCTGGCGCTGTCCGTCCAGCCTGGGCAGGAAGCGGCTGTCGCACGCTTCCAGGCCCTGATGGCCGGCGCACGCCCGACCGTGTGGCATTGACCGGGATCAGAGGCGAGATGGCAGAAAACCTGGTCATCGTGGAGTCTCCCGCCAAGGCGAAGACCATCAAGAAATATCTGGGTAAGGACTTCGAGGTGCTGGCCTCCTACGGCCATGTCCGCGACCTCGTCCCCAAGGAAGGCGCGGTGGACCCCGACCGGGGCTACACCATGCAATACCGGGTGCTCGAGAAGAACGAGCGGCACATCGAGAGCATCGCGCGGGGACTGAAAAAATCCAAGGCGCTGTACCTGGCGACCGACCCGGATCGCGAGGGCGAGGCGATCGCCTGGCACTTGAAGGAAATCCTCAAGTCCCGCGGCGATCTCGACGGCAAGACCGTCCATCGCGTGGTCTTCTACGAGATCACGCGCAATGCGGTCCGCGAGGCGGTCGCACAGCCGCGGGACCTGTCGCTCGATCTGGTCAACGCGCAGCAGGCCCGCCGGGCGCTCGATTACCTGGTGGGCTTCAACCTCTCGCCGCTGTTGTGGAAGAAAGTCCGTCGCGGCCTGTCCGCCGGCCGGGTGCAGAGCCCGGCGCTGCGCATGATCTGCGAGCGCGAGGCCGAGATCGATGCCTTCGTCGCCCGGGAATACTGGACGATCGAGGGGCAGGGCTCGATTGCGAGCGCATCGCCGTTCGCGTTGAGACTGCTCGAGTACCGCGGCGGGAAGGTGGAGCAGTTCTCGTTCACCAACGAGACCCAGGCCCGCGAGGTGGAGAGCGCCCTCCAGAGGGCCGCCCTGGAAGCGGCCGGCGGCCGCACGCCGGGCCGGCTGCGGGTGCTCGCCGTGGAGCGCAAGCAGCGGCGACGCACGCCCGCTCCGCCGTTCACCACCTCCACGCTGCAGCAGGAGGCGGCGCGCAAGCTCGGCTTCAACGCCCGGCGCACCATGCGCCTGGCCCAGCAACTCTACGAAGGCGTCGACCTCGGCGAGGGCAACATCGGCCTGATCACCTACATGCGCACCGACTCGGTCAACCTGGCGGCGGAGGCCGTGCGCGAGATACGCGAGGTGGCCGCGCGCCTGTACGGAAAGGACGAAGTGGCCGAAGAGCCGCGTGTGTTCAAGACCAAGTCGAAGAACGCCCAGGAGGCACACGAGGCCATCCGCCCGACCTCCGCGGCGATCACTCCCGCGGACGTCGAGGGGAAAATCGACAACGACCAGTACCGCCTGTACTCGCTGGTCTGGAAGCGCGCCGTGGCGTCGCAGATGGCGGTGGCGGTGTTCGACACCGTCGCGGCCGACATGGTGGCCGGTCCCGATTCGCCCGAGCGGCACGTGCTGCGCGCCACCGGCTCGACTCTGGTGAAGCCGGGTTACATCTCGGTCTACCAGGAAGGCACCGACGACACCAAGGCGGACGAGGACGATCACACGTTGCCGCCGCTGCAGCAGGGCGATGTGGTCGACCTGGTGGCGCTGCGCGCCGATCAGCACTTCACCGAGCCGCCGCCGCGCTACAGCGAGGCCTCCCTCGTCAAGGCGTTGGAGGAGCACGGCATCGGCCGCCCCTCGACCTATGCCACCATCATCTCGACCCTGCAGGACCGCGAGTACGTCGAGATGGACAACCGGCGCTTCATTCCCACCGACATCGGCAAGATCGTCAACCGCTTCCTGACCGAGCATTTCCACCGCTACGTGGAATACGGCTTTACTGCCGCGATGGAGGACGAGCTCGACGCCGTCTCGCGTGGCGAGGAAGTCTGGACCACGCCGCTCGAGAAATTCTGGAAGCCTTTCATCCATCAGGTCGAGCACACCGAGAAGAACGTCACCCGCGAGCAGGTCGCGCAGGCGCGCGAGCTCGGCACCGACCCGGCGAGCGGCAAGCCGATCACCGTGCGCATGGGCCGCTTCGGCCCGTTCGTGCAGATCGGCACCAAGGACGATGCCGAGAAACCGAAGTTCGCCGGCCTTCGGCCCGGCCAGAAGATGGATTCGATCGTGCTCGCGGACGCGCTGGAGCTGTTCAAGCTGCCGCGCACGCTCGGTGAGAACGCCGACGGCGAGACCATCATCGCCAACATCGGCCGCTTCGGCCCCTACGTGAAGTACGGCAGCAAGTACGTGTCGTTGAAGGAGGATGACCCCTACACCGTCACCCTGGAGCGGGCGCTCGAGGTCATCCGCCTGAAACAGGAGGCCGACGCCAGCCGCATCATCACCGACTTCGGCGTCGACAATATCCAGGTGCTGAACGGCCGCTTTGGCCCCTACATCACCGACAAGGTCAAGAACGCCAAGGTCCCGAAGGACCGTGAGCCGAAATCCCTGACGCTGGAGGAATGCCGCGAGCTGCTGGCGCAGGCGCCCGTCCGCCGCGGCAGATTCGGCCGCGGCAAGCGAGCCCCGGCGAAGCCGCCCGCGAAGGCGCCCGCGGCGGCACCGGCCGCCGAGACCCGGCCAGCGCGGGTGGCGGCGGGCGGTACGAGGAAGAACACCGCCGCAGTCCGCACCGCGGCGCGCGCCAAGACGCCGGCGAAGCAGGCCGCGCGGAAGGCGCCCGCACCCAAGCGGCGCGCGGCCGCGGCACTCAAGACCGGCACGCCGAAGAAACGCGCCAAGACCGCACAGCGCGCAGCCGCGCGCAAAGCCTCTCCAGGACGAACCCGCACCGCCAAGTAATCCGGTGCTGCGGCGGGTCCGAAGCGAGCACGCCGGAATGGAGCCATGAGCCAATTGGATCTGATTGTCATCGGCGGGGGCAGCGGCGGACTGGCGGCGGCTCAGCGCGCCGCGGAATATGGCGCGCGGGTCGCCGTGGTGGAGTCGCACCGGCTCGGCGGCACCTGCGTCAACGTCGGCTGCGTGCCCAAGAAAGTCATGTGGTACGCGGCGGATCTGGCCGAGGGACTGCGCGATGCGGCCGGCTATGGCTTCGAAGTGTCGGCCGGCGAGCACGACTGGAAAGGGCTGAAGGACAAGCGCGACGCCTACGTCCTGCGGCTCAACGGCATCTACGAGACCAATCTCGCCAGGGGCGGCATCACGCTGTTGCGTGGCCGGGCCCGCTTCCTCGACCGCCGCACCGTCGCGGTGGGCGATACGCGGCTCACCGCGCCCCACATCGTCATCGCCACCGGCGGGCACCCGGTCGTGCCGAGCATTCCCGGCTCCGGACTCGGCATCACCTCCGACGGATTCTTCGAGCTGACCGAGCGCCCGCACCGCGTGGCCGTGGTGGGCAGCGGCTACATCGCCGTCGAGCTCGCGGGCATTTTTGCGGCGCTCGGCTCCGAGGTGAGCCTCATTGTGCGCACCGGCGCCGTGCTGAGGCAGTTCGACGCCATGCTCGGGGAGACGATGCTGAAGATCCTCGGCGAAGAGGGCGTGACGGTTCACACCCGTGCCGCGCCGGAGAGGCTCGAGCGCGATGCTGGAGGTCTTCGGCTCGCGGTCCGCGATGGCCGGCAACTGGGTCCCTTCGATTGCGTATTGTGGGCCATAGGACGTGCCAGCGCGGTGAGCGATCTGGGGCTCGCCCACGCCGGCGTCGAGTGCGACGCCGATGGGTTCATCGCGACCGACAAATACCAGGTCACCAGCACCGCCGGCATCTACGCCATCGGCGATGTCACCGGTCGCGCGCAGCTCACCCCGGTGGCCATCGCCGCCGGCCGTCGCCTGAGCGATCGGCTGTTCGGCGGCAAGGCCGACCGGCATCTGGACTACCACAACATCCCCACGGTCGTGTTCGCCCACCCGCCCATCGGCACGGTGGGACTGACCGAGAGCGCCGCGCGGGAGAACTATGGCGATGACAACGTCGCGGTGTTCAAATCCAGCTTCGTGCCGATGTACCACCAGCTCACCTCCCACAAGCCGCGCTGCGACATGAAGCTGGTGACCGTGGGACCGGAGCAGCGTGTGGTGGGCGTACACGTCATCGGCCTGGGCGCCGACGAGATGATGCAGGGTTTCGCCGTGGCGGTGCGCATGGGCGCGACCAAGGCCGATCTCGACGACACCGTGGCCATCCACCCCACCGGCGCCGAAGAGCTGGTCACGATGAGGTGACAGATGATCCTCTCGCGCCGGTCCGCACATGCGTTCCGGCCCTGGCTGGAGCAAAATCCCCTTCTATGGACAACCCCCTCCTGGTCGATGAGCCGCTGCCCCCCTTTCCTCGGATCCTGCCCGAGCACGTCGAGCCCGCCGTAAGCGCGCTGCTCGCCGATGCGCGCGCGCGCATCGATGAGCTCGCGGCCCGGGATCCGCCGACCTTCGCCACGGTGATCGAGCCACTGGAGGAGCTTCAGCACTGGGTGGCGCGCCGCTGGTCGCCGGTTAGCCACCTCAACGCCGTCCTCAACTCCGAGGCGCTGCGCAACGCCTATAACGCCTGCCTGCCGCTGCTTTCAGCCTATCAGACCGATCTGACGCAGAACGAGCCGCTGTACCGGGCCTACCGCACCATCGAGGAGCGGGAAGCCGGGACACTCGATCCGGTGCGGCGCCGCGTGATCGGGCAGGCACTGCAGGACTTCACCCTCGCGGGCGTGGGGCTGCCGACGGCGGACAAGCAGCGCTTCAAGGCGGTGATGCTCGAGCTCACGCAGCTGCAGGCGAAGTTCGAGGAGAACGTGCTGGACGCGACCAACGCATGGAGCTGTCACGTCGTCGACGCCGCACGACTGCGCGGCCTGAACGAGGTTCTCATCGACCATGCCCGCCGCCGCGCCCACGAGAAGCGGGTCGAGGGTTGGATACTGACATTGGATCAGCCGACCTATGTCGCGGTGATGACGGACGGGGAGTCCGATGAGTTGCGGCGCACCTTCTACGAAGCCTGGAGCACGCGCGCCTCGGACCAGGGTCCTCAGGCCGGCCGCTGGGACAACGCCCCGGTGATGGAGCGGATTCTGGGCAAGCGGCACGAGGCCGCGCGGATCCTCGGGTTCGGCAACTTCACCGAGTATGCGCTCGTGAAGCGCATGGCGCGCAGCGGCGAGGAGGTCATGGAATTCCTCGAAGAGCTCGCGCGCGCCTCGCACCCCACCGCAGTGCGGGAATTCGACGAATTGCGCTCCTTCGCGGGCCGCGAGCTCTCCGCCTGGGACGTCTCGTTCTACTCCGAACGGCTGCAGCGGCAGCGCCACGCCATCTCGCAGGAAGAGCTGCGTCCGTACTTCCCGCTGCCGCGGGTGCTCTCCGGGCTGTTCGAAGTGGCCGAGCGGCTGTTCGGCCTGCGCATCCGGGAGCGCACCGGCGCTCCGGTGTGGCACCCTGATGTGCGCTTCTTCGAGATCGACAACGCCGCCGGCCGCCCGGTGGGAAGCTTCTACCTCGACCCCTACGCCCGCGCCCACAAGCGCAGCGGTGCGTGGATGGACGAGTGTGTCGGGCGCAAGCACCTCGCCTCGGGCGACGCCCGGCCGGTGGCCTACCTGGTGCTGAACGTGCTGCCGCCCGGCGAGAACCGTCCGGCTCTGCTGACGCACGACGATGTCCTGACCCTTTTCCATGAGTTCGGCCATGGCCTGCACCACCTGCTCACGAAGGTGGACTACCCGAGTCTTGCCGGCATCAACGGGGTACCCTGGGACGCAGTGGAGCTGCCCAGCCAGTTCCTGGAGAACTACGCCTGGCACCCGGAGGTGCTCGGCCGGGTTTCGGGCCATTTCCAGAGCGGCGAGCCGCTGCCGGCCGATGTGCAGCGGCGCCTGCGCGCCACGCGAAGCTTTCAGGCCGGCTTGCACATGGTGCGCCAGCTTGAGTTCGCGCTGTTCGACTTCCGGCTGCATGCCGAATACGACCCCGAGCGGGGCGGGCGCGTCCTGGAGACGCTTCAGGAGGTGCGGCGCCAGGTGGCCGTGGTGCCCGCGCCGCAGTGGAACCGCTTCCCCATGAGCTTCGGGCACGTGTTCGCGGGCGGCTACGCGGCGGGCTATTACAGCTACAAGTGGGCCGAGGTGCTGGCGGCCGATGCCTTCTCGGCATTCGAGGAGCACGGCGTATTCGATCATACGACGGCGCAGCGGTACCTGGAGACCATCCTGTCCCGGGGCGGCAGCCGCGACGCGATGGAAGCGTTCGTGGACTTCCGCGGCCGGCCGCCGCGTGTTCAGGCGCTCCTCGCGCAACACGGCATTCCCACTCCAGGCGACCCGGCGACTTAAGTCGCATCCGCCGTGCTTTTGCTGTGATGTCACCCGTTCACGGCGCGTAACGCCGCTTTGTCTACCGGGCTCGCCGTCGGCGAGCCCCGTCAATCCTGCGCGCAGCGCATGAAAATGCGCAGCGGCTCTCGGATTTCGGACCGTGCTGCCCTTAGAGTGGCCAAAATCACCCGGGAATGCGGACCGCCTTCCCTGCCTTCCGCGTACCAGAATGACCAATGTCCGGCGCAGTGATTACGACGTCACCGATACCGTCCAGGTAAGTTCTCCCGCTGCGGTGCGCGCTGCCGTCGAGGCGCTTTTCCGGCCCACGTGGCCCGAGACCCCCCTCGCGCCGCTGCAGCGGTCTTTCGAGCACTTCGACCTGCTGTTCGCCGGCAAAATCCCCGGCTACCACGGTGTGGACACGGTGTACCACGACCGCCAGCACACTCTGGACATCACGCTCGCCCTGGCCCGGCTGCTGGTCGGCTACGAGCGCCAGGCCGAGCCGCGTAATCGCCTGGGCGGAGAGCGGGCGGTGGCGGGCCTGATCACGGGACTCTTTCACGACGTGGGCTACCTGCGCCGCACCGACGAGCGCGAATCGCGCAACGGCGCCGAATTCACCCTCGTGCACGTATCCAGAGGAGCGCGCTTCCTCGAGGAATTCCTGCCGGTGGTCGGTCTCGGCCGCTGGGCGGCGGTGGCGCGGGAGATCATCCATTTCACGGGGTACGAGGTGCCGGGGGTCCAGATCGAGGCGCGGCTCAGCGATCCGCGCGACGTCACCGTCGGGCACCTGCTCGGCACGGCGGACATGATCGCCCAGATGGCCGACCGCTGTTACCTGGAGAAGTGCCGCGACCGGCTGTACGCCGAATTCGTTCTCGGCGGGGTGGCCGTGCCCGTCTCGTCCACGGGCGACCGGCAGGTCCGCTATGCCTCGGGCCTGGATCTGCTGCGCCAGACACCGGAATTCGCCGCGCAAACCCGCAGGAAGCGCCTGGACGGGGAATTCCGCTCGGCCTATCGCTACCTGGAGATCCTCTACGGCGGCCACAATCCGTACATGGAGGCCATCGACCGCAATATCTCCTTCCTGCACCGGGTGCTGCGCAGCGAGAACTGGCGGCTGCTCAGGCGCCGTCCGCCCATCTTCGCCGCCACCGCCGACCCCATGTCCACCATGCGTGCCCTGATGGTCAACTACCTCAAGCGGGTCTGGTCCGGCTAGGAGCCTCGAGGACCGCCGTCGCCAGAACGCGACCCGCTTCGATTTGACGGGGACTCGGCGGCGGTTAGCGGTTAATATTCGGGCAGTTAATATTTTTCATCTTGCAATTCCGGGAACCAGAGCAAGAGCCGCCTCAGTGGCCCGCAGATTCAGATTCAAGCACGCACTCGGCACCTTCGCCCTCACGCTGATCGTCGCGCTGGCCAGTGCCGCGGTACTGCTGTGGCGGCGCTGGCCCGCCGGAATCACCTGGGCCGTGGCAGGCGTGGTGGCCCTCGCCGGCAGCCTCGCGGCGGCCATCGGCGTGTGGCGACGGGACCGCGCCATCGATGCCGCCACCGGGGCGCTCGTGCGCGGCGCCAACCGCATCGGCCACGGCGACTACACTCGTCCGCTCCAGGTGCACGGCAGCGACAGCCTCGGCGAGCTCGAGCAGGCCATGGAGCAGATGCGCTCGCGGCTGCGCCAGTCGACCATTCACAAGGACTACCTGCGAAGCGTCCTCGACAGCATGGCGGACGCGGTACTCATCACCTCGCCCGACGGAGTGGTGAAGACGGCCAACCTGGCCGCGTGCAGGCTGCTCGGCCTCGCCGAGGAGCAGCTGCTCGGCCGCAGCATCATGGGGATGCTCGCCGAGAACGTGCGGGCGGACTTCGATCTGCTGCAGGCCGCGCAGGAGACGCGCGAGACGGTGGTACGAACGCGCGACGGGCAGACCATCCCGGTATCGCTCGCCGGCTCGCGCATCGAAAGCGACGATCCGCAGTTCCAGGGCATCATCTTCGTCGCCCGCAACATCACCGAGCGCAAGCGCGCCGAGCGGCGTATCCGCTACCTGGCCCGCTATGACACGCTCACCAAGGTGCCGAACCGCATGCAGTTCCAGCACCTGCTGCAGCAGACGATCGCGCGCGGGCTGCGGGCGGGCAGCGCGGTGGCGCTGCTGTACCTCGACATGGACCGTTTCAAGGAAGTCAACGACACCTTCGGTCACGACACGGGCGACCGTGTGCTGGAGGTGCTTGCCGAACGGCTGGCGCGCTCGCTGCCGCGGGGCGCGATCCTGGGGCGCCTGGCCGGCGATGAGTTCGCGCTGTGCCTGCACGGCCTGCCGGCGGAGGCCGACAACCGCGGGCCGATCGCGCAGCTCGCCCGCACGATCCTCAACGAAGTGGCGCGAGCCTTCCAACTCAACCAGCAGGAGGTGTTCCTCACCGCCAGCGTCGGCATCGCCTTCTGCCCGCGCGACGCCGAGAACGTCATCGACCTGATCCGCAACGCCGATGCGGCCATGTACCATGCCAAGCAGAACGGCGGCAACACGTTCACCTTCTACTCCCCGGAGATGAACGCCGCGGCGGTCGAGCGGCTGATCCTGAAAAGCAAGCTGCGGCGCGCGCTCGAGCGCGACGAGCTCGTGATCCGCTACCAACCCAAGGTGGACGTCGGCAGCGGACGGATCGTCGGCGCCGAGGCGCTGCTACGTTGGCGGCTGCCGGGGCACGGCGACATCTCTCCGGCACGCTTCATCCCGATCGCCGAGGAAACCAACCTCATCCTCGACATCGGCGAGTGGGTCCTGAACCGCGTGTGCCTGGACTACCGGCACCTGAGAACCGAGGGCGGCGACCCGGGCCGGATCTCGCTGAACCTCTCGCTGCGCCAGCTCCGCCAGGCAAGCTTCATCCTGCGCTGCCGCTCCGTGTTCCGGCGGCACGGCGTCTCGCCCACGGCGCTGGAGCTGGAGATCACGGAGACGACCCTGATGGCCGACAGCAAGAACACTCTGCCGCTGCTCGATGAGTTGTATGCCATGGGGCTGCACCTGTCGATCGATGACTTCGGCACGGGCTATTCCTCGCTGTCGGCGTTGCAGCAGTTTCCCATCGGCACACTGAAGATCGACCAGTCCTTCGTGCACGACGTGAGCGAGAACGCCGGCAACGCCACCCTGGTGCGCACCATCATCGAGATGGGCCGCAGCCTCGGCATGGTGGTCGTCGCAGAAGGCGTCGAGTCCCAAAGCCAGCTCGAGTTCCTGCGGCAAAACGGCTGCCACCAGGCGCAGGGACGGCTCTTCGGCGAGCCGTGCGCCTCGGAGGAGCTGCTCGCGCTGCTGAAGCGCCAGAGCTCGGCGGGGCCGCCCTTCGCGCATCTGCTGCGGCACTCGGCGGCGAGCGGCCGCCCGGCCTGAAGCTCACCGCGCGTGCAGGTGTGCCTCCAGGAACCACAACTGCTTGTCGGTCTCGCGGGACACCTCGGTGAACAGGTCCGCCGTATCGGCATCCCCGAATCCCGCCGCCTCGTCGATGCTTACGCGCACCTTGCGGCCGAAGTCCGCGACCGCCCCTGCCAGCGCTGCGACATGCTCGAGGCCATCGGAGATGCTCTCCGGATAGGCCGGCAGGCTGCTGGCGCGCACCACCGCCCCCAGGGTGCCGGCGGCGCTTCCACCGAGGGCGGTGATGCGCTCGGCCATCAGGTCCACCTGCTCCTGGATCTGCCCGGCGAGCTTGTCGAACAGCTCGTGCAGGGCGATGAAATGCGGTCCCTTTGCGTTCCAATGCGCATGCTTGGCCGAAAGGCCGAGATCGATGGCATCCGCCAACCTCGCATTCAGCAGCCGGATCGCCTTGGTACGGGTGTCGGCGGACAGATCATTGCGTGTGTCGAACATGGCAGTCTCCTCATGTGCATCCGCTCATCGGCGACGCCGCGAGCCCCGCCCGGCAAAAGTATGCCTTTTGCCGCCTGAGTGAAGCTCGCGCGCGAGCGGGCCGGTGACGTTGTTGTAGCACCGGCGGCGTATGTCGGGCCAATTGTTTGAGCAAATCGGGATGATAAGGGCCGTCTATCGGCGGTAGAATTCCGGCCCTTTCCCCCGCGAGGATCCGAGCACCATGAAACCCGCCCTGAACGTTGCGATCACCGGCGCCGCCGGCCAGATCGGATACGCACTCGCCTTCCGCGCGGCCTCCGGAGCGCTCCTGGGTCCGGATCAGCCGGTGAATCTGCACCTGCTGGAGATCACCCCGGCGCTGCAGGCGCTCAACGGCGTGGTCATGGAGCTCGCCGACTGCGCCTTCCCGGGACTCAACAAGGTGACCGCCACCGACGATGCGAAGGTCGCGTTCCGCGACTGCCACGTGGCGCTGCTGGTCGGCGCCCGTCCGCGCGGACCCGGCATGGAGCGCAAGGACCTGCTGCTCGCCAATGCACAGATCTTCTCCGCTCAGGGCAAGGCGCTCAACGAGGCGGCCGACCGCAACGTCAAGGTGCTGGTCGTCGGCAACCCGGCCAACACCAATGCGCTGATCGCGCGCGCCAATGCGAAGGATCTGAACCCGCGCAACTTCACCGCCATGACGCGGCTGGACCACAACCGGGCGCTGTCGCAGCTCGCCGCCAAGACCGGCAGCCACGTGCGCGACATCCGCCGCATGACGGTGTGGGGCAACCATTCCTCCACCCAGTATCCCGACATCAATCACGCCCTGGTCGGCGGCAAGCCGGCCCCCTCCCTGGTCGATGCCGAGTGGGTGGAGCAGACTTTCATTCCCGTGGTCCAGCAGCGGGGCGCCGCCATCATCAAGGCCAGAGGCGCCTCCTCGGCCGCCTCGGCCGCCTCGGCCGCGATCGATCACATCCACACCTGGGTGCACGGCACCGCGGAAGGCGACTGGGTCAGCATGGCGGTACCGTCCGACGGCAGCTACGGCATACCGGAAGGAGTGATCTATTCCTACCCGGTGACCACGAACAGCGGCGACTACCGGATCGTGCAGGGCCTGTCGATCGACGAGTTCAGCCGCAAGCGCATGGACGCCTCCCTGGCTGAGCTGCACGGGGAGCGCGACGGGGTGAAAGCGCTGCTGGGCTGACGGCGCGTCGGTCGGGGATGAGGGCAACAGCCCTGGCCGGGTACCGGCTAGGGCTGCACCACCGTCTCCTGCGACGACACCGCGCGCCAGGCGCTGCCGTCCGATACAAACACGTCGGTGAAGCGCCACCGGTACGTGTGATTTCCGGCCTTCAGCTTACCAAGTCCGGTTACGACCGCGGTGTTGCCGTACACCCGGATCTTCCATTGGGCAAACATCGGTTTGTCATGATGCGGAGCAACGTTCGGCGCCCGCAAGGCGTCCGCCTTGGTCTTCAAGACCCCTTTGTAATTGATATCGATGTAGTCGTCGCTCAATATCCGCCGCAGGGCGGCAATGTCACGCCGCCTGGCCGCCTTGCTCCACGTCCGCTCCAGATTGAGCAGCCGCACCCTCGCGGGAGCCGCCGTCGATGCGGCCGCGCCGGCGGCATGAAAGGACATGCCGGCGGTCGTAAAAATGAGCGTGGCGGCAGCCAGCGCCGCGGCAAGCCGTGATTTCATTCCCGCACCCTCTTCGCGCTCATTCGCGCGCACCGGCGAAGCGGGCATGGTAACAGGAGGGTTTCCCTACCGGCGCATCGGACATTGCGCCGCGGGTCGGTCACAGCGGCGTGCGCCCCGCGGCACCCGTCCGTCCGTGCGCTGGGTGAGACCACGCGAGCCGGGCAATCCGGTACCCCGGGCGCGGAACTGTCAATGCGATCAACGCCTTACAGAGCAGCGGAAAAACCGTTATAGTTCCCCGGAGGCGCAGCCACGCACGATAACGGGGCGAAGGAGCTTGCATGCTGGGTGTACTGCTGTCGTTGGTCGCCCTCGGGGCCATCGCCTATGCCGTGACTCAGGCGGGCGGGATCATCACGCTGATCTTCATCGTCGCGGTGCTGTATCTCGCCTACCGCCGGCTGTCGCTGCTCGTCTTCACCGCCACCTTCACGGTCCTGCTGGCCGCCTACGCCTACTACGGCGCCGCCGGCGTGGCGGCCGCGACCTGGAAGGGGTTTCTCTGGCTGATGCTCGCCGCGCTGTGGCTGCTCAATGTGCGGCCGCTGCGCAAGACGCTGATCACGCGCCCGTTCATGAAGGCGTACCGCAAGCTCCTGCCCTCCATGTCGCAGACCGAGCGCGAGGCGTTGGAAGCCGGCACGGTGTGGTGGGACGGGGAGCTGTTCACCGGCGCGCCCAAGTGGTCGAAGCTGCTGTCGGCCCGGCCGCCGCAACTGACGGCCGAGGAGCAGGCGTTTCTCGACGGCCCGTGCGAAGAGCTGTGCCGCATGCTCGATGACTGGAACGTCACGCACGAGCGCGGCGACCTGCCGCCACGCGCGTGGGAGTACCTGAAGTCGCGCGGCTTCTTCGCCATGATCATCCCGAAGCGCTATGGGGGGCTGGAGTTTTCCGCTTATGCCCACTCGTGCGTGCTGGCGAAGATCTCCAGCCGCTGCACCACGGCATCCTCCACCGTCGCGGTGCCGAACTCTCTGGGGCCTGCGGAGCTGCTGAACCACTACGGCACGGAGGAGCAGAAGAACCATTACCTGCCGCGGCTCGCGCGCGGCGAGGAAGTGCCGTGCTTCGCCCTCACCGGCCCGCGGGCCGGATCGGATGCCGCCGCCATTCCCGACACCGGAGTGGTGTGCCGCGGACAATGGCAGGGCAGGGAGATCATCGGCATTCGGCTCGATTTCTCCAAGCGCTACATCACCCTGGCTCCCATCGCCACGGTCATCGGCCTCGCCTTCCGGCTGTTCGATCCGGATGGGCTCCTCGGCGAGCGGCCGGACGTCGGCATCACCTGCGCGCTCATCCCGCGCGACACTCCGGGCATCACCATCGGCCGGCGCCACTTGCCCGTCAACATCCCGTTTCAAAACGGCCCCATCCAGGGGCGCGACGTGTTCGTGCCGCTGGATTTCATCATCGGCGGCCCGAAGATGGCCGGCGCCGGCTGGCGCATGCTGGTCGAGCAGCTTTCGGTGGGCCGGTGCATCTCGCTGCCGTCCAACGCAACCGGCGGCGCCAAAGCCGGTGTTTGGGCAAGCGGCGCCTACAGCCGCATCCGGCGGCAATTCAACATGTCGGTGGCGCGGTTCGAAGGGGTGCAGGCCGTGCTCGCCCGCATGGTGGGCCTGACCTATACCATGGACGCGGCTCGCTCGGTCACCGCCGGCGCCATCGACGGCGGAGAGAAGCCGTCGGTGCCGTCGGCGATGCTGAAGTACCACGTGACCGAGATGGGCCGCCAGGTCGCCAACGACGCCATGGACGTGCACGGCGGCAAGGGCATCTGCCTGGGCCCGAAGAACTATCTGGCGCGCGCCTACCAGGCGGTGCCGATCACCATTACGGTCGAAGGCGCCAACCTGCTGACCCGCAACCTCATCATTTTCGGCCAGGGCGCGGTGCGCTGTCATCCGTTCGTGCTGCGGGAGATGAGCGCCGCGCGCAACCCGGACCGCACCCGCGGCGTCGACGAGTTCGACCGGGCGCTGTTCGGCCACATGGGCTTCACGATCTCCAATACCGTGCGCTCGCTGATCATGGCGCTGACGCACGCGCGCTTCACGCGCTCCCCGGTCATCGGACCCACCGCGCGCTATTACCAGCACATCGTGCGCTTCAGCGCCTCGTTCGCCTTCACGGTCGACGTGGCCATGCTGACGCTCGGCGGGTATCTAAAGAAGAAGGAGAGCCTGTCGGCGCGCCTCGGCGATGTGCTCTCGGACATGTATCTGGCCTCGATGGTGCTCAAACATCACGAGAACCAGGGCCGCCCCGCCGAGGATCTGCCGATCGTGGAGTGGGCGTGCCGGAACCTGCTGTATCACGCCCAGGAGCAGCTCCACGGCTTTCTGCGCAACTTCCCCAACCCGGCGCTCGCGGCCGTGATGCGCACGATCGTGTTCCCGCGCGGGCGGCACTACTCGGCGCCTTCCGACCGGCTCGGCCGGCGGGTCGCCGAGCTCGTGACCCGGCCCTCGGATAGCCGTGAGCGGCTGTGCCGGTACATATTCCGCACGCCCGAGCCGGGCAATCCGCTCGGACTGCTGGAGGAGGCGCTCGAGCTCGCCGAACGCATGGAGCCGCTCCAGAAGCGCATCCGCGTCGAGGGCATCAAGGCCGGCAAAGTCACCGCGCTGGACCTGCCGGGACAGATCGAGCAGGCGCTCGCGGCGGGCGTGCTGTCCGGGCAGGAAGCGACACAACTGCGGGAGTATGATCGCAAGGTGATGAACCTGATCCACGTCGACGACTTCGCTTCCCACGAGCTCGGCACCCGCGCGCGACCCGAGCTCGAGGAAACAGAGGCCCCGACCGCACTCGCATGAACGTCACCACCGAACGCACCGCCGATACCGGCGAGCTCGATGAGAGCACGGCGGAGATTGAGCGAGCCGCGCTGCGGCGCGAACGGCCGACCGAGGCCCGGCACTGCGAGAACTGCGGCGCGGCGCTCGCGGGCCCGTACTGCAGCCAGTGCGGCCAGCGCCATCACGAGCACCCGGTTCACTCCCTGTGGCATTTCATTCAGGAGGCGACCGAGGATGTGACCCACGCCGACTCTCGGCTGTGGCGGACGGTGTACGCGCTGCTGCTGCGGCCGGGGTTTCTCACGCAGGAGTTTCTCGCCGGCCGCCGTGCGCGCTACCTGCCGCCGGTGCGGCTGTACCTGGTGGTGAGCGTGCTTTTCTTCCTGATCACGGGCTTGCAATCATCGCTCTCCCCACCCGCGATTCAAGTCAGCGATTCCGGCGGATCGTTCCACTACGAGGTGGTGCCGGGCAGGGCTGGCGCCGCGGCGACGGAGGTCGCACCGGCGACTTTGCCGATGCGATCGGTGTGCGCGAAGGTCGGCGTGAGCAGCCCGACGCTCGGCGTCTGGTGCGCCGCCCTCGCGCCGCGCATCCAGCGTAGCTGGACTGCGCTGAACGCCGCCGGCGGCGTCGAACGCCTGCAGACGGTCTGGGAACGCAACTTCGAGCGGGCCATGTTCGTATTCCTGCCGCTCGTGGCGCTGTTGATGATTCCGCTCTACCGGAATCCGCGGCGCTACTACGTGGAGCACCTGTTGTTTCTCGTTCACAACCAGGTATGCCTGTTCGCGGTGCTCGGGCTGTACGCGCTTCTGGGAATGGTCACGTCCTCGAACCTGATCCTGGAGCCGATCTCCATCGCACTGTCGATCTACGTGCCGGTCTACTTTTATCTGGCGATGCGGCGTGTATATGGGCAGAGTCCGTGGCGTACCTTCGGCAAGCTCGCCGCCCTCTCGGTCGATTACTTCGGCATCGGTCTGCTGATGCTCGTCGTGATCGTCACTTACAGTTTCCTCGCGCTCTGAGCGCCCGCCATTGGCGTACTCCGTCATGAACCGCGCCATTCTGCACGTCGACATGGATGCGTTCTACGCCTCCGTCGAGCAGCACGACGACCCGCGGCTCGCCGGCAAACCGGTCGTGGTCGGCCACAGCGGCGGCCGCGGAGTGGTCGCGGCGGCCAGCTACGAGGTGCGCCGTTTCGGCGTGCATTCGGCCATGCCCATGAGCGTTGCGCTGCGGCTCTGCCCGGCGGCCGTGTGCGTAGCGCCGCGCATGGGGCGCTACCGGGAGGTGTCCCGGCAGGTGTTCGCCATCTTTCACGAGATCACTCCGCTGGTGCAGGGCCTGTCGCTGGACGAGGCGTACCTCGATGTCACGGCCAGCGTGCGGCTGCTGGGCGAGCCACCCGCCATCGCCCGGCGGATCAAGGAGCGGGTTCGTGCCCGGACCGGTCTCACCGCATCCGTGGGGGTGGCCCCCAACAAGCTGGTGGCGAAGATCGCTTCCGATCTCGACAAGCCGGACGGCCTCACCGTGGTGCCGGAAAGCCGCATCCTCGAGGTACTGGATCCCCTGCCGGTGCGCCGGCTGCCCGGGCTGGGGCGCAAGCTCGGCGAGAAAGTGCAGGCCGCCGGGCTGCATACGCTCAGGGACCTCAGGTGCGCGCCCGACGCAGTGCTTTGGCCGCTGTTCGGGCGCGATACGGCGCGAATGCGCGAACGCGCCGCGGGAATCGATGAGCGCCCGGTACGCACCGATCTGGAAGAGAAATCGCTGAGCGCCGAGGACACCTTTCCCCGTGACCTGGCCGATCCACGCGAGCTCGACAGGCAGATCTGCCGGCTGGCGGACAAGGCCTGCGAGCGGCTGAGGCGCAAGGGCCTGATGGCCGCCAGGGTGGGGGTGAAGATCCGCTGCCACGACTTCGCGACCTTCACCCGGCAACGCTCCATCGCCCCGTCCACTCAGGAGGGACGTGCGGTGCGCGATGTCGCCCGGGAGCTGCTGACGCACTGGCTTGCCGGGCACCGCGGTGCGAAACTTCGGCTGCTGGGAGTGATCCTGACGGAGCTGGCTCCGGCATCGCAGCTCGGCCTGTTCGAGAACGGGCCGCGCGCCAGCGGTCAAGGGGGACGGACCTCGGGCGTCGACACCGCGCTCGATGAGGTCCGCGCCCGCTTCGGCGACCACGCGCTGCGGCGCGCCAATACCATGGACTAGCAGGTCCGGATAGCTGTCCTCATGTACCTGAGTTTCTTCGGCCTCAACGAAAAGCCGTTCTCCATCACCCCGGACCCGCGCTACCTGTTCCTGAGCGGGCAGCACGCCGAGGCGATGGCGCACCTGCTCTACGGCATCAACGAAGCCGGCGGATTCATCCAGCTCACCGGCGAGGTCGGCACGGGCAAGACCACCATCGTGCGCTCGCTCCTGACACGGGCGCCCGAGAACGCCGAGATCGCCCTCATTCTCAACCCGCGGATGACCCCGCCGGAGTTCCTGCTGACCCTGTGCGAGGAGCTCGGCATCGGCGTGCCCGACACCGCGGAGGGCAGCCTCAAGGACCTGGTCGACGTGCTCAGCGAGTACCTGCTGCGCGCCCACGCCGCCGGCAGCCGCGTGGTGCTGGTGGTCGACGAGGCGCAGAATCTCTCCCCCGAGGTGCTCGAGCAGGTGCGCCTGCTCACCAACCTGGAAACCAACACCCGCAAGCTGCTGCAGATCATCCTGATCGGCCAACCGGAGCTGCGCGAGCTGCTCTCGCGCAACGAGCTGCGCCAGCTCGCGCAACGCATCACCGGCCGTTATCACCTCGCTCCGCTCTCGCAGCCGGAAACGACGGCCTATGTGCGCCACCGGCTGCGCGTGGCCGGCGCCACCAGCGAGATCTTCAGCCGCCGCGCACTGCGGGAGGTTCATCGGATCTCGGGCGGCGTGCCGCGCGTCATCAACGTCATCTGTGACCGTGCGCTGCTCGGCGGTTACTCGCTCGACCACCATCGCATCACGGCGGCGCTGGTGCGTCAGGCGGGCTCGGAAGTGTTCGGGCGGCGGTTCCCGCCCCGCTGGCTGCCCTGGGCAGCCGGTGCCGCACTGCTCGCCCTGGTGAGTGCCGGCGGCGTCGCGCTGTGGCGGCTGGCGCCGGGCTGGCTGGAGGCGCGCACGCTGCCCGCCCCGGCGCCGTTGGCGCACACACCGCCTCGGACCACGCACGATGCTCCGCCCGGCCGGCCGGCCGCCACTTCCCCGCGCGCGCCACGCACCGAGTCCCTGGCGGCTTTGTTGGCCAAATACGCCGGCGAGACCACGCCCGGCGCCGCCTACTCGACGCTGTTCAGCCTGTGGGGCCTGCGCTATGCGCCGGGAGCGGACCCCTGCGCCCAGGCGTCGCGGCACGGACTGGATTGCCTGAAGGATAGCGGCTCACTGGGCCAGCTGCGCCTGTACAACCGCCCGGCCATCCTGCTGTTGACCGACGGCACGGGCAACAGCCGTCGGATCGTGTTGACCCGCCTCGGGCGCGCGCGCGCCACGGTCGAGATCGGCGGGTCGGCCCACCAGGTCGGCATCGGCGAGCTCTCGCGCGAATGGCTGGGAGATTACATCATGCTGTGGCGGCCGGCGGCGGATCCGGTCAAAACCCTGTCCCCGGGCATGAGCGGCTCGGACGTACTGTGGCTGCGCCACAGCCTGCTGAAACTGGAGGGCGTGGACATGCCCGCGAACCGGTCGGCAAGCGACGTGTATGATGCGGGTCTGGCGCGGCTGGTGCGCCGCTTCCAACGTACGCACCGGCTGACCGTGGACGGTGTCGCCGGAATCGAAACCCAGGCCGCGCTGTCAGGTGCGCTGCCGGCGCCCGGTACCCCGTTCCTCGCTTCCGCGGATCACGGCAGCTGAGGGAGGAGGCTCGCACATGTCTTTCATCCTGGATGCGTTGAAGAAATCAGAGAGGGCCCGGCAGCGGCAGGCCGGACCGTCGTTGTTCGAGGTCAAAATCGCCGCACCCAGGCGTACCCTGCCCGCGTGGGCCGTGATCCTCGGCGTGCTGTTGGTGATCAACGCCGCGGTGGTCGGTTGGATGATGCTGGGGCATCCGGCCCGGCGAGCCGCCCCGGCCGCCTCTCCTTCGGCGGCGGACTCGTCCCCGCAGGGACACCCGGGCCGCGCCCCACTGTCCGGACGTTCGCCGCCGTACGGCGCGCCGACGGCGCCTGATGCGGCCGCGAACGCCCCGGCTCTTCCGACAATGAACACCGCGGCGGCGAATTCCGCGTCCCGGAGTCACACCGCCCGCACACCGGCCGGATCGCCGCCGTCCCAACTTCCCGCCACCGCATCCGATGCGGCGGCGAGCGATTACGCGCCCGCCGTGGAGCCTTCCGCCCGGGCGCAGGCCGATGCGAGTCTGCCGTTGTACCGGGAAGTCGATTCCGCGCCGGGCAAATCGTTGCCGTCGTTGCATCTGGATCTGCACGTGTATGCCGCGGATCCGGACAAGCGCTTCGTCATGATCAACATGCACAAGCTGAAACAGGGAGACGCCTTGCCCGACGGAGTGCAGGTGGTCTCGATCCGGCCCGATGGCGTCGTCCTGTCGTACGAGGGCCGACGGTTCCTCCTGCCGCGTTAGACAGACGGGGCCGCACGTCCGCGGGTCCGGCCCGGCATGCCTGTCGGGGAATGGATACACATACCATAAAGCAGGTCCGCTGATTGACGGAGTTCACAAAATCACCGGCCGCACCGCGACAACTGATCTGGCGCAGTCCATGGTGCGGCTGAGGTATGAGTTCCCCGTCGATACGCATACTTGTGGCGGATCGCGATCCGAAATATCGCGAGTGGTTGCGGCTGCACCTCGGAATCCTGTATCCGGACGCCGCAGTGACCACGCTTGCCCCGGAGGAACTGGACGCCGGATTGGGAGCGGCGGAGGGCCGCTCGCACGATGTGCTCATCCTGGGGGCGGATTTCGGCTCGGGCCCCGACGAGCCGCGGCCGGAGGGACTCAGGCTGCTGCGCCGGCTCCAGACCGCCGAGGCGCTCCCGCCGGTCATCGTCCTGGCCGAGCGCGGGGATGAGCTCACCGCCGTCCAGGCCATGCGCGCGGGCGTGGCCGATTACCTGCCCAAGCGCCTGGTCAAGCCCTTGCGCCTGAAAGCCTCGCTGGACGAAGTGCTCGAGAGCGTCGAGCGGCCCGCCGCCGTACCGGACACCGATCAGACCGCCCGGAACGTGGCCATCAGTGAGCCGCCGTCGACGCCGGAGCCGGCGGCGGCTTTCCAGCCCGCCTTCGCACCCGAAGCCGCGCCTGCCGCCCAGGCCACGCCTGCCGCCCAGGCCGCGCCTGCCGCCCAGGCCACGCCTGCCGAGCTCCTGTCCCGGACACACGAGCGGCCGCGCATCGCCGACTACTCGATCACCCGCAAGATCGGCGAATCGGAAAAGGCCGTCGTTTATCTGGCCGAAAGCGCACGCCTGGCGACCGAGATCGCCCTGAAGGTCAGCAAGATTCCGTCCGAAGGCCGCGCCAGACAGGCACTGGAGCGCGAGTATCAGGCCATACTCGCCGTTCACGATCCGGCCGTGGTGCGCATCTTCGATCACGGCGCCGAGGGCGGCTATGAATATCTCGCCATGGAATACTTCCCTCTGGGGGACCTCAAGGCGCGCATGCAGGTCGGCGTGACCGAGCCGGAAGCGCTGATGTTCCTGGAGAAAATCGCGGCGGCCCTCTCGGTCGTGCACCGCGCGGGACTGCTGCATCGCGACCTGAAGCCCCCCAATGTCATGCTGCGCGACAACGACAACGTGGTGTTGATCGATTTTGGCCTGGCACGGCTGCTCGATGGCACCCACAACAGCACTTACACCGGCGTGCTGCGCGGATCGCCTTACTACATGAGCCCGGAGCAGGCGCTGGGCGAGCGGCTGGACCCGCGATCGGACCTGTACAGCCTCGGCGTGATCTTCCACGAGATGTTGACCGGCCGGAAGCCCTTTACGGGCGCCAGCGCCATGGAAGTGCTGCAGCAACACGTGAATGCCCCCCCGCCGCGACTGCCGACCCCCATGGCGCGCTATTCCTCCGTGATGGGGCAGCTGCTCGCCAAGCGGCGCGAAAACCGCTTCGCCAACGCCGACGAAGTCATCGCGGCCTGCGCTTCCCTGCGCCGCGCGCGGCGTCGGGCGCCGTCGGCGGCCTGACCCCTCTCTCGCGTTTCCACCCCGTCCGCGCGCAAGTCGCCCGGTAGGCGCGGGTGCACGTCCGCCTTGACACTCCGGCGGCAGGGGGGTGCAATGCGGGCTCGAAGGGACAAGGTCCCGAGGATCTCGACCACGTCCATGCGGCCACGCCATCTCGTCGATACGACGCTGTTCTATTCGCCGACGAGTGGCGGAGTTCGACGCTACGTGAACGCCAAGCACGACTGGCTCGCCGCCCAGCCCGGATGGCGACACACGCTGGTCGTACCCGGAAGCGAAAATCACATCGTGCGCGGCGGCATCTGCACGCTCCGGGGCATTCCCGTGCCCGGCTCGTTCAACTACCGCCTGCCGCTCAAGCCGCGCCGCTGGGCGCGGCTGCTCGATGCTTTGCGGCCCGACCTGATCGAGGCCGGCGACACGTTCCACCCCGCGTGGGCGGCGCTGCACGTCGCGCGGCGCAGAGGCATCCCGGCCGCGGCGTTCTGTCACTCCAACCTGCCGCGCATCGTGGGCCGCCGCTTCGGTGGGCAGCTGGCCGAGCAGGTCCTCTGCCGGTACGTGCGCTGGCTATACGAGCGCTTCGACGTGGTGTTCGCACCCAGCCATCAGGTGCTGGATTTTCTCGACAGCCTCGGCATCCGGCACGCCGTTCACCAGCCGCTCGGTGTCGACGCCGACATGTTCCGGCCCGAGCGGCGCGGCAATTGGCTGCGCGGCTGGCTGGGCGTCGGCGCCGAGACCCGCGTGCTGGTCTATGCCGGCCGTTTCACGGACGAGAAGAACGTGCCGATCCTGCTGCGGGCCTTCGCCAGACTGGGCCACTCCTATCATCTGCTGATGATCGGCGGCGGCCACCAGGGACGCCTCGCGACCAATGTCACCCGGCTGCCGTACCGGCGCGACGGCGTCGAGCTCGCACGATGGATCGCCTCGGCGGACGCGTTGGTACACGCCGGGACGCGCGAGACCTTCGGACTGGTGATCCTGGAAGCGATGGCCTGCGGACGGCCGGTGGTGGCCGCCCGCGCCGGGGCGTTGCCCGAGCTCGTGGACGAGCACGTGGGAGCGCTGGCCGAGCCGGGCAGGGCGGAGAGTCTGGCCGAAGCGATCTCGGCGCTCTACGAGCGCGATATCGAGGCCGTCGGCGCCAATGCCCGCGCCCGCGTCCTGAGGCAGTTCACCTGGCAGAAGACCTTTCAGCGGCAGATGGCCGTGTACGGCTCCCTGCTCACGGGACGTCCGGCCGTGGGCGCGCAGGAAGAGGAAGTCGTGGAAGCGGGCTGAGCCGGCCGTCATCGACGGCGGCGCAGCGCCCTGAGCACGCGCCGCCCCATGCGGCTGCGCGCCAGCGTCAACACCAACCACCAGAAAACGCGCTTTTTCAAGGGCACGGGTCGTGGAGGGATGGCCTGATAGAACGCCGCGCCGACATCCCTGTGTACGTACACCGCCGGCGCCCACAGCAGCCATTCCCGCGGAGGGCTCGCGATGCGATAGCACTGCCCTTCCAGCCCGACGACGCTCGGCGCCGGCAGTGTCTGCGGCAGATCCTCCGGCGCCGGCCCCGTGAAAGTCAGGATCAGCGTTTCCGCCGGGCAATCGGCCGCCGCGCCGATGAGCGTCAATCCGGCGCGGGCGCCGGCCTCACGCCGGCATACCACCGGACCATGGAATACCGCGATGAGACGTTGTGCCGGGGAATCGGTCACTGCGCTCTCCACTGGTCAGAACCGGGACTCCAGTTCCCAGACGGTGAGCGGCACACCGCGGCGCAGCCAGAAGCCCGTGCCCACCTCGCGGAAGTTGCGCAGCAGGCGCGACCGGTACCAGCGGCCCGAGCGCAGGTGCACGTCCGAATCCGTTCGCACCTGGTCGCAGTTCCATTGCCAATCCCGCCGCGTGAGCGCGCTGAAATACAACACTCCGCGGCACAGACGGGCGAAGTTCGCCAGGGCCCGCGCCGCGCATTGCCCGTCGAGGTACTGCAGCACGTCATAGCAGATCACCAGATCGAATGGCCTGGCCGAACGGTAGTCCTCGAGGCGTCCGGACTGCCAGCCGTAGCGGCGGCACAGGTACTCGCTCGTTTCCAGTCCGACGTACTCGGCCTTCGGCAGCAGCCGCCTGAGCGGCGCGCGCAGCATGCCCGTGCCGCAGCCGGCATCGAGCACCCGGCCCACGGGCAGCCCTATGTGTTCCGTGAAAGCCGTGATCAATCGAGCGCGCGCCCGCATCTCGCGTCGGGAGGTGACCGCGGTGTGCGGATCGTAGTAATAGCGCCGGTAATAGGCTTGGTCGAATGCGCGTTGGGCTTGCAAATGTCACCCCTCACTCACAGGCAGGAACGGCTGTCTGGAGATCGAAACCACGTCGGTCCATTGGATCACCGCCACGATACCGATCCGCCCACGGTGCCGGTCGAGCCGGCCGCCCGGGCCGTGGAATCGCTGCTCATGCGCTCTAGTTTGCCGGATGGGCCGAACCCCTGCACACTGGGCGGGTGTCGCCGGCAGACCCGAGAGGTGCCCATGCAGCCGAGTACCTTGCGCCGCCTGGGGCGCTCCATGACGACGCTGACCGCAGTGCTGTGCCTGGCCTGGCCTGCCTGCGGCCGCGCTGACGCGCCCGCGGCGCCGGGATTTACCCTGGCGAGCACCGATCTCACGCCGGGCGGGCCGGTCGATCTGCGGCAGGTCTACGACCGTGACGGCTGCCGGGGGCGCAATGTCTCGCCGATGCTCGCATGGAAGCACCCGCCCGCCGGAACGCGCAGCTTCGCGCTGCTGATGTTCGACTCGGATGCGCCCGGGGGCGGCTGGTGGCACTGGCTGGTGTTCGACATCCCCGCGGGGACCCGTTCGCTGCCGTCCGGCGCAGGCAATCCGGCGGCACACCTGATGCCCGGGGGGGCGATACAGAGCCGCAACGATTTCGGATCGCTGGGCTATGGAGGACCATGCCCTCCATCCGGCCCGGTGCATCACTACCATCTCATGCTGTATGCCCTGCGGGTGCCCAGGCTGGCGCTGAGCCCGGATGCGCCGCCCGGCGAGGTGAACTCCAGAGTTCGCGCCGCCGCGATCGCCAAAGCGCAGATGACGGTGGTGTACGGCCGGTGAGCCCCGCTTGACGGCCGATCGCGGTATGCGCCAGGGCGCAGCCTACGCCCTGCTCGCGGCGCTGTTGTTCGGCGCCAGCACCCCGTTCGCCAAGCTGCTGCTGACTGACACGCCTCCCGTGTTGCTGGCCGGCCTGCTCTACGGCGGCAGCGGCATCGGGCTCGGCATCTGGCTGGGGCTGCGCCGCCGGCTGCGGCCGGGCCGCCGATATCCCCGGGTCGCATGGCACAGCGGCGAGATGCGCTCGCTCGCGGGCGCCATCGCGGCGGGCGGCGTGCTCGGCCCGATCATGCTGATGGCGGGACTTGCGCGGATGCCGGCGGCCAGCGCCTCGCTGCTGCTCAACATGGAAGGCGTATTCACCGCGCTGCTCGCCTGGTTCGTTTTCCGGGAGAATTTCGATCGCCGCATCGTCGCGGGCATGTTGGCCATCGTTGCCGGCGGCGTGGCGCTCGCCTGGCCGCGGCATGTGACGCTCGCAGGCAGCGCGGGCGCCGCCTGGGTCGCCGGCGCCTGCGCCTGTTGGGCCATGGACAACAACCTGACGCGCAGGGTGTCGGTGGAAGACCCGGTGGTGATCGCCGCGGTGAAAGGGCTGGTCGCGGGGGCGGTCGACCTCGGCATCGCCGCGGCCGTCGGCGCGCATTGGCCGGGCGGTCCACGCATCCTCGCCGCGACCGTGGTCGGCCTCGGCGGCTACGGTGTAAGCCTGGCGCTGTTCGTGCTGGCGCTTCGCCACCTGGGCGCCGCCCGCACCGGGGCCTATTTCTCGACGGCGCCGTTCATCGGCGCCGCGGCCTCGCTGCTGCTGTTCAGACAATTGCCCGGGCTGGTCTTCTGGATCGCCGCGCTGTTGATGGGCGCGGGCGTCTGGCTGCACCTGACCGAAAAGCATGCTCATCCGCACACCCATGGAGGCATGCGCCACGCGCACAGCCACGTCCATGACGAGCATCACCGGCACAGCCATGACTTCGAGTGGGACGGCCGTGAGCCCCACTACCACGAGCACACGCACCAGCCACTGACGCACTCACACGCGCATTATCCCGACATCCATCATCGGCACGAGCACTGACGCCGCGCCATCCGCCACGGCGCGGCCGCAATTCAGGCGTCGCGGGCGCGTGGCGGGCGGTCGGCGGCCCGCTCGATCCGGTACACGGCCGCGGGCGGCAGATTGCTCACCACCCAACCGATTCGCCTGGCGCGCAGGCCGAGCCGCTTGAGGACCGCCGCGGGAACCGGGCAGCGCGGACCATAGGTGAATTGGTAGAGCGCCCCATCCGGGCGAAGCCTGCGGAAAGCGCCGTTCAGCACGCCCACGACTTCGCGGCGGCGCATCGACAGCAGCGGCAGGCCGCTGATGACCGAGGCGGCCGCGCACCCGTCGAACGGGTCCACATGCCGCAATCGTTGAGCCTGGATGGGCAACACCCGCGCGGCCGGAAACCGCGACTGCAGCAGTCGCGCGAAATGCGCATCGGCCTCCACCAGCGCCAACTGCCTCTCCGGCACGCCACGCTCGAGCAGTGCGCGGGTCACCGCGCCCGTACCGGCCCCCAGCTCGATGACCGGACCCGCGGCGGGTGCGACCTCCGAGGTGAGCAGTCTGGCGAGCGCCCGGCCGGAGGGCGCCACGGCACCGAGACGTCGCGGCTTGCGCAGGCCTGCGCGCAGAAACAGCAGGATGTCGGGCGGCGGATTTACGGAAAGGTTTCTGGACATGGCCTCCGCCAAATTACGGTGTCGGCTGAGCCCGACGGCCGCACGATGGCGCGCTCGGGCGGATGCCGTGTGTCTCCAGGCCGAATGTAGCCAAGCCGGCCCCGACGAGCAACCTGCGCGTGCCGACACCACATGCTCCAGGCACCGGGAGCTGATCGCGGCCAGTTCAGCCCGCGCCGCCGCCGGACAACCCCGGGAGCACGGGCCATCATGCCACGGACACATGCATGCCGCGCGGGCGATTGCCGCCTTCAGCTACGCCTGTTCCGTATGTGCCGGCCGGAGTACACTGCCCGGCACAAAGGCCCGTTCGCCACCGGCGTGCCAGGGCACTCGGCCACGGGGACGGCAGACCCGCACTCGGCGGCGCGCGCGGCGGCCCGAGCCCTGATCAGCGTACCCTGATGAGTTCCATGAGCGACGACGACCCGGTGAACGACAATCTCGTGCTCGTTCGATTCTGCCCGGATCACATCGCGGCCGAGGTATTGGCGGGACTGCTCAGGTCCGATTCGGTGCCCGCGGTGGTACGCAACCTGGGGCCCATCCCCGGGCTCGAGGGAGGCGCGGAAGTGCTGGTGCCCGCATCGTGGCTGCCGCGCGCGCGGCGGCTGCTCGCGCAGCGGGAACCCTCCGACGACGAGCTGGCCGAGCTGGCGATCCGCACGCCGCCGGACCGCCCGGAGGAAACGGGCTAGACCGGCTCGCCCGCTTGCCACCCGGGCCGCGGGCAACCCACGCTCTCGCGGATGTCAGGCCGGAGGGTCTTCTTTGGGAGAGACCAACCCGGTGAGGCTCCTGGCGAGCACCAGCAGAATCACCACGACGCACAGTCCGATCATTTGTCCGGGCGAGAGAGCGCTCGCATACAGCTTGACGAGCAATTCCCTGAGCGTGAACACGACGGTGACATCCAGCAACTGAGTGAGACGAACATGGTGCGTCTTGACGTAGACGGTGAACGTGCCAAACACCTCGATGAGCACGAAAACGTCCAGCACGTTGACGATCAGGTTCTTGAATGCTTCCGCGTTGATCATGTTCGCCGTCAGAACCGGAACGAGATGCCACACGTTTCTCGCCACGTCGAAAAACGCGAATGTCATGACTGCGATCATGACCAGAACCAATCCGATGACGATGGAATCGATGGCCCAGTCGTAGATACGCAGGATCAGGTCTCTCATGGACGGTGCGCCTTGCTGTCTATCAATGACCGTATGACCGGAATGTGCCGCTTGTTCATGGAGGGTCAGCGTCCGAACGCGACCAGCACCTCGATCAGACTGTGGATGGGCGCGTACAGCGGCATGGCGAGCAATGGAACCAGAAGCGCACAGGCGACCAGGCGCAGCCCCGAGAAGCCGCGGTGCGTCGCCGGGGACGGCGCCAGCAACCGCCTTACGCGATGCTCCAGCCCGCCGAGCCCGGCGATCACGCGGGAGCCCTCGCGGGGGCGGGTGTTCGCGATCGAGAGGCGTGCCACCTTGATCAGCGCCGAGGCCAGAGCCACGCGCTTGCGAGGATCGGAGCCGCTGGCCCGCTCGTCGGCTTCGAGGTCGGCCGCGGCCCGCCAGCGCTCCGTGAGTTCGCGGCCGATGGGCAGCCAGGCGAGAGCATCGGGCACGGCCAGCAGCATCAGCAGCTTCAGATTGTCCCGGGCATCCCTGTGCGCTGCTTCATGCGCAAGCACCTGATGAAACTCCTCGCGGTCACAGGCCGCGGCGACACAGGGGGCTGTGACGATCCGCTGCCGCCAACCTCCCACGAGCGCCACCAGCGGCTCCTTGACGTTGATCATGCCCACTCCGGCGCCCCGGACCGCCGGGTGGCCGGGCAGCGGCCGCCACGAACGGCGCATCAGGGCGCGGGTGTGCCACCACGCCCGCCAGCCACGTCTGGCCCCGTCTCCCAGAGCGGCCAGGGCGAACACGGCGCAGGTCACGAGAATCGGTCCCGGCTGATCGTGCGCATGGCGCGACTCGTGCAGCAGGAATGCGGGCAGGACGACCGTCAACACGAGGGCGGCGGAGCCGGCCGCCGGCAAGAGGCGAACGATCAGCACCGCGTCCGCCTTGGCGGTACGCGTGGGCGCCGCGACGCTCCAGGCGGCGGCAACCGCCGCCGATAGAAGCAGATTGAACAGTCCGAAGGCCGCCAGCATCACCAGCGGCAGGGTCACATCGAAGCTCATTTGCGTTCCCACTCGAGTCGTGCGCGCTCGGCGCGCACGAGCGCCTCGAGTTCCTCGAGCAGCTCCACGTCGGCATGACCGACCGCGCGCACCAGAGTCGACAGCAGCACCGTGCTGTCGCCGCAGGCCGCGAGCAGATCGGTGACCCGTCCGGACACCATCCGTCCGAACAGCTCCTCGCGCGAGCAGCTCGGCTCGTAGCCGAACGCGCGGCCGAGCCGGAAACGCCGCAGCACCCCCTTTCGGTACAGGCGGTCCAGGGTCGTCATGACGGTGGTATACGCCAGCTGCGGGAAAGACGGCTGCACGTGGCGGACCGTGGAGGCCCGGCCCCGTTCCCACAGTACCCCGAGCACTTTGAGCTCGAGCGGTCCCAGCTCCAGGCATTCGCCCATCGGTACTCTCGAGGTGTGCATCGGCGCGATGTTGCGCCTCGCGCCGCAGCGTCTCAAGCCCCCGGCGCGCGCGCAATGGTCCTGCGGAGCGTGCCCGTCCCGCGCCGGCACATCGGCGCCCTTGCCGGCCGGCACCGCGCATGCGGTGCCGGCTGGGCCCCGGTGGTGAGACACGGAGTATTCAGCGGGTCGGCCGCTCATCCTCCGCATCGCTCACCAGCCGTCCGAGCGTCTGCAACGCCCGTTCGATGCGCGTGCTCCACGGAGTGCCGCGACTGAGCCGCATGCGGTGGCCATAGATGAAATTCGCGAGCTCCTGGTACCGGTAGGGGCTGTCCTGCGCGATGGCCGTGTTCCGGCGCGTCGGTCGCATTCCGGGCCCCGGGAGCATCGGGTTGATGGCCGAGACCGCATCCTAACTGTTCCGGTACCGTTTCGCTATCACTGCGACTGTTATGGTTGCTGCATCCCGCCACCGTCCGCCGGGGTCGGTTCAACCGCGCACTGCGGGTGTACCCGGCGGCGCGAGCAGCGCATACCGGCGTCCCTGCGGCAGATCATACCGGTGCGCGATCACGGCGATGCCGGCGGACTGCAAGCGGCCCGCTTCGCCTTCGCCCGGCCACCGCCACAGACCGAGGCGCTCGAGCAGCGGTGTGAACGGGCCGGGCGCATGGCCCGGCAGCAGGACCAGCACGCGGGCTCTCGGGCCCTGCTCGGCGAACCAATCCGTCACCGCCTGGCGATCGGTGCCGGCGCCCGCGCGCAGTCTCGTGAAACGCGTCAGCAGACCGCGATCGAGCATCGCCACCGTGGTCTCATCCGGATTCAACACAGCGAGTCGCTCGTGCAGGGTCTCGGCGTGGATGCGCCGGGCCAGCACCGACAGGTCCTGCCCGCGGTCGATCGCGGGAAAAACGGCGATGGCGCTCAAACAGAACGCCGCGGCGAATGCCGCGTACGTCCAGCCGACGCTGCCGATGATCCGCCCGCGCCGTTGCTCCCGCGCGGCGCGCCTCAACGCCAACCCGACACTGATCGGCACTGCCGCGGCGAGCGCCAGGTCCTCGAGCGCGCCGGCCGGCGATCCGAGCCGCGACCACGCCAGCGTCGACACCGCCAAGGTGAACGATGCCGCGAGGAGCGCCACGATCCCGCGCGTCCAAAGCAGAGCGCCGCGCCGCGCGGGCCCCAGGCGTTGTGTCTCGCCGGCCCACAGCCCGACGAGCAGGGCGAATCCGAGCAGCGCCGGGGCCACGTAGATGTCGCGGGCGGTGGCCGCCAGGGACAACAGCACGAGCCACGGAAATGCGGCGGCGGCGGCGAACCGCCAGCGTGTCGCGGAGGCGCCCTGCGGGCGCGTACGGTCCCAGGCGCGGCGCACGGCCGCGGCCGCGAGCGCGGTCCAGGGCAGAAGGTAGACCGGCAGCCACAGGAAGTACTTGCCGAAGGTGTTAGGGTGCCCCGCGGTGTACCGATAGGCCGCCGGTGCGGCGATCTTCGTGAACCGGCCCGCGAGGTTGTACCAGAACATCACGCGCAGAGCGTGCAGCCCGTGCGCCGTGCGCGCCACGGCCAGCAGCCAGGGACCGATGACGATCGCCTGGAGCAGGAAGCCGGCGTACAGCTCGGCGCGCTTCAGCTCGTGCCAGCGGCGCTCCCAGGCGAGGAGCGTGAGCAGCGTCAACCCGGGCACGAGCCAGCCCACCGCGCTCTTGGCCATGAATCCCGCCGCGGCGCCCGCGTGCATGAGCGTGTAGCCACAGAGCTTGCGCCGGCCGGGCGGCGCCTGGTAGCCGAGATAGGCCCCGAGCAGCGCCACGGCACAGGCCGCAAGCAGACACGCGTCTGGCGCCAGCCACACGGATACCCGAAATGCGGTGAGGGCGCTGCCGGCGACCAATGCGGCGACCAGCGCGGTGCCCGCCCCGTCCATGGCGAACCCCAGCGCGCCGATGGCGAGCGTGACGATCAGCGCATAGAAGAGATTGGGCAGGCGAAGCGCGCCGGCGGTGTCGCCGAACAGGCGTACGGCGAGCGCCGAAGTCCAGTACGACAACGGCGGCTTTTCCAGAAACGGTCTGCCGGCGAGCTGTGGTAACGTCCAGTATCGCTGCAGCGCCATGCGCCAGGCGATGTCCGCCACGCGTGGCTCGTCCGGCGTCCACAAGCCGCGATAGAGCGCGCCGATCAGCCAAAGCGGCGCAAGTGCCAGCACGGCCGGCGCGATCCAGCGGACCGCTGTGGACTTCACCGAGGGCAGGCGCATGGGGCGCGAATTATGCATCGGCGCCTGTTCCGGATCGCGACCATTGGCTGTCCGGGGGAAGGGCGTGCATTGCGGGGTGACATTCCCCTATTTCCCGTCCCGCCGAGAGGCTATAGTCTATGTGCGTCCGAGCCAGTGTCCATCGAGATGATCGCATCATTCTCCGGAACAGCCGATTTGGGAAAGGATCAAGTCAGAGCCATCGCCTCGCTCGCGGAGAAACTGCATCTTCCGGCGCAAGAAGTTCAACAAGTTTACTTGCAGGAGTTCGATCGGCTGAAGGCACAGGCGCGCATTCGCGGTTTTCTCGGTGTCCTGGCTCTCCGCAACGCCCGGTTGGTCCTGCGCTCCGGCGGCGGCGTCGTGCCTGAAAGGTAAACCGGCCCGCGGACTTCGTCCGTCTCCGGCAGTCCCTCCCCCGCTCCACCGAGGCGATTCCGGCCGGATCCGCCTCGACTCTCGCCCGACAGGCTCCGATAGCTTCCATCGAAAGTGATCGGCTCGTTCACGGACCGGGATCGCTTCACCGCCGCCGCTTCCGGAGATTTCCCGCGGGCATGCCGCTTGACCTCGCCTGGCCAGTAACATATTGTTTTGAAACGTTACTGAATAAATCCTTTCCCGGCCATGCACTCACGCTTCGACCGGTTTCGCGCCACGCCCACCGGAAAGCAGCTTCAGGCGCTCATAGAATCGCCGGAGCGCTACATCGAGTTTGCAACGCTCGCCAGGGTCGGCGTCGCCTCGATCGCGGCGATCGGGGACGAGCTCGCGGGAAAGTTTCCCGAGATCGGGCGCGATACGACCGCGCGGCAGTTTTGTGGCGCCATGGTCGCCGAAGTGATGCGGCGCAACGGTCACGAATTGGTTCAGGCGCGGGGCCGCGTCGGCGGATCGCTCTTCAGCTACGGGGCGGTGTTCAGTCCCCGGCCCGTCGTGTCGCCGTTTTCGGGCGTCATCGACGCGCTGGCGCTCATGCCGGACAGGCTGTCTGGATTTGTCGCGCGTTTTCCGGAGGCGCAGTGGACGCGCAGGCCCGATGGGACGGGCTTCTCGCTCGTCGAGCACGTATGCCATCTGCGCGATCTGGATGCGGTGTTCACCGGGAGAGTCCGTGCGATTCGAACCGCACGCCTGCCTGTCATCGAATCGGTGGACGGCTCGGCGCTTGCGAAGAGGCGCGACTACCTGCACCAGAGCCTGGAGGATGCCGAGAAGGTCTTCCGGCGCTCCAGACAGCGATTGTGCGCGTCGCTGCGCAAGCTGAAACGGGCGCAACTCGGCCTCTGTGGATTGCGCGACGGTGTCCGCAGAATGACTCTCGAAGAGCTCGTGCGGGAGCTGCTGGACCACGACCGCACGCATTGCCTCGAAATGGACGAGCTTGCCGCTGAACTGGAGTTGTAGGCGCGCTGCGATCCCGGGATGAGGCGAGCATCCCGACCGGTTCCTCGGGGTGTCCGCGCGCGCCTCGCGGTTACTTGTCAACCGGGGAGCATGCGCGCAGAATTCCATGCTTCGATCCACCGTGGCGGAAGGCTGCGCCGCGGAGCAACGATTGCACGATGATTCCAGCGAAACAGAACAAGGTGAAGGCGATCGCTCTCGGCGCGGCGGCGGCGCTCTGTATCGGCGTGGTCGCCTGCGCCGTGTACTTCGAAGTCAGCGCGAGGCAGCGCGCCTATCATGAGCTCGTCGGCCTGCGCGGCAGGACGGTGACGCTCCTGGACGCGCACCGCATCAGCGGACCGCAGGCGGCCTCGCTCGAAAGCCGCCTCGACCAGGCCCGCACGGAACTCAGGGGCGACGATGTGCGCGGCGCGCAGACGCTTCTCGACGGGGTCAGGGCCTACCTCCAGGTCCACGCGAGGGCGGCCTGAGCGATCATTGATTGGAAATGTCGCGGCCGAGCCAGGGATCGTTCGGTAATTCGACCGGCCGCGGTACCGGGCTTCGACGCCTTTTGATCCTCAAACAGGCCTGCCGACGGGCTGCCGGAGAGTTCGATGCGGGCATTGATCTGGCCATTGGCCCTGTGGTTGAGCTCGATCGGCGTGGCGGCGCGCGCCGCCGTCCCGCAATGGCTCACTCTGCCGCCGACGCCCAGCCTGCCCAGCGCCGCGGCGAGCGGCTACGCGCCGATTGACGGCATCAGAATCTGGTATGCGGAGTTCGGTCGCGGCTCGCCCGTGATCCTGCTCCACGGCGGGCTCGCCAATGCCGACTATTGGGGCAACCAGGTGCGCGCACTCGAGGGCCGCTACCGTGTCATCGTCATGGACAGCCGCGGCCACGGCCGCTCGACACGTAACGCCTCCCCCTTCAGCTACCACCTCATGGCCGACGACGTCCTCGGGCTGATGAACCATCTGCACATCCGCAAAGCCTCGATCGTCGGCTGGAGCGACGGCGCGATCATCGGCCTCGTTCTCGCCATTCATCACCCGGACCGGGTGACCAGGCTGTTCGCCTTTGCCGCCAATTCCAATCCGACCGGCGTGAAGGACGTGTCGAAGAGCCCGGTGTTCACCCGCTTCATTGCGCGGGCACGGCGCGAATACCGGCGACTTTCGCCGACGCCGCATCAGTTCGATTCGTTCCTCGCGCAGATCACCAGGATGTGGGCGACCCAGCCGCACTTCACGGCGGCGCAGCTCGAAAGCATCACGGTCCCGACCTGGATCGTTGACGCCGACCACGACGAGGCGATCGAGCGCGCGAACACGCTGTTCATGGCCGACCACATTCCGGGCAGCGGACTGCTGATCCTGCCGCAGGTGAGCCACTTCGCCTTTCTACAGGATCCCGGCCTCTTCGACGCCGCGCTCGTTCATTTCCTGGCGCACGTGAAAGGCGGGTAGCGCGGGCGCTCGAAGGAGCCACCGAACGATCCGCCTCGGACGGCCCGCAGGCTCCGGATCGAGACCGGGCCTGCCGCCGCGGGAGCCTCGCTCACCGCTTCAGGGACCTCGGCGCGACGGGCAACGGGGATTGCTGATCCGTCTTCGGTTCCGTCCACTCGAGCAACCGCTCGAGATCCACGGCGCGGACGGCCCCGCGGCGCATCCGTACCACGCCCTGCGCCTTCATCTGCGCCGGCACGCGGCTCACGACGATGCGCACCGATCCAGTCTTGGAGGCAAGCTCGCGCTGGGGCAGCGCCGCGAGCAGATTAGGGCCCTTGCCGCCGAAGTGACGCAGCAGCAGGTGCGAGAGCCGCGTGGCCGTATCGTGCAGGGCCAGGTCGCCGGTGAGCTCGGTGAGCCCATGCAGCTTGGCGGCCATGAAACGATGCGCGGCCTGGACCAGCCGCGGATCGAGCTCAAGCCATTTGGACCACGTCGTCATCCGCGCGGCGAGCGTGCGCACCGGATCGACCGCCCACGCCGTGACCGCATGCGGCCGGCCGTCCAGCAGGCAGGCGATGTCGAATCCGTCTCCGGGCCCAAGCAGCCACAGCGTCAATTCGCGGCCGTCGCGGCAATTGGAGCGGACGATCTTGACCCGGCCCTGGAGCACGAGCCGGAAGTTCGCCATCGAGTCCGAAGGTCCCATGATCTGATGCCCCTTGGCCCGGACTTCCTCCACCGAAGAGGCCGCGATTCCCTCCATAGTCCGCTCACCGACTCCGTCGAACAGCGGACTGCTCCTGATGGCTCTTAGCATTTACGTACTGTGTTATCCCGATGATTCGTCACACCGTGTGGCGAACGACCGCACGGTGATTCCGCGGCCGGCGACCGGCACGACCACCCGCAAGTCGAGCCTGCCGGCCGCGAACGGCGTCTTTTGAGGAAGCGGTGGTTGATGTGGCGGAGGGACGCTCGCGCACTTGGCACGGCCTCGAGCACGCCGTGCCGCCCGGCGGGGCGCGCAAGCAAGCCGGGTCGGCTCACCGTCAAGCCGGGCCGGGCCCGGTGCCATATCAGAGACACCCGCGATCCTCCGCCGCCTGTCCGCGCGCCGCCGCGGCGTAGCGGCCTGGGCCGGGCGACGCTGTCTTTTGGCTCACTGGCTCCGGGAATACCGCACTCACGGATGCGGTGGAGCGATGAACGAGGCCCGATGCCGCAATGAGCGGATGGCGAGGATTGCGCACGAGGCTGACCGCGCCGGCGGCGCAAGTGAAGAAGCTGACGGAGATCCCGGACGCGACGACCTGCGCCCGCCGCCCAGAGGCGGTCCGGCCGCCAGGCCGGGTCGACCGACAAGGACGCGGTCGACGCCTGCACCGCGAATCCCCGGATCCAGGACACTCGCGTGTCAGGACATCGAAGAAGGGCTCGAAATGGCGGGGAGGACGGAAGTATAGTTGGACATTCCGGGTGGCCGCCCTTCCAGCGGTGTTGAGCAGGCGATCGACCGGGAGGAGGCCGTTCAATGATCACTTGTGTCGCGGATTACGCGATAGACCCGAGAAAAACCAAAGTGTTTGAAAAATACGCCGAGAGATGGATCGAGCTGATCAACCGCTACGATGGACCACGCTTGACGGTGAGCTTCCGCCCCATCTGAACGAGGATACGAATAATGTCCGAACACAAGGCGATCATCAGTTGGAGACGCAAGGATCCGGAATTCCTGAAAGGCCGCTATTCACGCGAGCACACCTGGACTTTCCCCGGCGGAGTGGTGGTGCCCGCCTCACCCGCGCCCTCCGTGGTGCCTGCGCCCTGGTCAAATCCCGCCAATGTCGATCCGGAGGAAGCCTATGTGGCCGCGATCTGCAGCTGTCACATGCTGAATTTCCTGCACCTCGCCAGTCGGCAGGGCTTTCAGATAGACGATTACGAGGATGAAGCCGTGGGCATCATGACCAGGAATGAACGCAACGTGCCCTGGGTGAGCTCCGTGACGCTGCGCCCGAAGGCCGTCTACAGCGGCGACACACGGCCGACCCCGGAAGAAGAAACCCAACTGCATCATCATGCGCACGAACAGTGCTTCATCGCCAACTCGATAAAGACCGAGGTGGTCGTACGGCCGGAAAGACATCTGGAATGACCCGGCGGCGGGAGCGCGCCGCATTTCGCCTGCCAATGCTCGCGTATCGGTCTGGTCCTGGAAGATCGACGGTAGCCTTCGGGCGCCGTGCCCGACATGACCTTGGTCATGCGTCGGGAACACCGCAGGCCGCGCGTGCGGGCGTGGCCACCAGGCGGCGGACCGACCCGACCCGTCCGGCATCAGGAAGAACAGTGACTTCACCGAAGTATCGAACTGCCGCGCCGGCTGCAATGCGAGTAGCACGGACGGGACGAAGACGCCGATTGGGAAGCCTGCCACGCAAGCGGCCTTTCAGTTCCGCGATTTCATCCCATGCTCGAGCAATTGACTCCTTCAGCGAATGACGTGGATCAGGTAGCTGGTGGCCGGCTGCACTCCAATGGGGATTTCCCAGCCGGTTTCGACCATTTTTCCCCGGGCCTCGCCCAGAGGACGGGATTCGCCATCGAGCGGGGTGACGATCATTCCCACCGCTCCCACGATGTCCTTCAGTTTCACCCATCCGCGGATGACCCGTATGCGCGTCGGTGCCTTGCCCCAGACATTGAAGTCCGTGCGGCTGGCATTCCAGACCGAACCGGTGTTTTCGACTCTGCCGGTCGCTGTGAGCAGCATCAGGGAGGATGTCGACAGCGGTTTGCCATCGAGCGAGGAGAGGGTGATGGAGCAGAATTTGTTTTTTACGTCGACGGAAAGATGCGAGGTTGCAACGCCGTAGGCGGAAACGAAGCCGACGAGAGCCGTGCTCCTGGGAGTGTCTATCGTTACCACGCCTCCTTTTGCAGCCGAATGCCACCACGCCAGCTGTCCGGTGTCGGAACGGTAAGGGTTGGACGACTCATCGTGAAAAACTTGGGTCCGCTCACAATCCAGGCAGCGGATGCGGGAGCCGTGCTCGAGGGGCAGGAAGAGCGGGAAGCCGGGAGTGAAGTACGGCATGAATGACTGCGGAAGACGCATGCTTTCGTCGATCTGCTTCGTCGAATAAGTACGCTCCACGATGCCCTTGGCCGCAGCCACATCGTGGCGCAGGAAGAGAAGCGCGCCCACGGGCATCTCCGCCACTTTGACCGGATCTTCCGAAATATCAAAGTGGTCGCCAATCACCGGGCGCCACAGTCCGGTCACCTTGGGCTCGAAGCTGTAAATGAAGATCCCGTCCCAATCCTGAAACGCGCCGTAAGCCGCCAGAATAGGGATCAGTTCGGCTTCGTAGTCGTTGGGAAACGGCTCATTCACCTCGCTTACGATGAATGGCTCATGAGCCATCGTTGAGCGGCTGAGTATGACCGGGAGCGAATGCAGCGGATCATCGACCATCGGTGTGTTGCGGTGAACCGTGATCGCAGGATGCTGCCAGTAGCCGTGCGCCCCCATGATATCCATTGCGGAACTGGCGCGGAGCAGAGGCATGCCGGGGATGAAATAGGTGTGGTCGGCCGTCCCCATGATCAGGGACTTCACATGAAGCTTCTGCTTGAGGTACACCCGCATGTCTTGGAGGAAGGCGCTTTCGACATGTGTGAGAAAAGCGGCTTCGGCGTGGAAAACGGGCGCCGGGGTCGAGTCGAAGTCCTGCCTCCGGGTGATTGAAAAGCGCTGTCCCGCGCCGAGGCCCGCCAGCCTGCGAAGCCGGCCGAGCTCCGCGGGAGAGTAAGTCGCTTTCAACCAGCTATTGTATTGGCGCGCCAGCATCGCTTTGTAATAGGGCGTCAAATCGAGCTGGAACCGCGGCGCGCCGGCAACGAGCTTGCCCCGAAGCCAATTCCTCTGCCAGAACTCCAGGATCGAATTTTCATTTACGATCTCGACGATGGCGACCGCGGGCTCGTCGCTGTATCTCGTTCTCGTGTAGGGATTGTAGTGAGTCAGTAGCTGCCGGGCGTAATTCTTCTGAAGCTGGATCAGACGGGGGTCGAATTCCGTTATTGCTTTGGCGACGCCAATCAGCCCGTAGTCGCGGACATCGTCTCCTTTCTTGTAGTGCCGGCCGACGTTCAGATTGAAATCGACGTAAATCCCGTTTTTCTTAAGTTGGTAGACAAGATAGTCGAGGCGGTCCATTTGACCCCGGTCCATGACCTGGCTGGTGGCCGCGTCTCCATCCAACAGTCCACCGGGAGTGTAGGTGACGGGAATACGGCCCGCCGCGCGATGTTGCTGCTTGGTCAGATCCAGGAACTGGAAGCGAACGCAGTTCACACCCAGTTGGGCCAGAGTCCGCGCATAGATTTTGGCGTCTCGTTTTGGAGGCAGCAATGCCGAACCCGGAGTCCAACCCGTCACGTTGACACCCCAGATACGAAAGCGTCTGCCATCGGGTGTAACCAGGTGCCCGCCGGCAACTTGGATAAAGCCTTGCTTCCCTGCGGGGGCGGACAGCAGAAAACGTACGTCGGCGCTGGAATTCGCCCGAAGCCGGTGATTGATGATGAAAGCCTGAAGGCGCGGTCCGGGCCCGATCGACGGTGGCCCGGACGCCTGCGCGCACGGAGCGAGCGGCAGAGCCAGCAGACATCCCATCAGTAGTTTGCGCATCAAGCCGTTTCCCAGGATATGGCCACGAGAATGAATGTGGCGATTACCATCCAGACTGTCAGACCGATCATGTCATGCCTCGCTGGAGCTCAATGAATTCTTTTTGGTGCAAGATTGAATTCGCCGGGGTCACGGGTCTCCGGCTGGCGCGTGCTCACCATGGCGCGGGCGGCCGCAGCGGCGAGGTCAGCCGGTCGCGGACAGCGCTTCCTGCGCGCCGCCTGCGATACGATCTCAAGTCTCATGGGCGAGGAATTCACGTCCCGCGACAGGGAAATGTGGGCCTCAGTCTGCATAGCTCTGATTACATAGCACACCAATTCCGATCAGACGCCATATATCTTGATTCCGCATATCTCGTGAGCCTTCCGGCCGTTTCCTGAAGGAGGGGTTGCACGTGCGCGTGCACAAGGCGCTGCCGCCGGCCAAACCGCCGGCATTGCGTGAGCTGGCGCGTCTGATCGGCCGTGTGGGCGGTCACCTCGGGCGCAGGTGCGACGGAGAGCCGGGCATGACGGTGCTGTGGCGCGGGTGGATGCGCCTGTACGAGGACGTGCTCGTGTTGCGCGGGCACAAACAGGCCCTGGGCCTTGCCGACTCGAGCTGAGCGATGCGCTACTGCGGACGCCCCTTCACGATCGAGGAGCTCGAGCTCATCCGCGCCTTGGTTGGCGCAGCTCCGCCGCTCAATCGTGCGCAGCTCTCCCGCGAGGTCTGCGATCGGCTCGGCTGGCGTCGGCCCGACGGCCGGCTCAAGGAGATGAGCTGTCGCGTGGCGCTGCTGCGGATGCAGACCGACGGCCTGATCACGCTGCCGGCACCGAGAAACGCCAAGCCGCCGCCGTACCTCCCTCGCCCTGAGATCGAGCAGGCGGTGCTCGAACCATCGAACGTATCGGCAGTGGATCTGACTCGGATCGGGATCGACACGGTCGGCCACAAGCGTGAGTCTTTGCTGTGGAACGCCTACATCCAGCGTCACCACTATCTCGGTCATCAACCGATGCCCGGTGCCCAGCTGCGCTACTTCGTGCGTGCAGCCGGCGAGGTGATCGCTCTCCTGTCCTTTGGGGCGAGCGCATGGAAGACTCGACCTCGCGACGAGTTCGTCGGCTGGACGCGCGAGCAGCGAGAGCGCAACCTTCATCTCATCATCAACAACGCGCGTTTCCTCATCTTGCGCTGGATCCGCTACCGCAACCTTGCCTCGCGTGTGCTGGGCCTCATCAGTCGTCGTCTGGCCGATGACTGGCATGCCCGGTACGCCTATCGTCCGGTGCTGCTGGAGACCTTTGTCGAGAAGCCCCGCTTCGCCGGCACCCGCTACAAGGCCGCCAACTGGCTGTACCTCGGCGACACTCAAGGGCGCGGTAAAATCGATCGGCTCCATCGCAACGCTGAGCCGGTCAAGAGCATCTGGGTCTATCCGCTCGCAAGAGACTTCCGCCGGCGGCTTTGCAACGGGTAACCTTCTCGCACCTGCCGTATGGTCCGAAAAACCGCAACTATTATAGACGCACGAGCATCACCGATCCTACCCGGACGTTCGGCGAAGATTATCTGGATGTCGATCACCGGTCACACCGCTGGCGCGTCGAGCCCAGGGATCTCCGGTCAGGAGAGCGGCTGCCCGATGTGCTCGAGCCATTCGCCCCGGCTTCTCGAGCTTGGACTGTCTCGCAAGACTCTACCTGTGCATCGAGACGATGTCTGCGCTCCGGGCAGGGAAATCGTCCGCCGGCCGAATTTCCATCAGGACAGCTCTCCTTAAGCTTTGCCCGGCCTTGCTGAGTGACTGGTCAGATTGGAAAGAGGACAATACGATGAGCTTCCAGCTAAAGATGCTGGCATTCGCAACTGTCTGGGGCTTCATTCAGCTGGTCGCCGCGGCGGTTCTCATATCTCAGACGTCAGGTGTCCATAACGAGCTGACTCATTGGGGATCGCTTGCCTATGTCAGTGGGCGTATCGCTTACACCGCGCTCTATATATCCGGAGTGCCGCTGATCCGCTCGCTGTTCTGGAACATCGCCGCCTTTGGAATGCTGGCGGTTTTGGCCGCACCATTCCTGCTGCGCCAAGCCGAAGCGCTGTCGCTCCGAACGGCCGCTTTGTGTAGTGGGGCGCAGGCACATCGACGTCCATTGCCCGTGCCTCGCATCCGATGCCCTGCCGAAGGCTCCGCCGCTTCCTGACATGTTCCAGGTCGCCGTCGCGGCAGATGATGATGGCGACCATGTGTCTCGGAAGACTCTACGCAAGGATGTGTGCAATAAAGAGGCTATATATGAGTCAGAAGAAAGAAGGAGGGATACCGAAAGCAATTGATTTTCCGGGTTCACCGCGGCGGCGTCCCTTGGGACAGAGGTCGCTGCGCGTCGAACCCGGCCGATTCAAGGCAGGTTGATACGCCCCGCTTCACCAGCGCAAACACCGATGAAGCGGGACGATCGGATCCCGGCACCTGTCGGCGGGGCCGCCCGGCACTGCGCCGTGTCGGTTTTCCGCCGTCAGCCACAGTGGCTCGCGGATTTGTCAAAACCGGTAGTTGACGCCCACCGAAAAGAGATTCGAGGCGTAGGAGTACCCGGCGTCGGTGCCGCCCGGCAAATGCGTCCATTCGAAGTTCAATGACAATGCGCGTTGCAGCCGGAAGTCCCCGCCGATGCCGGCGGAAAGGCCGGTATCGGTGGTACCCCCATCACCAAAATTGCGATGAAGGTTTACGGAGGCGATGCCGGCGACACCGTAGACGGAAAATTCCGGATCCAGAGCGAGGGACGCTTTGGCGTAAGCCGCGGCGAGTGTTCCGACGCTCACCGAGTTTCCGTTCGTTTCATCGCTCGAGAGCCCGGTGCCCAGCCGCCCTTCGATGGCAAAGAATGAGGACAGAGGAAGGCCGGCACGGAATACGATTGCGCTCGGAGAGACGGTAGGCAGACCGTCCTCATCGTAGCGAAGTAAACCGATGCTTGCTCCAACGTATGGATTTCGGGTTCCGAATCCTCCGGTCAGCATTGTGCTCGCGAATGCCGGATACGACATCACGCAAAGCGCCGATAGCGCGATTCCCAAAGTACGCGGTTTCATACGCCAGATCCTCCGCTTGAGATGAAACGCGGACGATTATCTTCGGTGGCGCTGAATTTGAGCTGAACACAGAACGGCGACGGGGCACGCCGAGCGTCTCCGCACGACGACAGTATTGCCGAAAGCGGCGGGGAATAGGATCGCTTTGCGATTACGTAACGAATGGGTTCGCGTCCGGCTGGCGAGCACGCGATGGCAGCTGTGTTTGGCGACGCACGAGCCGCGTCGGGAGGGTGTGTCACTGAATGCGGTCCAAGGCGTCCTGGCGCTGCCGATGGCTTACTCGACAGGTCGCCTCGCGGGAGAGCCCTGATGATGGCTACCTGGAATGAGATATAGTGACCCCTGGCGGCATGGTGCCGCGTCGGTGGAGCTCATGCGATCCGAGAGAGATGCATCGACGCCGCCGGTATCCGGATTGACGCTGGAGCGCTTCCGCGAGGATTCGGCCGGCATGCATCCGACACCTGCGGGCGTGGCGGTCGCGGCGGTTTCGGCCAGCTTCGCTTTCGGCCTGCTCGCCAAAGCGCTCGCCGTCAGCGGCCGCAGATGCGCGCATGCCGCCGATCTCGCGAAACTCGAGCCGCTCACGGTCGCCGCGCGGGCGGAGTCGAGCGGCATGTTGCAGCTCGCCACGGATGATGCCGCGGCCTTCGAGGCGTACCTGGCCAGCGCGCGATTGCCGCGGGCGACGGATCGGGAGCGGCTCGAGCGCCGGCAGGCCCTCGAATCGGCGTTACGGCGGACGATCGATCTGCCGCTTTCGGCGGCGCGCTCTGCTTCGGCGGGCCTGCAGTTGTGTGTCGATGCGATCTCCATGACGCACCTCATGGTGGTGGCCGATCTGGCCGCCGCCGCCACTCTCCTTGCCGGCGCGCTGCGCGCTTTCCGCCTCTGCGCGGAATCGAACGTCCGGCAGCTGGCGCCGGAGAGCCCCTCGTATCGCGAGCTGCTTGCAAACGAGGCCGGCCGGCACGAGCGGGCGCTGCATCAGGCGGAGGAGGTGCTCGATCGCGTTGCGGCCGCGCTCGAAGCCGCGGGACCGGGCCGCGAGCCGTGACGACTCAACTCACGAGAGACCGATGACCCGGCCCGTTGCAGGGTCGAGGTCGACATCATAATAGGCCGGGCGCGTCGACAGCCCCGGCATGGTGCTCATCGTGCCCAGCAGCGGATACAGGAAGCCCGCGCCGACGCTTGCCCTGACATCCCGGATCGGGACGACGAAACCCGTCGGGGCGCCCTTGAGACTCGCATCGTGACTCAGGCTCAGATGGGTTTTCGCCATGCAGATCGGCAACTCGTCGAATCCGAGGCGTGTATACAGATCGATCTTGCTTTCGGCTTCCGGCAGGTATTGAACGCCCGCACCACCGTAGATCTCCCTGACGATGGTCTCGATCTTGCGTTTGATGGGAAGCTCGAGCGGATAGAGAAATCGGAACAGGCCCGGCGCCTCGCAGGCGCGAATGACGGCGTTGCCGAGCTCCAGCGCCCCGGCGCCGCCGTGCGCCCAGTGGCTCGATGCGACGGCGGCGAAGGCGCCGGCTTGCAGCGCGATCCGGCGCACGAGCTCGACTTCCGCCGGGGTATCGTACGTGAAGCGATTCACCGCGACGACCACGGGAAGTCCGAAGAGTCGGGCGTTCTGGATCATCTTGACGAGATTCGCGCAGCCTTGCTCGAGCAGCCCGAGACTCCCGGCGTTGCAATCATGGCGCGGCGGGTCGCCGGCGACCGCCTTCGGCCCTTCCCCGTGCGTCTTCAGCGCGCGAATCGTCGCGACCAGCACGACGCAGCTCGGCACGAGACCGCTCGCGCGGCACTTGATGTTGAAGAATTTTTCCATGCCCATGTCCGCACCGAATCCCGACTCGGTGACCACGTAGCCGTCCGGCCCCACGAGCTTCAGCGCGATCTGGTCGGCCACGATTGAGGAATTGCCGTGCGCGATGTTGGCAAATGGCCCCGCGTGCACGAACGCCGGCGTTCCTTCCAGCGTCTGCATCAGATTGGGCATGATCGTGTCCTTCATCAGCACCGCGAGCGCGCCGCCTACGCCCACATCATCGGCGCTGATCGCCTCCCCGGCCCGGTTCGTGCCGATCACCATGCGCCCGAGCCGCTCGCGCATGTCGGCAAGGCTCGTCGTCAGCGCCAGGATGGCCATGACCTCGCTTGCGACCGTGATGTCGAATCCCGTGACGCGCGCGAGGCCGTCCTCGCCCGCCCCCTGCCCGATGGTGATCTGCCGCACCATGCGGTCGTTCGTGTCGATCACGCGGCGCCAAGTGATCGAACCCGGATCGATGTTCAGCCGCGCGAAGCGGCTGCGCTCTCCCGGCGTCAGCTCGTTGGGATCCGTCCTGGGAATGCCGAGCTTTCGCAACCGCCGCAGCATGACAGGTGAGAACCGCCGGCTGCCGTCCCTCGCGGGAGGGCATAAATGATCGAACAGGGCATCATCGTCCTGCCTCGCCTCGTGCAGAATCCGCGTATCGATGGCGGCCGCGAGCAGATTGTTGGCCGCCGTGATCGCGTGGATGTCGCCGGTGAGGTGGAGATTGAAGTCCTCCATCGGAATGATCTGGCTGTAACCGCCGCCCGCCGCGCCGCCCTTGATGCCGAATGTCGGCCCCTGGCTCGGCTGGCGGATGCAGGTGAATACCCGCTTGCCCAGGTGCGCGCCGAGCGCCTGGCTCAACCCCACCGTGGTCGTGGTCTTCCCTTCGCCAAGGGGAGTCGGCGTGATCGCTGTGACGACGACGTATTTTCCGTTCGGCGCGTCCTGCAGCCGATCACGCACGGACAGGCGTACTTTCGCCTTGTGGCGGCCGTAAGGCTCCAGCTCCTCGGGAAGAATTCCCGCTTCCGCGGCGATCTGCGTAATGGGCAGCGGCCGCGCGCTCTGCGCGATCGCAAGGTCGCTCGGCACCTGCGCAAGCACTTCATTCAGCTTGTGAGGCATCCTTCTCTCCCGTGCTCGACCCGCCGTGACTTCGACCCGATGAGGCGGCCCTTCGCGCCGCAGCCTCGACGAGGTTCGACAACAGCATCGCGATCGTCATGGGACCCAAGCCGCCCGGCACGGGAGTGATCCAGCCCGCGCGCTCGGCGGCCCGATCGTATTCCACGTCGCCAACCAGCTTGCCGGACGCGTCGTGATTGATCCCGACGTCGAATACCGCAGCGCCGGGCCTGATCCAGTCGCCGGGGATGAACTCGGGCTTGCCCACCGCAGCCACCACCAGCTCCGCCCGCTCGACTTCGGCTCTCAGATCCCGGGTGCCGGTATGGCATACCGTCACCGTCGCTCGGGCGAGCAGCAGCTCGAGCGCCATCGGACGGCCGACGATGTTCGAGGCGCCGACCACCGTCGCCCGCAGCCCTGGAAGCGCGATGCCGTATTCCTCGGCCAGCCGGATGACCCCGTGCGGCGTGCAGGGACGCAGGCCCGGCCGCTTCTGCGCGAGCAGCCCGGTGCTCGTCGGGTGAAAGCCGTCGACGTCCTTGGCCGGATCGATCGCATCCATCGCCTGGCTTGCAGCGAGCCCGCGGGGCAGCGGCAGCTGCACGAGGGTACCGTCCACACGCTCATCGCGGTTGAGCCGATCGATCAGCGCCAGCAGCTCCGCCTGGCTCGTCGCGCCCGGCAGCTCGTAGGCAAAGAACTCAATGCCAGCTTCGGCGGCGGCTCGGCGCTTGTTGCGCACGTAGATGCGGGAGGCGGGATCCTCACCCACCTGCACGACTGCAAGCCCCGGCGGGCGCCCGAGCCTGACGGTGAGTTCCGCTGCACGCCCCCCGATCGCTTTTCGTATTTTCGCGGCGACGGCCTTGCCGTCGAGCACGATTGCCCTGCTAGCCACGAGTGAACTATACAGGCCACACACGCCACACGCAGCTCGCGGTGAGGCTCAGGGCGGACCGGTCGTCGACTTCCCCGAGGGTCTCCTACGCGAGCAGTCGGGTGCGCCTGCTCTCGCGCGTGGAGGACTGGCAGCGGTTTCGGGGGAGATCCGCCGTCTTTCGGTCCCGTTCTCAGTGAAATCGGAACGAGGCAGGCTCGCCAGGGCGCCGGTCCATTGCCCGGAAGGAGTCGAGACCCGTGTATCGCCACGAGCAGTCGAAGCCAACGCAATCGCGAGAAATGCCGGTAGAGCTGCATATCCCAAGTCGTCCGAGCCTCGTGGCAGAGCTGCGAACGGTCGTGGGCGATTCGGTGGCGTGGCGAAGCTGCACTTCACCCACCGAACGACCCACCGGAAGCGGTCGTCGTTGCTGATTCCGCAGCAGGGTACGACTCCTTTTCGGGAAATTTGCGTTGAATTCCCGGGAACCGACTTTGGTTCCGAGATAACGCCTTCAATTCAGGCGCACAAGGATCCGATGCCGGGGCATGGATCTCACTCCACCGTGACGCTTTTCGCGAGATTCCTCGGCTGATCGACGTCCGTGCCCTTCAGGACGGCGACGTGGTAGGCGAGCAGTTGCAGGGGCACGGTGTAGACGGCCGGGGCCTGGAACCAGGTCACGTGCTTCGGCATCTCGATCACGGTGACGCCGTCGCTCGGCCGGATGCCCGACTCGGGGTCGGCGAACACGATGAGCTCGCCGCCACGGGCGCGTACCTCCATGAGGTTGGATTTCAGCTTCTCCAGCAGGTCGTTGTTGGGCGCCACGGTGATCACCGGCATGTCGGCATCCACCAGAGCCAGCGGCCCATGCTTGAGCTCGCCCGCGGGATAGCTTTCGGCGTGGATGTAGGAGATCTCCTTGAGCTTCAGCGCCCCCTCCATGGCGATGGGATACAGCGCCCCGCGGCCGAGGAACAGGGCATGATGCTTGTCGGCGAACCGCTCGGCGAGCCGGTGGATGACCGGATCCAGGGTCAGCGCCTTCTCGATGAGCGCGGGCAGCTCCACGAGCCGCGTCACCAGTCCGTGCTCCCGCTCGGCGTCGGCGCCGTGGTATCGGGCGAGCGCGACGGTCAGCATGGACAGCGCCGCGAGCTGGGTGGTGAACGCCTTGGTGGAGGCCACGCCGATTTCGGGGCCGGCACGGGTCAGCATGACGAGCTTCGACTCTCGCACCAGCGAGCTTTCCGGCACGTTACAGATGGCGAGCGTGGACAGATAGCCTGACTGGTTGGCCAGGCGCAGCGCCGCCAGCGTGTCCGCGGTCTCGCCGGACTGGGAAATGGTGACGAACAGCGAGTTGGGCGGCACCAGCGGGTTGCGGTAGCGGTACTCGCTGGCGATGTCGACGACGCAGGGAATGCGGCAGATCTGCTCGATGAAGTAGCGGACGACGGAGGCGGCGTGGAAGCTGGTCCCGCAGGCCACGATGTGCACGCCGGCGACTCGTTTCAGCACATCGGCCGCCGCCGGGCCGAAGGCGGCCTCGAGGAGCCGCCCGTTGGCGACGCGCTCGGCCAGAGTCTCGGCGACGGCTCGCGGCTGCTCGTGAATCTCCTTCAGCATGAAGTGGCGGAAGGGTCCCTTCTCGGCGGCGTCGGCGCTGAGCTCGCTCTCGCGCACCTGCCGCTCGACCACGTTGCCCTCGCGATCGATGACGCGGACCGATTTGCGGCGGATCTCGGCCACATCGCCCTCTTCGAGGAACTGGAATCGCCGTGTCACCGGCAGCAGTGCCGCGACGTCGGAAGCGACGAAGTTTTCCTCCACCCCGAGGCCGATCACCACCGGGCAGCCCTCGCGCGCCACCACCAGCCGCTCGGGATCCTGCTCGCTGACCACCGCCAGTGCGTAGGCGCCCTCGAGCTCGGCCACAGTGGCGCGCACGGCCTTGAACATGTCGCCGAGCGTCTCGCGATGGAAATGGACCCGGTGAGCGATGACCTCGGTGTCGGTCTCGGAATCGAACCGGTAGCCGCGGCGTTTCAGGTCCTCGCGCAACTCGTCGTGGTTCTCGATGATGCCGTTGTGGACTATGGCGATCCCCCCGAGAGAGACGTGGGGATGGGCGTTGCGCTCGCTCGGCACTCCATGGGTCGCCCAGCGGGTGTGGGCGATGCCGATCTTGCCGGCGGCCGGGTTGCTCTCGAGCGCTTCCTCGAGCATCTTGACCTTTCCGACCGCGCGCAGCCGCACGAGCTTGCCGGAGTCGACCACCGCCAGTCCCGCCGAATCGTAGCCCCGGTACTCCAGCCGCCGAAGGCCCTCCATCAGGATTGGGACGATGTTCCGCTCTGCGATCGCTCCGACGATTCCACACATGCTGGGCAGGCCTTACGCTCGAAAGGCCGCAGTTTGCCTGATTCCCGGGCGAGAGGGCGAGCCGCCGCGCCACGGAACGTGAGGCTGTGCTCAGCTCGCGACACCGGCTGCGGCGGGTGCGGATGGACCCGGTGGTGCCCGCCGCCGTAGCCTAGCGGAATGACCAGGCTGCACCGGAGCGAGGCAGGCGCCCAGGGTGTGCGGCGGATCGCCCGCGCACAGATCACGGAAGCGCTGCGTGCGCTCGAGCGCCGGCCGCTGTCGGACGGAGCCGTCCATTCGGCCCGCAAGAGCCTGAAGAAAGCCCGTGCGATGCTTCGCCTGCTGCGCCCGTCGATCGGCGACAAGGTCTATCGCCGCGAGAACACCGCGCTGCGCGACGCCGCTCGTCCGCTCAGCGCGGTCCGCGACGCCAAGGTGCTCCTGCAGGCGCTGGAGCGGCTGGACCGCCACTTCCTCAACCGGGGCAGACCGCCGGTGCTGGAAGAGCTTTGCCGTGTGCTGCACCAGGAGCGTGCCGATATGCGGCGCAGGCTGCTTCGAGGGCCCGAGGCGTTCGGCGAGCAGCGGAGGACGCTGCGCGAGGCGCGACGACGCGCGGGCCGGTGGCGTCTGGGGCAAGCGGGCTGGTCCGTGCTGGGCGCGGGACTTGCGCGCGTCTACGGTCAGGCGCGCCGGGCGTATTCCCGCGCCGGGGCCGATCAGGCGCCCGAGCTCCTGCACGAATGGCGCAAACAGACCAAGTACCTGTGGCACCAGCTTCAGGTCCTCGCGCCGCTGGGCTCCGCAGTCGCGCGTCTGACGCAAACGGCGCACGCCACCGCGGACGCTCTCGGCGAGGATCACGACCTTTGGGTTCTGCGCGCCCGGATCGCAACGGGAGCATCGGCACGCTCGGGTCGTCAGAGACTGCTCGTACTGATCGACCACCGGTCCGCGCAGCTCAGGGCGCACGCTCTCGAGCTGGGACACCGGCTGTACGCCGACCCCGAGCCGGCCTTCGAGGCGCGCCTGCACGCACTCTGGCGGGCCTGGCGGCGCAAGCCGGCACGCGCGCGCCCGGTGAGACGGGAAATCAGGTCTTTTTCCGCTTCACGGGCCGAGTCCAGTCCTCGATCGTAGTCTGGCGGGCGCGGGCGATGGTGAGCTTGCCGGGAGTGACCTCGCCGGCCACCGTGGAGCCGGCGGCGATCGTCGCCCCCGTGCCGACCGTGATCGGCGCAACCAGCACACTGTTGGACCCGGTGTGGACGTCGTCCCGGATGACGGTGCGGTGCTTATTGGCTCCGTCGTAATTGGCGACGATGGTGCCGGCGCCGATGTTGACGCGGGCACCGACCTCGGCATCGCCCACATAGGAGAGGTGGTTCGCCTTGGACGCCTCTCCCAGGGAGGCATTCTTCACCTCGACGAAGTTGCCGATGTGCACTCCGTCAGCCAGGGTGCAGGTCGGCCGCATGCGCGCGAAGGGACCGATGCGGGCCCCCGCGCCGATGGCCGCGCCCTCGAGCACGCAGAAGGGCAGAATCTCGGTGTCGTCGCCGATCTCGCCGTCGCGGATGACGCAGCCGGGGCCTATACGTACGCGGTTCCCCAGTTTCACCTGCCCTTCCAACACGACATTGGTGTCGATGAAGACATCGGCGCCGTGCGTTACGCGGCCCCGCACATCGAGCCGCGCGGGATCCGCCACGGTCACCCCGCCCAGCATCAGATCGCGCGCCGCGTTGCGCCGGCACACCGCCTCCAGCGTGGCGAGCTGGGTCTTGTCGTTGACGCCCAGCGCCTCGAGCGGATCGGCCAGCATGAGGGGATTGACCGTGATGCCCTGCCCGACCGCCATCCCGATGACATCGGTCAGGTAATACTCCCCCTGGACGTTGTCGTTGCCCAGAGCGGCCAGCCAGCCCTTGAGCGGACCGGCCGGCGCGGCCAACACCCCGGTGTTGCACTCGCTCAGGGCGAGCTCGGCGGCGCTGGCGTCCTTTTGCTCCACGATGCGCGCGACGTGGCCGGCCGGGTCGCGGACGATCCGGCCGTAGCCTTCGGCACTCTCCGGCCGCATGGTCAGCAGAGCCAACTGTCCGCGCCCGGCGAGCGCCGCCAGGTTCGATAGCGTGGCCGGGCCGAGCAGCGGCACATCGCCATAGAGGACGAGCACCAGGTGATCGTCCGGCACGTGCGGCATGGCCTGGAGCAGCGCGTGACCGGTGCCCAGACGCCTGGCCTGCTCGACCCAGGTCACCGGCTCGGCCGAAAGCGCCTCTCGCACCTGCTCGCCGCCGTGACCGTAAACGACCTGGATCGTCCGCGGCGAGAGCTCGCGGGCGGTGTCGATGACGTGCTTCAGGAGCGGCCGCCCGGCGAGCGGCTGCAACACCTTCGGCAGGCGGGACTTCATCCGCTTGCCCTCGCCCGCCGCGAGAATCACGACGGACAACGCACGGGAGTTCGATCGGCTCATGGCGCAATCATGACCCATAATCCCCGGCCAGTCGATGACATCGCGGCGGCGGCGCCGCGCTTTGTGACTGGCTCGCCGACTCGCCTAGCTGCGTATCTTGCGCAGCCGCGCAATGATTTTGAGCTGGGCCGCGGCGCGCGCCAGCTCCGCCAGCGCCTCGGCCTGTGTGATGTGACCGCTGCGGTCCTTCAGGGCTTCCTCGGCGCGCTGCTTGGCGGCGAGCGCCGCCGCCTCGTCGATGTCCTTGGCCCGCATCGCCGTATCGGCGAGCACCGTGACCCTGTTGGGCTGGACCTCGATGGCTCCGCCGCCGACGAAGAAGAACTGCTCGGCGCCGTCGGGCGTGTGCACCCGCACCTCGCCCGGCTTGAGCATCGACAGCAGCGGCGCGTGCTTCGGCGCCACCCCGATGTCCCCCTGGGAGGCCGGCGCGACCACCATCGTCGCCGGGCCCGAGAAAATCTCGCCCTCGGCGCTGACGATGTCGACTTGGATGGTGTGTGGCTCGGCCATGGCGGAATCTCTCGGCTGTTATTGCAGGGTCTTGGCCTTGGCGACCGCCTCGTCGATGGTGCCGACCATGTAGAAAGCCTGCTCGGGCAGGTGGTCGTACTCGCCGCTGATGATGCCCTTGAAGCCGCGGATGGTCTCGGCCAGCGGCACGATCTTGCCGTCCTGCCCGGTGAAGGCCTTGGCCACGTTGAACGGCTGAGACAGGAAGCGCTGAACCTTGCGGGCGCGGTACACCGTCTGCTTGTCGTCCTCGGACAGTTCGTCCATGCCGAGGATGGCGATGATGTCCTGAAGCTCCTTGTAGCGCTGCAGCACCGCCTGCACGCCGCGCGCGGTGTCGTAATGCTCCTCGCCGACGACCAGCGGATCGAGCTGGCGGCTGGTGGACTCGAGCGGACTCACCGCCGGATAGATGCCCATCGCGGCGATCTGACGATCGAGCACCACGGTGGCATCGAGGTGCGCGAAAGTCGTGGCCGGCGACGGGTCGGTGAAATCGTCCGCCGGAACGTACACCGCCTGAATGGAGGTGATCGAGCCGGTCCGGGTCGAGGTGATGCGCTCCTGCAGCGTGCCCATCTCCTCGGCGAGCGTCGGCTGGTAGCCCACCGCCGAGGGCATGCGCCCCAGCAGAGCCGACACCTCGGTGCCCGCCAGCGTGTAGCGGTAGATGTTGTCGATGAACAGCAGCACGTCGCGGCCCTTGCCGCCGTCCTCGCGCTGGCCATCGCGGAAGTGCTCGGCCATGGTGAGCCCGGTGAGCGCCACGCGCAGGCGGTTGCCCGGCGGCTCGTTCATCTGGCCGTAGACCATGGCCACCTTGGAATTGGACAGCTCCTTCGGATCGATGACGCCGGACTCGATCATCTCGTGGTAGAAGTCGTTTCCCTCGCGGGTGCGCTCGCCGACGCCGGCAAACACCGACAGGCCGCTGTACTGCTTCGCGATGTTGTTGATCAGCTCCAGCATGTTGACGGTCTTGCCGACGCCCGCGCCGCCGAACAGGCCCACCTTGCCGCCCTTGGCGAACGGCACCAGCAGGTCGATCACCTTGATGCCCGTGACCAGCAGGTCCTGGCCGCCGGTCTGCTCCTCGAACGACGGCGGCGGCCGGTGGATCGGCAGGTGATCCTTCGATTCGACCGGGCCGCGGTTGTCCTGCGGAGTGCCGAGCACGTCCATGATGCGCCCCAGGGTCGCCTTGCCGACGGGCACGGTGATCGGGGCGCCCGTGGAGGTGACGGCTAGACCCCGTTTCAGGCCCTCGGACGGACCCATGGCGATCGCGCGCACGATCCCGTCGCCGAGCTCCTGCTGCACCTCGAGGGTCAGGTCGTGGTCCTTGAGCTTCAACGCCTCGTAGACGCGCGGAATGGCGCCGCGCGGGAACTCGACGTCGATGACGGCTCCGATGATCTGGGTGATCTTGCCTTCGGCCATGGTTGCCATGTGTTGTCTCTCTTAAGCCTAAACCGCGGCAGCCCCGCCCACGATCTCCGCAAGTTCCTTGGTGATCGCGGCCTGGCGCGCCTTGTTGTAAATGAGCTGCATCTCGCCGATCAGCTTGCTGGCGTTGTCGGAGGCCGCCTTCATGGCCACCATCCGCGCCGCCATCTCGGAGGCGACGTTCTCGACCGCCGCGCGATATACCTGGGACTCGATGTAGCGCATCAGCAGATCATCGAGAATGCGCGCGGCCTCCGGCTCGTACAGGTAGTCCCAGTGCCGCTGGAGCTCATCGGTGTCGATCGGCTGCGCCGGCAGGAGCTGTGCGACCGACGGCCGCTGGGTCATGGTGTTGACGAACTCGGCGTTCACCAGGAACAGCCTGTCCAGCTCGCCGTCGCGATAGGCGTCCAGCATCACCTTGACCGTGCCGATGATGTCCTTGACGTGCGGCCGGTCGCCCAGGTGGGTGATATGCGCGAGGATCGGCGCGTCGAGGCGCCGGAAGAATGCCATGCCCTTGGCGCCGATCATGCACAGCTTCACGTGCGCGCCCTTGCCCTGCCACTCGCGCATCAACAGCAGCGTCTGCTTGAAGACGTTGGCGTTGAGCGCGCCGGCCAGGCCGCGGTCGGTGGACACGACGATGATGCCGATGTTGCCGACGTTCGCGCGCTCGCTGAGGTAAGGGCTGCGGTAGTCCGGGTTGGCTTTTGTCAGATGGCCGATGACGTTGCGCATCTTCTCGGCGTAGGGCCGGGCCGCGCGCATGCGCTCCTGGGCGCGGCGCATCTTGCTGGTGGCCACCATCTGCATGGCCTTGGTGATCTTCTGAGTGTTCTTGACACTCACGATCTTGGCGCGGATTTCTTTCGTGCCCGGCATGGTTGAGCCTTCAGTAGGTGCCCGTGGCGACGAACTCCTCGACGCACTTTTTCAGCCCGGCCTCGTTCTCCTTGCTGAGGCTCGGATCCTTGTTGATGCGCTCGAGCATGGCCTGATGGCTCGTGCGGGCAAACCCCTGCAGCGCCGCCTCGAAGGCCACCACCTTCTTCAGCTCCACCTTGTCCATGTAGCCGTTGTTGACGGCATAAATGGACAGCGCCATCTCGGCGACCGACATGGGCGCATACTGCTTCTGCTTCATGACCTCGGTGACGCGCTGGCCGCGCTCGAGCTGCTTGCGGGTAGACTCGTCGAGGTCGGAGGCGAACTGCGAGAAGGCGGCGAGCTCGCGGTACTGGGCGAGCGCGAGACGGATGCCGCCGCCCAGCTTCTTGATGATGTTGGTCTGAGCCGAGCCGCCGACGCGCGACACGGAGATGCCGGCGTTCATCGCCGGGCGGATGCCGGCGTTGAACAGGTCGGTCTCGAGAAAGATCTGCCCGTCGGTGATGGAAATGACGTTGGTCGGCACGAACGCGGTCACGTCGCCCGCCTGGGTCTCGATGATCGGCAGCCCCGTGAGCGAGCCGGTCTTGCCCTTGACCGCGCCCTTGCTGGCCATTTCGACGTACTGCGCGTTGACGCGGGCGCTGCGCTCGAGGAGGCGCGAGTGCAGGTAGAAGACGTCGCCCGGATACGCTTCGCGGCCCGGCGGGCGGCGCAGCAGCAGCGAGATCTGCCGATAGGCCCACGCCTGCTTGGTGAGGTCATCGTAGATGATCAGGGCGTCCTCGCCGTTGTCCATGAAGTACTCGCCCATGGTGCAGCCGGAGTAGGCGGCGATGTACTGCAAAGCGGCGGGGGTCGAGGCCGAGGCGGCCACGATGATGGTATGCGCCAGGGCGCCGTGCTCCTCGAGCTTGCGCACGACGCCGGCGATCGTCGACTGCTTCTGGCCGATCGCAACGTAGATGCACTTCACGCCGGAGGATTTCTGGTTGATGATGGTGTCGACGGCGAGCGCGGTCTTGCCGGTCTGGCGGTCGCCGATGATCAGCTCGCGCTGCCCGCGGCCGATCGGCACCATGGAGTCGATGGCCTTGTAGCCGGTCTGCACCGGCTGGCTCACCGACTGGCGATAGATGACGCCGGGCGCGACGCGCTCGATGGGCGCGGTGCGGCTGGTGTCCACCGGACCTTTGCCGTCGATCGGCCGCCCGAGCGCATCGACCACGCGACCGAGCAGTTCCGGTCCCACCGGCACCTCCAGGATGCGCCCGGTGGTCTTGACGGTGTCGCCCTCGCGCAGGTGCTCGTAACCGCCGAGCACCACCGCGCCCACCGAGTCCCGCTCGAGGTTCAGCGCCAGGCCGAAGGTGTTGTCCGGGAATTCCAGCATCTCGCCGTAGCGGACATCGGCCAGGCCGTGGACACGCGTGATGCCGTCGGTAACTGACACAATGGTGCCGACGTCGCTCGCCTCGGTGACGGATTTGAAGCTCTCGATCCGCTGCTTGATCAGATCGCTGATTTCGGTTGCCTTGATGGCCATGAGGTATCCCCAGGAAAATGTGCTTTAAGCGGTCAGCTCGTAGGCGATGCGGCGCAGCTTTGCGCGCAGCGAGCCGTCGATCACCAGATCGCCGGCGCGCAGCACCGCCCCGCCGATGAGCTGCGGGTCGATCGCGCATTTCAGCCGCACCGTGCGCTTCAACCTGCGCTCGAGCGCAGCTGCGAACCCGCGCTGCTGCGCCTCGGTGAGCGGCACGGCGGAAGTCACCGCGACGTCGATGGTGCCTTCGGCTTCGGCCTTGAGATGCTCGAACAGGGCCGCGATTTCCGGCAGGCAATCCAGGCGGCGATTGTCGGCCAGCGTGCGGATGAAGTTTCGCCCGTCCTCGTCCAGCCGCCCGCCCGCCACGTCGATCAGCAGATCGGCGAGCTGCTCCGGCAGAACGCGCGGATTGCCGAGCAGCGCCTCGACCCTCGGGTCGGCCACGGCACCGGCTGCCGCGCGCAGGGCTTCGGACCAGAGGCCGAGACGGGCGGCGCCCGCGACCTCGAATGCGGCCTTGGCGTAGGGTCTGGCAATGGTGCTCTTGTCGGCCATCGTCTCTCCGGTCAGATCTGCGCCGCCAGCTCGCTGATCAGCGCCTCGTGCGCACGCGGATCGATCTCCCGCTCCAGGAGCTTGGAGGCCGCGGCGACCGCGATCGCGCCGATCTGCCGGCGCAACTGCTCGCGCGCCTGCGAGGCCTCGATCTGGATCTGCTGCTGCGCGGCGTCGAGCACGCGCTGGCCCTCCTCGGTCGCGGTGGTCCTCGCCTCCTCGATGATCTCGTTGGCGCGGCGCTGCGCCTGGTCGATGATGGCGTTGGCCCGCTCGCGTGCCTCTCGCACTGTGCTCTCGGCGCCGGTACGCGCCTGCCTGAGCTCTTCCTCGCCCTTGTCGGCCGCGGCCAGGCCTTGCGCGATCCTGCGCTCGCGCTCCTGCATCGGGCCGAGAATCATCGGCCAGACGAACTTCATCGTGAACCAGACGAGCGCGGCGAACGCCAGCATCTGCACGAGCAGCGTCAGATTGATGTGCACGGTCGCCTCCTTCCGGACAACTCTCTAGCGGTGGATCCGGCTCAGTGCGCCAGGTGCAGCGCAGCGAGGAACGGGTTCGCGAACATGAAGAAGAGCGCGAAGCCGATGCCGATCATGGCCACCGCGTCGAGCAGGCCCGCGACCAGGAACATCTTCACCTGCAGCGCCGGCATCAGCTCGGGCTGGCGGGCGGAGCCCTCGATGAAGCGGCCCCCGAGAATGCCGAAGCCGATGGCGGTCCCGAGCGCGCCCATGCCGAAGATGATGCCCACGGCGAGCACGGTCATGGCTTGGATCAGTGCGACGTCATGCATTTAATTCTCCTCAAGCGGGAATGCGATTTGGAAAGGAAACCCTGTCAGTGGTGCTCGTGCGCCATCGCAAGATAAACGATGGTGAGCACCATGAAAATGAAGGCCTGAATCGTGATGATCAGCAGGTGGAAGACCTCCCACAGGAAAGTCAGCACCACCTGCATGAGCATCAGCGCCCAGCCGCTGAAGCTCTCGAGCGTCGCGTAGCCGTGCGTAAGAGTAAGCAGCGCGAGCAGCACGAAGATCATCTCGCCGGCGAAGATGTTGCCGAAAAGACGCAGCGCCAGCGAGACGGGCCGGGCGATCTGTGTGACCGATTCCAGCAGGAAATTGATCGGAACGAACAGGGCCTGCAGGAACACGTTCTTGCTGCTGAACGGGTGCAGCGTGAGCTCGCCGAGGAAACCCCACGCCCCTTTCATCTTTATGCTGTAGAAAATCGTCAGGATGAACACCGTCAGCGACAGGCCGAACACGCCGTTCAGGTCGGTGCTCGGCACCACCTTCAAGTGCGCGAGCCCGAGGCCGCCGGCGACGTCGGGCAGCAGGTCGACCGGCACCAGGTCCATGAAGTTGAACAGATACACCCAGCAGAAGATCGTGAGCGCGAGCGGCGCGATCAGCCGGCTCTCACCGTGGAATACGTCCTTCACCTGGGAGTCCACCCAGCCGACGATGAGCTCCACGAAGCTCTGGAAGCCGCGCGGCACGCCGCCCGCGCAGGCCGCCGACGATCTGCGGGCCGCCAGGTAGAAGCTGCCGGCGAACAGCACGGCGAGCGCCACCGAGAAGAACACGGTGTCGTAGTTGATGACCGAGAAATTGATGAGCGACGTCTGCGGCTTGTTGGTCAAAAAGGTGAGATGGTGCGTGATGTACTCACCGACCCGCGACGATTGCGATGCTGCCATGGAACGTCAATCTCTCACTGTTTGCGCGGTTTGCGCCGCCTGTCGCCCGCGCGAGCGGACAGCGGACCACAGCGGTCCGGCGAGCGCTATCCAGTAAACGATAAAAGTCGCGACGAAGGCCGCGAACATCGCCAGCGGCGCGACCTTGACCGTCAGGAAGGTCACGGTGAACAGGACGACCGCAAGGACGAGCTTCAGCAGCTCCCCCAGGTAGAACGCCTGCACTGCGCGCTGTGCGTCCGCTGGCCGTCCCCCAAAGGCCACGAGCGCCATCACCAGGTTCGCCCCCGTCCCGATGCCGCCGCCGGCCAGGGCCGAGAGCGCGGACAACCGCCCGCCGGCCGCCCAGGCGGCGAGCGCGGCGATCAGCGTTACGGTCGCCTGGCCCAGCACGACGCCGAAAGCCAGCCGCCGCGCATGGGGCAGGTCGATCACAATATCTCACTCGCGGCCGAATTGCTGCGCCGGAACGCCGGCCGGCCCGCGAGCGTCAGGACCCGTCGGGCCGAAAAGCCGCGCGATTATATTGACCGCCCGGGGGGGCGTCTACTGCCTAAGCGTGTGAAATTCCGTGTGAAATCCGGGGATTTCTACGTATATCCGGACCGGCGCAGACACCCCTTGATTTTGTGCCGAAACAGAGCAGCCGCGGCCGCGCCTTCGGCCGTAAAGTATGATTAATTGATGTGCGCGAGGATGCCGTCGAGCTCGTCCAGGCTGTTGTAGCTCACCACCAGCTTGCCCCCGCCCGCCTGAGTGTGCTGGATGGCGACCTTGGCACCGAGCTTCTCTGCGAGCTCCTGCTCCAGGTGGCGCACGTCGGCGTTACCAGGCGCGGCGGCCGGAGCGCTTCGGTCCCCGGGCTGCTGCCTGCGCCGCACCAGCGCCTCGGTCTCCCGTACCGACAGGCCCTTGTGCGCCACGAGCAGGGCGAGCTCGGTCTGCTGGCGGCGCTGCGGCAGGCCCAGGATCGCGCGCGCGTGACCCATCTCTATCTTGCGCCGCTCGATGAGCTCGCAGACCTCCGGGGCCAGCTCCAGCAGCCGCAGCAGGTTGCTGACGCCGGCGCGGGAGCGCCCGACCGCGTCGGCCGCCTGGGCATGGGTGAGGTCGAACTCGCCGATCAGACGCTGCAGCGCGCGGGCTTCCTCGAGAGGATTGAGGTTCTCCCGCTGGATGTTCTCGATCAGCGCCACGGCGATCGCGGCCTCGTCGGGGATCGGCCGCACGATCGCCGGGATGTGGTCCAACCCCGCCATCTGCGCGGCGCGCCAGCGGCGCTCGCCGGCGATGATCTCGTATCGCTGGGGCTGCCCGGGGCTCACGGCAAGCGGCCGCACCACGATGGGCTGCACCACGCCCTGCGCCTTGATCGAGCCGGCCAGCTCCTCGAGGGTCTCCGGGTGCATGTCGACCCGCGGCTGGTACTTGCCGCGTTGCAGCACATCGAGCGGCAGCCGGGTGAGCTGCTCGCCCGGCGAGGCGGGCACGCCGCGCTCCGGTGCGGAGCCCGGCGCCGGGCCGCGGGGGCCGAGCAGATCGGCAAGTCCGCGGCCGAGGGTGGGTTTCTTCTGGCTCATGATGAGGTGCCCGGCGAGGCGGTCTCGAGATCCGGGCCGTCCGCCGATCCCGTCTCTTCCCGCCGCTTCTCGTCCTCGTCCCGACGGATCATCTCGCCGGCGAGCGCCAGGTACGCGAGCGCGCCCCGCGACTCCTTGTCGTGAAACAGCACCGGGCGGCCGAAGGACGGCGCCTCGGCGAGGCGGATGTTGCGCGGAATGACAGTGCGAAACACTTTGTCATTGAAATGCATGATGAGCTGGGCGCTGACTTCGTTGGCGAGATTGTTCCGTGGATCGAACATGGTGCGCAGGATGCCCTCGATCTCGAGCTGCGGATTCGCCGCGGCGCGGATCTGCTCGATGGTACCGACGAGCGCCGACAGTCCCTCCAAGGCGTAATACTCGCATTGCGTGGGGATCAGCACGCTGTCCGCCGCCACCAGCGCGTTCACGGTGAGCATGTTCAACGCGGGCGGACAGTCGATGAGGATCACGTCGTAGGTCTCGCGCACGGGGGCGAGCGCTTCGCGCAACCGCGTCTCGCGCCCGGAGCTCATGCCGAGCAGGCGCACCTCCGCGGCGGTGAGGTCCTGATTCGCCGGCAGAAGCGCGTAACCGCCCTGCTCGGCGGTGCGCAGGCTGGCGGCGAGCCCGGCCTCGCCGAGCAGCACCTCGCAGGTGCCGCTTTCGAGCCGGGCCTTGTCGACGCCGCTGCCCATGGTCGCATTGCCTTGCGGGTCCACGTCCAGAAGCAGCACGCGCCGCTTGGTGGCTGCGAGCGATGCGGCCAGATTGACCGCGGTGGTCGTCTTGCCGACGCCGCCTTTCTGGTTGGCAATGGCGATGACGCGCTTCATGGGCGCGCAGTTTACTTCACCGCAGGAACATCGCCTCGACCTTGAAGGGCTTCCGCGTGATCAGGCGGCGCGGCCGAGCCGCTCGCGCGCCATCTGGTCGGCCACCACGCTGGTCGGGCGCTCCTCGCGCCGCGCGCGCTCGAAGATCTCGGTGAGCCGGCCGGGAATCCTGCCGATGGCGGCGCGTACCTGCGCCTCGGAGGCCCCGCCCCGGTACTCGTGCGACACATTGATGATGCCGCCTGCATTGATGACGTAGTCCGGCGCATAGAGGATACCGGCCCTCATCAGGGCATAGCCGTCCTGCTCGCCCGCGAGCTGGTTATTCGCGGCACCGGCCACGACCCGGGCGCGCAGCGCCGGGATGGAGCGGCTGTTCAGCACCGCGCCCAGGGCGCATGGCGCGAAAACATCCGCTGGCGCGGAGGCAATGGCCTCGGCGGAGACCACTTCGGCACCGAGCTCCTCTCTGATCTGCTCCGCCACTCCGGCCCGGGCATCGGCCACCTTGAGAAGCGCTCCGTCCCCGGCGAGGAGCCGGCACAGAGGATGGCCAACTCCGCCCAGCCCCTGAACGGCCACGGTGAGCCCTTCCAGGCCGCGGCCGAGCTGGAACGTCGCGGCCGCCTTGATGCCGAGATATACCCCGAGGGCGGTCTGCGGACCCGGATCGCCGCCCACCTCTCCGGCCTTGCGGGAGAGGCCACTCACATGCCGGGTCACTCCGGCCACCTGCTCCATGTCCGTGGTGCCGGTGCCGACGTCCTCGGCGGTGATGTAGCGGCCGCCGAGCGAATCGACCAGCCGGCCGAACGCCCGGAATAGCTGCGGCGTCTTGTCCCGGCGCGAATCCCCCAGGATGACGGCCTTGCCCCCGCCCAGCGGCAGCTCGGCCATGGCATTCTTGTAGCTCATGCCACGCGAGAGGCGCAGCGCATCCGTGAGCGCATCCTCGGTGGAAGCGTAAGGCCACATCCGGCAGCCACCAGCGGCCGGCCCCAGGGCAGTGGAATGAATGGCGATCACCGCTCGTAGACCCGTGGCCGCGTCGTAGCCGAAGACCACCTGTTCGTGGCCGTCGAAGTCCGGCATCTCGTACAGATCCATCGATGTGGCTCCGCTTCTGTGCAGGGCGCGCCCGCCCCCGGGGATCGCCACCATACGCCGCACGGGCCGCAAGACGTCTCACAAAGCTTGCTCTATTTGGTGGCACGATGAATCATTCATTGCATATCAGGCGTAATCAGTGAGGCAATCGATGCAAACGAACCTCGATCGAGGCGATGTCCGCATCCTGGATCTGATCCAGAGCCATGGCGACCTGTCGGCTGCCGAGATCGCCGAGCGGCTGGGGATGACGGCCTCGACCTGCTGGCGGCGCATGAGCCGGCTGCAGGAGCTGGGCGTGATCCACAGCCGGGTGGCGCTGCTCGACCGCGAGAAAGTGGGCCTGAATGTGCTGGTGTTCTCGCAGGTCAAGCTGGCCGGGCACGGCCGCGACGCGCTGCTGAAATTCGAGCAGGCGGTCCGCGAGCACCCCGAGATTCAGGGCTGCTACACGCTCATGGGCGAGACCGACTTCCTGCTGCGCATCGTCTGTCGCGACATCAAGGCCTATGAGGCGTTCTTCCTGGACCACCTGTCGCGCTTCCCCGGCGTCCAGTCGGTCCACTCCCTCATCGCGCTGTCGGTAATCAAAGAGACGACGGCGCTGCCGCTGGCGGCGGCCGCGGCGGCGGCGGCTAAAGCGGGGGCGCGGTAAGGACGATGACGCACCGCTCCTCGCTCAAGGACGGGACCGTGAGCGGATGCGATTGCGCCTGCCAGCCGACGGGCAGGTTCGCGATCTCCTCCCCCGGCCATTTGCCCTTCATGGCCAGCACCCGGGTATGCGGGCCGCAGAGCGGGCCTACGAGCTCGAGCATCTCGGGCAACGGTGCGAGCGCGCGCGCCACCACGGTGTCGAAAGGCCGCTCCGGGCGCAGCGCCTCCACACGGGCCTGAAGCGCCTCGACATTCACCAGCCCGAGGGTCCGCACCGCGTGGGACACGAAGCGGATTTTCTTGCCGTTGGAGTCGATCAGGGTGAAGCGCAGCTCGGGGTTGACCAGCGCCAGAGGCAGCCCGGGAAAGCCCGCCCCGGTGCCGACGTCTGCGACGGTGCCGCCCTGCAGATACCGGTGCACGGCCAGGCTGTCCAGGAGGTGGTGCGTTACCATGTCGGGACCGTGCCTGATCGCTGTCAGATTGAAGCGGCGGTTCCAACGCGCCAGCTCCTCCAGCAGTTGCAGCAGCCGCAGCGCATCGTGCTCCGTCAACGCCACGCCCAGCTTGGCGGCGTCATGGACGAGTGCGGCGATTTGTTCCGCGGAAGTCGCCGCGGGCACGGAAGCACAGCTCATGGATCGACCGGACCGGCCCCCGGGGCCGTAAGCGGCATTTTGGCAGAGGCCGCGGCGGATGGGACGGAATATTCGCCTTCCGGCGCGCGAACCCGCGTGGTATTGAAATTGGAATGAGACTGCTTCTAGTGGAAGACGACACCATGATCGGCGAGGCCATCCGGGCGGGCCTGCGCAAGGATGGCTTCGCCGTCGACTGGGTGCACGACGGGGAGACCGCCGAGGCGGTCCTCGGCACCGAGCCGTTCGACCTGCTGCTGCTCGACCTCGGGCTGCCGCGAAAGGGAGGGCTTGCCGTACTCACCGCCCTGCGGGAGCGCGACGATACGCTGCCGGTGATCATCCTGACGGCGCGGGATGCGGTCTCCGACCGTGTCCAGGGCCTCGACGCGGGCGCCGACGACTACCTGGTGAAGCCTTTCGACCTGAACGAGCTGGCCGCGCGCATCCGCGCCTTGCTGCGCCGCAAGTCGGGGCGGGGCGCGCCGGCCATCGAGCATCTGGGCGTGGTGCTCGACCCCGCGGCCCACACCGTGCGGCGTGCCGGCCAGGACATCGCCCTCTCGCCCAAGGAATTCGCGCTGCTGGAGCTGCTGATGGAGCGCCCCGGGACCATCCTGTCCCGCGCCCAAATCGAGGAGCGCCTCTATGGCTGGGGTCAGGAAGTGGAGAGCAACGCGGTGGAAGTGCACGTCCACGGCCTTCGCCGCAAGCTGGGCGCGGATTACATCCTCAATGTGCGTGGCGTCGGCTACCGGGTGCGGCCGGTATGACGATGGGCTCGCTGCGCGCCCGTCTGCTCGCCTGGCTCCTGGGCGGTATCGCGATCGTGGGCCTGACCGGCGGCCTGGTGGTCTATCACAACACCCTGCAGCAGTACGACAGGTTCTTCGACTACCACCTGAAGCAGATGGCCATTGTGCTGCGCGATCAGCCGGTGGAGTATCTGTGGCCGCTGTCCATTCCCTCGCGCGCCGCCGCCTACGGTTTCGTCGTGCAGGTCTGGACGATCGACGGGCAGCGCATCTACCTGTCCCCGGCGCACGCCGTGCTGCCGAATTTCACCACCATCGGCTTTTCCACCGTCAAGACCAGCGAGGGCCGCTGGCGTGCCTACGCCGTCGAATCCCCGACACGGGTGATCCAGGTGGCACAGTTGATGAGCGTGCGCCGCCATCAGGCCATACAGCTCGCCGTCAGGACGCTGCTGCCGTTTGCGCTGGCCGTGCCGGTGCTGGGGTTTCTGGTGTGGTTCGCGGTGGGCCATGCATTGCAGCCGCTCAAGCGGCTGGCCTCTTCCGTCAAGGCGCGCCGCGTCGGCGCGCTGGAGCCGCTCTCGAGCGTGCGTCTGCCCGAGGAAGTCCAGCCCCTGGTGAGCGCCTTGAACGACCTGCTGGCGCGCCTGACGGTGGCGCTCGACCGTGAGCGGGCCTTCATGGCCGACGCGGCCCACGAGCTGCGCACCCCGCTCACCGCGCTGCACCTGCAGCTCGGCGCGCTGGAGCGGGCGGGAACGGAAGCGGAGCGCGCGGAGGCCATGGGCAAACTGTCCGAGGGTGTGCAACGGTCCATCCGTCTGGTCGGTCAGATGCTATCGCTCGCCCGTCAGGAGCCGCGTTCCGAGCCGGCGCACGTCCGCATTGCGCTCGATGACCTGGCGCGCGAAGTGGTGGCCGAGCTGGTTCCGCTCGCGGATGCGCGGGGGATCGATCTCGGCATCTCGAGCGCACTGCCGGCGTTCGTGCAGGGCGGCCGGGAGGCCCTCGCGACCCTGATCCGCAACCTGGTCGACAATGCGGTGCGCTACACGCCCTCGGGCGGCCGCGTGGATGTCTCGGTGGAGCGATCCGCGACCACGCCCGCCCAGGTACTGCTCACGGTCACCGACAACGGCCCCGGCATCACGCCCGAGGAGCGTGCGCGTGTGTTCGACCGCTTCTACCGCCGGCCCGGTACGGCGGCGCCCGGCAGCGGCCTGGGGCTCGCCATCGTCAAGGCGATCGCCGATGCGCACGGGGCGCAGATCGAGCTGGGAGAGGGCGGGGGAGGACGGGGACTGTCGGTCAGCGTGGCGTTCGCGTCCGCTGATCGGGTCTCTTGACTAGCGCTGCGGCCGCGCGCTGTTGAATGCTCATTTCTTCGCCAGGTCCCGAAGAAACGCCGCGGCGGTGGCGAAGAATGCCGCGCGATCCGCGGGCGGATCGAAATCGTCGCCCGCATCGCTGGCGGTCAGCAGCCAGACCGTGTCGTGGCGCGCGCGCAGCAGGTAGGCGAGCCGCCGCGAGTCCGCGGCGCGGGTACCCGCTCCGTCCGTGCCCTGCACGATGAGCACGGGGCTGCGGATGCGCGGCACCTGCCCGAGCGGCGAGATGTGGTGCAGAAACTGCGCGACCGGTGGGTCATCGATATCGCCCAGCTCCGCCATGCGCCGCTCGATCCGTCCCGCGGGCGCGTGGGCCACGTAGTCGGCCAGGTCCGCGATGCCGGCCACGTCGATTGCGCCCCGCAGGTGGCCGTCGAACATCGCCAGCGAGTCCAGTGCCAGCCAGCCTCCGTATCCGCGGCCCATGAGCACGACGCGGCCCGCATCGAGGCCCGGCTGCAATCCGATCCACACCAACAGCGAGCCGATGTCCCGAACGGCGTACTGGCGACGCTCACCGTCGGCCAGGGTCCGGAACGTCTTGCCGTATCCGGCGGCACCGCGCACGTTGGGCGCGATCACCGCGTAGCCGAGCTCATCGACCACGAACTGCACGAACGGCCGCCAGCGCGGGCGGTACTGCGAGTGGATTCCCGCATGCAGCAGGATCAACACGGGGGCGGGTCCGGGCGCCGATGGCAGATACACGTCGGCTGAGATCATCCGCCAGTTGCCGTCGAGCTGATCCCAGGTCGGGAAGTGGATCAGCCGGGCGGCGGCCGGGCGCCCGGCGCCGCGCCCGGCGGCGGGTGGCGTCCAGCGCTCGAGGACTCTGCTGCCGGCGTCATAGGTGTACACGCCGGGCGGGTGCCGCGCCGACTGATAGGTGAACGCCAGGCGGTCTCCGGCGTCGAAGCGGATGTTCCCGATCATACCATTTCGCAGCCACGGGACCGGCAGGGCGAGCTGTATGTTGTTGTCGACGACGGTCAGACGGCTGCGGCCGTCGTCGTCCACCGTGTAGGCGACAAAGCTCCCGTCGGGACTGACCGCGAACTGCTCGATGTCCCAGGAGATCTCGGCTGACACCGCCTTGAGGCGGTGTGTACCCAGTGCGAAGCGCCACAGCCGCTCGAACTGCCCGCCCTGGTCCGAGAGCAGGTAGATCGCCGAACCGCCCGGGGCGAAGCGCGCCGCGGCAATGCGCGCGGCGGGCATCGGCAGCGGCTCGAGCGAGCCCTTCTCCACCGAGACGACATACAGGACGTTCGCTTCCGGCCGGGTGACATCCGCCAGCAGCAGCCGCCCCCCATCGGCCGACCAGTCGAGCAGCCGCCAGCGACCGCTCAAGGCGCCGGCCACCAGCCGCGGCTGCCCGCCTTGCGCGACGCTCTCGATATATACCGCGCCCCGGCCGCCGGTGGGGCTGGCACCGTAGAAGGCGATACTTGCGCCATCTCTCGACCACAGAGGGGTGCCGCGCAGCTCATCGCCGTGTGTCAGCGGGCGTGCCGGGGCGGGACCTGCGTCCACGAAAAGCTGGGGATATCCGTCCGAGCGCCGCACGAAGGCAAGCCGATCGCCACGAGAGGCCACCCAGGACACCGGCTGGCCCAGCGAGGCCAGCGGCCGGGGCCTGGCGAGCGGGCCGCTGAGCCGGGCGATGCGCGTCGTCTGCCCCGATCGGGTCGCCACCAGCATGCCTCCCTGCGGCAGCCACTGGAGGAATCTCGTCCCCCGGCGGCGCGCGTAGCGACCGGCGCGCCCGGTCAGCGCCGGGCTCAAAGCGGGAATGCCGTCGAAGGTCAGCGAGCCCCGCACACGGTAGCCGGCGGACTGTGCCCGGGACGGCATGCCCGGGGCGACACCCCAGGCGAGGACGATGGCCGCCAGCGCCACGGCGGCGGGCGCCCGGCCGTGAATCCTCATCGATGTCAACCCTGAGAGCTTCGAATCGAAGCGCCTTAAGCTATCGCAACCGGCTACCATCTGTACATGCGAAACGAATTCTCCTCTCTGCCCGCCGCGAGACTGACGCGCCATCCGGACGGCATCACGGCAGTCGACGCCGAGTATCTGTATCCCGGGCACGCGGCCGCGCATATCGTGCAACACGCCGGTCGCGCCGCCTTCATAGACGTCGGCACCAACCAGTCCGTACCGTACCTGCTCTCGGCGATGCGCGAGCTGGCCATCCCAGCCGAGGCGGTCGATTACCTGCTGCTGACCCACGTCCACCTGGACCATGCCGGCGGCGCGGGCGTTCTGATGCGCTCGCTGCCGAACGCCGTGGCGGTGCTGCACCCTCGGGGCGCGCCTCACATGATCGACCCGGCGACGCTCATTGCCGGCTCCAAGGTGGTCTACGGAGAGGAACGCTTCGGGCGTCTGTACGGAGACATCGCGCCCATCCCCGCCGGGCGCGTGCGGGTGACGCGGGACGGGGAGCGGCTGAGCATGGCGGGACGGGAATTCGAGATCCTGCACACCCCCGGGCATGCCCTGCACCATCAGGTGTTCGTCGACGGAGGCCACGGCAACATCTTCGCCGGCGACACGTTCGGCATCTCTTATCGTGAGCTCGACAGTGCCGCGGGCGCCTTCATCGTCCCGACCACCACTCCGACGCAGTTCGATCCCGAGCAGCTTTGCGCCTCCATCGACCGAATGCTCTCGTACACGCCCAAGGCGGTGTACCTGATGCATTACAGCCGCGTGACCGATGTGGCGCGCCTGGCGGAGTCGTTGAAGGGGCAGATCCGAGAGCTGGCCCGCCTGAGCCTGGCCAGCGCCGCGGCGCCGGACCCGCGCGAGGCGATCATCGAGGGCATGTGGGCGCTGTGGCGGGACCTGGCGCACCGGCACGGCTGTCCCGTCTCCGATGAGCGACTGCGAGAGCTTCTCGGGGGCGACCTTGGGCTCAATGCCCAGGGGCTGGCGCACTGGCTCGAGCGGCGCGCTCGCTCGGGGAGCAAATGAGCCGAACCGAGAAGCCGCACTGCGCATTTAAGCGTCACTTAAGCTTGCATCGCCTATTCTGAGCCCCAATCCACTCGTATCCGGAAAGATGACTGCCAGAGGCTGATATGACCATAAGGACCGCCCTTCGAAACCCGCTGGTCGCAGCGGCGTTCGGCGCGCTGATCGGCGCCGCACCGCTGACGGCCATTTACACCCTGCGCCCCGCCAACGCGGCCAACAGCGCCGTGACCGCGGCCCAGCCTCGCGGCAGCGTGTCCGTGGCGCTGCCGGACTTCACCCCCCTGATCAAGCGCTACGGCTCGGCGGTGGTGAGCATCAGCGTGATCGAGAAGTCCAAGAGCATGGGCGTCCAGCAGAACCCCTTCGGACCCAATAGTCCGTTTGCGCCGTTCTTCCACAACTTCCCGTTCCAGACCCCGCGGCGGGCCCCGATCCGCGGCGAGGGCTCCGGCTTCATCATCCGCCCCGACGGTGTGATCCTGACCAACGCCCACGTCGTCGCCGGCGCCTCCAAGGTGACCGTGCAGCTTCGCGACCGGCGCGAGTACCCCGGGAAGGTGATCGGCATCGACAAGATCTCGGACGTCGCGGTGGTCAAGATCAATGCCACTGATCTGCCCACCGTGCAGCTCGGCAATTCCGACGCGCTGCAGGTGGGCCAGTGGGTGCTCGCGATCGGCGCGCCCTTCGGGTTCGACAACACCGCCACGGCGGGCATTGTCAGCGCCAAGGACCGCCGGCTGCCGGACTCCCACTACGTGCCGTTCATCCAGACCGACGTGCCCATCAACCCCGGCAACTCCGGCGGACCGCTGTTCAACATGCAGGGCCAGGTGGTCGGTATCAACTCGCAGATCTACAGCCGCTCGGGCGGCTACATGGGCCTGTCGTTCTCCATCCCGATCGACGTCGCCATGAATGTGGCCGATCAGCTCATGGCCACCGGCCACGTCCGGCGCGGTCTGCTCGGGGTGCTCATCCAGCCCGTCGACCAGGGCCTGGCCGACTCGTTCGGCCTGCCCGAGCCGGAAGGCGCACTGATCGCGAGCGTCAGTCCCGACAGCGCGGCGGCCAAAGCCGGCCTCAAGGCCGGGGATGTCATCCTCGCCATGAACGGCCAGAAGGTAGGCTATGCCGATGAGCTCCCGGTGCGGGTTGCGAGCCTGAAGCCGGGCACCGTGGTGCACCTGACGATCTGGCGCAAGCACGCCCAGCGCCGTATCAACGTCAAGCTGGGCTCCATGGGCAACGGCACTCTGGCCTCCGCGCAGAATCAGCAGCACCCCGGCGGACGCCTGGGACTGGTCGTGCGGCCGCTGACGGCGGACGAGCGGCAGCAGGCCAACGTTCCGGGCGGCCTGTTGGTCCAGGGCGTGAGCGGACCGGCGGAGGATGCCGGCATCCAGCCGGGCGACATCGTGCTGTCGGCCAACGGGCAGCCGGTCGACTCGGCGGCGCAGCTGAGCGCGCTGGTCTCGAAGTCCCACGGCCATGTCGCGCTGTTGATCCAGCGCAATGGCGTGCAGACCTTCGTACCGCTGCAGGTTCAGTAGTTCGTGAGAGCGGGACCACCGGCCGCCCCGGCCGGTGGTCCCAGTCTGGGCCCGGGGGTGAGTCGCCATCGCGATTCACCCCCGGGCCGCATTTCGCCGGCGGGCCGCAGGCCGCGCTGATCGATCAGCGCTTGGCGCTCCAGCGGAAGTCGGCTCGCGGCACGGTGTGCAGCCCCGGCTTCAGGTGGCTGAAGTACGCGGCCACGACCTGGATTTCCGCCGGGGTCAGCGAGATTCCTATGGCGTGCATGATCGGATTGCGCCGGTAGCCGGTCTGGTATTCGTGCAGAGCGCGGATCAGGTAGCTCTCGTGCTGACCGGCCAGCGTCGGATACATCGGTGAGACACCGACGCCGTCGCTGCCGTGGCAGGAGGTGCACACCTGGGCCGCCTTCGGCACCTTCGACAAGGCCACCGGCTTGGCGCCCGCCACCGGCTTGCCGGAGAGGTAGGCGGCCACGTCCGCGATCTGCTGGTCGGACAGCGACAATGCCTGCATGTGCATGGTCGGGTAGGCGCGCGAGCCGCTGCGGTATTCCTTGAGGGCGTGGACGAGATACAGCGCATGCTGACCGCGCAGCCGTGGTACGGCATAGTCGGGATAGGCGTTTCGATAGCCCTTGATGCCATGACAGCCCAGACAGGTATACCCGATCACCCTGCCGAGCTTCGCGTTGCCCACCGGTGGCGATTGCGCCGATGCCCGGACACTGAGCGACCCACACGTCACGGCCAGCAGGACCGCCGTGGCGACCCGTACGCCTGAACGCGTATATGAACGCAGCCAAAGTTCCGACATCGTGATCTCCGGCCAGGTGCGCAAAACAGTGGCGAATCTTATCGGACGGGCCACCTCGGACGCCAGCGCGGCGAGCCGGAACCTGAGGCTGAACCCGTGATCGGGCTCATTCAGCGCGTGGCGCGGGCCGAGGTGAGCTCCGGAGGGCGGCTCCTGGGGGCGATCGGGCAGGGTACGCTGGCGCTGATCGGGGTGCGGCGGGGAGACGATCGCCGGACGGCCGAGCGGCTGCTCGAGCGCCTGCTCGCTTATCGCATCTTTCCGGACGAAACCGGCCGGATGAACCTCTCGCTGCGCGATGCCGGCGGCGGATTGCTGCTGGTGCCGCAGTTCACCCTGGCGGCGGACACCCACAAGGGCACTCGGGCCGGTTTCAGCCCGGCCGCCGCTCCCGAGGAGGCTCGCTCGCTGTTCACCCATCTCGTGGAGCGGGCCCGAGCCTGCCACGCGCCGGTGGCGGCGGGGGAATTCGGCGCGCAGATGCAGGTCGAGCTGGTCAACGACGGGCCGGTAACCTTCTGGCTGGAGGCTTGAGGCACGGTTGCAGAGGAGGTGGTGCGCAAGCGTGGCGCCTGCCGGCGAAAATCACGGGAATCCGCAATTTCCCCTATGCGCCCGCGCCAAACTTTCTCGGCCGGCGGGGCTCAATTGGCCTATGATGGCTCGTATTCTGATATTACGCGTATACGCGGAGTCCAGAGCTTATGGATTTCGATTTCAAGACACTGCTGGTCATTCTGGTGGTGGTGCTGATCATCTTCGGGGGCAAGAAGCTGCGCTCGATCGGTGACGATCTCGGCCATGCGGTCAAGGGGTTCAAGAAGGCCATGAACGAGGGGGACAAGGACGAGTCCGCTTCGGCCCGACAGATCCCCTCCGAGGGCAAGGACGCGGAGTTCCCCGAGTCGCTCAAGTCCGGTAACCCGACCTCCAAGAGCAATCGGAGCGCCTGATCCCCGTGAAGAGAGGCCTAGGCGGCGCGGCCGGCCGGCCCGCGAGCGGCAGGCTATGGCATCACGCCCCTTGAGGCGCCATGTTCGACTTCGGCTTCTCCGAAATCCTGGTGATTCTCGTCCTGGCGCTGATCGTGCTGGGACCGGAGAGGCTGCCGAGCGTCGTGCGCAAGGTCGGCCGCTGGGTGGGTCGTGCCCGCGCCATGGCACGCCAGTTCCAGGAGCAGCTCGAGCAGGAGATCGACCTGGACGGCGACGCCTCCCGGCCGGCGTCGCAGCCGCTGTCGCCGGACCCGCCGGTATATACCGAGCCATCGCCGCAGCCTGCCCCGTTTGAGACGGCCCCCGCGGCGCGGGCCGCCGCGGCGGGCTCCAGCGAGTCTGGAGCCGATGCGCTGGAGGAAGAGGACGCTCACCACACGCCGGACGTGAATGAGCGAAACGCCTGAAAGCCTCGCCGAAGGCTCGCTCATCTCGCACCTGCTGGAGCTGCGGGAGCGATTGATCCGCGCCCTGCTCGCGGTGGGCGTGCTGTTCGCCCCGTGCGCCTTCTACGCCAACGACCTGTTCACGCTGGTCGCCCGGCCGCTGCTCAAGATGCTGCCCAAGGGCAGCCACCTGATCGCCACGGGCGTGGCCGCACCATTCACCACGCCGTTCAAGCTGGCTTTTTTCATCGCGCTGATCGCGGCCATGCCTTACGTGCTCTACCAGGTGTGGTCCTTCGTGGCGCCCGGCCTGTACCGCCACGAGAAGCGCTTCGCGCTGCCCTTGCTCGTCTCCTCGATCATTCTGTTCTACATCGGCATGGCGTTCGCGTATTTCGCGGTGTTCCCGGCGATGTTCCACTTCTTCGCCGCCACCACCCCGACGGGGGTGGCGATGATGACCGACATCTCGCAGTATCTGGACTTCATTCTGGTGATGTTCTTCGCCTTCGGTGCGGCCTTCGAGCTGCCGGTAGCGGTGGTGCTGCTGGTGGTGATGAACGTGGTGACGCTGGAGAAGCTCAAGTCCATTCGCGGCTACGTGCTGCTGGGCGTGTTCATCCTGGCCGCTTTCATCACCCCGCCGGATGCGGTCTCGCAGTCCATGATGGCCGTGCCGATGTACCTGTTGTACGAATGCGGTGTCCTGATGGCGCGTATCCTGGTGCGCTCGAAGCAGCGGGCATCCGATGACGAGGATCAGGCCTCGGAGTCCTGACGTCCCGAAGGGGGCCCGGGCAATCCACTGACAACAAGAAGACGAATCCCATGAATTCACCCGAGGAAACCCTGCAAGCCCCCGCCGCTGACGCCGCGGCGGGCCCGATGCTGTTCGGCCATCCGCGCGGACTCGCAACCCTGTTCTTCACGGAGATGTGGGAGCGATTCACCTATTACGGCATCCAGTCGATTCTCATCCTGTTCATGGTGGCGGCAAGCGGCCGCGGTGGCCTGGGCTTCGGCGACCAGAGCGGCAATGCCATCGTGGGGCTGTATTTCGGCGGCACGTATCTGCTGTCGCTGCTCGGCGGCTGGGTGGCGGACAGGCTCATCGGCGGGCGCTGGGCGGTGCTCTGCGGCGGCGTGCTGATCACCGCCGGCAACGTGCTGCTGGCCTCCGGCGGCATTCATCCGTTCTTTCTGGGATTGATCTTCAACGTGCTCGGCGTCGGGCTGCTTAAGCCGAACGTCAGCGCCACGGTCGGCGAGCTCTACCCCGAAGGCGGCTCGCGGCGCGATGCGGGGTTCTCGATCTTCTACATGGGCATCAACCTAGGGTCGCTTCTCGGGCCGATGTTCGTGCCGGTCGTGGCTCAGCGCTACGGCTGGCATGCCGGCTTCGCGCTGCCGGCGCTCGGCATGCTGTTCGGCGTGGTGCAGTTCCTCGCCACGCGCCGTTTTCCTGGGCCGCGCCGGCGCCGCGCCGGCCGCGACCCAGCCCCGCTCCTGGCTGGCCCTGTGGGGCTTCGTGGCGCTCATCGCGGTGATCACCGCCCTGGTGCTCGCCGGCACGGTCACGGTCAATGCCGTGGCGGTCTCGGACGCGGTGTCGTGGGTGGTGGGGATACTGCTGGCGGCGTACCTGCTGTACATGGCGTTGTTCGGCGGGCTCAGCCGCCCGGAACGCAGCCGCGTGTTCGCCATGATGGCGCTGTTTGCCGCCTCCACTTTGTTCTGGATGGCCTACATGCAGATGTTCGGGTCGTTCACGCTGTTTGCGCAGCGCTATACCGATCTCGACATCTTCGGCTGGAGGATGCCGGCGGGCGACATGCTGACGGTCGATCCGATCTTCATCATCGCGCTGGCGCCGGTGTTCGCGGCCCTGTGGGAATGGCTCGGGCGACGGGGCCGGGACCTGTCTTCGCCGGCGAAGTTCGCCTGGGGACTGCTGCTGATGGCGGCCAGCATGCTCGTCATGTACGTGGCGGCGCTGCGGGTGATGCATGGCGCGCAGGTCTCGCCGCTGTGGCTTACGGTCACCTACTTCCTGAACGCCTGCGGCGAGCTGTGCCTCTCGCCCGTCGGTCTTTCCTCCACAACCAAGCTGGCCCCCGCGCGCTTCGCCGGCCAGACCATGGGCCTGTGGTTCCTCACCCTGGCGCTCGGCAGCTTCCTCGCGGGTCTGCTCTCGGGAGACTACAACGCCCACCACCTCGCGACGCTCCCGGCGTTGTATCTGAAGCTGTTCTGGTGGAGCGCCATCGGCGGAGCCGTCATGCTGCTGATCACACCGCCGGTGAAGCGTCTGATGGCGGGCGTCAGGTGATGCGCCGGAATCGGTTATAACGCCCCGGGACAACGCGGGCGCGTTCGGGTTCATCAGAGGCTCCCCGGCAACGGTCGTGAAACTCTTTACAAGGTTCGCAAAGCTGAGCGCCGCACAGCGGCACGCCTACTTTGCCGCTCTCGGCGGCTGGACGCTCGATGCGTTCGATTTCTTCATTTTCATTCTCTGCCTCAATGCGATCAGCTCGGACTTCCGCACGACGATCAGCGCGGTGACGTTCGGCATCACCCTGACGCTGGCCATGCGGCCCGTCGGCGCACTGGTGTTCGGCTGGCTGGCCGAGAAGTACGGGCGCCGGCCGATCCTGATGCTGAACGTGCTCTCGTATGCGCTGATCGAGCTGGCAACGGCGTTTGCGCCGGATCTGGCCGTGCTGATCGCGCTGCGCGCCGCGTTCGGCTTCGCCATGGGCGGGGAGTGGGGCGTGGGCGCGGCGCTCGCGTTCGAGACGCTGCCGGCCGAGGGCAGGGGGTTCTTCTCCGGGCTGCTTCAGGAAGGATACGTCCTCGGCTTCCTGCTGGCCGCTGCGGTCTCACGGCTGCTGTTCTCCACGGTGGGCTGGCGCGGGATGTTCGTGATCGGGGCGGCCCCGGCGCTGTTCGTGCTGTACATCCGCCGCGGTGTGCAGGAATCGCCGGCATGGCTGGCCGGCCGCCATCGCAAGCGTGCCTCGATGGCCGAGCTGTGGCGCGTCATCAAAACCAACGGGCCGCTGCTGCTGTACATGATCGTGCTGATGGCGTTCTTCAACGCCTTCTCGCACGGCTCCCAGGACCTGTACAAGCCGTTCCTGTTGAAACAACTGCACCTGGGCAACGCCACGGCGGACGACCTGATCATGCTCATGAACGCCGGGGCGCTGCTCGGCGGCATCTGCTTCGGGTCGTTGTCCGAGCGCATCGGGCGCCGCAGGGCCATCGCGCTCGCGGGCGTGCTGTGCCTGCCCGTCATCCCGCTGTGGACCTATGCGCCCGGCGTGCCGTTGCTCGCCCTGGGCGCATTCCTGATGCAGTTCCTGGTGCAGGGCGCCTGGGGAGTCGTCCCCGCCCACCTGAACGAGCTGTCCCCGCCGGGCGTCCGGGCGGTGCTGCCGGCATTCGCCTACCAGCTCGGCAATTTCGCGGTGGCGCTGCTCGCCCCGATGCAGGCGGGCATCGCCGAGCGGCACGGCAACGACTACGCGTGGATGCTGGCCTGGACGCTGGGCATCGTGGCCGTCACGCTGACGATCGTCACGCTCGCCGGGTCGGAGGCGAAGAGCGTCGAAATGATCGAAGCCGCCTCCGCCGGCGATTGACCCGGCGTCAGCGCGCCGGCGCGCCCGGCTTGACGAACCGCAGCGTCATGTTGTCCGCTTCGCCGAGCGCCGCGTAGTGCGCCGTGTTGCCGCTCGCCCTCGACAGCGCAGGCGGGAAATAAAACACCGGCGCGGTGCGCGGATCGCGCGGGTTGGCGTTGATCTCCGAGGCGCCGCCGAACTTGAACCCGGCCTGCTCGGCCGCATGGATCAGGAACGGCTGCGGCAGGCGCGCCAGCTTGAAGCACTTCGACAGCGGCATGTGCGGGTTGGCGCGATGGGAGACGATGCCGAGAATACCGCCCGGCTTGAGCACCTGGTAGGCGCTGCGCAGGAACTTCATCAACATCGCGTCGGTGACCTCGCCGTGCACATTGGCGAACATCAGGTCGTGCATGTTGCGGAACGTGACCACCATGTCGGCCGAATCCGGCGCGCCGAGGTGCAGGTAGCCCGGCAGCTCGAACGGCTCGAGTCTCACCCTGCCGTAGACCGCGGGGTCGGCGGCGAGCTTGTGCTGGAACCTGATCGCCATGCGATGGGCGAAGCCCTGGGTCCCGGTCTGCGGCGAGGTCGCTTCGATGAGCTGGCCGTGCGCATGCAGGAAGGGCGCCAGAATCTCGGTATACCAGCCGCCCCCGGGCAACACCTCGACCACACGCATGTCGGGGCGGATGCCGAAGAACTCCAGCGTCTGCAGGGGATGGCGGTATTTGTCGCGTTTGACGAACGCCGGCGTGCGCTGCGGGCCGTTGACGGCCGCTTCCAGTGCATGCTGCACGGCGGGAGGCGTGGCCGCGAAGACCGTGGAAGCGCCGCACGCGAAGGCCGTCGCGGTCAGGGCGGCGGCCAGCGTGAGCGTCACCCGCATCCCGCCCTGAGAGCGGCGGCGGGCACGTGAAGCGGTCGGGACGAGCGAAGTCATGGCGCGGTCTCCGGTTCCGAAAGGCGCCCACGATAGCGCAGGTCACCGCCGGCACCAAATGCAATATGCGCCGATACCGGCCGGGACATGAGACCGGCGCAACATCTCATCGGCCGCGTCGCGGACCAACGGTCATATCTCGGCGGGAATTCCATCAGTCCCAGCGGTTGGCGTTCTTGGGGAAGCCGGGCCGCTGGACCCTCACGACACAGAAGCGCTGCCCACTGGGCGCCTGCATGACAACCCATCGTTCGAGGCGGTCCACGACCGTCGCGTTCAGCTTCTCCAGGCGCGCCACCTCGGCGGGAATATCGTCGGTCTCTATATCGATGTGCACGCGGCTTTCGTGACCCACGCGCTGGATCTGCACGATGGGCTCGTCGTCCGGGGTTTGCAGCATGAGGTAGTTGCCGCGGCTGCCTGGATGGTCCGGGTCCACCGGCCGCCCGAGCGCCTCGGCCCAGAAGCGGGCCGCTTCGCCCAAGTTGGCAGTGTCGCAATCGATCAGGATGGCGCAGAGGCGCGAGTGGTGCATATCCGATTCTCCTGCGGGGTTGATCGCCGGACCTGCTGGTGCGTCAGTGTACTATCGCGGTCGCGCAATCGGCGCCCGAGAGAGCGGCGGCCAGGCTTTTGGGTAATTCACTTCGGTCTCGGACCGCCAGTCTCTCATCCGTTGCGCCGGACGCCCGCGCGGGCCATCTTTGAAGATGGCCGCACGGTGCCGGCGCGGGAGTCCGGGATGAACGTCCATCTTTTTCTTGCCTTCTGTCTCGCCGTATCGGTCCTCCTGGTGATGCCGGGACCGGTGGTCACGCTGGTCGTCGCCAATTCATTGAGCCACGGTACCCGCTCGGGCCTGGCGACCGTCGTGGGGGCGGGCATCGGCAATGCCATTCTGGTCGTCGCCATCGCGGTCGGACTCGTCGCCTTCTTCGCGCTGCTGGGCGAGATCTTCGAGGTCGTGCGCTGGGCTGGAGCCCTGTACCTGATCTGGCTGGGAATCAAGGCCTGGCGGGCCCATGGAGGACAGGCGGCGCCGGCCGCGAAGCGCTCTTCGCACGCCGCCTTCCTGGAGGGGTTCCTGATCTCGATCACCAATCCCAAGGCCATCGTCTTCTACATCGCCTTCCTGCCGCAGTTCATCGATCCGCACCTGCCGGCCGGACCGCAGCTTCTGGCCATGATCGCGACCATGGTGGTCATGGGACTGCTCACCGACGGCGTTTACGCGCTGCTTGCCGGGCGTGCCCGCGGCTGGTTCACGGATCCGCGGCGGCGCCGGCTGCAAGGCCGCATCACCGGGACTCTGCTGATCGGCGTCGGCTGCGGCCTGCTGCTGGCGCGCCGGGGCGGCTGATCACGCCGCCGGGCGGTCCCCGACCCGACCCCGCAGCGCCGCCCGAATGCGGCCGGGCCGCTCGAGGTTGCCAATCCGGTAATACCTGACTAAAGTCAGCTAATGGATGCCGGCATCGCGGCGGTCCGCCGATTCAATCGCACGGTCACCCGGCGGCTCGGGGTGCTCAACGAGAAGTATCTGGGGCGCGACCGGCCGCTGGTCGAGTCACGCATGCTGTTCGAGATCGGCTCCCGGGGCGCGCCCGTTCGCGGGCTGCGCGAGCGGCTCGGTCTCGACTCCGGCTTCGCCAGCCGCCTGCTGCGCGCGCTCGAGCGCAAGGGACTGGCGACGACGGCAAGAAGGACCGGTGAGGATGGGCGAGTGAAATTCGCGCGGCTCACACGGGCCGGCCAGGCCGAGCTGAAGCGCATCGACTCGCTCTCCGACGATCTGGCGGGGTCGATGCTCGAGCCGCTGACCAGGGAGCAGGCCGCGCGGCTCGTCGCGGCGATGGCCGAGGTCGAGCGGCTGCTGCGCGCCTCGGCCATCGAGCTGACGCCGGTGGACCCCAGCGGCCCGGGCGCACAGTGGTGCCTCGGCCGGTACTTCGACGAGCTTTCGTCGCGATTCCCGGAAGGCTACGAGCGCGGCGCCGACAGTGCGTCCGATGTCGATGACTTCCGCCCGCCCGACGGCTGCTTTCTGCTCGCGAGACTTTTCGGTGAGTCCGTCGGCTGCGGCGCGATTCGCACGCTGGCGCCCCGGACGGGCGAGATCAAGCGCCTGTGGATCTCACCGCAGGTGCGCGGCCTCGGCGTCGGCCGCAGACTCCTGGAAGCGCTGGAGCAGGCGGGTCGCAAGCGGAAAATGCGCAGCGTACGCCTCGATACCCATGAGTCCCTCACCGAGGCGCAGCGCCTGTATCGGACCTCGGGGTATCGCGAAGTCGCCCGATTCAACGACAATATTTATGCCCATCACTGGTTCGAGAAGACCCTCGAGTGACCGGCCTCGGCCCGCCGCCCGGGGGCCGGTCTCGCCCGAGCCATACGCTGGCGGCCGGTCGGGTTGAGGCTCCCGGAAGCGGCCGCTCACGGCGGGCCGTTACGATCCGAGCTCCACCGTCCAGGTCACCGGGGTGTCGTCGCTCAGAGAGGAGCGGACACTGCAGTATTTGCCGACCGAGAGCTCGACGGCCCGCGTAGCTTTCTCGATCGTCGCTCCCGGGGCGACGATAGCGAAGTGCAATACGGCCGACGCCAGACGGCGCGGGGTCGCATCGAGGCGATTTGCCTCCACGCGCACGCTCAGCGCGCTGACAGGCGTGCGCTGCTTCTGCAGAATGGTCACGACGTCCACGGAAGCACACGTCGCGATCGCCGCCAGCAGCGCATCAAACGGACTCGGCCCGGTTTGCCCATCTGCATCGATGCCGACTTTGGGTCCTTGCGGCCGGCCGGCCTCGAAACTCAGGCCGCCGACCCACCGCACGTCAATCGGTGCATGAGCGATCGTTGCAGAAGCTGGATTGTTCATTTACGACTCCGAAGACATGGTTCTTCTACCGCCGCCGACCCGGCGGCTTGGCGGCCGCGCGGTCTTGCCCAATGAGCGCCCGGGCCGCTGATTGGAGAATTCGCGTCGCGCCGACGCGCGCGAGACGCCCATCGCTGGTGAATGCGCCATCGATGAGCAGCGCAAGCTGATGCGCCACGTCGTCGGGTCGGCGCGATCCGATGCGGCTTGCCAGAGATTCGAGTCGCTCGAACATTTCCGCTTTGTGACGAGCGCGAATCGCGCGCGCGGGGTGATCGGGGTCGGAGAATTCCGCCGCCACGTTGATTTGCGGACAGCCGCGGTATCCGCCGCGACTTACCCGCTGTCCGATCCACTCGAGCAGGGACATGAGCTCGCGCATCGGATCGCCCGCGACGGCTTCGGTCACCTCCTCCCACTGCGTCCAGAACTCGTGGTCCTCGCGCTCCAGGAAGGCGGCGATCAGGTCGTCCTTGGTGTGAAAGTGGCGGTACAGGCTCGTCTTCGCGACTCCGGACTCCGCGACGATCCGCTCGACGCCGACCGCACGGACGCCGTGCGCATAGAACAGGCGCGATGCCGTCGCGAGGACACGCGCCGCGGTATCGGATTCGTCGGCATCGACAGTCTTCAAAGCGTTGCTCCGGGCGGCCGGACATGCCCGGCGCAAATATGCACGGGCGTGTCACGAAGCACAACAGGCGATGCGGCTTGACAACGATACCGATCGGTATCATGCTGCGCTACCGATCGGTATCGTCAAAGGGTGGAGCATGAATGCACGAGCAGTCGCGGTCTACGGCGCGACGGGTCATACGGGGAAGTTCGTCCTTCGTGAGCTGCAGATGCGGGGGTACCCCACGGTACCGATTGGCCGGCGGGACGCGCGAGAGGGCTGGCGGCGCGCCTCGTGCGACGACCCGGACGCGCTCGATGAGGCGCTTCGCGGAACCTGCGCGGTGATCAACTGCGCCGGTCCGTTTCTCGATACCGCGCCCGCCTTGATCGAGGCGGCGCTGCGAGCCGGCATCCAGTACTTCGACGTCAGCGCCGAGCAGCGTTCGGTGCGCCAGTCGTTGGCGACGTACCACGAAGAAGCGAGACAACGCGGCTCCGTGATTCTTCCGGCGATGGCGTTCTACGGTGGTCTCGCCGATCTGATGGCGACCGAAGCGACGCGCGGTGCACGGTCCGTCGACCGTATCGAGATCGGCGTTGCGCTCGATTACTGGCATCCGACCAGGGGCACGCGTGAAACGGGGGATCGGAATACGGCGCGTCGCCTCGTGGTCGCGGACGGACGGCTGGCGCCGATACCGCGGCCGGCTCCGGCTCGGAACTGGAGCTTCCCGGCGCCTTTCGGCCTGCAGGAGGTGGTTGCGGTGCCGCTGTCGGAGATCGTAACGATCCATCGACACATCGCAGTCGACAGCGTTTGCAGCTACATGAACCCCGCCCCGCTGCGCGACCTGGAAGATCCGCGGACGCCGGTACCGGCCGCGAGCGATCCCTCGGGACGGTCCTCGCAGCGATTCGTCATGGATGTGCATGCGGTGTCGGGCGGCCGCCGGAATCGAATCGCCGTCGCAGGGCGCGACATTTATGCGGTCACCGCTCCGATCGTGGTGGAGGCGTGCGCGCGAGTCCTCGAGAATCCGCCTGTGGCGGGCGGCGCCTATGCGCCCGCGGAGCTGTTCGACGCGAGCAGTTTTCTTGCCGCGTTGACGCCTCACCTGCGGATCGTATGCTCGCCCGATGACGGCTGCCGCTGAAGTCGACGCATCGGTATGGCTGCGCCCGGTCTCGAGTTCGGCCCGGAATGCGACAGAGTCCCCGAGCGGGATGCGGCCGCCCAGTGCCGTGGAAGCTCGAGCTCGACAGAGGCAACCCGCCGGCGGCGCGGCCCCGGGGTGTTCCGACGCGACCCGCGACGCTTCATGTCGGAACCACCGTGTCCCATTCGGCTAATGGCGACGGCTGCACAGCGGCCACTGATCTGTAGGGAGGACCCTGCAAGAAGCGTGAGCGCGGCTGGAAGAATCTTCGGCTCTACACGGACCTCAACGGTGCCTGCACACACGATTACCTGGGCGTCCTTGCCGACGGCTTGGAGGTTCCGGCGCTGAACGTCTTCACCCGCCGGGACGGCGCGATTCGACATTTCTGCCCCAATGAGATGACCGGCCCGACCGCGGATCCGGGCCAGGATCCCAGGGGTGCCCCCGATCCGGCGCCGCTTTGGAGGGTGCTCGACCGCACACCGCAAGGCCGCCCGGCCGGCTGGTACCCCAGTCTCGAGTACAGTTGACAGGCTCCCGGGCGGCGGCGGTCCGCTCTTCGAGGAAGCTCAACGCTCCCGGGCGGGCATGGGCGTAAGATGGCGGCAGAGCTTATCGGGCACCCGGGGCCGGTGGCATCGTCGCGCCAACTCCGGGCACACGTCGGCGAACTGCATCGAGCGTGGAAGCTTTGCGATGATTCTGGGCTCCTGCCACTGCGGCGCCGTTCAATGGCGTTTCGAAGGGCGGCCCGATGGGGCATCCGCCTGCAACTGCACGATATGTCGGCGCTATGGGGCGCTCTGGTCCTACGACTATGAGGGCGAGCGCATCCGGGTCTTCGGCAACACCCAGGCGTACGTCAGGGGCGAGGACATCGAATTCCATTTCTGTCCGGTTTGCGGCTGCGTCGCGTTCTGGCGCGCGCGGCGCAGCGGCGAAGATGGACGCCGTCGCATTGCGGTCAATCTTCGTCTGGCCGAGCCCGAGACGGTGGGACGGATCCCCATCGATCACATTGACGGGTTGAGTACGTTCGAGAGACTGCCGCGTCACGGCAGGTGCGTCGCAGACTACTGGTTCTGATATGGAACGAGCCGTCAAGTACCTGAGCAGTCAAGCGGACCGCTCTTGGATTCAGACCAAGCACAAGTGAACAGCAGCCGGGGCAGCGCATGTCGACGGTTGATCACTCTGATATTCGTGGATCGAGCGCAAGGCCCGCCATCATGGTCGTGATTCGTCGGGAGCTGCCTCGCACTAGCGTCGCGGGTGCGGCCGTGAAGGCCTGTCGCATAGAACACGACGAGGATTCTCCTTTGCCGTGTGCGACCCCAGCCGCTGACCGCTTGTGCCTGAAGCGGGTTCATGAGGATTTTGTTGAGTGCGACTCAGGCGGCGGCCCGCCGTGCCTCCCGAGGGTATGTGCGCTCGATCTCGCAGCCGATTGCCCAGATAAAGCCGAGCAGCTCCCGGCCCAGTGCCGTGATCACTTTCTGCTTGGGTTTGCCGCGTCCCATCAGCGCTCTGTAGCGCTGATGCAGCCGGTGCTGGGCCCGCCAGGAGATGACCTTGATCGTCTCGCTCGCCCCGCTCTGCCGTGCCTTCAGAGTACTGCCGAGCGCCGGGTGGTGGCGGTAATTCCACGCCGCCTCAGTCACGATGCGCCGCAGATGCGCGTTGCCCGCCTTGCTGATCGAGCCGCGATTGACTCGTGCTCCGCTGGAGTGCTCGCGCGAAACCATGCCGGCATAGCCCATCAGCTGGCGGGCTGCTCCAAAGCGCGAAAGCTGCCCGAGCTCGCTCACCAGCGTCACGGCCGATACCTTGGCCATCCCGCGCAGGCATTGCAGCCCCGCGATCACCGCTTGTTGCGTCGCCGGCATGGACTGCACGGCAACATCGATACTGCGCTCGAGCCGCACAATGCGCTCGGCGGCGTGCTCGACCTCATGCAGGTAATCCAACAGCGTTGCCTCCTG
>OBLK01000011.1_pt1 | contig 148749 bp, 133 predicted proteins | sample 1518871 | NCBI WGS metagenome assembly OBLK01 (sample SAMEA2464837, study PRJEB22497) | soil metagenome | biome: Grassland; feature: Farmland; material: Clay | place: Australia | collected 2013-02-01 | depth 0.8 m
GCCCTTATCTTGTTCCCCGAGGGCGGGTTCACGTCCGCCCGGATCGTAATCCATCAATCATCCAGGAGGTTCACACCATGCTGACCGTAGGTGACGCATTTCCCCAGTTCAAACTCAAGGCAACCGTGGGCATCGACTCGATCGACAACGCCTTCGCCGATATCGACAACAGCACCTACAAGGGACAGTGGCTGTGCGTGTTCTTCTACCCGAAGGACTTCACCTTCGTCTGCCCGACCGAAATCAAGGGCTTCGGCGACGTCGACAAGCAGTTCAAGGACCGCGACTGCCAGATCCTGGCCGCGAGCACGGACAGCGAATTCGTCCACCTGGCCTGGCGCCGGGACCACAAGGACCTGAAGGACCTGCCCTTCCCGATGCTCGCCGACATCAACAAGGACCTGAGCCGCGAGCTCGGCATCCTGGACGAGGAAGGCGTGGCCCGCCGGGCGGCCTTCCTGGTGGACCCGGAAGGCGTGATCCGCTTCGTCTACGTCACCGAAGGCAGCGTCGGGCGCAACCCGAACGAGGTTCTGCGCGTGCTAGACGCCTTGCAGACCGACGAGCTCTGCCCGTGCAACTGGACGCCGGGCGAGGAAACGCTGAAGGTCGCCTGATCCCGGTCTCGCGACGGGCTGCCCGCGTAAACATAGCTACGCGGGCAGCCCGTCCCATCTTCGCCAGATTCCACCTGCAGCCAAGGAGACTTACATGAGTATCGAGATGCTCAAAGACAGCCTGCCCGCTTATGCAAAGGATGTGCGCCTGAACCTGGAGTCGGTCCTCGGCGAGGGCGGTGCGCCTGGCCTCGACCAAAAACAGATCGCCCTGGTGGCCCTGGCCTCGGCCGTTGCTGCACGCCATGCACCGCTGACCGAAGCCGTACAGGATCTCACGGCCGAACACGCCGGCGAGGTCGAAATGGACGGCGCCCGTGCCGCCGCCACCGTAATGAGCATGAACAACGTCTATTACCGCTTCACCCATTCCGTGAGCGACAGGGAATATGCCACCCTGCGAGCCAGCCTGCGCATGAACGTGATGGCCCGGCCGGGTTGCGACAAGACGACGTTCGAGCTCGCCTCCCTGGCCGTATCCGCCATCAATGGCTGCGCCGCCTGCATGGACTCGCACGAAAAGACCCTGCGCCAGCACGGGCTCGGCGCCCAGGCGGTGCAGAGCGCCGTGCGCATCGCCGCGGTCATTCATGCCGCGGCCGTTATACTGGAGCAGGAAGACATTCGTACGGCCGCCTGAACCCGGTTGCCTGCCCCAGGAGCTACGCCATGCGCACATACGTTGCGATACTGTCCGGCCTGACGCTGGCCTCGCTTGTCACGATCACTGCCTGCAGCAAGAAGCCGGCCCCGGAATCCGCGGCCGAGCATTTCAAGCGCGGCGCCAGCGAAATGGTCCAGGGCGCCAAGCAGGCAGCGACGGACACCAGGGACGCCGTTGCGGACTCCACCATCACGGCACACGTAAAAGCCCGGCTGGCCGCCAACCAGGGCCTGAGCAGCTTCGACATCCACGTAAGCACCACCGATGGCGTCGTGCACCTGACCGGCAAGGTCGGTTCGGAAGCGGCCAAGAAGCTCGCGGGCCAAGTCGCCAGCAAGACCGACAAAGTCCGCATCGTCGTGAACGAGCTCGAAGTCAAGAGCAACTAGCCACCGCTGTCGTTTGCACGGGACGCGAAGCCTTTTACAATGACTTGCCAGATACCCACAGGGTCCAGGCAGGCTTGAAGCATTCCAGAACGATAGCCCGGGTTCTTTGCCTTCTGCCACTTTCCGTGGCCGCCATGTCATTGGCAACCCGCGCCCGGGCTTCGTCCTCCCAGGCGATCGATTGGCATTGCCGCGTCCACGCCGGCCAGACGCAGGTCGACTTCGACCTGCCCGCCAACATCGCCTACCACTACTTTTCCCTGGGCCATCCCGACCGGCTGGTCATAGACTTCGACGCGGGCAAGCTGGCGCCGTTGGCGCCAGGCAAGGCGCAAGGTTGCGGCACTGTAGACAGCCTGCACTGGGCGGAACGTAAAAATGGCAAACGGCGCTACGTCCTGGTCCTGGCGCGGCGGGAACCCGTCAATATCGTTCGCTCGCCCGGCCCGGCAGGACACGGATTCCTGCTCTCGGCCCGGGTCGGGGAATTGAACAAGGCCGCCGCGGCGCCGGGCCGGCCCGACGCCGGCAAACACGCCGGCCAGGACAAGGCGGGGCCGCCGCGGCCATTACTCAAGGTCAATCCCGGCAAAGGGCGCATCCTGATCGCGATCGACCCGGGGCATGGCGGCTCCGACCCCGGCACGCACGGCCCGCATGGACTCGACGAAAAAGTGGTCACGCTGGCCATCGCAAGAATCCTGGCGAAGAAAATCGACGCCACTCCCGGCCTGACCGCTTTCCTGACACGGGGGAGCGACCGCTACGTCGGCTTGCGCCGGAGGGTCCTGGAAGCCCAGAAACATCACGCGGACCTGTTCATCTCGATCCATGCCAATGCGTATCCGCGCGTACCGAGCGTCGCGGGCGGCGCCGTATACGCATTGTCCGAGCACGGCGCGAGTAACGCCGAGGCGGGCCTGCTGGCAAGGACGGAAAACGCCGCGGATCCGACGATCGGGGATATTCACTTCGCACCGCACAACCGCCTGGTGAACTCCGCCCTGACGCACATGGCCCAGCGGGCGTCGATTGCCAACGGCAGCCAACTGGCTGACGACGTGCTCCGGCACTTGGCCCGTTACGAGCCGCTCTACGAGCGCCACGTGCAATATGCGAATTTCGAGGTGCTGCGCGACCCCGTCATCCCCTCGATCCTGATCGAGACGGCATTCCTGTCCAACCCGCACCAGGCCCGCGAACTGCACACCCGACATTTTCGCGAACAGCTGGCAAACGCGATTTTCCTGGGCATCAGGCAATTCCTGAAGAGCCATGACCTGAGCCCCGTGCAACTGGTCCGCAAGGCGGAAAAACACAAGGCCGGAAGACACGGAACCCCGCCGGCTTTGCCCAGCGAAAGCGAACCGGCGAAAACCGGCACCACCTACCGCGTTCGCCGTGGAGACACGCTCTCCGGGGTAGCGCTGCACCTGCATGTGACGCAGTGGCGCCTGGAGGTCTACAACCATCTGCACAGCCGGCGCCTGAAGATCGGCCAGGTCCTGAAAGTGCCGCCGGCGACTTTCGACTACAAAGTCAGGCGCGGGGACAGCCTGTCGGTCATCGCGGAAAGGGCCGGGGTCAGCGCGGCCGCTATAAGGGACTTCAACGATCTAGACGGAAACCGGCTGACCGTCGGCCAAATCCTGACCCTGCCCCCCAGGCCATAGGGGAACCACTGACAGGCCGATCTCCGGAGAGCCGCCTCAAGGATCAGGCATGACCCCCAAGGTAGCCGGACAAGGGAACCGTCAGGTTTTGTGACGCCGCCTTGATTGCCTGCATGAGGCGCTGAGCGTGATTGGCGAACCAGACGGAAATTCTTGCACGTACGGCATTTTCTCCCGCCGCATCGCTTGCAGCCAGCCCCTGGATACCACCAGCCTCGAGCTCGGGCCTGGTGTTCATAAGCAAATACCCGCTATGCAAAGTATCCGAACCCATGAAAAAGGAATGGACGGGGCCCCATGCATAGACTTTCAACCTCTCGATAACATAGACGCGCGAGAAGTCGGGAGAGAAAACCACGAGTGGCTTCATGAAAACAACCGCATCTTTCCCGGATGCACCAGCTATGCGCTTCATTGCAGCATCATCCAGATTCGATGATGCCTTGTATAAAGAAACATCATTACCGCCCTTGATCCAGGAGACACTACTGACTCCCTGTTTCACGGCATCCAGGATATCCGGAGTCAATTGCGTACTGGAAACAAGTTTTGCATAAGCCCCGATCAGCGCGCTGTCTTGCGGCGCAATCAGACGGCTCAAGGCGTTGTTGTAGGACTTCACCTCACCCGGCAAATGAGGGCGGCTCAAGAGGACCGGAATCACGTCAGCATGCATGCGTGAATCCTCGCCGGCGCCAACCGACGGCGGCACGCGCAGCACTGGCGGCGCGACTATCAATTCGCCAGACCGCAGCGCAGAGACATGATCAAGGGCCATGGCCCGACGCGGAATGCCCAAGAGCGCAATTCCCGCAAAGGCCGCCACGCCGAGCATAAAAGCAAATCTGCGCATACCTTTTACTCCATTCATTTTGCAAACCGACAGGCAATATCCGGTCGACTTATTTTGATCCCCGGCGGCCATTCAGATAGTCACTCAATTCGAGCCGCAGGCTGGCCATATCCCTGGTAACAGCGGCCTTGTAGCGCTCCCCTCCTTTCTCGAACCAGACGTTGGCCCGCGCACCGAGCGCCGCCCTGTCATTGAGCTTGCCGGTCGCAATACCCTCGAAGCCGTATGCCTTGAGCGCCGGGCCCAACTCCTGCAATTGCGCGCCAGCCTCGAGGGAGCCGCCATCGATGAGTTGGGCACGATTTCTCCCGCGCGCGTAGACTTGTACTTCGGCCACCGCAACCAGCGATCTCAAGTCCGCGGAAAATCCCAGCACGCATTTGACCAGGACTACTGCCTGTTTCTTTCCTGTCTGCGCCAAATGGCTCATCTTCCCGGAACCCGGGACTCCGGCAACAGGGTAGATCTTCACTTCGGGATTCCCGCCCATCCAGGAGACGTGACTCGCTGCCGACTTCGCCACGCCCAGAAAAGCCCGTTTTGAATCCGCTTCGTGTATCAGATCGGCGTAGGGGGCCAACGCCATGTTGGCGGCCATGGCCCCCTGCTTGTGCGCTGCGCCTGCAGCCCCATAAATAGCCCCGCCAATGGCACCTCCCATCGAAACCCCAAGCCCTTCGATCAGCGCTTCGGAAGCGGGGACCTTATAAGGCGAAAGCAGCGTCAGGTAAGGCCGCTTTGGAATGGCGACGATCATCTCCCCGGAATGAAGAAGCGCAATATGCGATGGCGACATTGCCGGCTGCGTCGTGCAAGCGGCCAGGAAAATTGCTGCCGCTAACGAAAGAAAAAAGAACAGTTTTTTAAGCATCTGTCTTCTTCTCCGCTACCCGGAATTCGAATATAGCAGCATTTCCCGGTCGCGGCGTTTACTAAATAGTGAAGCGCAGCGAAAGGTCCAGTGCCCGGACGTGCTTGGTGAGTGCGCCCACGGAGATGTAATCGACGCCGGTTTCCGCGATCGCCCGCAGTGTTTCGAAGCTGACATTGCCCGAAGCTTCGAGCCTCGCGTGCCCGGCATTGACACTGACCGCTTCGCGTAATCCTTCAAGGTCGAAGTTGTCGAGGAGAATGCGTTCGGCCCCGGCCTGCAATGCTTCCTTGAGCTGTCCGAGCGTCTCCACCTCGATCTCGATCGGCACGCCGGCTTTCAGGGCGCGCGCCGCCTCGAGCGCCGCCGTGATCCCGGCAGCGGCGGCGATATGATTCTCCTTGATCAGGATGAAATCGTAGAGCCCCATGCGATGGTTGCCGCAACCGCCCATTGCCACCGCATACTTCTGTGCGCCGCGCAATCCGGGCAGTGTCTTGCGCGTGTCTATCACCATCGCCGCGGTGCCGGCAACGATATCCGCGTAGCGCCTGGCCAGCGTCGCGGTTCCGGACAGTGTCTGCATGAAATTGAGCGCGGTTCTCTCGGCCGTGAGTATCCCGCGCGCCGGACCCGACAGCCGGCACAGCAATTGATCCGCTTCGACATGCGCGCCCTCCTGTGCCGCCCATTCGACACGGATGCGATCGTCGGTCTGCCTGAATGCCTCCGCCGCCCAGGGCGCGCCGCACAGGATTCCGGACTCACGCGCGATAATGTGCCCTTGCGCCTGGTTGCCAGCAGGTATCAGTGCGGCGGTCAGATCGCCCGTGCCGACATCCTCCTCCAGGGCCCGTGCAACGGTAGCGGCCAGATCGTCGGGTAGCGCATGCTTGGTCATGACTTGCGGTTCCGGGGTTTGCGGCTATTGTAAGGTCCCCGGCAAAGCGCATGACGAACGAACACATGGAGACTGGCATGACGGAATCGAATGCATTCGACCTGGTCGTTATCGGCGCCGGCAGCGGGGGTATCGCCGCCGCGAACCGCGCCGCCTCGCACGGCGCGCGCGTCGCCCTGGTCGAATACGACCGGCTGGGCGGCACCTGCGTCAACCGCGGCTGCGTGCCCAAGAAACTCTGCTGGCTGGCGGCACGGACGGCGGAAGACATCCGCAATGCCGAAGGCTACGGCTTTTCCGGCCTGGAAATACACCATGATTTCGACAAATTCCGCCGTGCGCGCGGCGCCTATATCGAATTCCTCAACGGACGTTATGCCGAGGGCCTCGACCGCAACAAGGTTCACCTGTTCCGCGCCAGGGCCCGCTTCAAGGATGCCCACACGATAGAAGCCGGCGATGTCGAGTTGCGCGGTGAACGCGTCCTCATCGCGACAGGCGCGCGGACGCGGCCGCTGGAGGTGCCCGGCGCGGAACTGGCCCTGGATTCGTCGGACTTCTTTGAGCTCACCAAGCGCCCGGAGCGCGTCGCCATGGTCGGCGCCGGCTACATCGCGGCCGAGCTGGGCGGCGTCCTGGCGGCGCTGGGCAGCCACGTCGACATGTACCTCGGCGGCAGGCGGCCGCTGGCGCATTTCGACCCCTTCATCGGCGACCACTTCCATGAAGCGCTCGAAGCCGTGGGCGTCAACTGTCATGGCGGCACCGTGGTCCATCTCGCGGCCACGGACAAGGGCATCGACGTGGAAACCGGGGATGGGGAAACCGCGTGTTACGACGCCGTCTTTTCCGCCATCGGCCGCATTCCCGACACCGGGGGCCTGGGCCTCGAAGGTGTCGGGATTTCGACCGGTGCGGACGGGTCCATTCGCGTGGACGCCCTGCACAACACGACGGTTCCCCATGTCCATGCCCTCGGGGATGTCACCGGCCGGGCCCATGCGCTCACGCCAGTCGCCATCGCCGCCGGGCGCCGCCTGGCCGACCGCCTCTATGGCGGCGCCCCCGCGCGCCCGATCGATCCCGACTTCATTCCCAGCGTCGTGTTCAGCCATCCCCCGGTCGGCAGTGTCGGGCTGACCGAACCCGAGGCACGGGCCCGCCACGGCGACGACGGCATCCGCACTTACACCGCAAGCTTCACACCGCTGTCCTCGGCGCTGACTCCGGAAAAACAGCGCGCCGCAGTCAAGCTGGTGACCCTGGGAACAGAAGAAAAAATCATCGGCCTGCACGTCATCGGCGACGGCGCCGACGAAATGCTCCAGGGCTTTGCCGTGGCCATCCGCATGGGCGCCACCAAGCGCGACTTCGACGAAACCGTCGCCATTCATCCCACCACGGCCGAAGAAGTCGTGACGCTGCGCTGAGGAACCTCGCCATGAGTGATCATTTCGACAGCCACCCGCAACTCGGGCGCGGTGTCTACATCGCCGAAACCGCGACCGTCACCGGCGACGCAAGCCTGGGCGACGAATGTTCCGTCTGGCCGCAGGCGGTCATCCGCGGTGACGTGAACGCCATACGCATCGGCGCCCGCAGCAACGTGCAGGACGGCTGCATCCTGCACGTCACCCATGACGGGCCCTACACGCCCGGCGGGCATGATCTCGTCATCGGCGAGGAGAGGCCACGCTCGGCCACGGGACCGTGCTGCATGGCTGCCACATCGGCTCCCGCTGCCTGATCGGCATCCGCGCAACAGTGCTGGACGGCGCCATCGTGGAGGACGAGGTACTGCTCGGTGCGGGCGCATTGGTCGCACCCGGCAAACGGCTGGAATCGGGCCACCTCTACCACGGGCAACCCGCACGCAAGGTGCGCCCGCTGAACGAGACCGAACGCGAGGCGTTGGCCTACTCGGCCAGGCATTACGTAGAGCTCGCCCGGCGCTATCGCGAACGCTGAATCCGGGTCAGAAACTCCAGCGCAAGCCGGCCTGCAAACGGCGGATGCTGCCGCTCGAGCCCGTCGCCTCGTCCTTGGTGTAGGCGACGCTCAAGGCGGTGAACGGCAGGAAGTGGAAGAGCACCCCGGCCGAGTATTCGTTGAACCCGCCGTCGCGGTTGTAGTGCCCGACGGCGCCGCGCAGCTCGAGCGCGGAAAGCACGTTCGCGCGCACACCGACCTCGACGTGCGCGCCGCTGCTGCTCTGCCCGCTCACGCTGGAGCGGCTCCAGCCGGCCTCGCCATAGGCTGCCAGGCTGTCTAGGAAATCGACTTCATAGCCCGCGTCGACACGATAGGTCTTGTAATCCGAGCTGACGCCGCTGAGGTAATTGGTGCGGTCGTAGGCGCCCGAGAAGAACAGGCCGCCGATGGGATTGAAGCTGGCTTGCGCGCCCCACCCCCAGTTGTTCCCCGCCGACGATTCCGTGCGCTGAGCGCCGGCCTGGAAATAATTGAAACTGGGCGTGGCCGCCAAAGTGACCGGAGCAGCAACGCAGGCACACAACGCCAGGAGCCCCGGCACAATTTTCTTCGACATAATGGATCCTTCCTGTGATTGACTGATTAATGCACGAGGAGCTCGCCGGAAAATTCTATCGCACGCGCCGTATGCGCATTTCGTTGACTGTGCAGCTACCGCACTTACGGATACAGGAAATCGGTATCGGGATGGACACCGTGCCAGAGGTAGAAGGTTTCCGCGGCCTGCTCGGCCAGCATCCCCCAGCCGTCACTGGTGCGCGCACCGAGCCGGGCGGCGCGCTGCATGAAGGGTATGGGTTCTTTCGCATAGACCAGGTCGTAGGCCAGCGTGCCCGGCCCGATAACGTCATCCGGGAACGCGGGGCATTCGTTCGCGAGAGATGCCGACGTCGCGTTGACCACAAGGTCGAACACATCGCCCTGCCCGGAAAATTCCACGACGCGGGGATCGTCCATGCGGGCCATGAGTAATTGCACCCGTTCCGCGTTGCGATTGAGCACGGCTACCGTCGCGGCACCGGCCTCCAGCAAGGCCGCGATCACGCCCGCCGCCGCGCCGCCGGCACCCAGCACGCAAACCTTCGCGCCCCGGGGATCGAATTGCAGCCGTGCAAGGTCCCTGAGAAACCCGATACCGTCGACGTTGTCGGCAAGCACCGTGCCGTCCGGCTGCCGCGTGAGCACGTTGGCGGCACCCGCGCGAACCGCCCGCTCGCTGGCGGCTTCGGCAAATTCCAGTGCGCGTTGCTTGTATGGCAGGGTAACGTTGAGACCGCGCCCGCCGTTCGCGAAAAACGACCGCACGACATGCTCGAAATCGCTATCCGGTACCGCGAGCACGGTGTAGCTCTGGGCCACGCCGCACTGTTCGGCGAACGCGCTATGCAGTTCCGGCGACCGCGTATGGGATAGCGGGAAACCGATCACCCCGCAGCGTGCGGGCGCTTCGTTCATTCCCCGCCGCGAAGCCAGGCCGCGGCTTCTCGGGCATGGTAGGTCAGCACCGCGGCCGCGCCCGCGCGCTTGAACGCCATCAGTGTCTCGAGCACGATTTTCTTCTCGTCGAGGTAACCGGCAGCGGCACCGGCGCGGATCATCGCGAATTCGCCGCTGACCTGGTAGGCCAGGGTCGGCACGCCGAAGGTTTCGTGCACGCGGCGAATGATGTCCAGGTACGGCAGCCCCGGCTTGACCATGACCATGTCGGCGCCCTCGGCGATATCCAGCCCCACCTCGTGCAGGGCCTCGTCGCTGTTGGCCGGATCCATCTGGTAGGTTTCCTTGCCGCCCCGCCCCAGGCTCTTCGCCGAACCCACCGCTTCGCGGAACGGCCCGTAGAACGCGGACGCGTACTTCGCCGAATAGGCCAGGATCCTCGTGTTGACGTGGCCCGCGTTTTCCAATGCCGTGCGGATCGCGCCGATGCGCCCATCCATCATGTCGGATGGCGCGACCACGTCGGCGCCGGCGTCGGCGTGCGCCATGGCCTGCTTGACCAGGATCTGCACGGTGGCGTCATTGACGATGTAGCCGTCCTCGTCAAGCACGCCGTCCTGCCCGTGGCTGGTATAGGGGTCGAGGGCCACGTCGGTAATCACCCCCAGTTCCGGTACCGCGTCTTTCAGCGCGGCCACCGCCGCCGGCACCAGGCCTTGCGGGTTCCAGGCCTCGTCGCCGCGTGGGCTCTTCTTCGCATCGGGCACCACGGGAAACAGCGCGATCGCGGGGATGCCCAACTCGTGCGCCCGAGTAGCCTCGTTGACGAGCAGGTCGACGCTCAGGCGCTCGACACCCGGCATGGCGCCGACCGGTTCCCGCTTCGCCTTGCCCTCGCACACGAACACAGGCCAGATCAGGTCGCTCGGCGACAACACCTGCTCGCGCACCAGGTCGCGCACGAAAGCTTTCTCGCGCAAACGGCGCGGCCGGCGCGCGGGGTAGGAAGCGTGTGTCATGAAGCGGTCCTTGTTCATCGCGTTGGCTCCATTATCAGGTTAAGACATTGGGTGCGAGCTCGATTCGCTGCCCCCGGTGCGGCAAGACCGCGGCGAGTTTGACGATCAGCCAATTGCCGCCGATGCGCACCGCTTCCCCGGTCACCACGGCCTGTCCGTGCGCGCCCTGCAACGGGAAGCTGAATCGCACATGCAAGCGCCCGTCCTGGTGATAGAAATGGTACTGCGCCCGTTCGCGCGCGGTCTTGATCGGCATCCCCAGGGCAGCTTCCAGGGTGAAGTTGCCGGTGGCCTGGGCCACGCTCACCTGGTAGATGCGGTCGAAAGTTCGGGCCTCGTCCGGGCGCTTGAACAGCCACAGCCAGACCACGGCCGCCGCCAGGGCGACCAGCACAATCATCAGCCCATGCCGCAAGCGGCGCTCGAAGCGCCCCCGCCCGGAAGCCATTTCTTTACCCAGCCTTGTTTTTACCGGACCATTTTATCGCGCGGCGCAAAATGCCCCCATGGAAGACCTCCAGGCGGCAATCAGGCCGGACTGACGGCGCTCCTCCGGCGGGAAAGCCATAGCGCCACGTTGACCAGGCCGATCATGACGGGCACCTCCACCAGGGGCCCGATCACCGCCGCGAAAGCCTCGCCGCTGGCAATCCCGAAAGTGCCCACCGCCACCGCTATCGCCAATTCGAAATTGTTGGACGCGGCGGTAAAGGCCAGGGTGGTCGCCTGTGCATGACCGGCCCGGTAACGCCGGCCCATTGCATAGGAGACGAAGAACATGAGCACGAAATAAACCAGCAACGGAATGGCGACGCGCACGACGGCCAGTGGCAGTTCCAGGATCGACCGCCCCTTGAGCGAGAACATGATCACGATGGTAAACAGGAGCGCCCAAAACGTAAGCCGGGATACCCGGGCGATAAAGACCTCCTCGTACCACTGCTCCCCGAACGCCCGCACACAGAACACGCGGGTCAGGAAACCGGCCACGAACGGGACACCCAGGTAAATCCCGACGCTTTGCGCGATCGCCCCGATGCCGATATCGATGCTCACGCCCGACAGCCCAAGCCAGCGCGGGACCACGGCCGCGAAGAACCAGGCGTAGGCGGCGTAGAAGAAGACCTGGAACAGCGAATTGAGCGCCACGAGTCCCGCCGCGAACTCGGCATCGCCGTGCGCGAGGTCGTTCCACACGAGCACCATGGCAATGCAGCGTGCCAACCCGATCAGGATGACCCCGTACATCAGGGCCGGCTGGTCGGGCAGCAGCAGGAAAGCCAGTCCCGCCATCAGCACCGGACCGATAATCCAGTTCTGCACCAGCGACAACGCCATCAGCCGCGGCTGGCGGAACAGCCCGGGCAGCTTCTCGTATCGCACCTTGGCCAGCGGCGGATACATCATCAGGATCAGGCCGGCCGCGATCGGGATCGACGTCATCCCCACGCTCAGGTGGTCGAGCAACCCGGGCAAAGCCGGCCAGGCAAAGGCGAGTACGATCCCGAGCGCCATGGCCAGGAAAATCCACAGCGTCAGGAAGCGGTCGAGCCATGGCAATTTCCGCCCGATGTGCGCTTCTTCCGCCTGGACGCACGAGGATTCGATCACTTGTCACGATCCCCGATTTGCCGCAACGCTTCGTGCAGTCTCTTTTCGGCCAGACGCTCGACAGGCAACTCGAGGAACAGGCGAATACGCCGGTCCATGGCGTGCAGCGCCTTGTGGAACGCCGTCAATCGCGTCGCGTCATCGCCCTCGACAGCGGCGGGATCGGCTATCCCCCAGTGGGCGGTGACCGGCCTGCCGGGCCAGATCGGGCAGGTTTCGGCCGCCGCCTTGTCGCAGACGGTAAAGACGAAGTCAATGGCCGGTGCGCCCGGGACAGTGAACTCGTCCCACGACTTGCTGCGCAATCCGTCCACCGGGATGCCCGCTTCCTCAAGCGTTTTCAACGTCAGGGGATTGACCTGCCCCGCGGGCCGGCTGCCCGCACTGAAGGCATGGAAACGCCCCCGGCCATGGTGGTTGAGCAAGGCTTCGCCCATGATGCTGCGCGCCGAATTACCCGTGCACAGGAACAGGACGTTCCAGGACGATCGGTCCACTACGTTCATGTCCGGTTACCCGCCAACGCCGCTGGCTTGCAGCAGGCACCACCCTGTTCCGCGGCGGACTGCGGTCGTTCAGGGCCGTAAATCTCGGCATCCTCGAGGGTGCGGTATATCTCCCACGGAATCCCGGCCGGATCATTCACCCAATGCTTGTCCGAACGCGCGTAACAGCAAGTCGTCGCCAACTCGGGCATCGTCTCCGCCTGCGCATCGGCGAGGCGCCCGACAATCGCATCAGCCTCCGCCTCTTCCGTAACCTGGATCCCCAAGTGGTCGAGTCCTGCACGCGCGGAGCGCGTGGACACGGCGAAGTTGATCCGCGGATCCTCCAGCATCCACTTGGCATAATCGGGCTTGGCCTTCGTCGGCTCTGCGCCCAGAAGAACTGAATAAAAACCGATGGCCTTGGCCAGGTCATCGACCGTAATATGTATATGCAGCCGTTTCATTACGCTGCTTCCTCCGTGTCCTGGTAAGAAATTTTCGCTGAACCGCTATCGACATCCGGCATGCGATGGGACGTCGTCGAGGAAGGCGCAGGCCGCAGAATGCCCCTCGCAGCAGTTCTCCATGAGGAAGCCCATCAACTCGCTGACGGCTTCGTAACGCGCGCTGTAGAAAACCTGCCGCCCGGCGCGGCGCGGGAAAACCAGCCCCGCGTGCCGCAAGGAATTCAGATGAAAGGACAGCGTTGCCGGCACAAGATCGAGTTCACTGCTGATATCCCCGGCAGGCACGCCGTCCGGGCCTCGCCGCACGAGCAAGCGGAATACCTCCAGCCGGGTGTCGTGGGCCAGCGCCGCCAATGCTTCTATCGCCTGTGACTTTTCCATATTTTTATTATGATGGAAATATCAAATTATTGTCAATGCCCGCGCTTCCCCCGATCGATTACTTGCCGATGCAGAAAGTGGAAAAGACCGCGCCCAGCAAATCCTCGGTGTACACCGCGCCGGTAATTTCGCCGAGAGAACGCTGGGCCTCCGCCAGGTCCTCGGCGACCAGTTCGGAACCCGCGGCCACCATCTCCCGCGCATGGTGCAAGGCGCGGGAGGCCTGCTGCAACGCATCGATATGCCGCCGCCTTGCCGAGAAACGGGCGCCGGCGACATCGTGACCGGAACGGGCACGCCGCCCGAGTTCGGCCACCAGCTCCGGGAGTCCCGCGCCGGTTTTGGCCGAAAGCGCGAGCGCGGCCTCGCCTCGGTACTCGCAGGCGCCTGCGGCATGCCTGCCGAGATCGATCTTGTTGAGTACCAGCAATCGTTCCGTGCTATCGAGCGGCGGCAGAGGCGTGTCCTCGGTCACCACGGCGATCACCAGGTCCGCCTCGGCGGCGCGCTGGCGCGCGCGGCGCACGCCCTCGCTTTCCACCGGATCGGTGCTTTCCCGCAGGCCGGCGGTATCGACCAGGTGCACCGGCACGCCGCCCAGCACCACGTCGACCTCGACCAGGTCCCGCGTCGTGCCCGGCATTTCCGTCACGATCGCCCGTTCCGTGCCCGCGAGCGCATTCAGCAACGATGACTTGCCGACATTCGGCGCACCGCTCAGCACGCAGACATAGCCCTCGGTCAGGCGCTGCCCCTCACCGGCTGCCGCCGCCAGCGCTTCCAGGTCCCGCGCGAATTCCGCGAGGCTGGCGGGAAAGGTCTCGGGCAAGGCGGCAATATCCTCTTCCGCGAAGTCGAGACGCGCCTCGCATTCCACGCGCAAGCGCATGAGCCGGTTGGTGAGCGCGTGGACCCGTTCGGAAAAACGCCCGCTGAGCGATGCGTACGCGGCCCGGGCCGCGGCCCGGGAACCCGCCTCCACCAGGTCGGCGACGGCCTCGGCCTGGGCCAGGTCCAGCCGGCCGTTGAGGAAAGCCCGCTCGCTGAATTCCCCGGCACGCGCATACCGGGCGCCGGATGCGAGCGCCCTGGCAAGCAGCTCATCGAGCACGGCCGGCGATCCATGGGCCTGGATTTCGACCACGTCCTCCCCGGTGAACGAAGCCGGACCCGGGAAATAGAGCACCAGCCCCTGGTCCAACACGATCCCGTCGCGGTCGCGCAAGGAACGCAATGCCGCCGTGCGGGGCGCGGGCAGCGGCGCCGCAATGCACTCGGCGACCGTCGCGGCTTGCGGCCCGGACAGGCGCAGTATGCCGACCCCGCCCCGGCCGGACGGCGTGGCTAGAGCGGCGATGGTGTCGTTGCTTTCAGTGCTGTCGTTCATCGAGCGCGGGCGGACTGGCGGCCCGTTGCAGGCCTTCACGGTAAGCCTTGCAGGCATCGGCGTCGCGCCCCTCCTGTTCCGCGACCCGACCGAGCAGCAATGCCGTTTCGGGATCGGGCGCGCGCGCCTGGAGCTTGCCGAGATAGCCGCGCGCGCGCCCCCACAGGCTGTCTTCCAGGGCCACCCTGCCGGCCGCCTTGAGCAAGGCATCCTTCTCGCCGTAACGCGTCAGCCAGGCTTCAAGCGTACGTAACCGCTCCCCCGCCGGAATCGCGGTGATGGCGGCATAGGCCGCCACGTTGCCCGCGTCGTAAACGCGTTTGACACTGCGCTCCAGGACGCTTGCCGCGGTTTCCGGGTCGTGCGCGACGCTGGCGGCCGCCAGCGCGCGCGTCACGCCCGGCACATCGCGCAACTCGGACGGCAACCGCTTCAGCACCGCCATGGGCTTGTCCCTGCCCTGCGCCACCACCCCGGCCAGGGCCGTCGCGGCCCATTGTTCCATCAGCACCGGATCCGTTCCGGACTGGCTCGCCAGGCTGGGCAACAGTTGCATCAGTTTGTCCGGCTCGTTCAGTGCGCAATACACACGCGCGAGGTCACGCTCCGCCTGGGGATGACGCCCGCCGGCCCGGCGCAAGGCCTCCAGGGACGCGAGCGCCCGTTCGTAATCGCCGTGGGCCAGGTCCAGCCGGGCCTGGGTGATCAGAACGGCCGGCGTTGCCCGTGGATCGGTATCGGCCGCGCGCTGCAGGTAGGCATCGCGGCGCTCGCGGGCACCGGCGTGATCCGCCGCATGCGCGGCGGCCAGCAGGGACGGCAATGTCAGAACCCCTTGCGCGGCCTGCTCGAGTGCACGCTCGGCGATCTGCATCCGCCCCTGCGCGAGTGCCACGACACCCTGCGTGAAACGCTGCGCGGCGCGTCGCTGGGCGCGTACGCTCCAGCGTGCACGCCATCGGCGGGGCGTCCCCGCCATGCGCCCGATGAGCCACCATGCCAGTGCACCCAGCAACAGCAGGCCGAGGTAGATCAGCAGGAAAACAAACAGCGTGAACTCGATACGCAACGTGCCGTAGGCAATCATCACGTAGCCGGGCTCGTAGGAAAGCAGCACGCCCACTACGACCGCGGCCAGCACCGCCAGGAGTACGGCGATCAATGTCCTCATGAGCCGTCCTGCGCCGACCGGATGGCACGCAAGCGCGTCAGGGCCGTCCCCAGGGAAGGCAGGGGCGGCTTCAGATCAAGCGCGGACAACTGCCGGATCGTGTCGCTGGCGGCACGCACGCTGGCCGCGGAAGTATCGAACCAGGCATCGAGCCAGTGGCTGGCCTGGGCCAGGCTCGCGTGGTAACTCGCCGGGTCGCGCTGGAGCAGGGCGGCGCGCGCGGAAACCAGGGCCAGCTTGATGTTCTCCCGCACGAAATAGGCCTCGTGCGGCGGCAGCAACGGGCGCGCCGCGGGTCCGCGGCGGACCACGACCAGCGGCGAGAAGGCACGCTTCAGGGCCTGGCCGAATCCCCGCCAGGACCACCCTGCCGGAACGGACGAGGTCCCCGCCGGGGAAGGCTTGCGGAAATGCTCCCCGGCCAGGGGCAATCCGTCGATGGCGCCGGACAGCGCCGTCAACCGGGCCACGGCACCGGTGATATCCGGCTGCGGCACGGCCTTGAGGGCCTGGATTTCCTGCGCCAGCGCCGTACGCACGGGTGTCAGCCCGGAGGCATTGGCGCCGGCCAGCACCTGGTCGGCCAATTGCAGGGCCTGCAGGCTCGCGCGCACGTTCCCGTCGACGTCGAGCCGGCTCTGCGCGAGGCGCATCAGCGCCTCCGCCTCGTCCTCGCGATAACTGAGCACCCCGTGGCCCAGGCGCGCGGAAAGCGCGTCGATGCGTGCCGTATAAGCCGCATCCCGTGACTGCTGGGCGCGGGCCAGGGTGGCCACACGGTTTTGCAGGGCCTGAAGATCGCCGGCGCGGGCCATCGAGTGCCGAAGCTCCGCCAGGCGCCCCTCGACGCCCGAGGTGCGTCCTTCCAGCGTAGCGATGCGCGACTGCTCCCCGCGCAACTGGTACCAGGCCCAGGCACTCGCGCCCACGCCGGCGAGCGCGATCAGTGAGAGCACCAGCGCGGCGGCGGCAAACCAGGACGCGAGACTGCGGCTTTCCTTCGGGGGCGTGCCCTTCTCGCCGTTGCCGTTCTCTCCGCTGCCCAAGGGCGAAGGCGGAGCCGCCTCGTCAGCCTGCTTAGTCCTGGCCTCGTCTTCCGTCATGATCGAGCGCCTCCCGCTTGGCTATTCGAATGCATTATCCATGGCATCTTGCCAGGAACTCCCATCAATCCACGCCCCGGATTGGGCCGGTCTTTTTCGAGCGCCACGCGACCGCGGCCCGGACCATGTCTCCCGTCTCGGCGCTGGCGGCCACCGCGCCCACGGACCCGCCCCGGGCTTCCACCGCCGCCCCGACCCGGGCGCTGGATACGATCCAGGCCGTATTGCCCCAGGCAATGCCGTCCAGCGCCGTCAGGGCCTGTACCGCGCTGACGCTGGAAACCATTATGGCATCGGCCCGCCGGCGCGCGAGCCAGCCGGCCAGGGGTTCGGGGTCCCGGGCGGGACGCCTTTCGTAGGCACAGAACCCGACGGGCCGTGCGCCCCGGGCTTCCAGTTGCTCCAGGCTATGGCGTTTCAGCGGGCGTCCGGCCACCACCAGGACGCGCTGCCCGGGAAGGCGCTCCGCCAATTCCGGGATGTCCAGCAAGGCGGCCAGCCCCGCGCCGGAGGCTGGCGCGAGAGCCGGCCCCAGGCCCGCCTCCCGAAGCTGCCGGGCCGTGCCCTGCCCCGGCGCCGCCAGGCGCGCGGGCAAGTGGCCCCGCACGCGCTCGCTGCCGAACTCCACGGCGGCGGGACTGGTGAAAATCGCCAAGTCGAAAGGGCCGGCGGGCGGCGTGTCCCCGGTCGCGACCAACGCCTGGGCCGGGAATTCGAGCACTTCGGCGCCCTCGGCCCGCAACGCCTCCGCCAGGCTCCCACGCTCGGCGGACGGACGCGTGACGACGAAACAGGTGCGGGCGAGTGGCAGCGGCATCGGGCTCAGGCGAGGGCGGAAACCAGGGGGCCCGCGCCGCGTGCCAGCATGTCGGCGGCCAGCTCCCGGCCCAACCCGGCGGCCGCTTCCGTGGGCGCCGTTCCCCCGGACTCGAGGACCTTGCTCCCGTCGGCGGCCAGCACGCGCACCTTGAGCTCGACCGTGCCCGCGGCGACGCGCGCGTGGGCCGCCACCGGTGCCGCGCAACTGGCGCCGAGCGCCTTGCAGAAGGCCCGCTCGGCACGAGCCGCGGTGCGCGCATCGGCATCTTCGATGTCTTTCAGCAACGCCGCCACGTCCTCGTGGCCCGCCCGGATCTCGATCCCGAGCGCACCCTGCCCGCTGGCGGGCAACATCGTTTCGGCCGGCAACGGCGAGCCCCGGTCGATCTCCAGGCGGGACAGTCCCGCCACGGCCAGGATGACGGCGTCCAGTTCGCCCGAATCGGTCTTGCCCAGGCGGGTCTGCACGCTGCCGCGCACTGTCTCGATCCGCAGGTCGGGGCGCGCGGCCAGCAACTGGGCCTGGCGGCGCAGGCTCGCGGTGCCGACGCGTGCCCCCTGCGGCAAGTCGGCCAGGGCGGGGCCGTGCCGGCTGACCAGGGCGTCGCGGGGGTCGGCGCGCGCGGGGATCGCGGCCAGCTCGAAGCCGGCCGGCATCTCCGCGGGCACGTCCTTGAGCGAATGCACCGCCAGATCCGCGCGCCCGCTTTCCAGTGCGTCCTCGAGCGTCTTGATGAACAGGCCCTTGCCGCCCAGCGGCGCCAGGCGGCGGTCCAGCAGCTCGTCGCCGCGGGTGGACAGTTCCAGCAGCTCGACTTCCAGTCCGGCACGGGCTTGCTGCAACGCCGCGGCGACCCAGCGCGCCTGCCAGAGCGCCAGCGGGCTGCGGCGCGTGGCGATGACGACCCGCATCATCCCGCCTCCGTCAACAATGTTTTCAATTCTTTCACGTGCCTGCGCCCGACCGGCAGTCGCTCGCCCGACGCCAGCAGCAACCGGTACCCGTCCGAGTGCCGGTGCAACCCGCGCACCGCGGCGCGCGATACCAGGAGGTTGCGCCGCACGCGCAGGAAATCGCCCGCGAACTCCGCTTCCAATGCATTCAGGGATTCTTCCACGATTACTTCACCTTCTTCGTATACGGCAATGGTTGATTTGTCGGCCGCCTGGAAATAGCGCACCTCGGCCACCGGGACGAGGCGCAATTCACGCCCCACGCGCGCGCCGATGTGCGTGCGCACGGACGCATCTCGATCGTCGCCCGCGTCCAGGGCGGCCATCTGCGCCCGGGTCGGGCGCCGGGCCCGCTCCAGCGTTTCGCGCAACCGCTCGCCGAGCACCGGCTTGACCAGGTAGGCCACCGCCCCGGCCTCGAGCGCCGCCAGCGCGCGGTCGCTGTGCGCGGTAACGAACACGACGGCCGGCGGGACGCTGGCTCCACTCAAGGCACGCGCCACGCTGAGCCCGTCGCCCTCGGGCATGCGAATGTCCAGCAGGACCAAATCGGGTTGCTCCCGCTCGACGGCGGCCAGTGTTTCCCGCCCGCTCGCCGCCTCGCCGATGATTTCACCGGCACCGGCTTCTTCTATCAGCCGCCTGAGGCGCATGCGCGCCGGGGCTTCGTCATCAGCGATCAGGATGCGCATGATCCGTCCGCCCATCTTCGGCCTTCACCCACGGACACTCTACCGTTACCTCGAAGGTGTCGCCGGTTTCCGCCACCCGCAATCGGGCCTCTTCGCCATAAGCCAATTGCAGCCGCGCCCGGGCGCCGGCCAGTCCGATCCCGTGCCGCTCCACCTCCGCGCCCGGCGTGCGCGGGTTGGTCACCCGCAGCTTCAGGCGCCCGCCCTCGCGCGACAGTGCGATGTGGAGCGTGCCGCCTGCTGCCCGCGGCTCGATGCCATGGGTCACCGCGTTCTCCACCAGTGTCTGCAGCAGCAACGGCGGCAGCAGCGCCGCGCGGACGGCGGGATCCATTTGCCATTCGACATGCAGCCTGTCGCCCAGGCGCAACGCCTCGATGGCGAGATAGCGTTCGGCGATTTCCAGTTCCTCGGGGACCGGCACGCGGGCCTTGCGGTCGCCCAGGCTCGCGCGAAACAACTCCGCCAGGTTTTCCAGTGTCCGCTCCGCGGCGCCCGGCTGGTCGCGCACGAGGGCAACGGCCGTGTTCAGCGTGTTGAAAAGGAAATGCGGGCGCACGCGCGTGGTCAGGGCCTCGAGGCGGCTCGCCGCTTCCCGGCGCACGTTTTCCCGCCAGGCCGCGGTGACATAGAAGTAACGCAGCAGCATCGCGTCGACGATCGCCGCCACGATCACCACGCGCCCGACCCAGGCCGCCTGAGACAACTCGCCCGTGCTGCCATAGGCACGCAGCAGGAACCAGGCCGCCTCGGCCACCACCCAGGCCGTGAGCACCAGCACGGCGAAGATCGACAGCATGGCCGGCACGGTGCCATAGCGCGCCAGCGGACGGCGCAAGAGGCAGACCCCCGCCGCGCTCGCCAGGGTGAGGAACTCGCAGAACAGGGCGAGCCGGCCCAGGGTGTCCCAGAAGCGCCCGGACTCGGAGCCCGCCACCGCCAGCGCGAGCGCCACCAACGCGGCGATGAGGATCAGCGCCAGGGTTTGCGGCGGCGTGCACAGCTCGGGCAGTACCGTGTCCGCACGCGGCGAGGATCCGGCGGCGCCCGTCACCGGTCGAGGTAGGTGTAGGACTTGAGGCCGCGCTCGAGCAGGCGCATGAGTTCGGCACGCCGGTCGGCGTCGATGTTGCTGCGTGCCAGGCGCCGGCGCCAGGTGCGCGCGAGCGCGCCCTGCTGGATGTGCACGTAGCGCAGCATGTCCTCGGCATTGTCGCCGTCGCGCGTGTCGCGGATGGTATAGCCGTCGGCGGTTACCTCGACGTTGACCGCGTGCGTGTCGCCGAACAGGTTATGCATGTCGCCGAGGATTTCCTGGTAGGCACCGATCATGAAGATGCCCAGTATGTACGCTTCGCCGTTGCGGAACTGGTGCACGGGCAGCGTGGTCTCGAGCCCTTCGCCCGTCACGTAGGTGTCGATGCGGCCGTCCGAGTCGCAGGTCAGGTCGTGCAGGATGGCCCGGCGCGTCGGCGCCTCGAGCAATCGTCCCAGGGGCACGATGGGGAAAACCTGGTCGATGGCCCAGACGTCGGGCAGCGACTGGAAGATCGAGAGGTTGATGAACATGCGGTCCGCCAGGCGCTCGATGAGCTGGTCCTGGAATTCCCAGTCCGAGGCACGCACCGGTTTCAGCCGCGAAAGCACGCGCCGGCACAGGGCCGCGTAGATCACTTCCGACTGGGCGCGCTGGGGCAACGACAACAGGCCCAGCCGGAACATGGACTGCAGCTCGCTCATCCAGTAGGCGGCATCGGCGTGCACTTCCTGCGGGTTGCCTTCGCTCGCATATTCATAGGCACTCCACAGGTCGCGCAACGCCGTGGGGGCATCGTCGGCCGGCGCCGCGGGTTCCGAGTCGGGCACCCGCTCGGTGCTCACGACCTTGGTGAGCATGACCGCGTGATGTGCGGTCAGCGCCCGCCCGGACTCGCTGATGATAGCGGGCTCCGGTTGCCCGGCTTCGGCGGCCGCCTCGGACAGGGTCCGGACGATCACCTCGGCGTACTGCGCGAGGCTGTAATTGATCGAGCAGTCGCTGCGCGAGCGGCTGCCTTCATAATCCACGCCCAGGCCGCCGCCGACGTCCACCGTTTCCACCGGCGCGCCCAGGGCGCGCGCTTCCACGTACCAGCGTGCCGTCTCGGCGATGCCGCGCTGGATGTCGTGAATGTTGGCGACCTGCGAGCCGAGGTGCACGTGCAACAGGCGCAGCCAGTCGAGCTTGCCGGCCTGGCGCAGGTGCTCGATGGCCGCGATGAGCTCGGTGGCGGTCAACCCGAACTTGGATTTCTCGCCGCCGGTCTGCGCCCACTTGCCCGCCGCCGCATTGGCCAGGCGGATGCGCATGCCGATCTGCGGCTCGACGCCCATCGCAGCCGCTTCCTCCAGGAGCAGGTCCAACTCGTCGGCTTTCTCGACGACGATGTACATGCGGTAGCCCATGATCCGCCCCGCCAGCGCCAGACGGATGCATTCGCGATCCTTGTAGCCGTTCACGACGATCACGCTGCCGCGCCGCGCGAGGCCCAGCACCGCGAGCAGTTCGGGCTTGCTGCCCGCCTCCAGGCCGAGCCGCTCCGGGTTCTCGCGCACGATCTCGCGCACCACGTGCCGTTCCTGGTTCACCTTGACCGGGTACACAACGCGGTAAGGCGCCTTGTAGTTATAGTCGGCGCGCGCCTGGTTGAAGGTATCCACCAACTCGCGTATCCGTCGGCGCAGCAGATCCCCGAAGCGCACCAGTACCGGCAACTGCACGCCGCTGGCGACCAGCTCTCCGGCCAGGCTGGCCAGGTCGACCTCGGGCCCATCCGCGCTCGGGCGCGCCACCATATGTCCTTCCGTGTTGACACCGAAATAGGGCGCGCCCCAGCGCTCGATGCCGTAGCGTACGGCTGCGCTGTCCTCGGCCGGGGAAACGGGGTTCTCGGTATTCATGTGACTCGTCGTTTGACCACTCCTTTATAGTAAGCGGCCTGCCCTCCGCCGCGAAGCCTCGGAAACCTCTGATCCAATCATACGTGGTCGCGCCGGAGCCTTTGCGTGCAGCTGGCAAGGAATGAGGAGAGAAGTTTGCTCATTGCAAATGAACGACGAATAACGCCGTCCAGGGGTGCGCAAAGGCCCGGCCCAGCCGGGTCTTTGGGGCTCAAACGCGATCCGCGTATGATTGAATTAGAGGTTCTAGAATGAGCTTGGACGAGAAGAACTGGTTTACCGAAAAGGCCGAGGAAGCCGGAACCGCCTTCAGCCTGCGCATCCATGAGCGCGTCCACCACGAGCGCAGCCAGTACCAGGAAATCGAGGTCTACGACACGACGAAGTTCGGCCGCCTGCTGGTGATCGACGGTTTCGTGATGCTCAGCGACCGCGACAATTTCCTTTACCACGAGATGATGACCCACCCGGCGCTCTATACGCATGCCGCGCCCAAGCGCGTGGCCATCATCGGCGGCGGCGACTGCGGCAGCCTGACGGAAGTGCTGCGCCATCCGGAAGTGGAATCGGCGGTGCAGATCGAGATCGACGAGCGGGTCACGCGCGTGGCCGGGCAGTGGTTCCCCGACCTGTGCATGGGGGCAGCGGATCCGCGCGCAAGCCTGCGTTTCGAGGACGGCATCGCATGGATGAAGCAGGCGCCGGCGGGCAGCCTGGACGTGATCATCGTCGACAGCACCGACCCGATCGGGCCCGCCGAAGGCCTGTTCAACGCCGCCTTCTATACCCAGTGCCACCGCGCGCTCGCGGCGGGCGGGATCCTCGTGCAACAGAGTGAATCGCCGCTCCTGCACCTCGCGCTGATCCGCGACATGCGCGCGGCCATGGCCGAGGCCGGGTTCACCGCGCGGGCGACGCTGACCTTTCCGCAACCGGTTTATCCCTCGGGCTGGTGGTCGGCCACGATGGCGCGCAAGGACGCGAACCTGAACGGATTCCGCGAAACGGCGGCCGAAAGACGCCCTTTCGAGACCCGCTACTACAGCGTTGAAACCCACCGGGGCGCGCTGGCGCTGCCACCGTTCATGCGCGAGGCGCTGGACTGAAGACGGCGGCAGGCCCCGGGGCCTGTTCACATTGATGCGGTGGGCCTTGCCTATTCCTGCCCGGACGGCTTGCAGGCGGCTTCCATGCGCTGCTGCATCTTCTTGCGGAACTTGACCAGGTCATCCCCGCTCACGAAACGGGTCTTGCCGTTTTCGTTCACCTCCACGCGCCGCGCCGACTGCAACTGCTTGACCTGCTGGCGTAGCTTCTCGCACCGGGCCTGGCGCTCGGCCGGCGTCTCATGTGTCCCGGGCCGCGGCACCTTCTGTGCCTTGCCGGCGCTCGCCGCGGCTGTCGCGGGCGCAGGGGCCGAGGCATAGGAAGGCGGTGTCGCCGCAGCCGGCGCATCGACGGTCATCACCGTCGCCTTGGGGTTATGCGGTGTATCGGAGTAGTGGCGCACGCCGTTCTTGTCGACCCAGGTATAGACACCCTGCGCGGCATGCGCGGTAAGTGCGGCCGGCACGGCCACGGCGGCCAGTATGCCGGCGAGAACGATGCATCTAGAGTGCGGCTTCATCGACTTCTCCCGTACGGATGCGCACGACTTGTTCCAGGCGGGTAACGAACAACTTGCCATCGCCGATCTTGCCCGTCCTGGCGGCCGCCTGGATGGCTTCCAGGGTTCTTTCCGCCAACGCCTCGGACACGGCCACTTCCACCTTGACCTTGGGCAGGAAATCGACCACGTACTCGGCGCCACGGTAGAGCTCGGTGTGCCCCTTCTGGCGGCCGAATCCCTTCACTTCGGTGACGGTCAGGCCTTCCACGCCGATATCGGCCAGCGCCTCGCGCACGTCGTCGAGCTTGAAGGGCTTGATGATGGCGGTGATGAGTTTCATGTCAAACCCGCTTGAGTCCGCCTCGAAGTGTAGCACCGGGCCGTGTAGGACTGATCCGCTGATTCATTCCCCGCCAAGCCGCATGCGCTACACTCGTTGATTATCGCTTCAAGCAAGGTTTGCCATGCGACCCGACCCCGATTTGCTCAACGACCTGGCACGACGGCTGGCGGAGAGCCTCCCCGCGTCTTTGCAGCAGGCCAGGACGGACCTGGAACGCAACTTCCGCGCCGTGCTGGAGGCGGGCCTGCGGCGCATGGATCTGGTCAGCCGCGAGGAATTCGAGGCCCAGAGCGCCTTGCTGAAGCGCACGCGGGAACGCCTCGAGGAACTCGCGGCAAGGGCGGACCGCCTGGAGAAGGGGCAGGCGAAGGACGCCACGCCGCCCACGGACTGAACCAGGGAACCTCTGATCTATTCATGCACGATCCACGTATGAATAGATCAGAGGTTCCCTGATATTCGCGTCGGCCAGGGAGGGCTAACGATGAATCTGGCTACCGTCCAGGCGCGAGCCTGCGTAGGCATAGCAGCGCCATCCGTACGCGTCGAGGTACATCTCTCGCCGGGACTGCCGGGGCTGGCCATCGTGGGCCTGCCCGAAGCCGCCGTGCGCGAGGCCCGCGAGCGCATTCGCAGCGCCCTGATCAACACCGGCTTCGACTGGCCGGCACGGCGGGTAACCATAAACCTCGCCCCGGCGGACCTGCCCAAGGAAGGCGGGCGCTACGATCTGGCCATGGCCCTCGGCGTGCTGCTCGCCTCCGGCCAACTCCGCCCCGCCCGCGATATCGATTGCGGCCGGATGGAATTCCTCGGCGAGCTGTCGCTGTCTGGTGCACTGCGCGGGGTACGGGGCGTTTTGCCCGCGGCTATCGCCGCGCGCAACGCCCAACGCATCCTCGTCGTGCCGCCGGCGAACGTGGCCGAGGCCACCCGCGTGCAGGGGCTGGAAGTGTTGGCCGCCACCGATCTGCCCGGCCTGGCCCGCCTGCTCAACGGCCAGGGCGAACGAATGCCGGCACAGGCAGAACCGATCGAAGCGGCAACGGCCGCCTACCCGGATCTCGCGGACGTCCGCGGTCAGGCCCGCGCCAAGCGGGCCCTGGAACTCGCCGCCGCGGGGGGTCACAGCGTGCTGATGCTGGGCCCGCCGGGCAGCGGCAAAAGCATGCTCGCCGAACGGCTGCCCGGCCTGCTGCCGCCACTGACCGAGGAACAGGCGATCGAGACCGCGACGATTGCCTCGGTCAGCACGGAGGGTTTCAGCCTCGTGGACTGGGGGCGCCGCCCCTACCGCTCGCCGCATCACAGCGCGTCCGCCGCCGCGCTCGTCGGCGGCGGCTCGCACCCCCGCCCCGGCGAGATCTCGCTCGCCCACCACGGCGTGCTGTTCCTGGACGAGTTGCCGGAATTCGAGCGCCGCGTCCTGGAGGTGCTGCGCGAGCCCCTCGAATCCGGGCGCATCGTGATTTCGCGCGCCGCCCGCCAGGCCGAATTCCCGGCCCGCTTTCAGCTCGTCGCCGCCATGAATCCCTGCCCCTGCGGCTACCTCGGCGAACCCGAGGGCCGTTGCCGCTGCAGCAGCGAACAGGTCGCCCGCTACCGCAACCGTGTCTCCGGCCCCTTGCTCGACCGCATCGACCTGCACGTGGAAGTGCCCCGGCCCGAGGCCAGGGCGCTGAATCCGGACTTGCCCCCGGATGGCGCCCCCACTCGTGCCGTCGCGGCCAGAACGCTCGCCGCACGCGGGCGCATGCTGGAGCGCGCCGGTAAAACCAACGCCGTCCTGACGGTCGCCGAAGTCAACCGCGACTGCCGGCCCGACGCGGCCGGCCGTGCTCTGCTCGAACAGGCGAGCATCCGCCTGGGACTCTCGGCGCGGGGCTACCACCGCGTCCTCAAACTGGCCCGCACCATCGCCGACCTGGCGGACTCCCCCGGGATCGATGCCGGGCACATTGCCGAGGCCATCGGCTTCCGCGTCCTCGACCGCCAGCCCGCGTGAACAGGCCCGGACCCGGCCATGCGCCTGGTTTTTGGCTATAGTTCAAGCATGGGGTTTTCGGAACGGGACAGGAACCCGGCCCGAAAGCCCGAAAACCGGCCCCGATCCATCCGGGGCAATCGCGGTCGGCTCGCCTGTCCCCGGACGGAGGGTAGCGACATGCGATGGATCGAACAGGACCTGCGCCACCTGATGGCGCTCGCCGCCGGCGGGGCCGTGGCCTTTGCCTTATTCCTCCTGATGCACACCCTGATCGCGACGCATCCGCACGGTGCGTCCTCCTCCCCGCCCGCCATTCCGGTCGGGTGGGTTACGGTGCACCACGAGACCCCCGTCCAGCACAAGCGCAGACGCCTGGCCCGGCCCAAGCCCGTAAAGCCACCGCCTGCCACGGGTTTATTGCCCAACAGAACGCACACTCCAGTACACAGGCAACGGCTTCCGCTCGATCCACGCAGCTTTGGCCCCAACGGCAGGGGGCCGGTCGTGACCCCAGGCCCGCAGGACGGCGGGGCAGCGCCGGGCAACGGCTCGCTGGGCGTGCGGGTCCGGATTCCGCCGCTGTATCCACCGCAAGCCGTCTACCAGAACGTCACGGGCACCGTGACGACCTGTTTCACGGTGCGCAGCGACGGCAGCGTGGCGAGTCCCCGCGTGGCGGGCGCGACTTCGGCGCAAGCGCGCCGGCTGCTGGGCCAGGCCGCCCTCGTGTCCATCCTGCAGTGGAAGTTCGTGCCGCGAACCGTGAACGGCCATGCGGTCGCGACGAGCAATGTCTGCCAGGACATCAACTTCACGCTGAACCAGTGAGCCGGCGCGGGTATCCGGCCCCCGGCGGCACGGGGTCCGGATACCGCTCGCCGCAAAACGCAACCCGTGGCCCCGGTTCCACGTCCCTGCCGGCTGTGGCAGGATAACGGGACTTCTTTCAAGGGGCCCCTCATGAGTGAACCGTTGCCACGCCGAGTTGCCATCGTCGGCGGCCTGCGCACACCCTTCTGCCGCGCCGGCACGAAATATGCCGATGCCAGCAACAAGGACATGCTCGGTTTCGTGCTGCGGGCGCTCGTCGAGCGCCATGGCCTGAAAGGCGAACGCCTGGGCGACGTCTCCGCCGGGGCCACCTTCAAGCATCCGCGCGACTGGAACCTGGCCCGCGAGGCGACGCTCGATTCGGGCCTCTCGCGCGAGACCCCCGCCTACGACCTGCAGCGCGCCTGCGGCACGAGCCTCTCGGCCTGCGCGCAGATCGCCAACAAGATCGCGCTCGGCCAGATCGAGGCGGGCATCGGCGCCGGCGTCGACTCGATCAGCGACCTGCCCCTGGAATACCCCGACCGCTTCCGCCACGCCGTGCTCGAGGCAGGGCGTGCCAAGACGCCGGGCCAGCGCCTGAAAGCCCTGTCGCGCATCCGCCCGTCCGACTTCAAGCCGCAGATCCCGGGCGTGGTGGAGCCCCACACGCACCTGTCCATGGGCCAGAGCTGCGAGAACATGGCGCGCGACTGGCACGTCAACCGCGAATCGCAGGACAAGCTCGCGCTCGCCAGCCACCGCAATGCCACCAGCGCCTGGAAGACCGGCTTCTACGATGACCTGGTGGCGCCCTTCGCCGGGGTGGAGCGCGACAACAACGTGCGCGAGGACACCTCGCTGGACAAACTCGCCAAACTGCCCACCGCCTTTGCCCGTGACTCGCAGGCGACGCTGACGGCGGGCAACTCCAGCCCGCTCACCGACGGCGCCGCCGCGGTCCTGCTCGCCAGCGAAGGCTGGGCCGCCGCGCACGGTCTGCCGGTGCTCGCCTACCTCACCGACGTCGAGGTCGCCGCCGTGAACTTCGTCAACGGCGACGACGGCCTGCTGATGGCGCCCACCTATGCCGTCTCGCGCATGCTCGAGCGCAACAACCTGGGTTTCTCCGATTTCGATTACTTCGAGATCCACGAGGCCTTCGCGGCGCAGGTGCTGTGCACGCTCAAGGCCTGGTGCGACGAGGAGTTCACCCACAAGCGCCTGCAACGGGCCCAGCCGCTCGGCGAGATCGACCGCACAAAGCTGAATGTGCGCGGCGGCAGCGTGGCCCTGGGCCATCCGTTCGGCGCCACCGGGGCGCGCATCGTCGGCACGCTGGCCAAGCTGCTGGCCGAGAAGGGCAGCGGCCGCGGGCTGATCTCGATCTGTACCGGCGGCGGCATGGGCGTGACGGCCATCCTCGAACGCTGAAAAACCGGATTATCAACCGCAGAGAACACAGAGATACGCAGAGATCGGAAAATCAAAATCTGCCCTCAAACCGGGGCTCTGCAGTTTTGGGCAACCCCTGATCAATTTGTCGTTCCCGCGCAACGGGAATGACGAAAGTGGAGTCAACAAGGCCTTCCTTAACGGCAAGGCAAATGGCTGCCACTCCCGGCCTCCCGTATATATAGCCTCTCTGTTCTCTGCGCTCTCTGTGGTTAAAATTCCGGGCACGCCATAAGCACGAAAAAATCGAATTCATATGCCGCGCCGCTTGATTCATGCCCTGCTGCCAATCGTCGCGGCGCTCGCGCTGGGCGGGTGCATCAGCGCCAACACGGTGTCCGACATCATCACCGGCCCACCCAACGGCGGCCATCCCCGCCCCTTCCCGGGCGAGGACGGCAAGATCGCCCGGATGCTCTACAGCCAGCGCTTCAAGGTAACGGTGGGGCCGCCACCCGCCACGCTGGCGGCAGCCATCATTGCTCCCCGCAATTACGGTTTCAACTCGTCAGACAAGCCGGGCAGCGAGCCTGGCACACGCGTCACTCACTGGTACTTCGGCAACGCCCCCTGGAAAGCGGTGAAGCACGACGAGCTATTTGACGCGCAATTCATGGCGCGCCTGCATCGGTCGCTGGAAAAACTGCCTTACTGCAGCCCGGCGGGCACCGTCATCGTGCTCCCGGGATGGGGCACGCCCAAGGAACTGCGCCTGGGCTATGCCCTGGACTTCGCCAATCACGGCTACCGCGTCGTGCTGGTGGACCTGCGCGGCCAGGGCGACTCGAGCGGCAAGCACGTCACCTTCGGCCTGATCGAGCACGAAGACGTCACGCAGCTGATCACGGCACTGGAGGCGCGCGGCATGATCACCGGAAAGCTCGCGCTGTTCGGCATTTCCGAAGGCGCCGTCACCGCGCTCGACACAGCCGCCGAGGATCCGCGCGTCGACTCGGTGATCGCGGTGGCACCGTTCACTTCCTTCGACACCGCGATGAGGGGCGTCGGTCACGACTTCCTGCCGCTGGTCTCGGACCTGGTCAGCAAGCGGAAACTCGCCAAGGCCCTGGTGATGGCGGACAAGAAAACGGGGCTGAACCTGGCCGACTCCGATCCGCAATCGCGGGTCCACAGCATTCATGCGCCGGTGCTGTATATCGCCGGCGGTGCGGACGATGTCGCGCCGGCCAGCGGCGTCAAATCCCTGGCGGCGGCGACACCGCACGCACGTTACATGGTGCTCGCTCGCTATACCCACCTGGATTCGGCCCTGGCAACCGCGCGCGTCGCGCCTCTCGCCATCAAAGCGCTGGAAAAAACCCTGGGGCAACGCCCCGATCACGGCTGCCTCCATGGCCCGCTGGACGCATCCAGATCGAATCGCTACGGTTTCCGGGTCGACATCACCTACAAGCTCGGCAAGAACGCGAGCTAGTCGCCGAGCACGGTGACGACCACCTCCCGCCGGTGGCCGTCCGCGCGGTGCTCCCACAGGAAAATGCCCTGCCAGGTCCCGAGCGCCAGCCGGCCGTCGCGCACCGGTACCGTCACGCTCTCGCCGGCGAGCAGCGTGCGCACATGCGCGGACATGTCGTCGTCGCCTTCCGCGCGGTGCCGGAACTCGGCCCAGCCGTCGGGCACCAGATGCGCCAGCATTCGCTCGAGGTCGTCATGCACGGTCGGGTCGGCGTTTTCCATGATGATCACACCGGCGCTGGTATGGCGCGCGAAGACCTGGCACAGGCCGGTCCCGATGCCCGCGCCGGCCACCACGTGCGCCACTTCCTGCGTGATCTCCCGCGTGCCACGGCCGCGGGTCTGGATTCCCAATGTGTCCGAATGCGCTGTCACAGGTCTCTCTCTCGGCCGGATGGAAACACCGGCTCCCATGTTCGCACAAGCGGAAAAGTATCAACGCCGTCAATGCGTTGCGCCGGGGGAAAATGCGGCCCTGTGGCAAAATGGCGCTTTTCCCCGACGTCTCCGTATGCCCGGCCGCCGTATCCTGGTCACCAACGCGCTGTTCTATGCCAACGGCGCCCTGCACCTCGGCCACCTGATCGAGGCGATCCAGACCGACATCTGGGTGCGTTTCCAGCGGCTGCGCGGGAACGAGTGCCTTTACGTCGGCGGCGACGACGCCCACGGCACGCCCGTGATGCTCAAGGCCCGCCAGCTGGAGGTCGATCCGGAAAAACTGGTCACGGGGATGCGCACCGAGCACGAGCGCGACCTGCGCGACTTCCACATCAGCCTCGACAACTATTACACGACGCATTCGCCCGAGAACCGCGCCGAAGCGGAAGCCATCTACCGGGCGCTCGACCAAGCCGGGCACATCGAGCGGCGCACGATCGAGCAGGCCTACGACGAGAAGGCCGGCATGTTCCTGCCCGACCGTTTCATCAAGGGCACCTGCCCCAACTGCGGCACGTCCGACCAGTACGGCGACTCCTGCGAGAACTGCGGCGCGACCTATTCGCCGACCGACCTCAAGGATCCGGTCTCGGTGGTCAGCGGCACGCGCCCGGTCCTGCGTGACAGCGAGCATTACTTCTTCAAGCTCGGCCACTTCCAGGATCAACTCGCTGCCTGGACGCACGGCGGGCACCTGCAGCCGGCGATCGCCAACAAGTTGCAGGAATGGTTCGATGCCGGGCTCAAGGACTGGGACATTTCCCGTGACGCCCCCTACTTCGGCTTCGAGATCCCCGACGCGCCGGGCAAATATTTCTACGTCTGGCTGGATGCGCCGATCGGCTACATGGCGAGCCTGCGCAACTACTGCGAACGCCATCCGGAGATCGACTTCGACGCGTTCTGGGACGCGGAGAAAGCCGTTGCCGAAAAGACCGAGCTCTACCACTTCATCGGCAAGGACATCGCCTACTTCCACACGCTGTTCTGGCCGGCCATGCTCATGGGCTCGGGCCACCGCACGCCCGACGGCGTTTACGCGCACGGCTTCCTGACCGTGGACGGGCAGAAGATGTCGAAGTCGCGCGGGACGTTCATCATGGCGCGCACCTGGCTCGACCACCTGGACGCGGAATACTTGCGTTACTACTTCGCCGCCAAACTCGGCAACGGCGTGGACGACATCGACCTGAGCCTGGACGATTTCATCGCGCGGGTGAATTCGGACCTCGTCGGCAAATTCGTCAACATAGCCAGCCGGACGGCCGGACTCCTGAACAAGCATTGCGACGGCATCATCGGCGAGTTTTCCACCGGCACCGACGAAGACACCATCGAGCCGTGGTTCAGATGCGCCAGCCTGGCCGACACTATCGCCGATCACTACGAAGCGCGGGACTATGGCATGGCACTGCGCGCCATCATGGACCTGGCCGATCTGGTCAACCATTACATCCACGAGCACGAACCCTGGAAGCTCGCCAAAAAAGGCAAGACGAAAAAGGTCCGGCAAGTCTGCAGCTCCGCCCTGGAGGCGTTCCGCGTACTCGCGATCTATCTCAAGCCCGTGCTGCCGGAAACCGCAGGAAAGATCGAACAGTTTCTCAACATCGAGCCGCTCGACCTGGCGGAACCGGACAAGGGCCTGACCTGGGCCGACATCGACACGCCGCTGCCCGCCGGGCACCGCATCAACCCCTATACACATCTGATGAGCCGAGTGGAGCGGCCGCATGTCGACGCGCTGCTGGAAGCCTCGCGCGAGACGCTGGCGGCCCAGGCCCCGACACCCCAACCGAGCAAGGAAAAGACCATGGACCCGATCGCCCCGGAAATCACCATCGACGACTTCACCAGGATCGACCTTCGCGTCGCCCGCGTCATCGTGGCCGAGCACGTCGAGGGTGCCGACAAACTGCTGCGCCTGGAAGTGGATCTCGGCGGCGAGAAGCGCCAGGTCTTCGCCGGCATCAAGGCCGCCTACGAGCCCGAGCAACTGACCGGCAAGCTGGTCGTCGTCGTCGCCAACCTCAAGCCGCGCAAGATGCGTTTCGGCCTTTCGGAAGGCATGGTGCTCGCGGCCGGCCCCGGCGGGAGCGACATCTTCGTCGTCTCGCCCGACAGCGGCGCCGAGCCCGGCATGAAGGTGAAATAAGACACGGGCTTATCCATGTCCATCACCGCCGACGCCATCGATGCATTGCTGCCGCAGCACCAGTGCCAGCGCTGCGGCTACACGGGATGCCGCCCGTATGCCGAGGCCATCGCAAGCGGCGAGGCCGACATCAATCGCTGCCCGCCCGGCGGCGAACCCGTCATGCAGGCGCTCGCCGACCTGACCGGCAGCCCGCCACGCCCCTCTGCGGCGGATGTCGAACCGCGCCAACCGACGCAGGTCGCGCGCATCGACGAGGAGCGCTGCATCGGCTGCACCAAGTGCCTGCCGGCCTGCCCGGTGGATGCCATCGTCGGAGCCGGCAAGCTGCTCCACGAAGTGATCGACGCCGCGTGCACCGGCTGCGGCCTGTGCATCCCGCCCTGCCCGGTCGACTGCATCACACTCGAGCCAATCGAAAGCGAACGCGACGCGCTAAGCCACCTGGATCCGCCGCCCGAAGTTGCAGGCGATGTAAGCCGCCGTTTGCGGATGCGCGCGGACGAGCTGCGGATGCGCTATGCCCGGCATGTCACACGGCTGGCCGAGGCACAACGCAAGCGCCGGAAACGGCTCGATTCCGCCGACGCCGACGACGTCGCCCGGCGCAAACGGGAAATCGCCGCTGCCGTGGCCCGGGTCAGGGCCAGGCGCGGGCGGCCGGAATGAACGCGCGCAAGCGCCAGGCCATCTTCCGGCAACTGGCGGCGGAGAACCCGCACCCCACGACGGAGCTCACCTACCACTCGCCGTTCGAGCTGCTGGTCGCCGTGATTCTCTCGGCGCAGTCCACCGACAAGGGCGTCAACGCCGCCACCGCAAAACTGTTCCCGAAGGCCAATACACCCGCCGCGATCGCAAAGCTCGGCGTCACGGGGCTGAAACCCTACGTGCGCACCATCGGCCTGTACAACAATAAGGCCAGGAACATCGTCGCGACCGCGAAGATCCTGCTCGAAAAACACAATGGCAAAGTGCCCCACGACCGCGCCGCGCTGGAGGCGTTGCCGGGCGTGGGCCGCAAGACCGCCAACGTGGTGCTCAACACGGCGTTCGGCGAACCGGCCATGGCCGTGGATACACACATCTTCCGCGTCGCCAACCGGATCGGCCTTGCGCGCGGAAAGACGCCGCGGGCGGTCGAGGACGAACTGCTGCGCACGACGCCGAAGACATACCTGCACGACGCGCACCACTGGCTGATCCTGCTGGGGCGTTATACCTGCAAGGCACGCAAGCCCGAATGCTGGCGCTGCCCGATCGCGAAGTGGTGCGAGTTCCCGGACAAGACCCCCGCGCCCGGTCAGGACGCGCCGGACCGCCGCACCGCGCGCCAGCGCAAGCCGAGATAGAGCCCCACCAGCGCCAGCGCGGCGCCCGCCAGTTCCAGCAGCGTAAAACGGCGTCCGAAGATCAGGTGATCCCAGGCGAAGGTCAGCGTGGGCTGCAGCAGCAGCAGCAGGCCGCCGAGCGCAGCGGGCACGCGCGGCAAACCGGTCGAGATCAGGAACCAGCCGAGCGCCTGACAGCCGATGCCGTAACACGCCAGCCAGAACCAGGCCATGCCGAACGGCACCGCGAGGCTGTCGCCCCGCAAGAGGATCCAGCACAGGGCACCGAGCGCCGCGACCAGCGTGACGAACCCGATGAAGAATGCCGGGGCCTCGCGGCTCGCCGCACCGCCCGCCAGGCGCAGGAACAGCAGGTAGGAGGTGTAGGCCACGGCGGCGCCCAGGCCGTAGCCGATACCCGCCATGAAACGCACGTGCCCCGCCTGCGGGGCAGCCACCAGCAACACGACCAAGCCGACCACGGCAAGTCCGATCGCGACCGCGATCCTCGGGGTCAGGCGCTCGCGCCAGATCAGCCAGCCAGCGAGCGTCATGAGCACGACCTGGAAGTTGGGCAACAGCGTGGCGATGCCCGGGCCGACGCGATAGATACTCAGGTGCCACACCACAAGGTCCGCGGTGAAGGACACCCCGGCCAGCAGGACGTAGGCCACGAAACGCGGCTCCAGGCGCAATTTCTCGCGGCGCAGCACGGCCAGCCCCAGGAGTACCGCCGAGCCGATGATCAGGCGGTAAAAGGCCGCGGGCGCCGAAGCCACACCTGAAAGCGCCACGAACACCGCGGCAAAGCTGATCAGGACCGCGCCTGCCAGTACGCGTGGCACACTCCTCTCCCGGACTGCTTCGTGGACTGCATTGTAGTGTGCCCGCGTGAAGAGGGCTGCGGGTGTTAGCATGCCGCTCCCGACCGGATGAAAACCCTTCCATGCCAGGATTGCCCGCCACCCGCGAAGAAATCCGCCGCGCCTACAGTGATGCGTGGGCGAAGGCCCGGCGTGGCGAAGACCTCCCGGCCGGCGAGCAGCGCATCGCCGAGGTCATCGCCGACCACCCGGAATACCAGGCGGTCATCGAGAGCGGCGAGGCGGCACTGGAAGCCGAGTACGCGCCGGAAGCCGGGCACACCAACCCCTACCTGCACATGGGCCTGCACATCGCGATCCGCGAACAGGTCGCCATCGACCGGCCGCCCGGCGTACGCGGCATCTTCGAACGGCTCGCGGCGGCGAAAGACGCCCACGAGGCCGAGCACACGATGATCGAGTGCCTCGCCGAAACGCTGTGGGAGGCGCAGCGGGACAATCGCCAGCCCGACGATGCCGCCTACCTGGGCCGCCTGCGCAGGCTGGTAGGCGAAAACGCCGACGATCTGGGATAATGTAGGGCCGATTCGAAGCTCCACATGCCGACAGGGATCCGCCAATATGCTCGAAATGAATTTTGAAGAGGCCCGCAAGCAGATGGTCGGGCAGCAGATCCGTGGCTGGGACGTGCTCGACCCCGATGTCATCGACGTCATGACGCGCCTGCCGCGGGAACACTTCGTCCCCGAGCAGTACCGCAACCTCGCTTACGCCGACTCCGAGATTCCGATCGGACACAACCAGATCATGCTGCGCCCCAGCGTCCAGGGACGCATCCTGCAGGCGGCGCAGGTACAGCGCGGCGAGCGCGTGCTGGAAATCGGTACCGGCACCGGGTACCTCTCCGCCTGTCTGGCGGCGCTGGGCGGCGAGGTCCGCAGCCTCGAATACCATGAGGATCTCGCGAACGCGGCGCAAAAGTCGCTGGGCGCGATCGGGGCCGAAAACATCGACGTGGTCCGTGAAGACGCGCACACGCTGGAGGCCAACGGCGCCAGCTACGATGTCATCGTCGTGACCGGATCGCTGCCCGCGGCCGACCGCTCGTTCATGCAACGTCTGGCCCGCGGGGGCCGGCTGGTCTGGTTCCTGGGGCAGGCTCCCGCCATGCGCGCGGAGCTCGTGACCTGCGTCGAGGACGATGAGTGGCGCCGGGAAGGCTTGTTCGAAACCGTGATGCCGCCGTTGATCGGGACGACGCCGGTACGCCGGTTCGAGTTCTGAAGCCAACCCGCACCTGTTCACCGGAATCAGGGATGGCTGCTCCAAACGGTTGCCAACCCGACAATGTAGTGTTATAGTTCCCTAAAACACCGAGGGTCGATTCCCCATGCTGCGTCGCATTCTTCCCCTGACCATGCTGCTCCTCGCGAGCGCTCCACTCGCCCACGCCACCGACCTGTGGCAGGTCTGGCAGCTGGCCCAGGCCAACGACCCCGCCTTCCAGCAGGCCAAGGCCAACCGCAATGCCTCGATGGAGGCCAAGCCCCAGGCCTGGGCGCAGTTGCTCCCGTCCGTGGACGTGACCGCCAACCGCACCTGGCAGAACCAAAGCGGCAGCTCCATCTACGCTTTCAGCACACCGCCCACGACCCTGACCAGCACGTCCAATACGCGCAACACCCAGTGGGGGGCCACGCTGACCCAGACGCTGTTCGACTGGAAGCAGTTCAAGTCCGTCCAGGGTGCCGATTACACCGTCGCCGAGGCCGAGGCAACCTATGAGTCGACATTGCAAGGATTGATCGTGTCGGTCTCACAGGCCTACTTCAATGTGCTCAACGCAGAGGACAACCTCGACGCAGATACGGCCAACCTCAAGGCGCTGGCCAAACAGTACGAGCAGACCCAGCAGCAGTACAAGGTCGGACTGATTGCCATCACCGGCGTGAAGGAAGCGGAAGCCGGCTACGACCAGGCCAGGGCCCAGGTCATCACCGACCGCCAGGCGCTCAATCAGGCGCGCGAAGCCCTGCGAGCCATCACCGGCCGCTACATCTCCGACCTGCAGTCGCCACGTGTCCAATTGCCGCTGAATGCGCCGCAGCCGGAAAACGCGAATGACTGGGTCCGCCAGGCCATGCAGAACAATCCGGCACTGGCGGCCGCGCAGCAGGCGCAGAAGTCGGCACAATCGCAGGTATCCCAACAGCAGGCAGGTTACTTGCCCTCGCTCAACCTGGTCCTGCAGCACATGCGCAATTCCACCGCCGGTCACGGCTCCAACACCTTCAATGGCGAATACCCGGACCAAAGCAGCGGCTCCACTAACCAGATCGCCCTGCAGCTGAGCTGGAACATTTTCAGCGGCGGCGCGACGCGCGCGACCGTCAAGCAATACCAGTACCAGGCCGATGCGGCCATGGCCAACGAGATTTCGCAACGCCGCAGCGTGGAACAGCAGGTACGCAACGCCTACCTCGCCGTGCTCTCGGGCATTGCCAGCGTCAAGGCCAATCGCCAGAGTGTCGAGGCTTCGCGCGTTTCCTTGCAGGCCACGGAGGCCGGACTCAAGGTGGGCACCCGCACCACGCTCGATGTCCTGACGGCACGCAAGACCCTGCTCGACTCGCAAAAGGCTTATTACAATGCCCGCTACAACTACATGCTCGCGGTGCTGCAACTCGAGCAGGCGGCCGGCACGCTGGACCAGAAAGACATCCAGCAGTTGAACGGCTGGCTGGCACCGGCGGGCAGCTCGGCACCCGCGCCGGGGACGACCGAGGCCATGCCGGCATCCACGACCAGCGGTAACTGATTAAGGGCCCGATCACTGCCGGGCCGCTCTACCGGCCCGGCCTCTTCTTTTGCAATGCGCCGCGCAACGCCTCGAGCGTTGCCTTCAAAGCGGCATCGTCGGAAGCCACGGCTGCGCCGGCACGACCCATCGCTTCCCGCTGCGCGGAATCCTCGAACAGCGCCGCGAGTTCGCTCCCGAGTTCTCTGCCGTTGCGCACGAGCGCCAGCGCGCCCGCGGCCTTCAAGCGATCGACATCGCGCCGCACGTTGTCCAGGCTGGGGCCGACCAACACGGGAAGTCCCAGCAGCGCGGGTTCCAACACGTTGTGCCCGCCTATCGGCGACAGACTGCCCCCGACGAAGGCCGCATCGGCCGCCGCGTATATCTCCAACAAGACCCCGACCCGATCCACGACCACGGTTGCACCGGGCGGGACGGGCTTGTCCCCGTCGAGCACCTCGGCAGACAACGCCGTCCCCCCCCCCAGGCGCAACGCGCCCCTGAAGCTCTCGGCCGTCTCGGGGTGGCGCGGCACGATGACCGCAGTGGCGTCGGGATGGCGTCCGTGCACCACCGATACCGCTTCCGCGATGGCGCTTTCCTCGCCGCTGCGAACCGAGCCGGCAACCCACACCGGGCGCGTCGGCAGGTATTGCTCGCGCAGGCGTTCGCCCCGCTCGCGCACGTATCCGGGGATAAGCAGAGCCTGCTTCAGGCTCCCGGTCACGCGGCCCCGCCCGGCAGGAAGCCCCATGCGCACGAAGCGCTCGAGGTCGGCCTCGCTTTGCGCCAACACGCCCTCCAGCGACGCCATCAATTCACGCGCGGTGGCGGGAAAATGTCCGAGCCGCCGCTCCGTGGCAGCGCTCATGCGTGCGCTCACCAGCCAGACGGGCAGCCCGCGTTCACGGGCAACGGCCAGGAGGTTGGGCCATAGCTCGGTCTCCGCGATCACGGCAAGACGCGGGCGGACACGTGACAGGTAGCGCCGCCAGGCACCGGGCAGATCCAGGGGCGAGAGATCCCCGTAGACCTGCGGCAAAAGCGCCGCCGCCCGCGCCCGCCCGGTCGCGGTAAAGGCGCTGATTCGCAGAGGGTAATCGCGCTGCAGCGCGGCGGCCAGGGGCGCCAGCGACTGGACCTCCCCCGCCGAGGCGCCGTGCAGCCACACGGGAAAACGCGTGTCCTCCATCACATAACCCCGGCGTGCCCGCCTGTCGTCGGCGGTTCCCGCCTGGCGCCGGGCGCGGCGCGCGAGATGCAACATGAGCAACGGACTGCCCAGGCGCAGCGCCGTGGTGTAGATGAAGCGCGGCAGTGTCACCGCGTATCGTGGATCCGCTGGATCAGCGACGAAGTGGAACGACCTTCCAGCAGAGGCAGCACACGCACCTCGCCTCCGGCCCGCCGGACTGCCTCGCTGCCGGCGATGGCATCCGGCTCGTAGTCGCCGCCTTTTACCAGCACGTCGGGCAGCACGGCCTCGATCAGCCGGGCCGGCGTATCCTCGCTAAACGGCACCACCCAGTCCACGTCGGCCAGCGCTGCGAGCACCGACATACGGTCCCCCAGCGGAACGACGGGGCGGGACGGACCCTTGAGACGGTGCACCGACTCGTCGTCGTTCACGGCCACGATCAGGCGGTCCCCCAAGGCGCGGGCCTCGGTGAGGTAACGCACATGCCCGGCATGCAGTATGTCGAAGCAGCCATTGGTCATCACGATGCGTTCGCCACGCTCGCGCGCGTGCTCCACAAGATTGAGCAGCACCGGTTCCTCGACCGGGCCCCGCCCATGGGCATGCAGCGCCAGCTTGAGCTCGATCGGCCGCACGCTGGCCGCCCCCACCCGGGCCACCACGATGCCGGCCGCCACGTTCGCCAGTGCCGCGGATTCCGCGGGCGCAAGCCCGGCGGCGAGCGCGGCGCCGAAAGTGGCGATCACCGTGTCACCGGCACCGGTGACGTCGGCCACTTCCTGGGCCTGGGTCGGCAAGTGCACGGGAGGCTGGCCCTCGGCGATCAGACTCATCCCTTCCTCGCTGCGCGTGATCAGAAGCGCGTGCAGACCGAGTTCCTCGCGCAGGTTCTCCGCCCGCTCAACCAGTTCCGCGTCGTTGCGGCAGGTGCCTGCGACAGCCTCGAACTCGGCGCGGTTCGGGGTCAGCGCCCAGGCGCCCCGGTAACACGTGAAATCCCTGCCCTTGGGATCGACCAGCAACGGGATGCCCGCCCGGGATGCCGCCGCGATCAGCCGCGGCATATCGGACAGGGCGCCCTTGGCGTAATCCGAGGCGATGACCAGCGTGGCCCCTTCCAGCAGGGATTCGAAACGCCCGCCCAAAGCGTCAGCGGACCCCGCATCGAAACCATTCTCGAAATCCAGGCGCAGCAATTGCTGGCGCCGGGACAACACCCGCAACTTGGTCACCGTGGGCAAGCCGGGGCGCGGGATCAATGCATTGCCGATCCCCGCCGCGCTCAGCATGTCCCCCAGGCGGCCGGCCTCGGCATCGTCGCCCACCAGACCGAGGAGATCGACATCGGCGCCCAGCGTGGCCAGATTCATGGCGACATTCGCCGCGCCGCCCGGGCGTTCCTCGTGCGTAGCGACATGCACCACCGGTACCGGCGCTTCGGGCGAGACACGCTCCGTGGCGCCGGTCCAGTAGCGGTCCAGCATCACGTCGCCGACGACGAGGATGCGGTGGCCGTCGAATTCGGGAACGCTGATTTGCATGATCGGCGCAGTCCGTGTCGCAATTGCCGCCTAGTTTACTGTGTGCCGCAATATAGCGCCCGCGGCCCTCTCAGACGGGTAGAATACCTCGGCGTTCATTAAATGCCCCCCATGCCGCCGCTCTCACTCTTCGCCCCCCGCTACTGGCCGACCTGGCTGATGGTGATGCCGTTTACCGTGCTGCCTTTTTTGCCCTGGCGCCTGCAATTCGCCTGCGGGCGCCTGATCGGCCGTCTGGCCCGCCGCCTGGCTCACCGCCGCCGCGCCATCACCGCGGCCAACCTCGCACGTTGCTTCCCGGAACTGAGTGCAACCGAACGCGAACACCTGTTGCGCGAGCACTTCGAGGCGCTTGGCATCGGCCTCATCGAAACCGCACTGTGCTGGTGGGCGCCCGATTGGCGGTTGCGCTCGCGCGTGGAAATCGAAGGCACGGAACACCTTAAGGAGGCCAAAAAAGCCGGGCGCGGCGTCATCATGCTCACCGCACACTTCACGACGCTCGAGCTCGGCGGCCGCTTTCTCGCCATGCAGCACCCGGTTATGGCCGTGTACCGGCCCGACAAGAACCCGGTCATCAACTACCTGATGCACAACCGCCGCAAGGCGCGTACCGTCGACGTCATCGAACGGGACGATGTGCGCAAGATGCTGGTCAGCCTGCGCCGCAAGGCCACCATCTGGTATGCGCCAGACCAGGCTTACATACGCAAGGGCTGGGTTCCCGCGCCATTCTTCGGGAATCCCGCGCCAACGAATACCGCCACGTCGCGCATAGCGAAAAGCACCGGTGCCGCCGTGATCCCCTTTTTCGTCAAACGGCTCGCCAACGGCTGTTACCGGTTGAAGATACTGCCCCCTCTGGACCAGTTCCCCTCTGGCGACCACGTGGCCGACGCCAGCCGCGTCAACGCCGTGCTGGAGGAAGGTGTCCGTGAAGCACCGGAACAGTACCTCTGGAGCCATGACCGCTTCAAGGAGTTCACGCGCCCGGTGCGAGCCAAGCCAAAACCCAGGCAACCTTGAGGGCGACTCTTTAGGTATAAAGTTAATTACACGCCGTATATGACTAAAAAATAGGGATTTTCTATTGATTTTTTGCCGCTTTTGCGCCATGATTGAAGCAAAGGGGCAGGAGCGGGCGGGTGAAAACGCACAAAAACAGCCGTTTTCGCGCAAGACAGATTCTCTGGGCAGTGATGCTGGCCCTCGCGGCCGGTCTCGCCCCGGGTACGCAGCAGGCCATCGCGGCCGGCGGCGCCGGTGTCAGTCAGTTCCGGCTGGAGCAGGATAACCAGGGCACCCGAGCCATCCTGGATGTGCCGGCCGATCTCGATTACCGGGTATTCACGCTCAAGCACCCGGCGCGCGTGGTGCTCGACCTGCTAAACGCACAACTCTCCGACGGCCTGAAGCCCTCCGCCCGCGGCAGCGGCCTGATCGCCGGCATCCGTTACGCACCACGCTTCGACGGTAACGGCGAGCGACTGGTGTTCGATCTTCGGGCGGATGCCACGCCGCGCACCTTCATGCGCCGTAGCACTCACCGCGGCAAGCGGCAGCTGGTGCTCGAACTGCGCAGCAACGCCGGGGCCGGTGCCGCAGCAGCCGCCGGCACCACCGGCGCCCAGGCCATGATCACGGCAAACACGGCACAACCCTCCCACCTCCGGGACGTGGTGATCGCAATCGATCCGGGGCATGGCGGGCACGACTCGGGCGCGATCGGGCCCAACGGGCTCGAGGAAAAGAACGTTACCTTGAGAATCGCCCGCAACCTCTACACGCGGCTTTTGAAGATCAAGGGCATCAAGCCCGTTCTGACGCGTACCGGCGACTATTACGTCGGGCTGGCCGAAAGGCGCCGCATCGCCCACGAGCACCACGCCGACCTGTTCATTTCCATACACGCCGACTCCTCGCCCTACCACGCGCCCAAGGGCTCGACGGTATACGCCTTGTCCGAACACGGGGCATCGAGCGTGGCCGCCCGCATCCTGGCCGAAAGCGAGAACTCGGCCGACAAGGTGGCCGGCGTGAACCTGGCGGACGAACAGCCGGTCGTGCGCGACACGATCCTCAAGCTCGCGCAACGCGGCAGCATCGCCCGCAGCATGTTCCTGGCACGCGATGTCATGGGCCAGATCAACGACGTCGTCCCCTTGCACAGCGACGAAGTGGAGCGCGCGGCCTTCGTGGTACTCAAGTCCCCGGACATTCCTTCGATCCTCGTCGAGACGGCGTTTATTTCCAACCGCCACGAGGAGAGACAACTGGGCTCGAGCACATTCAGGTCGCAGATAGCCGCCGCCATCTCCCGCGGTGTTGTCGGATACGTCAACCGCTACGCACCCCCCGGCACACTCATTGCCGCGCGGCGTGACGCCATCTTTACCATGCGGCAAAGCGGGACATAAGAAGACTTCGCCACTTGGGACTTGCCGCCGCATTGCGGTAGTATTCAAGCCCTACGCACAATACCAAAGGAAGCAACCTGTCATGCGCAACATGATTCGCATCTGCCTGACTCTTGCCCTATGCATGAGCACGAGCGCCATGGCACACGTCTTGCCGGTCAGCAAGTTCGTGCAATTTCCCGAATACAGGAAAGCCATCCTGTCGCCCGACGGCACTTATCTGGCGGTCGTCACCACACAACCGAAACACAAGCAGCGTTACCAGCTCGTGGTGCTGAAGACTTCCTCGATCCTGTCGGGCAAGCTAAAGACCACGGCACGATTCAAGTTCGGTGAGCGGCAGTTGCTCGGCCAGGTTTTTTGGGTCAACGATCATCGCCTCGCCGGGGCGCCGGCAGAATATTTCGGCGGCTTCGACCACCCTTACCTGAATGGGGCCCTGTTCGCGATAAACGCCGACGGCTCGCAGGCCAAGGGGCTCATGGGCTCTGATAGCAGTGGGCAACTGGGCTACCGGACGAGTGGCTCCAACAAGCTGGTCTTCTACGTCGGCCTGCTCTCTCACATATGGCAGGATAAAAACAGCATCCTGGTGGAAGGCTTCCTCCCGAGTTCCAATGTGCCAAACGCCTACAGGCTGGACACGCTGAGTGACCGGTTCTTCCGGGTGGGCACTGGGCTGTATGGCGGCGGCTTACTCGCCGACCATGATGGGAACGTACGCCTCAAGTGGGGCAGCGGCCAGAAAACGGGCAAACCCATCATTAAGTACAAACCCCTGCATTCCAACGATTGGAAAAACATTACTTCGCTCGTATACATGGACAAAGGCACGCAGGGTGAAGCCCGTGAAATAGAACCCACCCCGCCCATCATGTTCGGCCCCGACAACAAGAGTTTTTACTTTCCCGCCATTTCAGCCAATTCGAATTTTACTCGTGGGCTATACAGCATCGACCCCACGGCCGACAGCAAGAAGCTGCTCTATTCCAATAGTGACGTGGACGTCGGCTATGCCGGAATATCGAATTCCTACATCAAGTCACTTGACCGGCGTTCCCTGGTCGGGCTCAGAGACATGCCGGGAAAAATCAACACCCTGGTTCTCAACGGACATTCGGCGAAAATTCAGTTGCTGGCCGCCCTGATCCAGAGCATTCGCCACGAGCAGATCGACATAACAAGCTGGACGAAGGACGGCTCGAAAGCCATCGTCAAGGCCTGGGGAGACGATCAGCCCACAGCCTTCTATTTGTACTCGGCAAAGCCCAAACCCTCGCTGGTATTACTCTTCCGGGCAACGCCATGGATAACCACCAAGGATTTGTCGCCGCAGGCCCCCATCACCTACAAGAGTCGTGACGGGCTGACAATACACGGCTACCTCACGCTGCCCCGGAATGGCCCCAGGAAAAAACTGCCGCTTGTCGTCTATGTGCACGGCGGCCCCTATGGCGTGCGTTATGACTGGGGCTTCGACGCCATTGACTTCGATTCCGTTGCGACCCAGATATTGGCCAACCACGGCTATGCGGTGCTCGCGCCCAACTACCGTGGTTCCGGCGGCTACGGCGTCAAATTCGAGGATGCCGGGTACCGCCATTGGGGCGACACCATGCAGGACGATCTGGCGGACGCCGCCAAGTGGGCCATCAAGAAAGGCATTGCCGATCCGCACCGCATCTGCATCCTGGGCGGGAGCTATGGAGGCTACGCCGCGCTGATGAGTGCCGAGCTGTTCCCTGATCTGTTCCACTGCGCCATCGGCTACTCGGGTGTCTATGACCTGCCTCTGATCAAATCCAGGGCCAGTGAAATATCCCGCTATGCCGGCGGCAGGCGTTGGGAAAACATCGTTCTCGGCAGCGACAAGAAAACGCTGCGTGAATTTTCACCAGTCGACAACGTGGAGAAACTCAAAGCACCCGTCCTGCTGATACATGGCGGCCGCGACCAGATCGCGCCAGTGGAGGGTTACAACGAGATGGTCGAGGCCATCAAGAAGCATGGCACGCCATTGGAAACATTGTACGAGCGCGACGAAGGACACGGATTCTACCAACCGGCACACCGCAAGAAGGCCTGGCAGGATATCCTCGGTTTTCTCGGAAAATACATCGGGCCCGACGCAAAGGACGTGGCGACGAACGGCCACTAGCAGCCGTCTGCCGCCCCGTAGGCTTCCAGCAGTGCCCGCCAGCCGGCATCGGCGGCGGGCATCAGCCCCAGCTTGTGCAGGGAGCGCGACAGCCGGGCCAGGTTCCGCCTCTGCCGGTTGATGTCCGTGCAGCCGCTGCGCCCGCGATCCAGGTCGATGATGACCACACGATCCGGCGTGAGGAGGACGTTGTTGGCATTGAGGTCCGCGTGCCAGCCCCCGGCCCGGTGAAAACGGCGAATGGCACGCCCTGCCTCGGCCCAACGGGACGGATCCAGCGAAGCCCCGAGTTCAGCCAATGTGGCCGCGTCACGAACACGCTCGACGAGAATATCTCCCCGATAAAACAGGCCGGCGCGCCGGACCCGCGCCGCCACCGGACGCGGAACCGGCGCGCCCGCTGCAACGAGCTCCACCAGTGCCTGGAATTCATGCACGGGACGGCTTAGCGCCTTGCCGAGCCAGACATAGCGGTCGCTGACCAGGCGCCCGGGCAGCCCGCCCCGGCGGAAATGCCGCAGCACCCATTGCCCGTCCCGTCCCGCGCTGAATGCAGTGCCGCGGCCACGGCCCAGCGGCTTGCCTTCGCCAACCGACTGCCAATAGGTCGGATCGAACCAGGACGGCTCGGGCGATAATGCCGCATCGGCTAGGATGAAGCCTTGTTCAATGGCCGTCGTAGTGATCCGCATGCCCGTCCTCGAATTCAGCTCGCCGCCACGGGAAGTCGCCGTCCTGCGCCTTTCGGCCGTGGGCGACGTGTGTCACGCCCTGCCCGTGGTGCAGACCCTGCGCCATGCCTGGCCGCAGACACACTTTAGCTGGATTATCGGCAAACTCGAAGCCGAACTGATCGGCGACGTCGAGGGGATCGATTTCATCGTCTTCGACAAGTCCGCCGGCTGGCGGGCCTACCTTGATCTGCGCCGGCGATTGCGGGGGCATCCCTTCGACCTGCTGCTGCACATGCAGATGTCCCTGCGCTCGAGTATCGCGAGCCGCTGCCTGCGCGCGCCGGTCCGCCTCGGCTTCGACCGCGAGCGCGCCCACGACCACCAGTGGCTCTTTACCACCCACAGGATTCCGCACGTGCCGCGCGAGCACGTCATGGACAGCTTCTTCGGCTTCGCCCGCGCACTCGGCATCCAGGACAAGCGCCTGGAATGGAATATCCCGACACCCGCGGCCGCAGCCAGGCATGCGCGCGAGCTGGTTCCCGATGATCGCCCGATACTCCTGATCAGCCCCTGCGCAAACGCGCGTTTCCGCAACTGGCGCAACTGGCCCTATGAACGCTACGCGCCGGTGGCCGAATATGCCGTGCGCGAGCTCGGCTGGCAGGTCATCGTCACCGGCGGCCCCAGCGATGCCGAGGCGGAAGCCGCCGCCGCGATCGCGGCGAACAGCCCGGTTCGCGTCACCAACCTGCAGGGACGGACGACCCTGAAGGAACTGCTGGCGCTGATCCAGCGGGCGAAGGCCCTGATTTCCCCCGACTCGGGCCCCGTACACATGGCTACGGCGGTAGGCACCCCGGTAATCGGCCTCTATGCCACCACCAATCCGGATCGTGCCGGCCCCTACCTGAGCCAGCAATGGCGCATCAATCGTTACCCGGACGCGGTGCGCCGGTTCCTCGGCAAAAACGTTGAGGAAGTGCCCTGGGGGACCCGCGTCAGGGATCCCGAAGCCATGTCGCTCATCACCAGCGAGGAAGTCGTCGCCATGCTGGAAAGGTTCGCGGCGGGCAGCACTCAGTCCGGCTGAACCCGCTCGCGCCAGGAAGACAGCATCTTCACCCTGGCGCGGTGGCACTGGCTACAATATCCCTAACGGGCACGGACACGACGATGCATATACCGGAGATTCTGCTCATAGAGTCCCAGCACAAGCCAGGCAATCTCGGGCGTGTGCTCACGGCCATCGGCGAGTGCGGCACCCTGATCGACCACATCACGCTGGTACGCCGGGATCAGGACCGGAGCATCTGGGAAGTCACCGTCGAACTCGACGAGGATGGCAGCAAGAAGCTCATCAAGAGCCTGGACGAACTGCCCTATGCAAAACTCCTGGGGCGCTCCGACCGCGTGTTCGACCGCCACCGCGGCGGCAAGATCGAGACCGTCGCCAAGGTACCGCTGGACTCGACGCAGCAGCTCCGCGACCTGTACACCCCCGGCGTGGCCCGTGTCTGCCTCGCCATCCAGGAAGATCCCGAAAAAGTTTGGGAATACACCAACATCGGCAATACCGTGGGCATCATCACCAACGGCACCGCGATACTCGGGCTCGGCCCCATCGGCGCCGTTCCCGGGTTGCCGGTGATGGAAGGCAAGGCGATGATCTATTCCCGCTTCGTGGGTATTTCCGGTGTCCCCATCCTGCTCAACGAAACTGATCCCAGGAAAGTAATCGCGACCGTGCAGGCGATCGCACCCTCCTTCGGCGCCATCCATCTCGAGGATATCGCCGCACCGGAATGCTTCGAAATCGAAAACACGCTGGCCGACACCCTGGACAAGCCGGTCATGCAGGACGACCAGCACGGCACGGCCGTGGTCACGCTGGGCGCGCTTCTCACAGCCGCTTATCGGGTGGGACGCACGCTGAACGACTCGATAATCGGCCATGTCGGGTTAGGCGCCGCGGGACTTGGAATCGCCCAGCTCCTGATCAAGAACGGCGCCAAGCGCGTGATCGGTACCGATTTGCGCGACACGGCGGTCAAACGACTGGAAAACCTGGGCGGCCATGGCTGCAACAGCCTGGACGAACTGATGAAGGAAGCCGATATCGTGATTGCCACGACCGGCGTCAAGGATCTGATCAAGCCCGGGCAGGTCCGCTCCGGCCAGATCATATTCGCCCTGTCCAACCCGGAATCGGAAATCGAGCCCAGCGCCGCACTCGCCCGGGGCGCCGCGTTCGCGACCGACGGGCGCAGTGTCAACAACGCACTGGGCTTCCCCGCCCTGTTCCGCGGCGCCCTCGACGCGCGCGCCAAGCGTTTTACCGACGCCATGTACCTCGCCGCGGCACATACCCTGGCGGAACTGGCGCCACCCAACGAACTGCTGCCGCAAGTCCTCGATAAATCGGTCCATGCGACCGTGGCCGCGGCCGTGCGCGACGCCGCCCTGAAGGACTAGCAGCCCGCCCGTTTCTGGACAGATCGTGCCGGCTGTGCATAATTGAACCGAAAGAATAATTCAGACACCTGACGAGCGCTGACGATCAAATTGACTGGGAGGCATACATGTCGCATTGGGGGAGACTGATACTTATTTCTCTGGCTGTTATTCCCAACGTAGTTATAAACGGTTGCACAACTGCAAAATCTCCATTGCTATCGGATCAGTTGACGACAATCCCAGTTTCAAGCAAACAAGACAGGGCTTCCGGACTCAGTTTGATATATGTCCACGGCACTAATCAAGGCATATTGACCGGCGTCACCTGCAATAAAAATCAAACCTGCTTGTTTAGTGGAAATCTTGGAAGCCTCGGTCACGAGATCGGAAAAATTGACGCCATGCTGTTTCGCCTAAACGCGAAGGGTGGCATTTCATGGGCACACAACTATTTGATCAAGGACATATACACCAGTAGTAACGGCTTGGTGTATATGCATAATGGCAGTACTTTGCTTTATGGCAATGCAGCTATTCCAAGCGACTATCGGATAGGGCTATTCCCCACATATGAAAAAATTGATGAAAATGGTCAACCGGCATGGGGTGGCGTACTTAAAGTACCCAAGATTAAGCCCTGGAGTGCATTTTCAGATGCCATTCGGCTGAAGAGTGGGGGATACCTGCTCGCTGGATCTACCTATTTGTTTAAAACACACTGGTACGGGTTTGTTATCAAAATTGATTCTTCCGGGCAAAGACAATGGGTGTATCAATTAGCTAGTACCGGCTCAACTTTCATTCAATACGTTACACAACTTGCGAACAACAAAATTCTAGCTGTTGGAGTCGACACAGACTCAAACGACATTGAATTTTTCTACATGTCTGAAAACGGCAAGTTATTGAAATCCTTGTTAATACGCATGCCAGGCTCAGAAGTCCCGGTCGGCATAGCGACGCTTGCTGACGAGATAGATGTAGCGGCCTACCAGAAAATGCCTAACAACGAAGCTGCAGCAATAATATTGATACTCGGGAAGGACGGTGTCGTCAAGGGCGCGGAACGCTTTCAGTATATAGATGGATTCATACCGAATTCGATTACCGCGATGAGTAAGAATGCAGTATGCCTATACGGTGCAACTACAGCAAATGAGAAGAAGCAATCACTTGCCTTCGTCTTAAGCAACAAAAAACCTGTTGCTGCACTCACACTTCAAGACAGAGGCGCTTTTAGAGCCGGAACACCATACAGACCTGGAGTGCTCTTGTTCGCGGGGGCAAGACCCCTAGGCGTTGACCAACATATGACCCCATTGATCACACGATGGGAGCCATCGGTTAAGAACGACAAAAAAGCGCTTAAAAATATTTCAACTATCGCGTTGGACGTCGAGACCCAGACAAATACCAATACACAATCCATGCACTGGGATGCCGTTAAATCTGAAATTCTTAAACCTGCTGAGATGCTTTCGAGCACAATTTACAAGCTACCCGAAGTTCATGCTCCGCCCAAGGCTAGCAGCGCAAGTGGCAACAAAACATCAAGCCGTAGCGACTAATAGCATCATAGACTTCTGTTACGAAACCACCAGTTCAAGAGCTAAAACGATCAATTTATATTGACGCGGGCGAAGCGGCGCTTGCCGACCTGCACGACGTAGGTGCCGCTGGCGAGTACCTGGTCGCGGTCGGTGACGCGCTCGCCGTCGATCTTCACGGCGCCCTGCTTGAGCATGCGGTTGGCTTCGCTGGCGCTCGGCACCAGGCCGGCGGCCTTGAGCAGCGCCGGCATGTTCTGCCCCCCGTCCAATTCGACTTCGAGCATCTCGTCCGGGATCTTGCCCTGGGCGAAGCGGGCCACGAACGCCTCGTGCGCCTTTTTCGCCGCGGCCACGCCGTGGAAGCGGGCCACCAGTTCTTCGGCAAGCTGGAACTTGATATCACGCGGGTTGGCTCCGGACTTCACGTCATCGCGCAGCTTCCGCAGTTCGGCCAGGGGCCGGAACGAGAGCAGCTCGAAGTAGCGCCACATCATCTCGTCGGAGACCGACATGACCTTGCCGAACATTTCCTCCGGCGGCTCGGTCAGGCCGATCGCGTTGCCGTAGGACTTGGACATCTTCTGCACGCCGTCAAGGCCCTCGAGGAGCGGCAGGGTCATCACGACCTGCGGCTTCTGCCCGAACACGTTCTGCAGCTGGCGGCCCACCAGCAGGTTGAAGCGCTGGTCGGTGCCGCCGAGCTCGACGTCGGCATGCAAATGCACGGAGTCGTAACCCTGGACGAGCGGGTACATGAATTCGTGCACGGAAATCGGGTCGCCCGCCTTGTAGCGTTTCTCGAAATCATCGCGCTCAAGCATCCGCGCGACCGTCATCTGCCCCGCCAGGCGGATCAGGTCGGCCGCGTCGAGCTTGCCCAGCCATTCGCTGTTGAAGGCGACGCGGGTCTTGTCCAGGTCGAGGATCTTGCCGACCTGCTCGGCATAGGTCTGGGCGTTACGCTGCAATTCCTCAGGGGTCAGGGTCGGGCGCGTCGCGCTGCGCCCGGAGGGATCGCCGATCATACCGGTGAAATCGCCGATCAGGAACACCACCTCGTGGCCGCGCTCCTGGAACTGGCGCAGCTTGTTCAGGAGCACCGTGTGGCCGAGGTGCAGGTCCGGCGCCGTCGGGTCGAAGCCCGCCTTGATCACCAGCTGGCGGCCGCTCTTCAGCCGCTCGTCCAGCTCCGCGCGCTTGAGGATGTCGTCGGTGCCGCGCGCAAGTTCGGCCAGGTCGGCATGTTCGGGCAGTTCGGGCATTGCTCTCGATCCTTGGCGATGGCGGAATTATACCGGCCGCCCCGTCATAGCCGTCAGAACGGGCGCAGCCGGCGTTGCAGGTACAACAGCACGAAGCCGACGACCGGGATCAGGATATCGGTCCAGAAGATGACCCCGGCGTTGCCGGGCGCGAAATTGTGCGCGACGATCATCTGGTAGACATGCCCGCCGGCCGCGCCCCACAGGAAGCCCGCCGGGCCGAGCACCGCGGCGGTGCGAAAACCCGGGCCGCCGCGGAAGGCGAACAGGCCCACCGCCGCGAAACCGAGGCTGGCGAAACCGACTTCGTACTGGAAAGGGCTGTTGGCCCAGCCGATGAAATGCGCCGCCATATCGGCGAAAAAGACATGCATCACAAAGTTGTACAGGAAGCTGAGCCCGATACTGAAGAACAGGAACCAGGCCAGCAGCGCCTCCACCACCACGGGCGCCGTGCGCGGGCGCCGGTCCATGGCCAGCGAGGCGCCCGAGAAGACGAGGCCAATGACGAAAAAGCTGAGCGTGAAGTTGCCCAGCACGAAAGCGATGAATGCGGACATCTGTTATTCCCCCGATGCGCACGGCGGCGCGGACAGGGGGATTATAGGCAGAGAGGCCTCTGCAGCGGGCCGGTTTCGTGCGTCAGCGCTTCTTCGGGAGGTAAAGGTCGGTAATCGTCCCGGCGGCGACTTCCGCGGCCATGCCCACGCTTTCCGACAGGGTCGGGTGCGGATGGACGGTGAGGGCGATATCCTCCGCGTCGCAGCCCATCTCGATCGCCAGCACCAGTTCGGCGATCAACTCGCCCGCGTTGGGACCGACGATGCCGGCGCCGATGATGCGGCCGTTGTCCTTGTCGAAGAGCAGCTTGGTCGCACCCGCCGCCACGCCCAGCGTGAGCGCGCGGCCATTGGCCTGCCAGGGGAACACCGCCTTGTCGACACCGATGCCTTTTGACTTGGCCTCGGTTTCGGTGACACCGGCCCAGGCGACTTCCGGATGCGTGTAGGCCACCGAGGGAATGGCGCGCACATCGAAATGGCTGCGCTCGCCGCAGGCGGCCTCGGCCGCGACCTTGCCCTCGTGGCTCGCCTTGTGCGCGAGCATGGGCTGGCCGATGATGTCGCCAATGGCGAAGATGTGACCGACATTGGTGCGCATCTGGCTGTCAACGGACACCAGGCCGCGGTCGTTGACCGACACGCCGGCCGCATCGGCCCCGATAGCCTTGCCGTTCGACCGCCGACCGATGGCGACCAGCACGCGATCGTAAATGCCGCCCCACTCCCCGTCGGGGCCTTCACACTTGGCATGAATGCCGTTCTTCTGCGGCTTGAGTTCCTTCACGCCGGTCTTGAGGTGCACTGCCTCGAACTGCTCCCCGGCCTGCTTCTGGTAGACGCGCACCAGGTCGCGGTCGGTACCCGGCATGAGCCCGTTGGTCAGCTCGACCACCGTGACCTGCGAACCCAACGCGGCATAGACCTGGGCCATCTCCAGGCCGATGATGCCGCCGCCGACCACCAGCAGTTTCTTCGGGATGTCGGCCAGTTCCAGGGCGCCGGTCGAATCCATGATGCGCGGGTCGTCCGGCTGGTCCGGCAGGCGCGCGGGCTCCGAGCCGGCGGCGATGATGGCGCGGCGGAACGCGATCACCTGCTTCTTCTTGCCTTCGCCGACTTCCAGCGTGTGCGGGCCGGTGAAGCGGCCATAGCCGTGTATCACTTTCACCTTGCGCTGCTTTGCCATCTGCGCGAGGCCGCCGGTGAGTTTGTTCACGGCGTTCTGCTCAAACTCGCGCACGCCGTCCAGATTGATCTTCGGCTTGCCGAACGCGACGCCGTTGCTCTGCATCGCGTGCGCCTGCTCGATGACCTCGGCCGCGTGCAGCAAGGCCTTGGAAGGAATGCAACCGACGTTCAGGCACACCCCGCCCAGGCGTTCACGTGCTTCCACCAGGACCACCTCGCGGCCCAGGTCGGCGGCGCGGAACGCAGCCGTGTAGCCGCCCGGCCCGGCGCCGAGCACGAGCACGTCACAGTGCAGATCGGCCTGCCCCTTCGCAGTCTCGAACGCGGCTTCGGTCTCGCCGTCGGAAGCGCCGCGTTCAGGCTCGGTGGCCGGGCTTGCTTCGGCCGGCTGCTGCGTTTCGGGCGCGGGCTGTTCTTCCTGCGTCTCCGTTTCGGAGTCGGGCCGGGGTTCCGTCTTCTCTTCGCTTTTCGAGGCCCGCGGCTCCTCGCCGTCGCTTCCGGAATCGCCGGCGTCCTCGGCCAGGGCAATCACGTCGCCCTCGGAGACCTTGTCGCCCGCCTTGATCTTCACCTCGGTGATCTTGCCCGCAAACGGCGCGGGCACGTCCATCGCCGCCTTGTCCGATTCCAGTGTGATCAGCGAATCGTCCTTCGCAACGGTGTCGCCCGACTTCACCAGAACGTCGATAACCTCGACGCCCTCGAAGTCGCCGATGTTCGGTACCTTGATCTCTTTTGCCATCAATTGCTCCCGAGGGGTTGAGCTCAGCCCACCAGGCCGCGCAGGGTTTCCAGCGTCTCCGCCAGGTGGCGCGTGAAGCGCACTGCCATGGCGCCATCGATCACGCGGTGGTCATAGGACAGCGACAGCGGCAGCATGAGGCGCGGCTCGAAGTCGTGCCCGTTCCACTTCGGCTTCATCTCCGCCTTCGAGACCCCCAAGATCGCCACCTCGGGGGCGTTCACGATCGGGGTGAAGGCCGTGCCGCCGAGGCTGCCGAGGCTGGAGATCGAGAAACAGCCGCCCTCGATGTCTTCGCGCCGCAGCTTGCCGCCGCGCGCCTTCTCGCCCAATTCGGCCAGTTCCCCGGCGATCTCCAGCAACGACTTCTTGTCCGCGTCACGGATCACCGGCACGACCAGCCCCTGATCGGTATCGACCGCGAAACCGATGTGGTAGTAATGCTTGAGGATCAGCGTCTCGCCGGAGGGATCCAGCGAAGCGTTGAAATCCGGCATGGCCTTGAGCGCCAGCACCACGGCGCGCACCAGGAACGCCAGCGGCGTGAGCTTGATGTCCTGCTCGGCGGCGGTCTTCTTCATTGCCTGGCGCACGTCTTCCATCACGCTGATGTCGGCTTCGTCGTGCTGGGTGACATGCGGCGCGTTGACCCAGGCCGCCTGCAACCTTGGACCCGATATGCGCTTGATGCGCGAGAGCGGCTTGTGCGCGATCTCACCGAAGCGCGAGAAGTCGATCTCGGGCACGCTCGGCAAGCCGGCGCCGCCGCCGCGCATGGCGGACTTCACAAAGGCCTTGACGTCCTCGTGCGTGATCCGGCCCTTGCGCCCGGAACCGCGCACGCGAGACAGGTCCACGCCCAGTTCGCGGGCGAACTTGCGCACGCTGGGGCCGGCATGGGCCTTGACGATCGAGACCTGGTCGACGGTCGGCGGCGCCGCCATCTCTTGCGCAGGCGCCGGCCGCGACGGCTGAGCCCGACCCGAATCACCCCCGCCAACGGGCGGCGATGCTTCCCTCGGCTTGGATTCTTTCTTCTTGCCCTCGGCCTTTTCTTCTTCTTCGGCTTCGACCGGGGCCTCGTCGGGCTCCGCCTTCGCTTCGTCTTTCGAGTCCCCGCCGGCGCCCGCGGAACCGCCGGCTTCCTCGGCGAGCGCGATCACGTCGCCCTCCGAGACCTTGTCGCCTTCCTTGATCCTGACCTCGGTGATCTTGCCGGCGACCGGCGAGGGCACGTCCATTGCCGCCTTGTCCGATTCCAGCGTGATCAGCGAATCGTCCTTGGCGACCGTGTCGCCCGACTTCACCAGCACGTCGATGACCTCGACCGCCTCGAAATCGCCGATATTCGGTACCTTGATCTCTTGCGCCATGCCGCTACTCCTTTTGCCCCTCGACCGGGTTAAAGCTGCTCGCGCGGCAGCGAGTCCGGATCGATGCCGTACTTCCTGATCGCCTCGGCGACAACCTTGTTTTCCAGCTCGCCCTCGTCGGCCAGCGCCTTGAGCGCATGCACGACGACGTGATACCGGTCGACCTCGAAGAAACGCCGCAGGTCGGCGCGCGTATCGCTACGCCCGAAGCCGTCCGTACCCAGCGTAACGTACCGGCGCGGCACGAACTCGCGGATCTGGTCGGCGAACAGCTTGACGTAATCGCTCGCGGCGATGACCGGGCCCGCGGTCTTCTCCAGGCACTGCTCGACGTAGCTCTTGCCCGGCTTGCCGGCGGCGTGCAGCACATTGGAGCGGCGCGTGTTCAGCCCGTCGCGGCGCAGCTCGGTGAAGCTCGTCACGCTCCAGGTGTCCGAACTCACCTTCCAGTCCTTGTCCAGGATCTCCGCGGCGGCTTCCACTTCGCGCAGGATGGTGCCGCAGCCCAGCAGCTGCACGCGCTGCTTGTGCCTGCCCGTGCTGGCAAGTTTGTACATGCCGCGGATGATGCCGTCCTCGACGCCCTCGGGCATCGGCGGATGCGCATAGTTCTCGTTCATCGCCGTGATGTAGAAGAACACGTGCTCCTGCTCGACGTGCATGCGGCGAATGCCCTCGCGCACGATGACGGCGATCTCGTAGGCATAGGTCGGGTCATAGGCGACGCAGTTCGGGAAAACGCTGGCGTACACGTGGCTCTGGCCATCGTCGTGCTGCAGGCCCTCGCCCTCGAGCGTAGTCCGGCCCGCGGTGCCACCGATGAGGAAGCCGCGCGTCTGCATGTCGCCGGCCGCCCAGGCGAGGTCGCCGAAGCGCTGGAAGCCGAACATGGAATAGAAGAAGAAGAACGGGATCATCTCGATGCCGTGGTTGGCATAGGCCGTGCCCGCCGCAATCCATGAAGAGAGCGAGCCCATCTCGGTAATCCCCTCTTCGAGGATCTGCCCGTCCTTGCTTTCCTTGTAGCGCATCAGCTGGTCGGAGTCTTCCGGTTCGTAGAGCTGGCCCACGGCGGAGTAGATGCCGAGCTGGCGGAACAGGCCTTCCATGCCGAAAGTCCGTGCCTCGTCAGGCACGATCGGCACGATGTGCTTGCCGAACTCCTCGTCGCGCGTGAAGGCGGTCAGGAGGCGGACCATGGCCATGGTGGTGGAAATCTCGCGGTCTTCGCTGCCCTTGGTCAGCACGTCGAAGCGGTCCCATTCCGGCAGCTTGACCGGCGGCGCCTTATCGATGCGCGCCGGCAGGTGCCCGCCCAGCGCCTCGCGGCGTTCGTGGAGGTATTGCATTTCCGGGCTGTCCGCGGCCGGCTTGCAGAACGGCACGTCCTCGATCGCGTCGTCGCTGACCGGGATGTTGAAGCGGTCGCGGAACTCGCGCAGGTCGTCGTTGGAGAGCTTCTTCTGCTGGTGCGCGGTGTTGCGCCCCTGGCCCACGGAGCCCATGCCGTAGCCCTTGATCGTCTTCACCAGCACCACGGTCGGCTTGCCGTTGCTGTTCTCAACTGCACGCTTGTAGGCAGCGAAGATCTTGACCGCGTCGTTGCCGCCACGGTTCAGGTGCCAGACTTCCTCGTCGCTCATGTTGGCGACCATGGCCTTGAGCTCGGGATACTTGCCGAAGAACTTCTCGCGCACGTAGGCGCCGTCGCGCGACTTGAACTTCTGGTACTCGCCGTCCACGCACTCTTCCATGCGCTTGCGCAGCAGGCCCTTGGTGTCCTGGGCCAGCAACGGATCCCAGCGCGAGCCCCAGATTACCTTGATGACATTCCAGCCGGCGCCGCGGAACACGCCCTCCAGCTCCTGGATGATCTTGCCGTTGCCGCGCACCGGGCCGTCGAGGCGCTGCAGGTTGCAGTTGATCACGTAGATGAGGTTGTCCAGGCCCTCGCGCGCAGCGAGGTCGATGCCCGCGCGCGACTCGGGCTCGTCCATTTCGCCGTCGCCGAGCATCGCCCATATCTTGCGCTCGGAGGGCTCGACCAGGCCGCGGTGCTCCAGGTAGCGCATGAAACGCGCCTGGTACACCGCCTGGATCGGGCCCAGGCCCATGGAGACGGTGGGAAACTGCCAGTAGTCGGGCATCAGCCAGGCGTGCGGGTAGGACGACAGGCCGGGGCCGTTGGCCTCGCGGCGGAAACGCTTGAGCTGCTCCTCGTCCAGGCGCCCCTCGAGGTAGGAACGGGCGTAGATGCCGGGCGAGGCGTGGCCCTGGATGTAGACCATGTCGCCGCGGTTCTCGTCGGTCACGCCGTGCCAGAAATGGTTGAAGCCGACCTCGTAGAGCGTCGTCGCCGAAGCGTAGCTGGCGATGTGGCCGCCGATGCCGGAGTGGCTGCGATTGGCCAGCACTACCATCGCCATGGCGTTCCAGCGCAGGTAGGCCTCCAGGCGCCGCTCCAGTTCCTGGTCGCCGGGATACGGCGGCTGCTGGCCCGGCGGGATGGTATTGATGTAGGCCGTCGTGCTCTTGTAGGGCAGGTTGGCCCCGGACCGGCGCGCCTGGTCGATCAGCTGTTCCAGCAAGTAATGCGCGCGTTCCACGCCGTCGGTGGCGAGCACCGAGGCCAGCGCTTCCAGCCATTCGCGGGTTTCCTGCGGGTCCACATCCTGGTTCCGCTCTGCCTCTGACATGAGGAGACTCCTTGTTGATTTCCGGCGGCCGCCACCCCGCGGCCCACCAGTGTCATGGGGCCGCGCTGCGACCGCGCGAGGCTTCAAGTAACATGCACATTATAAATCCGCTCTCCAGACAAACCCGGACCAATCACTTGCCGCTGACACTGACCCGCCCAGACGACTTCCACCTCCACCTGCGCGACGGCGCCGTGCTGGCCGATCTGGTACCGCCCGTGGCGGCCCGTTTCGCGCGCGCCATCGTGATGCCGAACCTGACGCCGCCGGTCACCACCGTCGCGGCCGCCGCGGCGTACCGCGAACGCATCCTCGCCGCCTCGCCCGGCGGCTTCGAGCCGCTGATGACGCTCTATCTCACCGAGGACACCGACCCGGACGAGATCGACCGCGCCCGCGAGGCGGGCTTCATCCACGCGGTCAAGCTCTACCCGGCCGGCGCCACCACCCACTCCAGCGCCGGCGTGCGCGACGTCGCCCGCACGTACGACGTCCTGGAGCGCATGAGCGAGCGCGGCATGGTGCTCGCCATCCACGGCGAAGTGGTCGATCCGGCGCTCGATCCTTACGACTGCGAGCCGCGTTTCGTCGAGGACGTGCTCGCGCCGCTGGTCGAGCGCTTCCCCCGGCTCAAGGTCGTGCTCGAGCACGTCAGCACCCGCGTCGCCGTAGATTTCGTGCGGGAGGCCGGGCCCAACGTCGCCGCCACGATTACCGCCCACCACCTGCTCTACTCGCGCGGCATCCTTTTCGAGGGCGGCCTCTCGCCGCACCACTTCTGCCGCCCCATGCTGCAGACCGAGGCCGACCGCGAGGCCCTCGTCGCGGCCGCCACCGGCGGCAATCCGAAATTCTTCCTCGGCAGCGACAGCGCGCCGCATCCGCGCGAGAAAAAGGAGTGCGCCCACGCCGCCGCCGGCATCTATACCGGCTACGCGGCCATCGAGCTCTACGCCGAGGCCTTCACGGCCGCCGGCGCGCTCGACAAACTGGATAATTTCGCCGGCCGCTTCGGCGCCGGGTTCTATGGCCTCGCCCGCAATACCGGCACGATCACCCTGGAAGAGACAAGCTGGAACGCCCCGGCCGAATACCCGCTCGGCGAAACTGCCGTCGTGCCCCTGCGGGCGGGGGAACCCCTGCGCTACAGGCTGCAGCCGTGATGCCGCTGTCCTCTCGTTTCCGCGGCTTCCTGCCCGTCGTGGTCGACGTCGAGACGGGCGGGCTCGAGGCCGAAACCGATGCGATTCTGGAAATCGCCGCCGTGGTGGTGGCGCCCGACAACGGCGGCGGCATCCGGCCCGGCGAATCGGTCGCCGTACAAGTCGAGCCCTTCGAGGGCGCCCGCATCGTGGACAAATCGCTGGAAATCACGGGCATCGACGTCAACCAGGCCCTGCGCCCCGCGCTGCCGGAGAAGGAAGCCCTGTTGCGCATCTTCCGCCTGATCCGGCGCGCACTCAACGAACACGATTGCACCCGCGCGGTGCTGGTCGGACACAACGCGTTTTTCGACCTCGGGTTCATCAACGCCGCGGTGCGCCGCACCGGCATCAAGCGCAACCCGTTCCATCCCTTCACCAGCTTCGATACCGCAACGCTGGGCGGGGTGCTGCTGGGCCAGACGGTGCTTGCGCGCGCACTGGAAATCGCCGACATCGAGCAGGACCCGGGGGCCGCGCACTCTGCAGCCTACGACGCGCGGGTCACGGCCGAACTCTTCTGCCAGCTGGTCAATGCCTGCGAGGACGTGTACCAGAGGGCCCTGGGCGATGCACAAGACTACTGAACGAGCCGTTACACTGGAATGATGATGCAAACAAAGACCCAGTCCGGCAATAGGATACGCGGCAACAGCGCCATGCGCACCGTCTCCGGCATTCTGTTTGTCGGCGCACTGCTGATGGCGCTGCCGCTGCCGGCACGCGCGGGGGCGCCCACCGCCGCCTCGATTCAGGCCGCGACAGCGGCCAGCGCGGGCACGGCTGCGCCCGCAGGCAAGACCGCGCCGCCGCCGGCCAACGAGGAAGTGCCCTTGCCCCAGTCGCAAGTGCCGCCTTTTGCCCAGGTGGACACCAACCACGACGGCAAGATCGAATGGAAGGAGGCGCAGGCGGTCAATGTGCCGAAGAAAGTCTTCGACCAGTTCGATTTCGATCACGATGGGGTGCTCAGCGAGACGGAGTGGCTGTTCGTGCGCCTGCACATGACCGATTTCACGCCGCCCAGGGGCACGACTGCGGCGCCGGCTGCCGCCACAAAGAAATAACTACTGACACAAAGACGCACGCACGCGGCTGATCGCGGCTGAAGCCGCTCCTACACAATCACCCGGCGCCTCGTGTATCGTTAGCCGTACCGGTCAGGGACATTGCAAATGCCGACACGCCTGCCTCCCGCCACGCTCGGGATCATCCTCGCCACGATCGGGGTATTCATCCTGCAGCAGATCGCCGGCCCCAGCCTGCTGGCCTGGTTCGCCCTGTGGCCCTGGGGGCCCGCGCAGCCCGCGCAATCAGGCCACGGGATCATCATGGTCGGCTTCCATGTCTGGCAGCTGGTCACCTATGGCTTCCTGCATGGCGGCATCGCGCATATCTTTTTCAACATGTTCGCGCTGTTCATCTTCGGCGGCGCCATCGAAACGGCATTCGGCCGCAACCGCTACCTCTTCTACTACTTCGCCTGCATCGTCACGGCCGCGCTCGCCCACCTGCTTGTGGTGCACTTTTTCACCGGCGGCTTCTACCCCACGATCGGCGCTTCCGGGGGCGTGTTCGGCATCCTCCTCGCCTTCGGCATGCTCTTTCCCCACCAGCGCGTCTACCTCTGGTTCGCACTGCCCATGCCGGCCTGGGCCTTCGTCGCCGGCTACGGCGTGCTCGAGCTGGTGTTCGGGATTACCGGGACCGCCTCCGGCATCGCGCATTTCGCCCACCTGGGCGGCATGCTCGGCGGCATCCTCCTGATCCTCTACTGGCGCGGCAAGCTGCCGCTGAAGCCCAGGAAACGGCTCCTCTACTGATCCCCGCCTCAAAAACCGGCGGAACTCTCGCTCGGTAACGCTTGTCGCGAGTAATGGAGTTTGTTTGCACAAGGAGGAGAACATGAAGTTCCGTACGTTGATTACCGTTGCCGCGCTGGCCGCTCCCGTCACGGTCTTCGCGATGGGTTCGGGTTCATCCTGGCAGGCCCCCAAATCGAGCCAAAAGAGCAAGATGCCGGCCTCCAAGGTGCCCAGTTTCAAGAAAGCCGACACCAACAACGACGGCAAGATCGAATGGAAGGAAGCCAAGGCCGTCGGCGTCAGCAAGCGGCTGTTCAAGCAGGACGACTTCAACCACACCGGCAAGCTCACGAAAAGCGAATGGCACTTCGTGCGCATCGAAATGCCGGCCAACAAGCCACCGCTGAGAGGCTGATGCCCGGCACGCCGGCCGGCTCCAACCCACGGGCCGGCCGGCCTTATCCGCTTCCCCATTATCAGACTGTCAAGCAACCCGGGGCCAAGGAGCGCTAAAATAGGCGGCTTTCGCAGCTTCACGCGACCATGGAAAAACTCGATCCCAAGGATCTGTACGCCGTCAACGACCTGTTGACCGAAGAAGAGCAGATGGTGCGCGAAACCACCGCCCGCTTCGTCGACGAACGCGCCCTGCCGATGATGGGCGAGGCCTTCGAGAAAGCCCATTTCCCCACCGAACTGGTTCCCGAAATGGCCGAACTGGGCCTGTTCGGCAGCTATTTCGAGGGCTATGGCTGCGCGGGACTGTCCGGCACGGCCTACGGCGTGATCTGCCAGGAGCTGGAACGCGGCGACTCGGGCCTGCGCAGCTTCGTCTCGGTGCAGACGAGCCTGGTGATGTACCCGATCTACACCTTCGGCTCCGAGGAACAGAAAGATCGCTGGCTGCCCGACCTGGCCTCCGGCAAGGCCATCGGCTGCTTCGGGCTGACCGAGCCGCACGGCGGCTCCGACCCGGGCAACATGAAGACCCACGCCAAAAAGGATGGCGAGGACTGGATCCTCAATGGGTCCAAGATGTGGATCACCAACGGTACGCTGGCCGACGTGGCCGTCGTGTGGGCACAGACCGATGAGGGTGTCCGCGGTTTCTTGGTGGAAAAGGGCATGAAGGGCTTCGAGGCTCCGGAAGTCCATCACAAGATGTCGTTGCGCGCCTCGGTGACCTCGGCGCTGTACTTCGACAACGTTCGCATCCCCAGAGAGAATGTGCTGCCGGGCGTCGCCAGCCTGCGCGGGCCGCTCTCCTGCCTGACCCAGGCCCGCTACGGCATCACCTGGGGCGTGATCGGCGCCGCCATCGCCTGCTACGACGAAGCGCGCGAGTACGTGAAAGACCGCACCCTGTTCGGGCGCACGCTGGATCACATGCAGCTCACCCAGGCCCGCCTCTCGCAGATGGCACGCGGCATCACGAGCGCCCAATTGCTTTCCTGGCGCCTCGGCCAGCTCAAGGACCAGGGCAAGCTGCATCCCACGCAGGTCTCGCTCGCCAAGTGGAACAACACCCGCATGGCGATCGACGTGGCGCGCGACGCGCGCGACATGCTCGGCGGCTCGGGTATCACCGTGGAGTACTGCCCCATCCGGCACGCGCTCAACCTGGAATCGGTGATCACTTACGAGGGCGCCGAAAGCGTGCACCAGCTTGCGGTCGGACGCGAAATCACCGGCGTCAGCGCCTTCTAACGACGCATTGGGCTCTCTGCACACATTGAAGAAACTCTCGCAACGGCGCAACGGAGTTCCTGGTTTTATCCATGCACTCTGACGTTGCGCTGTTGCACCGTTGCGAGAGGCATCCCCGCACGGAACTGGAGAAAGACTCTTGAGCGGATCCGGGACGAAGGCGGGACTGGCCCGCAGCGCGACGCGCACGATCAACCGCGTCGAAATTGTCGACACCAATTTCTTCGACTTCCTCGGAAACTGGGACGAGGAAACGCCGCGCGCGGATCTCGATGCGCGCGTGCCCGGCACGGGCCTGAACGGGCACCAATTCCTGGACCTGTTCGAATCGCAGGTTCTCTCGCGCCAGCTCGACATCGAGGCGCGCGCCATGCGTGGCCGCGGCGAGGGCTTCTACACCATCGGTTCTTCCGGCCACGAGGGCAACGCCCTGCTCGGCCGCCTGACGCGCCATACCGATCCGGCCTTCCTACACTATCGCAGCGGCGCCTTCTTCATCGAGCGCGCCCGCCAGGTGCCGGATATCAACCCCGTGTTCGACATGGCCCTGTCCTTCGCCGCGAGCATTGAGGATCCGGTCTCGGGCGGACGGCACAAGGTCTTCGGCAGCAAACCCCTCTGGATCCCCCCGCAAACCTCGACCATCGCCAGCCACCTGCCCAAGGCCATGGGCGCCGCCTGCGCCATCGACCAGGCCAGGCGCGCGGGCTGCCTGCCGGTGCCCGAAGACAGCATAGTGGTGTGCTCGTTCGGCGACGCATCCGCTAATCACGCCACGGCACAGGCGGCGATCAACGCCGCCGCCTGGGCGGCGTTCCAGGACCAGCCCTGCCCGATCGTGTTCGTGTGCGAGGACAACGGCCTGGGCATCAGCGTGGACACGCCACCCGGCTGGATCGAGGCCAACTTCTCCAACCGCCCGGGTCTGCACTACGTCCAGGCCGACGGGCTGGATGTGGCGCACGGCTACCATCCCGTCGAACAGGCCGTGTCCTGGTGCCGCAAACATCGCGCCCCGGTATTCCTGCACCTGCGCACGGTGCGCCTGCTCGGCCACGCCGGCACCGACATCGACATCGAGTACCTCGGCGCCGGCCGCGTGGAAACCGCCGAGGCCAACGATCCGTTGATCTTCTCGGCGGAAACGGCCCTCGAACTGGGGCTGGCGACTCCCGCGGAACTGGAAGCGCGCTACCTGGCCTGCCGCGAACGCGTGCAGCAGGCCTCGCGCGAGGCGGCCAAGCGGGCGCGGATCGAAACCGCGGAAGAAGTCATGCGCCCGCTCGCGCCTTACGACGCAAAAGTAGTAGCCGCGGAAGCAGAGCGCACCGATTTCGAAGACGCGCGCATCGCAGCCTGTGGCAGCGAGAAGCAACTGCCGGAAAACGGCGCCCCACGCCATTTGTCGATCCAGATCAACCGGGCCCTGCACGAACTGATGGCCAAGTACCCCGAAGCCACGCTCTTTGGCGAGGATGTGGCGCAGAAGGGCGGCGTGTATACCGTTACCAGCGGGCTGCACAAGACCTTCGGCGGCCGGCGCGTGTACAACACGCTGCTCGACGAGACCACCATCCTCGGCCTGGCCCAGGGCCAGGCGCTGCTCGGCCTGCTGCCGCTCCCGGAAATCCAGTACCTTGCCTACCTGCACAACGCCCTGGACCAGATCCGCGGCGAAGCCTCGTCGCTGCAATTTTTCTCCAACGACCAGTACGCCAACGGCACCGTCGTGCGCATCGCCTCGCTCGCCTACCAGAAGGGCTTCGGCGGTCATTTCCACAACGACAACTCCTTCACCGCCCTGCGCGACATCCCGGGACTGGTCGTTGCCTGCCCGTCTCGTGGCGACGACGCCGTGGCCATGCTGCGCACCGCGACGGCGCTGGCCCGCGCCAACGGCCGCGTGGTGGCGTGGCTGGAACCCATCGCGCTATATATGACCAAGGACCTGTACGAGCCGCAGGACGGCAAGTGGCTGTTCGGCTACCCGGCGCCGGGCACCGCCGTCGCCCTGGGCGAACCCCGCGTGTACGCACCGCGCGCGAAGGATCTGCTCATCGTGACCTTCGGCAACGGCGTGCCCATGTCCTTGCGGGTGGCCCGCGAACTCAAAAGGGAAACCGGGAACAAGATCCGCATCCTCGACCTGCGCTGGCTCAAGCCGCTCAACCGCAACGCCCTGCTCAAGCACGCGCGGGCCTGCCGCAGCGTGCTGGTCATAGACGAGGGCCGGCAGACCGGCGGCATCAGCGAGGAAATCTTCACCGCGCTCGACGAGGGCGGCCTGGGCGACACACCGAAGGCCCGCGTCGCGGGCGCCGACAGCTTCATACCCCTGGGCGACGCCGCCAACCTCGTGCTGGTCCAGGAGGCGGATATTCTCAAAGCCGCGCGCGCCCTGCTCGCGCAATAACTTATCGGGCCGGCCCTGCCGGCCGGCCTCTCCTCATCCACACAGGAGATGCCCATGGCAGATTCCATCCAATCCGCGGCACAACCGCGCCCACTCACGCTGGACCTCGGTCCCGAGCAGCTGGTGATCAGCCGGCGCTACGAAGTCGCGAGCATGCTCAACGACATCCTCACCGGACTCTGGTTCGTGGTCGGCAGTTGCTTCTTCTTTTACGCCGCCCTGCAAACCGCGGCAGCGTGGCTGTTCCTGATCGGCAGCATAGAGTTGCTGATCCGCCCGATTATCCGCATCGCCCGCGACGTGCACCTCAGGCGCAGGCCCTACAGCTCGGAACCGGCGAGCGACGGGGCGCAAACCCGGCAGCCTGACATGGCCAATCAATAATCTCTCGCAAAGGCGCAGTGGCCGCAAAGGAAAAGGCACAGCCTGGTTCGGGATCCCACCGCCCGGGTGTTCACCAGCCATTGTCCCGGATTAATACAAGGCGTAGCCAACTGAGTCGGATTGCATTTTGGCATGCAGTTGCCTCTACATACCTGAGCCCCAAGCGTGGGATCCTTGCCTGCCCCTTTGTCGTCTTCTCTGCGTCTCTGCGTCTCGGCGAGAGGAAATGGCCTAGCTGACGCGCTGGATGGTGAAATCGGCCAGCGCGATCATGGCAGCGCGATAGGGCGATGCCGGCAAGGCATCCACCGCCGCGCGCGCCGTGTCCGCATAGGCCAGCGCACGTTCGTGGACATAACCGAGCGCACCGGTCTCGTCGATCGCGTCCAACACCGTAGAGAGGTTCTCGGTGCCGCCGCGCTCGATGGCCTGGCGCAGGAGTTGCACCTGTTCGGGGCCGGCATGGTCGCGGGCATGAATGAGCGGCAGGGTCGCCTTGCCTTCGGCCAGGTCGTCGCCCAGGTTCTTGCCCGTCTGTACCGGATCGGCGCTGTAATCGAGCACGTCGTCGACCAGTTGGTAGGCGATGCCCAGGTTGAGCCCAAAGGCGCCGAGGGCGTCTTCCTCCGCGCGGGTGCGGCCCGCGACCACGGCGCCAAGGCGTGCGGCGGCCTCGAACAGGCGCGCTGTCTTGCGCTCGATCACGGCAAAGTACTGTTCCTCTGTGGTATCCGGGTCGTTGCACTGCATGAGTTGCAGCACCTCGCCCTCGGCCACGGCATTGGTGGCATCGGCCAGCACCGCCATCACGCGCATGCGCTCGACCTCCACCATCATCTGGAAGGCCCGCGAATAGAGGAAATCCCCCACCAGCACGCTGGGCGCGTTGCCCCACAGGGCATTGGCGGTCTTGCTGCCGCGCCGGCGTTCGGAGCCGTCCACCACGTCGTCGTGAAGGAGGGTCGCGGTATGGATGAACTCCACCACCGCGGCCAGGTTGATGTGCTCCTGGGCTTGATCGGAGTACCCGCACGCGCGCGCGGCGAGCAGCACCGTGAGGGGACGCAGGCGCTTGCCGCCGCCGGAGACGATGTGGTTGGACAGCTCGTTGATCAGCTCGACGTCGGAACTCAGCCGCCTGCGAATGAACGCATCGACCGCGCCGAGATCGTCGGCAACCAGGGCTGTTATCTCGGAAAGCTCCATGAAGCGGGGCCTGCAAATCAGGGGATTTTAGCAGCACCGCCGCTTTTCCCCATGCCGGCCACCCGCCGTACGGGCACTCCCAGGGTTGACCCACGGTTCAGTCAGGCTTTACAATTCGCCGTTCACTACGGTTTTCTGACGGTTCAACAAAGATGTACGCGGTCATTGTCTCTGGCGGCAAACAGTACCCGGTCAGCCCGGGCGATGTGGTGCGCCTCGAAAAGCTCCCCGAGGTCGAGGGTTCGGCCGTGGAATTCGACAAGGTCGCCCTGGTCGCCAACGACGACGGCGAAGTCACTGTCGGCACCCCTTGGGTGGAAGGCGCCCGGGTCAAGGGCGAGGTGACGGGGCAGGGCCTGGGCAAGAAGGTCATGATCATCAAATTCCATCGCCGCCAGAACTATCGTCGGCGCAAGGGCCATCGTCAGCCCTACACCGAGGTTCGCATTTCCGAGATCCTCGGCAAGTAATCCTGGAGACTCCTCATGGCACATAAAAAAGCAGGCGGCAGCTCACGTAACGGACGCGATTCCGAGTCAAAACGACTCGGCGTCAAGCGCTATGGCGGCCAGGAAATCTCCGCGGGCGAGATCATCGTGCGCCAGCGCGGTACGCATTTCCATCCCGGCGAGAACGTCGGCATGGGCCGCGACCACACCCTGTTCGCGCGCGCCGCTGGCCGGGTCGATTTCCGTATCCGGGGCCCCAAGGGCCGCAAATTCGTTTCCATACTCACGGACTGAACGTCAGCCGGCGGCACGACGTCATCCGAGATCGAAAAGCCCCGGCACGGCCGGGGTTTTTTGTCTCCGATTTCCACCAGGAGTCTGTCGGACTTGAGCGATCGTAGCGAGCAAGGCGGGAGAGCGAGGTCATTTTTTCGATCGTTTGAGGAGAATAGCCGTAGCTATTTGACGAAAAGGATCGGGGAAATGGGCCGCTCTCCCACCGGCGCAGTAGATCAGTCTCAAACCCGACAGACTCCCAGGGATCCTGAAGCATGAAGTTCGTCGACGAAGCAACGATCACGGTTGAAGCCGGACGGGGCGGGAACGGCTGCGTCAGCTTCCGGCGCGAGAAGTTCATCCCGCATGGCGGCCCCGACGGCGGCGACGGCGGCGACGGCGGCAGCGTCTGGCTGGTGGCCAAATCCGGCCTGACGACGCTGGTCGATTTCCGCACCCGGCGGCGCTTCCGGGCCACTTCCGGCCAGGCGGGCGCCGGACGCCAGATGACGGGCGCGGCCGGTGCGGACATCGAAATCCCGGTGCCGGCCGGCAGCCTGGTCTATGAGGCCGACACGGGCGAACTGATCGGCGACCTGACCGGACCCGATGACCGGCTGCTCGTGGCCCACGGCGGGCGCGGCGGGCGCGGCAACATCAATTTCAAGTCCAGCGTGAATCGCGCGCCGCGGCGTGCGACGCCGGGTACCGAAGGGGAAACGCGGCGGCTGCGCCTGGAACTGAAACTGCTGGCCGACGTCGGCCTGGTCGGCCTGCCCAATGCCGGGAAGTCGAGCCTGCTTGCCGCCGTATCGGCGGCACGACCCAAGGTGGCCGATTATCCTTTCACGACCCTGCATCCCGAACTGGGCGTGGTCCGTCTGGGGCCGGAACGAAGTTTCGTCATCGCCGACGTGCCCGGCCTGATTGAAGGCGCCGCCCAGGGGCACGGGTTGGGCATCCAGTTCCTGCGCCACGTCGACCGCACCCGCCTTCTGCTTCACATGGTGGACCTGTCGCCGCCCGAGGGATTCGACCCGGAGGTGGTCAGGAAAATCGAAAGGGAACTGTCCGAACACAATGCCCGGCTGGGCGAGCGCGAACGCTGGCTGGTGTTCTCGAAGGCCGACCTGCTGCCGGCCGAAGAAGCGCTGGAGCGGGCCCGAAACGCAGCGACCGCGCTGGGATGGCGCGGTCGCTGGTTTGTCATTTCATCGGCTACCCGGGAAGGTTTGCCCGAGCTGCTCAATGCCGTCGACGCCTGGCTGGCGGAACGGGCATCCGAGCCCGATCACGCCGAACCCGATTCAACCCCGGGATGAGGCGTTGAGAAGCGTAGCGGGAGAAGGCAGATTGGGCACGACCGGAGCGCAGAAACCGGAGTGTACATGAGGATTTCGAGCACCGTACGGGCTCAAGCTGCCGAGCGCAGTCGCTTCTTAACCGGCGATCTTCTTGATGCTGGCGTTGAGCCGGTGCTTGTAGCGCGCCGCGGTATTCTTGGGCAAAATGCCCTTGTTGACCATGGTGTCGATGGTCGGCACCGCACCGCGGAAGGCCTCGTTGGCTGCCTGGGCATTGCCACTGGCGGCCGCGGCACGGACCTTCTTGATGGCGGTGCGCATGCGCGAGCGCAGGGTCTGGTTGTGGACCCGGCGCTGCTCGGCCTGGCGGGCGCGCTTGCGGGCCTGGGGACTATTCGCCACGTCAGCTTCTCCAAAAGAGCTTTGTTAACGGAACGACGCAGTATGCCCGCAAACACTAAAAATATCAAGATGCTGCCCGCTCCGGGAAGCGCCGGCACCGCCCTCGGAGGGCGTTCGTGAAGAAACGGCGCGGGCTCATCGCCAACCTGTCCACGGTCGGCAGCTTCACACTGCTCTCGCGCCTTCTCGGCTTTGCCCGTGACATCGTCTTTGCCTCGCACTTCGGTGCGGGTGCGGGCATGGACGCCTTCCTCGTCGCCTTCAAGATTCCCAATTTCGGCCGCCGCCTCTTTGCCGAAGGCGCCTTCTCCCAGGCTTTCGTCCCGGTACTCGCGGAATACCGGGCCACGCGCAGCGAGGCCGAGACGCGCGAGCTCATCGCCCGCACCGGCGGGACCCTGGCCACGGTGCTGACGGCACTGACCCTGGTCGGCGTGTTCCTGGCGCCCGTCTTCATCTGGATGTTCGCGCCGGGATTCCATGCCGTGCCCGGCAAGTTCGCCCTGTCCGCACACCTGCTGCGCCTGACTTTCCCCTATCTCCTGCTGATCTCGCTCACGGCCTTCGCGGGCGCGATCCTGAATACCTACGGGCGCTTCGGCCCGCCGGCCTTCGCGCCGGTGCTGCTCAACGTGTGCTTCATCGTCGCCGCCCTGGTCGTCGGCCCGCACCTCGCCCATCCCGTCTTTGCCCTGGCCGGGGCCGTGCTGATCGCCGGCGTGCTGCAACTCTCGGTGCAACTGCCCGCGCTCGGCCGCCTGCACCTGTTGATACGCCCGGCGTTCGGCTTCGCGCATGCCGGGGTCCGCCGCATCATGCGCCTGATGGCGCCGATCATGTTCGGCGCCTCGACCACGCAGATCAACCTGCTGGTGGACACCATCATCGCCTCGTTCCTCGCCAGCGGCAGCGTCAGCTGGCTCTATTACTCGGATCGCCTGATGGAATTCCCGCTCGGCGTGTTCGCCATCGCCCTGGGTACCGTGATCCTGCCGCGCCTGTCGCATCATCACGCGCGCGGCGAATCCGCCCGTTACTCCGTCATGCTCGACCGCGCATTGCGGCTGACCTTCCTGTTCATGCCCGCCGCCGCCATGGCCCTGCTGGCCCTGGCCGTGCCGATCATAGCCACCCTGTATGGCTACGGGGTATTCAGCGGCCACGACGTGGCCATGTCGCGCGCGAGCCTCATGGCCTATGCGGTCGGGTTGACGGGCTTCGCCCTGATCAAGGTGCTCGCGCCGGCCTACTTCGCCCGCCAGGACGTGCGCACCCCCGTGCGCATCGGGGTCGTCGCGGTCGGGGTCAATTTCGGGCTCAACATCGCCCTGGTGATTCCCTGGGCCCTGCTCGGCGGGTATGCCCCGCACGCCGGCCTCGCCCTGTCCACGGCACTGGCGGCTTTGGTCAACGCCACCCTGCTCTGGCGCGGGCTGCGCAAGCGCCACATTTACCAGCCCCGGCCGGGCTGGGGGCTGTTCCTCGCCCGCGTGCTGCTCGCCACCCTGGCCATGGGCGCCGCGCTATGGTTCGGCGCCGGGGCCCTCGGGCCCTGGGTCGGAACCCCCATCGAAGCGCGGGTATGGCATATCGCGGTCCTGGTCGCGGGCGGATTGGCCGTCTACGTGCTGGCGCTGTTGTTGCTCGGCCTGCGCCCCCGCCACCTCACCTTGCCCCCGGGGGGCGGAAATGCCCCAACCCCCGTATCAGGCCCCTTATAATTGGCGGCTTTGACGAAGATGCGACTGCTTCGCGGAGACCTGGCATCCGGCGCCAACCGGCCGGCGGTGGTGGCCATCGGCAAGTTCGACGGCCTGCACCTCGGCCACCGGGCCGTCATCGACCGGGCCGCGGCCCTGGCACGGGAACAGGGGCTGCCCCTGACGCTGATGAGCTTCGAGCCGCTGCCGCACGAATTTTTCGCCCCGGCGTCGGCGACCACGCGGCTGTCGCGTTTCGTGACCAAGTGGCACATGCTGCGCCGCCTGGGCACCGTCGATACCTTCGCGTGCCTGCGCTTCAACCGGCGCACGGCGGCGCTTGAGGCGGAAGACTTCGCGCGCCGCACGCTCGCCGCGGGTCTGGGCGCCCGTGCCGTGGTGGTCGGCGAGGATTTCCGCTTCGGGAAAGCACGGAAGGGCGACGTGGCGTTGCTGAAACGAATCGGAGGCGAAACCGGCTTTAGCGTGGAACCCGTCGGCGCCGTTTGCGACAGCCTTGGCGAACGCATCTCGAGTTCGCGGGTCCGCCGGGCGCTGGAGGAAAACCGCCTGGACGCCATGGCGGAGCTGCTGGGCCGCCCGTACGAGGCCTGGGGCCGGGTGGTAACCGGCGAGCGCCTGGGGCGCCGGCTCGGGTTCCCCACCGCGAATCTGGCGCTCGGGCGGCGGCCGCCGCCCCTGGGCGGCATCTATGTCGTCCGGGCCTCGGGCCTGCCCGAGGGAACGCGCTATGGTGTCGCCAATGTGGGCACCCGGCCCAGCATCGGCGGCGGGCGCCGATTGCTGGAAATTTATTTCCCGCAGTATTCGGGCGATTTGTACGGTCGGTTATTGCAGGTGGAGTTTCTGGCCTGGCTGCGCGACGAGCAGCATTTTGCCGACCTGGAGGCCCTCACCCGGGCCATGGGCGATGATGTGGACCATGCCGCGCACTGGCTGCGCGAAAAAGGATTGAGTTGGGAGAGTGACCGTTGAGTGAGTATCGCGACACCCTGAACCTGCCGCAGACCGGGATGCCGATGCGTGCCGGCCTCGCCCAGCGCGAGCCCGAGCGCCTGGCCGCCTGGAAAGAGATGGACCTGTACGCCCGCATGCGCGAGGCCGCGGAAGGCCGCCCCAAGTTCGTCCTGGCCGACGGGCCGCCCTACGCCAACGGGGACATCCACATCGGCCACGCGGTCAACAAGATCCTCAAGGACATCGTGGTCCGCTCGCGCACGCTCGCCGGCTACGATGCGCCCTACGTGCCGGGCTGGGACTGCCACGGGCTGCCCATCGAGCTGGCCGTGGAGAAAAAGCTCAAGCGCAAGGCCCGGGACCTGCCGCGCGGCGAGTTCCGCCAGGCCTGCCGCGACTATGCGCGCGAGCAGATCGACCGCCAGCGCGAGGATTTCATCCGGCTCGGCGTGCTCGGCGACTGGGACCATCCCTACCTTTCACTGAACCGCGAATACGAGGCCCGCGAGCTCCGGGCACTGGCGGCGATGATCCGCGCGGGCTTCCTCAGCCGCCGCGACATGCCCGTGCACTGGTGCCGCGATTGCCGCTCCGCCCTGGCGGAAGCGGAAGTGGAATACGCCGAAACCACCTCCCCCGCCATCGATGTGGCCTTCGCCGCGGCAGACCCGGCGGCCATGGCCGCGGCTTTCGGCGTGCAGACCGATCTTCCGGTCGCGGTGCCGATCTGGACCACTACGCCATGGACGCTCCCGGCCAACCAGGCCGTCGCGCTCAACCCCGACCTCGACTATGTACTGGTCGCCGCCACCATCGCCGGCAAGCGCCGGGCGCTGGTGCTGGCCGGCGAGCTCGCGCCCGCCGCGCTCGAACGCTACGGCGCCGATGGCATCGAGACACTGGGACACACGCAGGGCCGGGCGCTGGAAGGCCAGCTGCTGGCGCATCCGTGGCTGGACAAGCAGGTCCCGGTCATCCTCGGCGACCACGTCACCCTCGAAGTCGGCACCGGCGCCGTGCACACCGCCCCGGCCCACGGGCAGGACGACTACTATGTCGGCCTCCGCTACGGGCTCGAGGTCTACGGGCCGGTGGACGGCGCCGGCCGCTTCGTCGCCGGCGTGCCGCTGGTGGCCGGCCTCGACATCCCGGCCGCCAACAAGGTGCTGGTCGCCGAGCTCGAGAAGAACGGCACGCTGCTCGCGCACGCGCCCTACCGCCACAGCTTCCCGCACTGCTGGCGCCACAAGACGCCGCTGATCTTCCGCGCCACGCCGCAGTGGTTCATCGACCTCGCGGCGAACGACTTGCGCAAGCACGCGCTGGAAGCGATCGAAAAAGTCGAGTGGACGCCCGAGTGGGCCGAAGAGCGCATCCGCACCATGGTCGCGGGACGCCCCGACTGGTGCATCTCGCGCCAGCGCATCTGGGGCGTGCCGCTCGCGCTGTTCCTGCGCCGCGAGACGGGCGACCCGCATCCCGACAGCGCGCGCCTGATGGAAGCCGTGGCCGACCGCGTGGCCGAACACGGCCTGGAAGCCTGGGACGAGCTCGACCCCGCCGAGCTGCTCGGCGACGATGCCGGTGCGTACGAAAAGGCGAGCGACATCCTCGACGTCTGGCTCGATTCCGGTCTCACCCACTACTGCGTGCTCGCGGCCCGCAAGGAACTGGAGGTGCCGGCGGCGCTGTACCTGGAGGGCTCGGACCAGCACCGCGGCTGGTTCCAGTCGTCGCTGCTGACCGGCGTCGCGCTCAACGGCGAGGCGCCCTACAGGGGTGTGCTGACGCACGGCTTCACCGTCGACGCCGAAGGGCGCAAGATGTCCAAGTCGGTTGGCAACGTCGTATCCCCGCAGAAGGTCGTGAACAGCCTCGGCGCCGACATCCTGCGCCTGTGGGTCGCCGCCACCGATTACCGGCGCGAGATCGCCGTCTCCGACGAGATCCTGAAGCGTACCGCCGACGCCTTCCGCCGCATGCGCAACACGCTGCGTTTCCTCGTGTCGAACCTGTATGACTTCGACCCGCGGCATGATGCACTCGCGACCGGGGAACTGCTGGCCCTGGACCGCTGGCTGATTGCCCGCGCGCGCGATCTCGGCGCCGCTATCGAGGCGGCCTACGAGCGCTACGACTTTCACCTGATCTACCAGCGGGTGCACAATTTCTGCGTCACCGAGCTGGGGGCGCTGTTCCTGGACATCACCAAGGACCGGCTTTACACGATGCAGGCGGACAGCGTCGGACGGCGCTCCGCACAAACAGCCCTGTGGCACGTGGCCGAGGCCCTGGTGCGCTGGCTCGCGCCCGTCCTCTGCTTTACCGCCGAGGAAGTGTGGAGCCACCTCCCCGGTGAACGCGAACCTTCGGTCATGCTCACCCAGTGGCATCCGCTGCCCGATGTGGATACCGGCGACGTGGACTGGAAACACGTATTCGCCGCACGCGAAGCCCTGTTGCCGGCCATCGAGGCCGCCCGCCGGGACGACCTGTTGGGCAGCGGGCTGGAAGCCGACGTCGACCTTTACCTGGAACGGCAGTGGCTGGATGCACTGGAGCCGCTGGGCGACGAGCTTCGCTTCGTGTTCATTGTCTCGGCGGTGCGCCTCCACCCGGCCTCCGAGCGGCCCGGCGATGCCGTCGCCGCCAACGAGGAAGGCTTCTGGATCAAGCTGGCGGCGAGCAGTCACGCACGCTGCGAGCGCTGCTGGCACCGCACGCCGGATGTCGGCAGCGACCCTTCACACCCTTCGCTGTGCGCCCGCTGCGCCGGAAATATCGGTGACCGGCCCGAGACGAGGCAGTGGGCATGAGCCGCCTCGGCGATATCGGCAAGAGGCTGGCGGCGAGCTTCGGCCGGTTGCGGGCATTCGACGCGGAGCGCTTCCTGATCCCGAGCCACCCGCCGGTCCGCTGGCTGCTCCTGGGCGTGCTCGTGCTGATCGCCGACCAGTTCACCAAACTGCTCGCGCTGTATTACCTGCAGCCCTACCAGCGCATCGATCTGCTGCCTATGCTCAACATTACCCTGCTGTTCAACAAGGGCGCGGCCTTCAGCATGCTGGCCGGCGCCAACGGTTGGCAGCAGTGGCTGTTCGTGATCCTCGCACTGGTGTTCTCGGCCGCGATCCTGGTATGGCTGCGCCGCCTGCCGGCCCGGGGGCAGGCCTGGCTCGCGGCGGGGCTGGCGCTGATCCTCGGCGGCGCGCTCGGTAATGCCGTGGATCGCGTCTGGCATGCGCACGTCATCGACTTCATTCAGGTGCACTGGCACGATGCCTGGTATTTCCCCACCTTCAACCTGGCCGATACCGCGATCACCATCGGCGCCATCATCGCCGCGGCCGACGCCCTCTTCCACCGCCGTCCAGCCCCACAAGAGGAAGTGGGGAAGCCGCCGGAAGACCACGGCACGCAATCTTGACCGAGGTCAGTCCGAGGCATCGCACGACGGCGAACTCGGGTGCATAATCGAGTCTTATGAAGCAGTGGCGGTTTTGCCCAGAGGACTCTAATGCACCGTTTACATCTGAATTCCCCGCTTGCGACCCTGGGCGTCCTGGTCCTGGCGGCCACGCTGGCGGGATGCGCGGGCACGGCGGGCCCCGGCAGCTTTACCCCCGATGAAGCCATGAGCGTAGGCCAGGTCACTGGCGCGACGGTGCTCGAAGTCCGCCAGGTCGTGATTCGTCCGGACGCGCAGACCGCTTCCGCCGGCTCGCTCTCCGGGGCCGTCATCGGCGGCGTGGCCGGTTCGGCCGTCGGCGAGGGCCGGGGCCAGGCGCTGATGACCATCGGCGGCATCATCCTCGGCTCCATCCTCGGGCGTAACGCCGAAAACGCGGCCTCGACCCGGAATGCATTGCAGGTCATCCTCAAGACCGACGAAGGACGCACGATCTCCGTGGTGCAGCCGCTGGGAGTCAACCTCAGGCCCGGCGAGCTCGTCTGGCTGACCCGCTACAACACCCGGGACGGCGGGCGCTACCGCATAGAGCCCAGGACTTCGGCGCCGCCGGCCACGACAGCCCCGGCGCCACCGCCCCCGCGCGCGGCCTGAGGCGGGCTCATACGGCCAGCCGCCCCTCGAGGTAGAGGGCGCAGCGGCCGGCGATCCTCACCCGCTCGCCGGCCAGCCGGCACGCGAGTTCGCCGCCACGCGCCGACACCTGGCGGGCGGCCAGTTCCGCCCGGCCGAGCTTGTCCGCCCAGAACGGCACCAGGGTGCAGTGAGCGGAGCCCGTGACCGGGTCCTCGGGGATGCCCAGCTTGGGCACGAAATAGCGCGAAACGAAATCGCAGTCCTCGCCCTCCGCCGTCACGATGACGCCCTGGCCCGGCAACTGCCGCATCGCCGCGAAATCAGGCTTCAGCGTTCTCACGGCCTCGGCGTCTTCGAGCCAGGCCATGATCTTGTCGCTGTCGGGATCCGGATTGCGGGTGCTGCCGCACCAGCGCGTGGAAACGCCGAGCGCGCACGAAAGATCCCCGGCAAGCCCGGCGTCCACCGCCTGGGCCGGGCGTGCGGGAAAATCGAGTTCGAGCGCGTCATCGGTGCGGCGCACGACAAGCTCCCCGCTCAACGAGTCGAATCGGAGCGGGTCGGCATCGGGGGCGAGAAAACGCGTGATCACGAAGGCCGAGGCCAACGTCGCATGCCCGCACAGATCGACCTCGCGTACGGGCGTAAACCAGCGGATGCGATAGCGCTCGCCCTGGCCGACCAGAAAGGCGGTTTCGGAAAGATTGTTTTCGGCGGCAATCTGTTGCATCAAGGCGTCATCGAGCCATTCCCGCAACGGGACGACTGCGGCCGGATTGCCGCCGAAAACCTGCCGGCTGAAGGCATCGACATGGTACAGGGGCAAGGTCTGGCTCATGAGGTGATTCCCGGGGATCAACGGCCCAGTCTAACGGGACGGCGGGCGAGCCCCAACCCGTCATACGCGACCTCCCCTGACTGCGACGGGGGGCAGCGTTACAATATCCGGGTATTGCGCGCGGGCCATCTCCGGCGCGCTATCCCATACGCGAACCAAGAAGGAGAGTGACCATGAAACACGAATTGCCCCCTATGCCTTATGCCATGGACGCGCTGGCACCGCATATCTCCAAGGAAACGCTCGAATTCCATTACGGCAAGCACCATCAGGGCTACTTCAACAAGCTCAATGATGGCATCAAGGGCACCGAGTTCGAAGACATGGCACTCGAGGATATCGTGCGCAAGGCGAGCGGCGGCATCTTCAACAACGCCGCGCAGGCCTGGAACCACACCTTCTACTGGAACTCGATGTCGCCCAATGGCGGCGGCACGCCCGCCGGCAAGCTCGCGGAAGCAATCGACCGCAGCTTCGGCTCCTTCGACAAGTTCAAGGAGCAGTTCAGCCAGAAGGCGGCCACCCTGTTCGGGTCCGGCTGGACCTGGCTGGCCATGAAGGAAGACGGCTCCCTGGCGATCATCAACGGCCAGAACGCGGAAACGCCGTTGCGCACGGGCGAGACGCCGATCCTGACCTGCGATGTGTGGGAGCATGCCTACTACATCGATTACCGCAACGCCCGCCCGAAGTACATCGAGGCATTCTGGGAACTGGCCAACTGGGACTTCGCGGCCAAGCAGTTCGGTGGCTGAGGGCCGGGTCGCCGTTTACCCGCAAAGCCCGTGCGTGGGCATCTGCCGCATCGACGAAAAAGGTTATTGCGAAGGGTGCCTGCGCACGATGAAGGAAATCTCACGGTGGCCGCTCATGAGCGAGAACGAGAGAGCGGCCGTTTTCGAATTGCTGGATACCCGCGCCAAATCGCCGGATCCGGCCTGACCCCAAGCGGCCTTGAGTGGCCGGGAGTTAAACGATGAGCGTAGAAGAGCGCATCAAGGACAACCTCTCCAAGCCGGTGGTGCTGTTCATGAAGGGCACGCCCGATTTCCCGCAGTGCGGGTTCAGCGCGCAGGCCGTGCAGGTGCTGCGCGCGGTGGGCAGCGATTTCACCCACGTGAACATCCTCGAGGACCAGGAACTGCGCGAGACCCTGAAGCAGCATTCCAACTGGCCGACCTACCCCCAGCTCTATATCGGCGGGGAACTGATCGGCGGCTCCGACATCCTGCTGGAGATGTATCGCTCGGGCGAACTGGCGGAAAAGATCAGCGCCACCTCGCAATAACCCGGCCCTGACTGACAACAAGCCTGTGCGGGAGTACCTGCACGGGCTTTTTTGTGCCGGAAAACTGCAGGAGCCTCGGCACTTGGGAGTAGCCGAAGGAATCGCGGCGGGGACCGCCGCTCCCACGAGAGGCCAGGCGTCTCCGGGTAACATCCAGTGCGCCTATGCGAAAGTCTTGTTCGTTGCGGCGCTGTGTCGTTGCGGGAACCCCCGCCGCCGGGGCTAGTGCGCTTCGTCCCAGTTGGCGCCGATGCCGATGTCGACGACCAGCGGCACGGCCAGCTCGGCGGCCCCCTCCATGCGCCCGGCAATCTGCTTGCGGGCCGTGTCGGCGAAACCCCTGTCGACTTCGAACACGAGCTCGTCATGCACCTGCATGATCAGGCTGCATGGCACGTCATCACGCTTGCACCAATCGTGGATGGTGATCATCGCGCGCTTGATGATGTCGGCGGCCGTGCCCTGCATGGGCGCGTTGATGGCCACGCGCTCGGCGGCCTGGCGCCGCTGCCCGTTGCGGCTGTTGATCTCGGGGAGATAGAGCCGCCTGCCGAACAGCGTTTCCACGTAGCCGTTACGGCCCGCCTGTTCGCGGGTGCTGTCCATGTAGTGGCGCACGCCCGGGTAGCGGTCGAAATAGCGGTTGATGTAATCCTCCGCCTCGCCGCGCAAGATGCCCAGTTGGCGGGCCAGGCCGAACGCCGACATGCCGTAGATCAGCCCGAAATTGGTCGCCTTGGCGGCACGGCGTTCCTCGGCCGTCACCTCATCCATCTTCTTGCCCAGCACCTCGGCCGCCGTCGCGCGGTGAATGTCGAGCCCCTCCGCGAAGGCATTCCTCAGCCCCTCGTCGTCCGACAAATGCGCCATGATGCGCAACTCCACCTGGGAATAATCGGCGGCGAGCAGCACGCACCCCGGCGGCGCGATGAAGGCCTGGCGGATGCGCCGGCCTTCCTCGCTGCGCACGGGGATGTTCTGCAGGTTGGGATCCGACGAGGACAAGCGGCCCGTCGACGTGCCGGTCTGGTTGTAGGACGTGTGCACGCGGCCGGTGTCCGGGTTCACGCTGGCGGGCAGCTTCTCCGTATACGTCGAACGCAGCTTCGACACCTCGCGGTAATCCAGGATCAGGCGCGGCAACTCATGTTCGTCCGCCAGTTCGAGCAACACCTTTTCCGCCGTCGAGGGCTGGCCCTTGGGCGTCTTGTGCCGCACCGGGAGTTCCAACCGGTTGTAGAGAATGTCGCCGAGCTGTGCCGGTGACCCCAGATTGAACTCCGTGCCGGCGACCTCCCAGGCCGCTTGCTGCAATTCGGCCATGCGCTTTTCCAGCTCCGCGCTCTGCTTCGCCAGCCGCTCGCTGTCGATCAACACGCCATGGCGCTCCATCGCCAGCAATACGGACACGATGGGGATCTCGATCGACTCGTAGACCTCGCAGGCCCGCGGCAGCGCCTGCAGACGAGGCCACAAATTCTCGTGCAGGCGCCAGGTGATGTCGGCGTCCTCGGCCGCGTACTGGCCCGCGACATCGACGGGCACTTCCTCGAAACCGATGCGCTTGCGCCCGGTGCCGGTCACGTCGTCGTAGCTGATCGTTTTTTCGTTCAGCACGCGATCGGCAAGCGAATCCATGTCGTGGCGCCCGGCGGTCGGGTCCAGCACGTAGGACTCGAGCAGGGTGTCGTGGCGGATGCCCGCCAGCTCGATCCCGTGGTTGGCGAGCACGTGGGCATCGTACTTGAGGTGATGACCGAGCTTGCCGCGCCCGGCGTCCTCGAGCAGGGGCCGCAACTGGTCGAGCACGGCATCGCGATCGAACGGCTGGCTGCCGGTATGCGCCAGGGGAATGTAAGTCGCCTCGCCTTCGGCGATGGCGAAGGAAATGCCCACGATCCGCGCGGCGAGGTAATCCAGGCTGGTGGTCTCCGTATCGAAGGCGAACAATTCGGACCGGCCCAGGCGCTTCACCCACTCATCGAGTTGCATCCGGGTCGTGACGATTTCGTAGTTGCGCTCCGGCGCGGGCTTTTTCTCTTCGCCGAGTTCCGCCAGCCAGCTCCTGAATTCGAGGTCGGCATAGAGCTTGCGCAAGGCATCGGTGTCCGGCTCGCCGCGGACCAGCGCTTCCGGCTCGACCGCCAGGTCCACGTCGCACTTTATCGTGGCCAGTTCCCGGGACAGGCTGATATCGTCGAAACTCCCGCGCAGGCGTTCGCCCGCCTTGCCCTTGATCTCGTCCGCGTGCGCCAGCAGTTCATCCAGGCTGCCGTATTGCTGCAGCCACTTGGCGGCCGTCTTGGGGCCGACGCCGTGCACGCCCGGGATGTTGTCGGACGTGTCTCCCATCAGCGCCAGGAGATCGATGATTCGTCCCGGCGGCACGCCGAACTTGTCTTCCACCCCCGCGCTGTCCAGCCGCCGGTCCCGCATGGTGTCCAGCAGGCTGACGTGGCCATTGACGAGCTGGGCCATGTCCTTGTCGCCGGTCACGATGACCACCTCGTAGCCCTGGCCGCACGCCTGCAGGGCCAGGGTGCCGATCACGTCGTCCGCCTCGACGCCCTGCTCGCGCAGCAAGGGCAGTCCCAGCGCCTTGATCGCTTCCAGCAAGGGCGCGATCTGTGGGCGCAAGTCCTCCGGCATGGGCGCCCGGTTGGCCTTGTAGCGCTCGAACAGGTCGTCGCGAAAGGTCGGCCCCGGCGCGTCGAACACCACCGCGATATGGCTCCCGGGCTCCTCGCGGATCAGCTTGCGCAGCATGTTGAGCACGCCGTAGACGGCCCCCGTCGGCCGCCCGTCGCTCGTCGTAAACGGCGGCAACGCGTGAAAGGCCCGGTACAGGTAAGAGGAGCCGTCGACCAGGATCAGTTTATTGCTCATCGCGTGCCCGCTGACGGTGAGACTGTCGTGGACGCGGCCGTGGCCGGCGCAGGCGCAGGCGCAGGCGCAGCATGTGAACCGGGCAGGTATAACGGGCCCGATTGCCCGCAGGCGCTGCACATGGCAATGCCGGCGCATAAGGCGAGTCCGGCGGCGGTTTGGATCAGGCGGCGCTTCATTAACGACCCTTGGCACAGGTATTCCCCACAGATTATAGTGAGATGAAGCTCCGGGGGTGGAGAGCCATGCGATCCATCGACAGTTGGCTGGCCGACTACGGCACCTGTCACCAAAATCATGCCAACAAGATCCTGCACTGGATCTGCGTGCCGCTGATCATGCTTGCGCTTGTCTGCCTGTTCGCCACTATCCCGCGCCCCGCCGCCTTCTCGATTTCCCCCTGGATGCACTGGGGCACGGTCCTGCTGGGGCTGGCCATTGCCTATTATTTCCTGCTGGCACCGCGGCTGGCGCTCGGCATGGTGATCGTCGGGGCGATTCTCCTGTTGGCCACCTGGGGCCTGCAGCACCTGCCCTGGCCGCTTGCCTTCACCGGCGGTGCCATTTTCGTCATCGCCTGGGTCGGCCAGTTCGTCGGCCACCATTTCGAAGGCAAAAAACCCGCTTTTTTCAAGGACGTGCAATTCCTCCTGATCGGGCCACTGTGGCTGCTCGCCTGGCTCTATCGCCGTTGCGACTGGCCCGTGGTCTGACGCCGGCGACCGCGGGCGTGTAAACTTCCGAATCTGCACGCGCGCCTGGCCGCGCATTCCCAATGCCCGTGCATCCAAGCGCGGGGCTGTCAATTTGCACGGAGACCATCCATGAGACGACACCTGCCCCTGGCCCTTTTCCCGCTGATCTGCCTGCTCTCCGGGCCGGTTCATGCCGCGCCGGCATCCGGCAACGACGCCCTGGCGATGACGCAAATCATGGCCAACCCGGACTGGATCGCACTGACGCCGGAAAATCCCTACTGGGGTGCCGACAGCAAGACAGTCTATTACTGGCAGCGGCCCCACCAGGCGCCCACGGCGACGCTGCATGCCATCGACCTGGCCAGCGGCAAGACACGCACGGTTCCCGATGCCGACTGGAGCGCCACCGGCTCTCATCAGGCAGTCTTCAACCGGAATCGAACCAGGGAGCTGTATATCAACCATGGCGACCTGTTTCTGAAAAACGTCGCAAATGGCGAGATCACCCAGCTGACCCGGGGGCTGGGCCACGTAGGGGATCCCCAGTTCGTGCCCGGGCACGACATGGTGAGCTATGAGATCCAGGGGCGCTTCTACCTGCTGGACCTGGCCACGGGCATGAGTTCGCTGGCGGCCAGCGTGAAGGCCGAAGAGGCTCCGGATACCGAAAAGGGGCCCTATCACTATTACAGCGCCGAACAGGCGCGCCTGTTCGCGGCCGTTCGCAAGATGAAATCCGACCGCGACGCCAAGCGCGACCAGCAACAGAGCCTGGCCAGGGTCGACGCGAGCCGCGGACCGGAGCCGTTCTACCTCGGTTCCGGTGTTGAAATCGTGAACGAGTCCCTGTCACCCAGTGCGCGTTGGCTGGTGGTGATCACCGAGCCCAAGCATTACGACAAGGGCCCCCACGGGAATATGCCGGATTACGTAACCGAGAACGGACGCATCATCCTGAAGCCCGTCCACCGCCGAGTGGGCTGGAACGACCCCGCGCCCATGCACGTCGTCCTGCTCGACCTGGTGCACCACAAGCAATACCCCATCGACGAAAAGCAGCTGCCGGGCATCGAGCACGACCCCCTGGCCAGGCTGCGCAAGGAAGCCGTCAAGTGGGACGTCAAGCACGGCATCAGCAAGGCACGCGCCGAAGCCTCGGTGAAGGCGCCCAAGGCGCGTCCCGTGCAGATCTGGGGCCTGGCCTGGAGCGACAACGGCGAACGCCTCGCACTGATGTTCCGCAGCATCGACAACAAGGACCGCTGGATCGCGACCGTCGACTTCGCGCATGGAACCAAGCTGGTTACCCGCAACCGCCTGACCGATCCTGCCTGGATCAACTGGGATTTCAACGACTTCGGCTGGATGCCCGACAACCACACCCTGTGGTACCTGTCGGAGCATAGCGGCTACTCGCAGTTTTATACCGACGACGTCCGCAACGGCCGTACCCGCCAGTGGACCCGCGGCCACTTCGAGGTCTACCACCCGGTGCCCGGACACCAGGGGCGTTACGTCTACTATCGCGCCAACCGGAAGTCACCCGGCGTATACAGCCTCTACCGGCTGAACACGGCCACGGGCAAAAGCGTCGCCCTGACCGACCTCGGCGGCATGGACGGGTCGCAACCCTCCACGCTCGAGGGCGGCTACAGCAATTTCGAGCTTTCGCCCAATGGCAAATCGATCCTGTTCTACCACTCGAGCATGCTGCGTCCGCCCGAACTGTACGTGGTCGCGACGACGCCCGGCAGCACCCCGCGGCGATTGACACACACCATCAAGAAAGCCTTCACGAGCATCGACTGGATCAAGCCGATGATCGTGCACGTGCCTTCCACGCATTTCCGCGGCACCATCCAGGCCCGGCTCTATCTGCCGCATGACTACGACCCGAACAAGTCCTATGCGGGGGCCGCCTTCATCCACGGCGCCGGGTATCTCCAGGACGCGCACCAGGGCTGGTCGTTCTACTTCCACGAAATGATGTTCAACAACTTCCTCGCCGAGCACGGTTATGTCGTGATCGACATGGATTACCGCGGCTCCCAGGGTTACGGCCGCGCATGGCGCACGACGATCTACCGGCACATGGGTCACCCGGAGGTGCAGGACATCACCGACGGCATGCACTGGCTGGAGAAGCACTACCACGTCGATCCCAAGCGGCTCGGCGTCTACGGCGGATCCTACGGCGGCTTCATGACCTATATGATGATGTTCCGCCGCCCCGGCCTGTTCCAGGCGGGCGCCGCCTTGCGGCCGGTCGCCGACTGGGCCAATTACAACGACCTCTATACCTCGGATATCCTCAACCGCCCGGCGATCGACCCCGAGGCCTACGACATCAGCTCGCCCATCCACTACGCCCAGAACCTGAAGGGGCACCTGCTCATTTCGCAAGGCATGCAGGACGACAACGTCTTCTTCCAGGACACGGTGCACATGGTGCAAAAGCTGATCGAGCTGAAGAACCCCAACTTCCAGCTCACGGTCTACCCGCTGGAGCACCATGGCTTCGAGGCCCCGACGGCTTGGCTCGACGAGTACCGCAGGATCTGGAAGCTGTTCTGTACCTACGTCAGCCCGCGCAAGAATTGCCAGACCGATAAATAATGAATGTACGCCCGGGCCACGGCGGCCGGCCGCGGCCCGGAAGCGTTGTCATGAACAGCGCGATCAGGCGCCGGGAGGCCGACTCACGAATGGTCGGGGAAATACGCCCTCAATTTCCAGCTCGCCTTCTGCATGACTACCTTGATGGCGCCTCTCAGCAAGCGGGCATCATGTGCGAAAAGAAGTTGCAGGCGCCAGCCCAGCGGCGTTGCAGTAGGCGCAGTCAACACATTGAAATTTTTCACCGCCTCGGGATACGGGATCGCCTGCTGTGCTTCCAGCGTAGAGGAAACGAGGGGTTTGGCCGTCTGGGTATCAGTCCCATTCTTGTAATAGGCCCGGACCGCGAAATACACGTACACGTATTTGGCATCATCAGCAAGGCGAATCCCGAGCGGGACCACAAACAGGGTCGCTTCGGTTTTTTGCCTGAGCGTTTCGTGATGAAAAAAGTAGCTGTCGTTCCGCGGATGCACTTCGTGGATTTTCAGGCTTTTCAGCCAGCTCACGCCAGATAGCGCCTCCGCTGCCGCATTCTTCTCTTCCTCAGCAACCGGCAATTCTGCAAGTTCTTTCGAATAAGGCTTCAACTGATCCTTCAATTCTTGCTTCTTCTGGTTTTCGTAGCCCCAGCTATACAGCCCCACGCCCGCCAATCCGCCCAGAAAACCGGAGAAAAAAGCCCCCGAGTACGATACGTTCGAAAGATCGGATTGATAGGCTATTTTCGAATGTTGCGGAGAAACATAGACAATGGTCTTCGACATTTTCTGCAACGTATTCGCCCTCGATGCGGGCATCGCCTGTTTCGTCGCGCACCCGCTGAGCATTGGCACGGCAAGCACCGTCACAAGGCAAATAGCCGCTCCCCGCTTGAAAACATGCCGAGCTATCCCTGGAACCATTTGCTTTCCCCCTTGCCCATTATTTTCTTAATGAATAATAGTACACGTCACCCCTATCGACACTTCGGAATACTTCACCCGCATGCCAGAGACGGTTGAGGTGCGCAAGCGTTTCACCGAAAGCGAACGGGACGCTGCCGGGTTTCAAGTAACGCGGAAAAAGCGTCGGCAATGCCTCCATGGCGCTGCATCCCCCTTTCACCAGCAAGTCCCTGAGTTCCTGCAGGCGCTCTTCATGATGAGCGATCAACTCATTGATGCGTGTATGCAGGCCACGATAAGGCACCCCGTGCGCCGGAAGCACCAGCGTGCCTTCCGGCAGGACACGCAATCGCTCTAGCGCGTCGAGATAATCGCCCAGCGGATCGGCGCCCGGATCGTCGGGCCACACGGAAATATTCGGGGTGATTTCGGGTAGCATCACATCGCCAGCCGCAAGGACAGGCTCCCCTGCCCGGAACAACAGGGCGTGAGCGGGAGAGTGGCCGCTGGCGAAACTGACTTCCCAGGATCCGGCGAATGCCGGGGGGCCCTGTTCAAGCGGCCCCGGCGCTTTGGGCAGCTGCGGGACGCTGCGGCGATAACCGTTGCCGCGGCCGAACATGCTGCTCTCGCAACGCATGCCGTTGCACGTAAAAAACGACTCGAGCGAGGCATCGACTTCTTCGCCACTCAGTCCGTGCAGCATTTCCGCCTTTTGCCACTCGGCATGCGGCAGATGAACGCGCGCACCCGTATCTTCAAGATGGGCAGCCTGTCCGATGTGGTCGGGATGAAAATGCGTCACCACCACATTGCCGGGACAGGTATAACGCGTATTCCAGAGTTCCGAGGTCTGTTCCCCGGCAAAGCCGGTATCGACGAGAAAAGGTTTGTCGTCGTCGCCATCCAGCAAGTACACATTGATATGGCGCGGTGGAAACGGCAAGGGTAACCGCAACCACCGAACCCCCGGCGCAAGCGCCCGCGTTTCGCCGAATTCGGGCGCCGGCCCCTGCATATCCAGCGACGAACTCATGGCGCCTCCTCCGGCGGCAGCGTCTTCCCGGGATTGAGTATTCCATGCGGATCAAAGACGCGCTTCACGCCATGCATCAACCGCAACACCCCGGACTCCAGTTCCATCGTCACGTAATCGCGCTTGGCCGTGCCGACCCCATGCTCGCCCGAAAGGGTTCCACCCAGTTCCAGCACGGTCTCGAATACTTTCGGCAGCAGGCCCTGCGCCGCGCTTCGTTCGCGCTCGTCTTCGGGATCGTACAGCAAATTCACGTGGAGGTTGCCGTTGCCCGCGTGGCCGAAAGTCACGATCGGGATATCGGCATCCCGGGCAAAATCCTGCAAGCTTGCGACCAGGTCGGGAATGCGTGATACCGGGACAACGACGTCTTCGTTGATCTTGCCGGCACGCAGCGTGCGCAGGGATGGCGACAACGCCTTGCGGGCCTGCCAGAGCGCCGCGGCCTCTTCCGGGTTTTCGGTTGCCTCCAGCGAGACAAAGCCTTCACCACGCGCCGCCATGTCAACCGATTCGACGGCGGCGTCGAGCCCCGCCCCCGCACCCTCGACTTCCATCAGGAGCAGTGCCGCACAATCGGCCGAGACATCGACCCCTCGCTGCCTGATCAATTCCACCGCCTGATCGTCCATGAATTCCAGCACCCAGGGTAACTGCGGCTGGGCCATGACTCTTGCCACCGCGGCGGCGGCCGCGGCCACGCTCGAGTAACAGGCCCGCAATGTCGCCACGGCCTCGGGCACCGGCCAGAGTTTCAGCGTGGCACGGGTAATCAGGGCCAGCGTCCCTTCGGATCCGAGCAGCAGGCGCGTGAAGTCGTAACCCACCACGCCCTTCGTCGTATGCGTGCCCACGTGGATAAGCTCGCCCGTGCCCGTGACGGCGGTCAGGCCGAGAACATTTTCCCGTGGCGTGCCGTATTTCACGGCATGCGGCCCACCGGCATTGCATGCGAGGTTGCCGCCGAGGGTCGAATAGGCTGCCGAACTCGGGTCGGGGGGCCAGAAAAAGCCTTCCGCCCGGGCGGCGGCCTGGATATCCGCGTTGGTCGCGCCCGCTTGCGCCTCTACGTAACGGTTGGCGGCATCCACCGGGCCGATGCGGTTCATGCGCTCGAAGGACACGATCAGCGCCTCGCGATCGGGCACGGTCGCCCCCACGGTGTTGCTGCCCTGCCCGCGTGCGATGACGGGCCAGCGGGCGGTGGCGCAGGCCTTCACGATGGCGGCCACTTCCTTTTCGGTCTGCGGGAACGCGACCCCGCCGGCCACCCCGCGCTGGCGGCTGTTGTCATAGGCATAGACGGCGCAATCCGCGGGATCGGTGCTCAGGCCCTTTTCACCGAGCGCCTCCCGGAGACGTCGCTCGAGTTCGGCCGGCAGGCTCATTGCGGGTAGAGGATCCCGTCCACCAGGTCGCACAGGCAATGCAGGAGCACGATGTGGACTTCCTGGATGTGCGCCGTACGCTCGGCGGGCACGCGCAATTCCAGGTCGTTCTTGTCGAGCGTCCGGGCAAGGGCCCCACCGTCGCGCCCGGTCAGCGCCAGGACCCAGGCGTCCGCGTCGTGGGCCGCCTCGACCGCGAGGCGGGCATTGGGCGAGCCGCCGCTGGTGGATATCGCGACCAGGGCGTCGCCCGGGCGGGCAAGCGCCTGGACCTGCTTGGAAAACACCTGGTCGAAGCTGTGATCGTTGCCGATCGCGGTCAATGCCGAGGTGTCGGTCGTGAGCGCTATCGCGGCCAGCGGCGGACGCTCACGCTCGAAGCGGTTGGTGAACTCGGCGGCAAAGTGCTGGGCGTCGGCGGCGGATCCGCCGTTGCCGCACACCAGGACCCGCCCCCCGGACTCGAGCGTTTGTGCCAGTCTCCGCGCGGCCTCGGCCACATCCGCGGCCAGGGCATCGCGCGCCCGGGCCTGCGTGTCGATCGTCCCCGCGAAGTGTGACCGTACGCGTTCTTCAGCGTTCATAGTGCTTCCTCAAATGCATTTGGAATCCATTCAACGTCCCCCCGCCCGGAGATTGCGACCACATCGGCGCGCAGGTTGCGGGCGCCGGCGCGGGGGTGACGCGCGATATAGACGCCGATGGCGCGTTGCAGCCGCGCCCGCTTGGCCGGCGTCACGCTGGCGGCGGCACCGCCGTAATCCTCGCGGGCCCGGTAACGCACTTCGACGAACACCAGCGTGGATCCGTCTTCCATGATCAAGTCGATTTCACCAAACCGGGAGCGCACGTTGCGCTCGACCAGTTTCAACCCTTTCGCCTTGAGCCAGGCCGCGGCCTGGCTTTCGGCCCGCGCCCCCCGCTCGGCGCGTTTCACTGCGCGGTAGCCTGGACCGGCGCGGCAGTGCCGTTCACGTAACGCGCCGGGTCCGCCCGCCGTTGGATCACGTTGCGTTGCCCCATGCTGAGCGAACCGCTGACGCCCCGCACGGGCTGGACCAGGGGCTTGGGGCTGTTCATCAGCAGCGGCAGGAGACGCCACGCGTCGTAGCCCAGGGCGTACAACGGCGCAAACTGCTGCCAGTTTTGCGGGAACAGGCGGGTCAGCTGCTTGCGCGTCGCGGCCATCGCACCATCGGCGGCGAGGAACCAGGGCATGGCCGGGAAATACACCCCGTTCATATCCGGCGTGTTCGCCCCGGGACGATATACATTGGAAATCGAGTAGATGGGCAGCCCGAGGCCGTGGTAGTAATCGATCTGCGGCGGCATCAGCAGGGCCGTGGCATAGGGCGCGGCAAAAAACACGAACTGGATGTCCTGGCGCCGGCGGGGCGTGAACCCCAGGGGCTGCCCCAGTACGGTTGCCAGGCGCTGTTCCCGTTCGGTGCTCGCGTTGAGCCCGAACACGGACGACAATGCCGCGCCGAACTCCTGGGAATCGGGCCGGATCGTGGCACTGGCGAGCACCTGCCCGCCCAGGTTGGTCAGGTTCTGGGTGAAGGCCGTGGCAATCCGGCTGCCCCAGTCATTGTCGGGAACGATCACCACGGCCCGGCTCAGCCCCTGGGCCACGGCTTGCTCCGCGCTGGTGCGCGCTTCCTGTTCGGGGCTGAGGCCGAACTGGAAAAAATTGCCGGGCATCGCGGAGTTGTCCCCGGGCAAATAGTTGAGCGCCAACTCGGGGATGTTCGGCTGGTCGGATACGGCCCCCTGGACGCCGGCCACGGTGAGGGGGCCCAGCACAAACCGGGCGCCCGCGGCACGCGCTTGGGCCAGGGCCTTGCGTGCCCCGGTGGCACTGCCGGTGGTGTCATACACACTGATGGCGGGCTGCGCGTCATGCCCCTGGTAGTAGGCCGCCAGTATCCCCGCCTGCACGGCCTGGGCCTGGGCCGCGTTGGGACCGCTCAGCGGCAGCAGCAGGGCAATCCGCGCCGGATAACTCAGGCGCGCCTTCTCTTCGGCCGTGATCTCCGCGATCAGCCCCCGGGTCGCCGGATGGCCGGGATACAGGGCCTGCCAATCGCTCATCTGGCTGGAAAACTGCCGCGGCTCTTCCCAGGCCGTGCGCCAGATCTGAGCCAGGGCGATCCAGCCCTGGCCAACCGTGTCGAACCCGGCGGCGGAAGGCAATTGCGGGCTTGCTTTCATGTACTCCCACAGCATTTCGCTGTTGGTCAGCGATTCCTGCGGTTTCGCCGCCAGCAGCGTGCCCCGCTTGATCAGGGCGCGCAGGCCCGCGGCCGGCTCCCCGGCATCGAAATGGGCCCGCCCGGCAAGCGACAGCCATTGCGCCTGCCGGTCCTCGTTGTGCAATTGCGGGGCCAGCGCCAGCGCCTTCAGTGCCTGCTGCGGGCGATGCGTCTCAAGGGCCAGGCGCGCCAGCGTCAACGCGCCCTCAGCCTGCCTGGCCGCCGGCAGGGCGGGAACGGAGAGGCCCACGGCCGCCGTCCAGGCCGCGGCCAGATCTCCGGCCTGCTCGTAATCCCCGGCCGCGCTCAAGCGGGCCACGGCCTGCGTGGCGCCTTGGCTGGTATCCGCCAACTTGGACCAGACCACTGCAGCCTGGCGGTAGGAACCGTCCGCCTCGAGGCGTTTGGCCCTGGCCACGACCGTATTAGTCGTGGCCGGCGGGGTCACCGCACAGCCTGCTATCACGCCCGCGAGCAGCACGGCGCCGGTCCAGCCGTAAACGGAACGTACTTGCACTATTTGCCTAACCATCGCAGCATATTTGCTCTTCATCTTAACCCGCCTCCCGATCCGCGAGGCGGCATACGGGCCAGCCGCACATGAACGACACACAGGAACGGACGGACGGCGGCATCGAGCCCCATACCTTATATATAGTGGCAACGCCGATCGGCAACCTGGGCGACCTCGGCGACCGGGCCCGGCGCACCCTCGAGAGGGTCGACTTCATTGCCGCCGAGGACACCCGCCACAGCGCCCGACTGCTCAAGGCCTTCTCAATGAATCGCCCCATGGTCGCGCTCCATGACCATAACGAGGCGGATAGGGCCCCGGAAATCATTCGACGCCTGGAACAGGGGGAAAGTGCCGCACTCATTTCCGACGCTGGCACGCCGCTCGTGTCCGACCCGGGCTACCGCCTCGTGCGCGCGGCGCAGGAGGCGGGCCTTCCGGTGCGAGCGGTACCGGGGCCGTCGGCAGCCATCGCCGCGCTCTCGGTCGCCGGACTCCCGACGGACCGCTTCGCCTTCGAGGGTTTCCTGCCCGCCCGTAAAGGCGCACGGCGGGCGCGGCTGAACGAACTGGCCGGGGATGCCCGCACACTCGTTTTCTTCGAAGCGCCCCACCGCTTGAGGGAATTGCTCGCGGACTGCGTGGAGATTTTCGGCCCGGAACGCGAAGGCGCCCTGGTGCGCGAACTGACCAAGCTGCATGAATCGAGCCAACGCGCACCCCTGGAGGAAATCTGCAGACGTGTAGATTCCGGCGAGGAACCTGCACGGGGAGAATGCGTAGTACTGGTCGCCGGCGCGGATCAACACGCCGTAGCGGCGGAACAGGAGAGCGACGAGCTGCTGAAGGCCTTGCTCGCGGAAGGAGTCAGCCCGAGCACGGCAGCAGCGGTTGCGAGGCGCCTTTTCCCCGACGCCAAACGCCGAGACCTGTACCAGCGGGCGATGATCCTCAATTCGGACTAGACTTGTTCCACCGCATACCCCGCGCATGGGAAAGCAATGAATCCCGCTCTCAACAAAGAAGCTACCCTTCCCCGGGAGTCCCGGCACGACATTGCCCATCGTTATCAAGGGCACTGGCTGCAAGGCTACGTGCGCGGGAAACTGCGCAGTGACCCCGCCTATGCCGAAACGGCTGCAATCGTCGCGGCCTGTCCGGCCCCCGTACTCGATGTCGGTTGCGGGCCGGGGCTGCTGGCGCACTACCTGGACGCCTGCGGCATCGACGTGCCCTATCACGGCCTGGACACGGACAAGCGCAAAATCACGCGCGCCCGTGAAGCCGCCGGCGGGCTGGGGCGAGTCGGCTTCGAACAAGCGGACTGCCTGAATCTGCCGGAGTGGCAAGGCCATGTGATCCTGCTCGATGCGTTGCATTACCTGGACGGCGAAAAGCAGGCGCGGTTGCTGCACGCCGCGCCCCCCCGGGTCGCGCCCGGCGCCTCGTTGGTCATCCGCACGGTCCTGCGCGAACGTTCGTGGCGGTTCCGCGCAACGCAGGCCGAAGAAGCCTTCATCAGGGGCTCGCGCTGGATCCGGGGCGGAGTCAAGCACTATCCCCGGATCGGCGAGCTGCTGGCCCCGTTGCAGGACGCGGGACTGGCCGTGGAAACCTACCCGATGTTCGGCCATACCCCGTTCAACAGCCACCTCATCCTTGCGACACGGCACCGGGAAGGCTGATCCCTCGTCCCGGAAGGGGATCACGGTAAGATGAGCGTCTCCCGCCCGGCATCCCGTTCGTGAAACGATTCCACCTGATCTCCATCGCATTCTCCTTCGCCGCTTGCATCCTGATGCCGCCGGCGCATGCCGCGGCGGCCGGCAAGGGCTTCCAGCTCCAGGACGTTCGCAAAATCTCGACCCTGTCGGATCCGCGAATCTCGCCTGACGGCAAACGCATCGCCGTGGTCATTTCCACTCCGGACTGGGACAAGGACACCCGGCCGAATCGCCTGGTCCTGGTCAACGCCGCCACCGGCGCCCAACGCAACCTGACCTGGAACCGCGACGATGTCTCCTCGCCCCGCTGGTCCCCGTCGGGCAACCGGCTGGCCTTCCTTGCCAAGGATGCGAAAACCAAGGAGATGCAGGTCTTCGTAATGCCGATGGGCGGCGGTGACGCCCGCCCCGTTACCGACACGGAACAGGGCGTCGACGAATTCAGCTGGAGTCCCGACGGGAAACAAATAGCCTATGTGGCCGAGGATGCGCCGCTGAACGAGAAGGCGATCAAGAACCACGACAAGGCTTTCCGCGTCACGGATGGCAATTTCCAGCTGCGCAAGGCCCTCGCCTCCTGGCATCTCTGGGTCGTATCCAGCCAGGGCGGCAAGGCAAAGCGCCTGACCAAGGGTGACTTCAGCCTGGACACCGACCAGGGCGGCGCCTCGCCCCTGGTCTGGAGCAAGGACGGCAAGCGTATCTACTTCACCCAATATCCCAGCCCCTACTGGGGACCGTCCTACCACTCGGTCATCGCCTCGGTGGACGCCAAGACGGGCAAGCTGGATACCGCGGTAAGGGCGCAAACCTCCACCGCCTTCACCTTCGCCCCCGGCGGCAAGGCCTACGCCTTCATGCGTCCGCGCGGCGGCGACCAGAACAACGGTTATGCCGTCTATGTCCGCGAATCGGGCAAGACGTTCGACGCCACGCGTGCCCTGGCCCGCAATTTCAACGACTATGCCTGGCTGCCGGGCCACAAGCTGCTGCTGGAAGGCGAACTGGGAACGCATTCCGTGTTCTGGGTGCAGCCACTCGATGGCTCCGCACAGCGGCTGTCCCTGGGATCGATCGAGGCCAGTGCCGACATGGACGTTTCCAGGAACGGGGAGATCGCATTCGTGGGCGGCACGGCAACCCATCCCGATGAGCTGTACGTCATGGATTCGGCGCGTGCCAGGCCACGGCGCCTGACCGGCGTCAACGACTTTATCGACAAGATTACGCTGGGCCGCGACACCACCCTCAACTGGACCGGCCCCGGCGGCTTCCACGAGGACGGCGTGCTGACCTATCCGGTCGATTACCGCAAGGGCCGCAAGTACCCCCTGGTACTCGTCATCCACGGTGGGCCCGAGGGTGCCTCGACGTTGCGTTTCGACGCCCTGAGGCAACTCTTTGCCAACTCCGGCTATCTCGTCTTCCAACCCAACTACCGCGGCAGCATCAACCTCGGCGACGCCTACCAGCACGCCATCTACCGCGATACCGGCAAGGGCCCGGGAAAAGACGTCATGGCCGGGCTTGCGGCCGTGGAGAAACTCGGGGTCGTCGACAAGAGCCGCATCGGCGTCAGCGGCTGGTCCTACGGCGGCTACATGACCACCTGGCTGACCGGCCACTACGACGACTGGAAAGCGGCGGTCGCCGGCGCCGCGCTCACCGACTGGGTGATGGACTACACCATCGCCTACTACCAGCGCGGCGACCTCTACTTCTTCGGCGGCTCGCCCTGGACCAAAGACTACTGGAACATCTGGCGTGAACAGTCGCCGATCCAGTATGCGCGCAACGTGAAGGCGCCGACCCTGATCATGGGCGATGTCGGCGATCCCAACGTTCCCCTGGTCAACAGCTACGAGTGGTATCACGCCCTGCGCGACAACGGCGTGACCGTCGAATTCTACGCCTATCCCGAGGACACCCACTTCCCGGAAGACATCGTGCAGACCACCGATGTTTACCGGCGCTGGGTAGGCTGGATGAAGAAATACCTGCACTAGACCGTCGCTCAATGCACGTACTCGGCATCGAAACCTCATGCGACGAGACCGGGGTCGCGGTCTGGGACAGCGACTACGGCCTCGCCTGGGAACGCCTGTTCAGCCAGATCGACCTGCACGCCGAATACGGGGGCGTCGTCCCCGAGCTGGCGGCGCGCGATCATTTGCAACGCCTCGCCCCCATGGTGGAAAAGGCCCTGCGGGAAGGCCCCGCACCGGACGTGGTGGCCTACACGGCCGGCCCGGGACTCGTGGGCGCCCTGCTCGTCGGCGCCGCGCTCGGCCAGGCGCTGGCCGCAGGGCGGAATATTCCCGCGATCGGAATCAACCACCTCGAGGCGCACTTGCTCGCGCCGCTGATGGAAGCCGACGCGCCGGACTTCCCTTTTGTCGCGCTGCTGGTCTCGGGCGGCCACACCCTGCTCGCGGAAGCGCGCGGCCTGGGCGATTACCGGCTGCTCGGCACCACGCTCGACGACGCGGTCGGGGAAGCCTTCGACAAGACCGCCAGCCTGCTGGACCTGCCCTATCCCGGGGGGCCGGCGCTCGCCAAGCTGGCTGCGACGTCGGCGGGCGGACGCTTCAACCTGCCCCGCCCGCTGCTCGACCGGCCAGGCTGCGACTTCTCCTTCAGCGGCCTCAAGACCGCGGCCCTGTACGCCGCCAGGGAGCTGGAACCCGGCGACGCGGCGGGGCGCGCGGCCCTGGCCCACGACTTCGAGCAAGCCGTCGTCGATACGCTCGTGGCCAAGTGCAGGCGGGCGCTGGAGCACACGGGCCTGGAGACCCTGATCGTCGCCGGCGGAGTCGCGGCCAACCGGCGCCTGCGCGAACGCCTGGGCGAGTTGCCGGGGGCCCGGGTACGGTTTCCCGATCCCGGGCTTTGCACGGATAATGGCGCCATGATCGCCTACGCCGGCTGGCTCCGCTGGAAAGCGGGGGAACGCCGGGCATACGATGTCCGCGCACGCTGGCCGCTCGACAGCCTCGGCCCGCCCACGGCCCCTGCAGAGGAGAACACCTGATGGACCGCGTACTGATCGAAGCACTGAAAGTCGAGGCCAGCATCGGCATTTTCGATTGGGAACAGCGCATCCGCCAACAAGTCATATTCGACCTTGAGCTTGGGACGGATGCCCGACGGGCTGCCGAGAGCGATCTCATCGAGGACGCGGTGGACTACAAGGCGGTTACCAAGCGCGTTTCCCAACTCGCCGGCGAAGGCCGCTGGGGGCTTGTGGAAAAACTGGCCGAGGCAACGGCCGCCTGCCTGCGCGAGGAATTCGGCATACCGTGGGTGCGCGTCACCGTACGCAAGCCGGGCGCGGTCACGGGCGCAGCCGCGGTCGGCATCTCCATCGAACGCGGCCATGAATGAGGTCGAGGCCTATATCGGCGTCGGCAGCAACATCGAGCCGGAGCTTCATGTCGCCAATGCCCTGGCTGCCTTGCAGCGGAGCCTCGGGCCTATCGCGGTCTCCCCCCTGTATCGCTCGGCTCCGGTCGGCTTCGAGGGGGATCCCTTTATCAACGGAGTGGTTCGGGCCACCAGCCGCGCGGGACTCGACGCACTGATCGAGGAACTGAAGTCCCTGGAAAGGCACTCGGGCAGGAACCGCCGGGGCGGGGGCATGGGATCGCGCGAACTCGACCTGGACCTGCTCTTGTACGGCGAAAGCATCCTGTATCGTGACGAGCTGGCCCTGCCACGGCCGGATATCCTGCGCTACCCCTTCGTGCTGCGGCCATTGGCCGAACTGGCGCCCGCGCGCCTGCACCCGGAAACGGGGCGGACCTTTGCCTGGCACTGGAAGCATTTCGCGGGAATTCCCGCCGATCTCGAGCCCGTCACCCTGCCTGGAGCGTGAAGGGCGGCGGAAAAGAAGTGATTGGTCGGGGTGACAGGATTTGAACCTACGACCCCTACGTCCCGAACGTAGTGCTCTACCAGGCTGAGCTACACCCCGACCGAACTGCATATTCTATGTGAGGCGCCGCCCGGACGCAATCTGTCCGTTCCAATGTAACGGGGCGCCCCGAAGGCGCCCCGTGTCCTCTCTCTTTACACGTGTAGAGTTGTTCTAACCCTTCTCGAGCCACCCGGCTCAGGCGTGCCCGTGGCCGCCCTTCTTGTCGGACTTGCCCTTTGCGGCAGCCTTGATCCTGGCCGCCTCCTTCTCGTCACCTTTCAGGCACGCCCGCATGAACGCCGTGTGCGCCTTGCCTTTCAGGCCCTTCGACTTGTGCGCACAGGCGGCAAACCTGGACTGCTGCGACGTCATGTGGTGCTGCGACGACGCCGCGGATGCATGTCCGGCACACGCAAAAGCACCGGCGAAAAGCAGGGCCCCCATGGGCATCAAGACCTTCTTCATTTGAACCTCCTTGTCAATGCTGTCAGGTCGGGTGGTAAATGCTCCGCATTCCAACGGAGCCACTTCAATTCTAGTCAAATCACGGGGGTATTGAAGCAAGATTAATCCGACATGGCGGATCCCCCTAATTTGCGCTCTCCCGCCGGCCGGGGTACCGTACAGGCCATCCATAGGGAGAATTCCAGCATGTCTTTGTCCCGGAAGGTGTCTCTCGCGGTCCTGGCCATCATGACCGTCTCCCCCGCCCTGGCGGGCTTTGCCAAGGGCCCCATCGATCTCGCGGTCAAGGTCACCGCTCCCCAGCAGCATGTTTTCTATGTCACCGAGACAATCCCGGTCACGCCGGGGAAGCTGACCCTGTACTACCCCAAGTACATACCCGGTGAACACGGCCCCACGGGGCCGGTCGACAACATGGCCGGGCTGGTCTTCGACGCCGGCGGCAAGACCCTCGCCTGGTCGCGCGATCCCGTCGACATGTATACCTTCCACCTGGACATCCCCAAGGGAGCCGACTCCCTGGCCATCCGCTTCGAGTTCCTGTCGCCGGTCGGCGGGGGCGCCTTTACCGCGGGCGTCTCGATGACCCCGCGCCTCGTGGACCTGGAGTGGAACCAGGTCGCCCTCTACCCCGCGGGCCTGCCGACAAAAGACATCGAGTTCCGCCCGAGTATCACGCTGCCTCACGGCTGGGCGTACGGCACGGCCCTCGTCACGCAATCGAGTGACGGGGACACGCATGCCTTCTCGCCGGTCGCCTTCAACAACCTGGTCGATTCGCCGCTGATCGCGGGCGAGTATTTCCGCCAGGTGGACCTCGCGCCCGGCGACAGCGTCCACCGCTACCTCGACATGGTCGCCGATTATCCCGGGGCCCTCGCCATCGGCCCGGCTTATACGCGGGACTACCGGAACCTGGTCGCCCAGGCCGACCGGCTGTTCGGCTCGCACCATTACAAGAGCTATCACTTCCTGCTGACACTTTCCGACCATACCGCCCACTTCGGGCTCGAGCACCACCAATCGAGCGACGACCGCATCAATGCCGACCTGTTTCTCAACAAGCAGACCATGCTCGGCGAGGCGAGCCTGCTGCCGCACGAATACACCCATTCCTGGAACGGCAAGTTCCGCCGGCCCGCGAAACTCTGGCAGCCGGATTTCCAGAAACCCGAGCACACCCGCATGCTCTGGATCTACGAAGGCCTGACCAATTACTGGGGGGAAGTGCTGGCGGCCCGCAGCGGCCTGTGGAATGCCAGCCAGTACCGGGCCATGATGGCGTATTATGCCGCCGAGATGGATCATCATCCGGGCCGGGAATGGCGCCCGCTGATCGACACGGCCGTGGCCGCGCAGCTGCTCTACGATTCACCGGATTTCTACAAGAACTGGCGCCGGGGCACGGACTTCTACGACGAGGGCGCCCTGATCTGGCTGGGCGTGGACACAAAAATCCGTGAGTTGACCCATAACGACCACTCATTGGACGACTTCGCCAAAAAGTTCTTCGGGATGGACAACGGCAGCTACGTCACCAGAACATACACCTTCGACGATATCGTGAAGGCCCTCAATGAGGTAGCCCCGTACGACTGGGCCGGCTACCTGCGCAAACGGCTCGACCGGACCAACGAGCACGCGCCACTGGGCGGGATCGGCCGCGGTGGCTGGAAGCTGGTGTACGACTCGCAGCCCAATCCCTATGAAGAGGCGCGCGAGGCCATCCACGGCTACACCGATGCCATGTTTTCCATCGGCCTTATCGTCGAATCCAAGGGGCGCGTCAATGACGTACTCTGGGAAGGTCCGGCCTTCAAGGCCGGCATGGCGCCCGGCATGAAGATCGTGTCCATCAACGGCTCCGATTTCACCCCCAGCGCGCTCAAGCGCGCCATTGCCGGCAGCAGCGAGTCCGGCCATGGCCGCCTGACCATAGTCGCCAGCGGATCCGGCGTCACGAAGACTTATGTCATCGACTATGCGGGCGGCCTGCAGTACCCGCACCTGAAACGCATCGACGGGACACCGGATTACCTCGACGATATTGCCGCGCCGGTCAAGGACTGAGCCCGGCGGCGACATTCGATATAGCGCCGGGATTTGACGGCCCCGGCGACTTTGCTTGGTGCCTCAGCTCACCACGGCACGCCGGCGCAGATAGCGCCACAGGTAATAGAGCGGGATACCCAGGAGGGTGAAGCCGAAACTCAGGCCCGCGGAAACCGGCGTCTTGATCAGTGCAAACACCATGACGCCCGTCGATGCGAGCACAAAGAGCGCCGGCACAAGCGGATAGCCCAGCGCGCGATAAGGGCGCTCATGCCCGGGGCGGGTGCGGCGCAGCCGGAACAGCGCGACCGTTGCCAGCGCCAGGAAGGGCCAGACGCCCAGCACGTATGCTTCGGCGAGTTCCTGGAACGAGCGCCAGAAAATGAAGATGAGCGTAAGCGCCGCGGTCATCGCGATAGCCACGTGCGGCGTGCGGAAGCGCTTGTGCAGCCGCCCCACCGATGCAAAGAACAGCCCGTCCTCGGCCATCGCGAAAAAGACACGCGGATCGGACATCGTGCTGCCGTTGAGCGAGCCGATCACCGACACCATGACCATCGCGGCAATGAAACTCTTGGCGGAAGCCCCGGCCACCGTCCCCAACGCGGTCACCGCAACCGAAGGGCTGTGGGCAATCTCCGTCGGGGTCAATACGTGCAGAAACGCCGTGTTGATCAACAAGTAGGCACCGATCACCAGGACCGTTCCCAGGATCAGGGCCAGCGGCAGGTTGCGGCCCGGGCGCTTGATTTCGCCGGAGAGCGCGGTCAGGTTTTCCCAACCGTCGTAGGCCCAGAGCACTGCGATCAACGCCACGCCGAAACCCGCCAGGTGGATGCCGCTCACTGCCGCGGCCCGGGTCCCGTCGGCGCCGCTGCCGCCACCCAACGCGAACAATACGGCCGAGAGCACGACGATGGCGCCCATCTTGGCCACCATGGAAATGTTCTGCAGCACCGCGCCGCTTTTCACGGAAACGTACTGCAACGCCGCCACTGCGATCACCAGGCCCGCCGCGATGAATTGCGGCCAGAGTGACGACATGGGCACGACGCTCGCGAGGTAGGCGGCGAAGACCACCGACTGCGCCGCCCAGGAGGCCGGCGATGTAATCAGCCACATCCACCCGAAGACGAATGCGGCCCCGGGGCCGAAAGCCTCCCGGAGATAAATGTAAAGTCCGCCCGCTTCCGGGTACATGGCCGAGAGTTCGCTGACGCTGAGCGCGCCCGCCAGCGAAATCAGCCCCCCTACGGTCCATACCGCCAGTATCCAGCCCACCGAAGGCAGGTGCTGGGAGGTGATCGCGGGCACGCGGAAGATGCCGCTGCCGATGATGATTCCGACGACGATGGCGATCCCGGTGAAGGCGCCAAGCCGGCGTGGCGGAGACTCGTGGACTGCGGCGCCGCCGCCGGTCAGGTCTGGATGTTCGATGGCCCCGCCCCTCCGGTTTTGCTTAATGCTATCAGCATCGGGGGCCCCGGCCGGACGGTGGATTTGAGTCCGGACCCCGCGGAGGCGCATAATTCGTGACTTGTCTGTGACACACCGGAGTCCCCCACATGTTCCAGCGCCTGTCCGTGTTCGCCATGCTCGCGCTTTGCGCTTTCGTTCCCTTGTCGGCGCACGCCGAATCGCGTTCGCCGGCGACGGCGGCCGCCAATAGCCTGCAATGGCGCCTGGTGGGTCCCTTCCGCGGCGGCTGGGCCACCATGGCCGTGGGCGTGCCCGATCAGCCGAATACGTTCTACTTCGGCGCCGCCGACGGCGGCGTCTGGAAGACGACCAACGCCGGCCGCACCTGGCAGCCGCTGATGCAGCACGAAGCCTCGGCCACCGTGGGCGCCCTGGCCGTCGCACCGTCGAACCCGGACATCATCTACGTGGGCACGGGGCAGGTCGCCGCCCGCTACGACATCGCCGGCGGCGACGGCGTTTACAAGAGCACCGACGGCGGCAAGACCTGGAAAAACGTCGGACTCGGGGACACCCGCCACATCGGCCGCATCGTGATCGACCCGCACAATCCGGACCACGTGCTCGTGGCGGCCCTGGGGCATATCTTCAACGACAATCCCCAACGCGGCGTCTACCTCACCACCGACGGCGGCAAGACCTGGCACAAGACGCTGTTCGTCAATGACAAGACCGGCGCGGTGGACCTCGCCAGCGATCCGGACCACCCGAACGTGGTCTACGCCGCCGCCTGGCAGATGCGCATGCATCCCTGGCTCGACTACTTCCAGCCGCAGGCGGGGCCGGGCTCCGCCATCTACAAGAGCACCGATGGCGGGCGCCACTGGCACAAGCTCGCGGGCCACGGGCTGCCGGGCGGCGACCTGGGCCGCATCGGCCTGGCCGTCAAGGGCTCCCACGTCTATGCCTCGATCGTCGCGGCCGCGGGCAAAATCGGCGCCGACAACATGATGACCGGCGGCGGCTCCGGCTTCTACAGCTCGACCGACGGCGGCGCGCACTGGCACCTGGTCAACACCGATCCCGAACTCTCCTCGTCCTACTTCGGCCGCGTGACCGTGGATCCCGACAATGCTCAAACCGTATTCGTGGTCGGCCGCTCCATCCACGAATCCACCGACGGCGGCAAGCACTTCACCATCATCAAGGGCTCGCCCGGCGGCGACGACTACCACTTCCTGTGGATCAACCCCAGGCATCCGGACCACATGATCACCGCGGCCGACCAGGGCTGCGTGGTCACGGTCAACGGCGGCAAGAGCTGGTCGAGCTGGTACAACCAACCCACCGCGCAGTTCTACCACGTCGCCACGGATAACCGCTTCCCCTACTGGATCTATGGCGGGCAGCAGGATTCGGGCACGGTCGCAATCGCCAGCCGCGGCCCCAACGGTGTCATCGGACCGCGCGAGTGGCATCCGGTGGGCGGCGACGAGCGCGACTACGACGTGCCCAAGCCGGGGGATCCGAGCCTGGTCTTCGGCAGCGGCCTGGGCGGCTACGTCTCGCGCTGGAACGCCGCGACCCACCAGGTTACCGACGTTTCGCCGTGGCCGGTGTCGAGTTACGGCGCCGACCCGCGCACCGTGAAGTACCGCTATACCTGGATCGATCCGCTCGCCTTCGGCAGCGGCAAGCAGCCGGCCCTCTACTTCGGCTCGCAGGTGCTGTTCCGCTCCACCGATGACGGCGACAACTGGCAACGTGCCAGCGGCGACCTCTCGGGCAGCGATCCGCATGCCAGGCACTGTGCCGAGGCCCAGAATTCGCTCGCCGGCGCCAAGGCCTGCGGCTTCGGCGTCATTTTCACCATCGCCCCGTCATCCACCGATCCGGACACGATCTGGGTGGGGACCGACGACGGCCAGGTCCAGCTCACCACGGATGGCGGTAAGCACTGGCGCAACGTGACCCCGAAGTCGATGCCGCTGTGGGCCCGGATCGACGCGATCTCGACCTCGCCGCTGCACCCGGGCACGACCTTCGTCGCCGTCGACACGCATCGCCTCGGCGCCTTCCGCCCCCTGCTGTTCCGCACCACCGACGGCGGTCGGCACTGGAGCAGGATCACCGGCGGACTGCCCGCGGACCAGTACACCACCAGCATCGCGGCCGACCCGAAGCAGGCCGGCCTGGTCTATGCGGCGACGAACCACGGCGTGTTCGTCTCGTTTGATGATGGCGCACAGTGGCATCCCCTCGGCCGTGACCTGCCGACGACCTCGGTACGCGACCTGACCGTTCAGGGCGACGACCTCGTCGCGGCCACCATGGGCCGCGGGTTCTGGTCACTCGACGATGTCACGCCGCTGCGCCAGGCGGCCGCGGTATCCGCATCGACGCCCGCGCACCTGTTCAAGCCGGCCGTGGCCATGCGCCTGCGCGACGACAACAACCGCGACACACCGCCGCCGCCCTCGGAGCCGCTGGCGAAAAACCCGCCGACGGGTGCGATCATCGACTACTGGCTGCGCAAGCCCGCCAACGGCCCGGTCGTGCTAACCGTGCGCGACGCCAAAGGCCGTGTCGTGCGCCGCTTCGCGAGCGACGCGACACCCGGGGATCTTCCCGCCGACCGTTACTTCGAGGCCGTGTGGGCGGGCGATACGGAGCCGAAACCGGCGACGGGTGCCGGCATGCACCGCTTCGTGTGGAACCTGCGTGAAAAGCGGCCGGCGGCGATCACCTACCACTACTCGATCTCGGCGGTATTCCCGGGCGACACGCCGCTGGTCCCCCAGGGCGAGCTCGCCCTGCCCGGCCGCTACACCGTCTCGCTCACGGTGGACGGCAAGACCCATTCGACGCCGCTGACGGTCCGGATGGATCCGCGGGCCACCTATTCGCTGAAGGACATGGAAGCCAATATGGCCATGCACCGGCGGCTCGCAGCCGATCTCGAACGGGCGGTCGCCGCCTACCATGCGAGCGGCGACGCCATCCGCAAACTGCGGCAGGAGAAAGGCCAGGCGGCACGGGCGAAGAAACTGGAGGCCTGGCGGAGCGGCGGCGACGATTCCCTGAATTCGGTGACCGGCGTGCTCGACACCCTGGCTACCAAGCTGGAGATGACCGACGCCGCACCGACCCGGGGCCAGCGTGAAGTCTATGCCGAGTACGGCAAGAAACTCGATGCCCTCCTCGCACAGTGGCAAGAGGAGAAGGCACGGCACTGAACATGCAGCTCCAACGCTGCAAATAAAAACGGCCGCCTCATGTCGAGGCGGCCGTTTGCTATGACGATCAAGGATTAATCAACCGGCGGAAGCGCTTGGGGGCTCCAGCGAATCGGGCGTCTCCTCCGGCGTGGAAAAGAAGGCAACCATCTGGATAATTTCGCCGATCCAGGTCACCAGGAAGCCCAGGCCGAAAACGATTATGCTGATCGAGCCGATAAAAATCAGCAGGCCGCCGGTCTTATAAGTGCCCACGCCGGTCCCGTCGGTGAGGGCGCTGGATGCGCGGTACCAGAACCAACTGCCGACAATGATCAGGATCCAGGCGACAAAGGCGGCGAAAATCGTGCTTCCGCCCAACGCCACCGCAGCGCCCGTATCCGCATCGCCCATGTGACGGCTATGCATGACCCAGCCCGCGATAGCCGCGCCAACGATAAAGAAAAACAGCACGTAGGCAATGATGTTGAGGACTATGGCAATGGTGATGTCGCGTTTGACGGTGGGCAGATTGAGCTCATTGCCCGCACGGAAAAAGGCGACCAACACGCAGACCATTCCCGCCAGCGAGACAATCCCCAGGGGGCCGCCAAAGATAGAAAGCACCCCGCCCACTACCACGCCAAGATAACCCCAGCCGCCAAGCAACTTGGTGGTCTTCTGCATATGAATTCTCCCTTCAAAGTATGATGGCTATGGAGAATCGACTATACACAAGTTTTCGGCGGCTGAAGAATTTCGCCAGCATTCAAACGCTTGTCTAATCGGCGTCCGAAATCCAGAGCGTCTTGATGTTCATGAACTCGTGGATACCGACTTCCGACAGCTCGCGCCCGTAACCGGAATGCTTGACGCCGCCGAAGGGCAGGCGCGGGTCGCTCTTGGTCATGCCGTTGACGAAGACACCCCCGGTGACCATGCCGCGGGCGAATCGCTCGCCCCGCTCGCGGTCACGCGACCACACGCTCCCGCCAAGCCCGTAGGGCGATGCGTTTGCCAGTTCGAGCGCATGCGCCTCGTCCCGGGCGCGAAAGACGGAAGCCACCGGTCCGAATAGTTCCTCGTCCGCCGCGGGCATGCCCGCGGCCACGTCGGCCAGGACGGTCGGCTCGTAGTAAAAGCCCTTGCCGCCACCCTTCTTGCCGCCGGCCAACACGCGCGCACCGGCTTTCACGCTGGCCTCGACCTGCTTCGCGATGCCATCGCGCAGGTCTTCGCGCGCCATCGGCCCGATGTCGTTGCCTTCATCGAAAGGATCGCCCATCTTGAAGGCGGCCACCCGCTCGCTGAAGCGCTTGCAGAACTCGTCGTGGATCGGGTCCTCGACGATGAATCGTTTTGCCGCGATGCAGCTCTGGCCGTTGTTCTGGTAGCGCGCCTTGAGCCCCACTTCGATCGCCTTGTCCAGGTCGGCGTCGGCCAGGAGAACATAGGCATCGGAACCGCCCAGCTCGAGCACGCACTTCTTCAAGTGCTTGCCGGCCGTGGCGGCGACCGAACGTCCCGCCCCCTCGGAACCCGTCAGCGTGACGGCGGCGATGCGTTCGTCGGCAATCACCTCCGCCGCCTGGTCGGTATCGATGACCAGGGTCTGGAATACCCCCTCGGGCACACCCGCCTCGCGCAGCAAGTCGGCGAACGCCAGGCCGCAGCCGGTGGAATTCGGCGCATGCTTGAGAATCCCGGCATTGCCCGCGGCCAGCGCCGGCGCGGCGAACCGCGCGACCTGCCAGAAGGGGTAATTCCAGGGCATGATGGCAAACACCGTGCCCAGCGGCTGGTATATGAAACCACTGTGTGACGTGTCGCTCGGAATGGACACATCGGCCAGGAAGCGCGGCGCGTTTTCCGCGTAGTAGCGGAAGGCCCAGGCGCATTTGGCGGCCTCGGCCCGTGCCTGGGCGACCGGCTTGCCCATCTCGCGCGTCATCAACTCCGCCAGGGGCTGCTGCTTTTTCTCGAACAGATCGGCTATCTGCTCCAGGACGGCCAGCCGCTTATCCAGCGGCTGCACGGCCCAGGCCTTTTGTGCCCTGCTCGACCGTTCGAGCACCTGGCCGACCTCGGCTTGCGTCGCCAGGGGATAACGCTGCAGTTTTTCTCCGTTTGCGGGATTGATGGTTTCAAATGCTTCCGTTTTCATGAGCCCTCCTGCGCAAACGAACGATCAATAAAAGCGTGACCAGGCCGGCCAGGATCGGCCAGGGGAGCCCGCCCCCGCCACCGCCACTGCTGCCGCTGAGCGTGACGCGCACCGTGCTGCTCGCCACCAGGCCGCTCGGATCCGTCGCACTCACCGTGACTCCGGCACTGGATCCCGCGGCCGTGCCCGCGGTCAGCGTCAACGTGCAGGTCAGGGTGGTTACGCCGCAACCGCTGCTGAACTGCGCGGTCGCCGGGTCGACGACATTCTTGTTGGTGCTGGTGACTTTCAACTGCAGCGGCTTCGTGCCCGCCAGCGTGAAATCGAGCGGCCCGATCGTTGCCTTGGGGTCCACTTTTTGTGCCGCGAAAGTGCTGATCGTGGGGTCGATCAACATCGTCTCCGTCACCGGCCGGGAGCGTGCCTCCGTGGGCGAGCCCGTGCCGCTGAGCGCCGTGGCTTCCCAGACGAAGCTCTGGATGCCCGAATAGCCTGCGGGCGGCGTGTAGGTATAGTCGCCCGTGCTCTGGGTGAAATACAGCGCCCCCAGGCCCGGCTGCGAAATGACGTCATACGACAGGGCCCGGGATTGATAATCGGTGGCAATGATGCTGCCGCTCAATTGCTGGCCCACCCTTGTCGTTTCGACATCGTTATTCGCCCAGATGTCGCCGGGGCCGACGAAATTGCCGATGGCGGCGGGACTGGTGCCGAAACTGACGCCCGAGGTAACCGCGTCGGTAGCCGTATCGATGACCGCCAGGCCGCCCGCAAGGGGCGCATACAAACGCGTGCCGTCGGGTGACAAGGCCAGCCCGCCCGGGACCGCACTCAGTGCAATCGTGGTGGGTGCCCCGCCGGCAACCGGGTAGGCGTAGATCTCCGCGTTCGCCAGGCTCGCCACATAGAGAACGCCGGCTCGCGGCGAATAGGCCATTGCCTCCACGCCCCCGGTCACGCCGGTCGGCGTCAGGACACCGGTGTCGAGATCATAGGACTCGAACCCGCTCGCCGTGGCAATCCAGAGGGTATTTCCGCCCGTGCTGAAAAGTAACGACTCCGGCTGGCCCGGCAGGCTGACATCCTTATTCGTGCCGTTGCTCATGTCATAGATACGCACGGTCGCGCTCGCGCCCGTGCCGCTGGCCAGTGCCAGGCGACGGCCGGCCGGATCGAGCGCAAAGCCTACAAGCCCGGACGTGGCGGGTTGATACTTGCCCGCGATCGAGTAATCGGGCATGTCGAGGACGACGACCTCATCGTTCTGCACATCGCCGACGTAAAGGATCTTCCCCTGGGGACCGACCGCAACTTCTCGCAAATCCCCCTGCCCGGCATACCGGCCGATGACCGGATTCATGTTGGGGTTCGCGACCAGGCTGGGATCCAGCACCGAGACCTTCGCGTCGGTACCACGCGCAATGTAGGCGCGGGTGCCGTCAGCGTTGATGGCAACACCGATGGCACCGCTCAGGCTGGATATCGTGCGCACGATGGTATTGGTTTGCGCATCGACGACCGTCACGGTCCCGGCCCCGGCTTCCGGCACGAATACATAGGGATATGCGAATGCCGTCCCGGCCCAGAAAACGGCCGCCAGGGCCATCACGCCGGTCAATTTCCTGAACATCTTTTCGCCTCCTGCGGCTGCGCTTGTCTGGATGTTTCGAGTATAGACCCAAAGCAGTGCGGTCTGTTTCCCCGGGCGGCCATCATGCCTGCCGCATTGCACACGCGAGTTCGGCAGCGGTTGAATCGAGGCTCTTGCGTGCCATTGAAAATGCCCGCGCAAGCTCTCTTATTGCCGGTGTTTCCTTCGGCCGCAAGAGCAGGCGCGCGGGGATTTCCAGCGGCAAAAGACGGTCGCCGCGCGCGGCCAGCACGACCCCGGGCAAATCGAGCTCGAGGGGGTCCGCGATTGCGCGCAGGACGGCACAGGGAATCCCCCGCTTTTCGGCAACGCCTGCGATCGCGGCGGTTTCCATATCGACCGCGCCCGCGCCGCTCGCCCGGGCCAATGCCCGCTTCTGCGCCTGCGTCACCACGGGCGTGCCGACGCTGACCACGGGCACCTTGCTTGTGGAAACGCCCCGGGGCACGGCCCCCGCGATGGTACTCATCCAATCGGGATCGAGTGGATAGGCGCGGCCTTCGGCGTCACGAACGAATTCGGGCAGCACCAGGCACCCCGGGCGCAAGCCGGCTTCCAGGGCGCCCGCCGTGCCCCACACCAGCAGGCGCCGGGCACCGGCTGCGAGCAAAGCTTCCGCGGCGGCTTGCGCCCGCGCCAGTCCGACACCGGCATGCACGACCCGGCAACCCGGGCCGCGCAAGGCGCGCGCGGTGCGGTATTCGGCGGCCAGGGGCGCGATGACGCCGGTGATCAACCCGGCTCAGCCTGCCCGGCGGACCCGCGGTAGCGGGCCAGGGCCCATAGCGGAAAGTAGGCGCTATAACCGTGATAACGCAGGTAAAACACTCGCGGGAACCCCGGCGCATTGAACATCTCGGTGGTCCACAAGCCGTCTTCGTCCTGGTGCTGCAACAACCACTCGATCCCGCGGACAACCGCCGCGCTGCCCGCCTCGCCCGCGGCCATCAGCGCCAGCAACGCCCAAGCCGTCTGTTCGGGCGTGGCTTCTCCCTGCCCAGCCAGCGCGGGATCCTCGTAAGTATCGTTGGATTCGCCGAAGCCTCCGTCCTCATGCTGGATCGACTTCAGCCACTCGACGGCGCGGCGAACCCGCACGTCTTCGGGCGGAATCCCCGCCTGCTCGAAGGCCATCAGCACCGACCAGGTCCCGTAGATGTAATTGCAGCCCCAGCGTCCCCACCAAGCGCCGCTGGCCAGCTGCACCCGGGTCAGGTACCGGATCGCCCGCTCGCAGGTGGTGCCGTAGGGCGCGCCCAGGCGGGAAAACAATGCAACACAACGCGCTGTCACGTCTTCGGTCGGCGGATCCAGCATGGCGCCGTGATCGGCGAATGGAATCTCGTTCAGGGCATAGTGGGTGTTATCGGCATCGAACGCGGCAAAGCCACCGTTTTTCGACTGCATGCCCGCAAGCCACTCTGCGGCCTGGGAAATGCTTTCGTCATAGTATTCCGGATCAGCCTGGTGCATCGCCCAGGCGACCACGCTGGTGTCATCGAGGTCCGGATAGTAATCGTTGCGATACTGGAAAGCCCAGCCGCCACCACGCAATTGCGGACGGTATTCACGCCAGTCGGCGGGCTCCTCCAGCAACTGGCGCTCGCGCAGCCAGTCGAGCGCCTTCCCGACTTCCACGTCGGCGCCGCCGGCTTCCTGCAGTGCCAGGGCGGCAAGCCCCGTGTCCCAGACCGGCGACACACACGGCTGGCAATAGGTCATCTCCCCACGTTCGACCAGGAGCAGTTCGAGCGCCTTTTTTGCCTTGCGCCGCAACGGATGATGCGGCCCGTAGCCCAGCGCATCCAGTGCCTCATAGGCGTTGACCATGGCCGGGAAAATGGCGCCCAACCCGCCCTCGCCATTGAGTCGCGCCACCATCCAACGCTCGCAGCGACGGATGGCCCAGCGGCGGACACCCCAGGGAATGATCACCTCGAAATTGCGTGCCGCCCGTTCCAGATAGAGCAGCACGCCACCGCGCAGGGAACGGATCTGGAACCATTTGCGTTCCCGCTCGGGCGGCGTAACGAACAGTTCCTGCACGCCGGTACCGCTGGGGTTGCGCGCCTGGCGGTGCAGCGAGACGAGGATGAGCAGGGGCACCATCACGGTCCGCGACCAGTAGGATACCTTCAGGAAATGAAACGGGAACCAGCGCGGCAGCAGGATCAACTCCACCGGCATGAAGGGTACGCCGTGCCAGGGAATCTGGCGAAACTGGGCAAGCATGATGCGCGTGAACACATTCGCGCGCGCCGCGCCGCCCGCGGCGAGGATGGCCTCGCGCGCTCGCCGCATGGGTTCCGAATCGGTATCGTCACCGATCAGCTTGAGCGCGTAATAGCACTTGACGGTGCAGGAGACGTCCATGGCGCCGCCGGGATACAGCGGCCATCCCCCGTCGGGCATCTGGTGCGCCCGCAGATAACGCGCGATGCGTTGCTCGAGATCGCCGTCGATCTCGTCCATGTAATGCATCATCAATATGTATTCGGCAGGGATCGTGCAATCCGCCTCGAACTCAAAGCACCAGTGGCCGTCCGGCTTGCGGCAATCGAGCAATGCCTGGCGCGCACGCGCGACGGCGGCCTGCAATTTCGAGGCCTGCCCCCCTCCCCCGTTACGCTTCATGCATAGGCTCCCTGGTCCGTGGAACGCGCCACGGGTGGCTGCCAGTCGCCGGGCGCCGGATCCGGCAAGCCCCGGGTCAACCAGGCGAAACTGGCCTTGAGGGCAAGATCGGAGCGCGCAGCCAATCGGCACCATGCCACCACGGCGCGCACCGAGCGACGCCTGATCTTGACTTCGGCACCGCAGGAAAAATCCGGGTGCGCAAGCATTTTCCGATGTCCCAGCGCGGCCATGTAAAGCGCCCACAAGCAGAAATTGCGCAACCCTGACTCGCGCGCGGGTAACGCAAGCGTATAGGTCAGGGCAGACTTGGCGTGGGCATGGGCAAGCCCGATCAGGCGCCGGTAACCGCGCGCAAAACGCGGATCGCCCGGCGCGACGTCGGCCAGGTCGAGGCCTTCGTCCAGGAACACGTCGCGCGGCAACCAGCAAGCACCGTTGGCCCGGTCTTCCCAGAAATCCTTGAGAATGTTCGTCATCTGCAGGCACTGGCCAAAAGCTACGGCGAGTGCCATTAGTTCATCGCGGCGCGGCCGTAGTTCCGGCAAATTGGCAACGAACAGGCGCGTCAGCATTTCCCCCACGCAACCCGCCACTACGTAACAGTACTCCGCATGCTCTGCGAGATCCGCAAGGCCTGCCACACTCTTCTTGCGCTGGAAAGCGACCATGCCGCGCATCATGACCGTGACGCAATCGACCAGGGCCGCCTTCGCTTCGTCATCGAAAGTCGCGGTAATCGCGAGCACACGGGGGGTGCATTCGATCAGCCATTTTTCGTCGGCGCTCGCATGCTCCGCGAGGCAGGGCAGGAATTCGCGCACGAATTCATCGATATCGCCCCGGCCCTCGACCACGGCGATATAACGCTCGCCATGATGCTCCATGTTGTCGGGGTCGATCGCCGTCGCGTCCTCGATCGTGTCGGCAATGCGGCACAGCAGGTAGGCATTGCCCACCACTTGCTCCAGGTCATCGGGCAACGCGGGGATGGTCAGTGCGAAGGTTCGCGACACCTTGGCCAATAAGTCCTTTTGCAGCCGCTCGTCCTGAGGGCTGGGCACGGCTGTACTCATGAATCAAGCCTGATCATTAGGATGCGAACTATTACAGTGTAGCCCCTCGCGGGGCAAAGGCAAGCCGCGGTGTTCCGCGAACCAGCGGATCGCATCGGCGAACGCGAGCGCCGAGGAACGGTGCACGTAGCCCAGTTCCCGCTCCGCTTTCCGCGAGCTGAAATACATCGGATGCCGGGCCATGGTCAATTCGTCGCGGGTGAAAAACGGGCGGGTTCCGGTGGCGCGCGCCCAGGCCTCGGCCAGCCAGGCCAGGGGCATCAACGGGCCCGGCGCCAGGCGCAGGCGGGGGCCCTTGCGCCCCATCAATACCGCTATGCGCTCGAGAATCTCCCGCAATGCGAGGTTGTCGCCACCGAGGATATAGCGCTCGCCCACGCGGCCGTTGCGATACGCGGCCAGATGGCCCGCCGCGGCGTCGTCGACATGGACGATATTCAGGCCGGTGTCGAGATACGCGGGCATCCGCCCCCGGGCGGCGTCGTAGACCATGCGCCCCGTGGGCGTGGGGCGGATATCGCGCGGCCCGACCGGTGTCGAGGGATTAACGATCACCGCCGGCAGCCCTTCCGCGGCCACCTGGCGCCTGACCTCGGCTTCGGCGAGGAATTTCGAGCGCTTGTAGTGCCCGACCATGTCTTCGAGCCGGCTCGGCGTGGTCTCCTCGGCCGGCGCACCGTCGGGGCGATGGCCGAGCACCGCGACGCTGGAGGTATAGACGATGCGTTGCACGCCCGCGGCCCATGCCGCCCGCATCAGCGCCGCCGTGCCGTCGACATTGGCCCGGTACATCGGCCCGGGATCCGGCACGAACAGCCGGTAGTCGGCGGCCACGTGGACCAGGCCGCGGCATCCCTCCAGGGCCGGTTCGAGACTGCGGGGCTCGGCCAGGTCGCCCACCACGGTCTCGGCCGCAAGTCCCGCGGACAGGTTTTCCCGCGGCGACCCCTCCCGCACCAGAAGACGCAAACGGAAGCCGGCACCGGCGAACACGCGGGCCACCGCCGAGCCCAGGAACCCCGTGGCGCCTGTGATCAGGATCCGTTCCGTCACGTTCGCCCTCCGCGTTATTTATTAATAGCTTAGCCCAGCTCCACTTGCCATCGGCGTTATAATTTATAGGTGTAGCGCGTCATCAGCGCCTGCCTGGCACGCTGAATCCCGCCTTCCTGCAGCAGCCCAGCGGCCGATTGCCGGGAAGGCGGCCCACCCTGCTCTTCATCGTCGCCGGGCAGTACACTGGAACCCACCCAGCAGGAGTCGATACATGCAAGTGACACTCGCCAAACCCCGCGGATTCTGCGCCGGCGTTGTCCGCGCGATCGACGTGGTCGAGGAAGCCCTGAAGATATTCGGGCCGCCGGTGTACGTCCTGCACGAAATCGTGCACAACCAGCATGTCGTCCGCGACCTGCGCGAGAAAGGGGCCGTGTTCACCGAGGCGCTGGCCAACGTGCCCACCGGCGCGGTCACCATCTTCAGCGCCCACGGCGTCTCCGACAGGCGCGTCCAGGAAGCGAAGGAACGCGGCCTGCAGGTCATCGACGCCACCTGCCCGCTGGTGGCGAAGGTCCACATGCAGGCGCAGAAATACCATCGCTCGGGCTACGAACTGATCATTGTCGGCCATCGCGGACACCCCGAGGTGGAGGGCACCAGCGGGCGCGTGCCCGGGCCGGTGCATATCGTCTCCGAGCTCGAGGAAGTCGAGGCGCTGGAAGTCGCCGATCCCGGCAAGGTGGCCTATGTCACGCAGACCACCCTGTCCGTGGACGACACGCGCAGCGTGATCGACGCGCTCAAGAAACGCTTCCCGGCCATCGTCGGACCCGATATCAAGGACATCTGCTACGCCACCCAGAACCGCCAGAACGCGGTGCGCGAGCTGATGAACCTGTCCGACGTCCTGGTCGTGGTCGGCGCACGCAACAGCTCCAATTCCAACCGCCTGCGCGAAGTGGGCGAGCAGGCCGGCGTCCGCGCCTACCTGGTGCAGGACGCCAGCGAGCTGCAAAAGGAATGGTTCCAGGAAAACGACCGCATCGGTGTCACCGCCGGTGCGTCCACCCCCGAAAAACTGGTGGCGGGCGTGCTCAGCCGCCTGTCGCAATGGGGTGCCGACGACGTGAAGGAAATGGAGGGGCCTGACGAACGGGTCGCGTTCCGGATTCCCCCGGAACTGCGCATCCATGTCGAGCAAACACAAGGAGGCTGATTTATGTCCGTACCTGTACAGCAACAGATGAAAATCGCCAGCTACATCCTCGGCAAGAAACTGCGGGGCGAGAAGAAGTTTCCCCTGGTGCTGATGCTCGAACCGCTCTTCCAGTGCAACCTGGCCTGCCCCGGCTGCGGCAAGATCGATTACGAGGACGACATCCTGCGCAAGCGCCTGAGCGTCGAGGAATGCCTCGCGGCCGTGGACGAATGCGGTGCGCCGGTGGTCTCGATCCCCGGCGGCGAGCCCCTGATCCACAAGGACATCAAGGCCATCGTCGACGGCATCATCGCGCGCAAGAAGTACGTCTATCTGTGCACCAACGCGATCCTGCTCGACAAGAAGCTCGACCTGTTCACCCCCTCGCCCTATCTCACCTTCTCGGTGCACCTGGACGGACTGGAAGAGCGCCACGACGAAAGCGTGGATCGCAAGGGCATCTTCAAGAAGGCGACCGCGGCGATCAAGAAGGCCAAGGACCGGGGCTTCCGCGTCAACGTCAATACGACGCTGTTCACCGGCGAAGACCCGGAACAGGTCGCGCGGTTCTTCGACTTCGCGACGAATGAGCTGGGCATCGACGGCATCACGGTGTCGCCCGGCTACAGCTACGAGCACGCCCCGCGCCAGGACGTGTTCATGGGCCGGCGCGAGTCCAAGGAACTGTTCCGCAATATCTTCAAGAACCGCAACGGCATCAAGTGGCCGCTCTCGCACTCGAGCCTGTTCCTGGACTTCATCTGCGGCAACCAGGATTACCAGTGCACGCCGTGGAGCAACCCCACGCGCAACATCTTCGGCTGGCAGAAGCCCTGCTACCTGATGGATGACGCCGGCTATGCCGACTCCTTCAGGGAATTGATGGAGACCACGCCGTGGGAAAACTACGGCACGGGGCTGAACCCCAAGTGCGACAACTGCATGGCGCACTGCGGCTACGAAGGCACGGCCGCGGAGGACGCCATCCGCCACCCGCTCAAGAGCCTGCTGGTCAGCCTGCGCGGGCCGAAACTCGAAGGCGAGATGGCGCCGGACCGGCCGATCCTCTACGACCGCTCCAAGGTCGGCATCGGCGGCGTCTCAGTCACGGTCGAACCCGGGAACGAGACGCACTGAACCGCTAGGCCGCCATGCTGATCCTGGCCGCGATCGCGCTGGGCCTGTGGCTCGCCCTGCTGCTGGCGCCCTGGCAGGCTTGGCGTTGCCGCGAACATCTGGAAGCGACGGACAACGCACCGGCCACGGGTGGCGACCTCACGATCCTGATCCCCGCCCGCAACGAAGCGGCCGTCATCGGCGAGACCCTGCGCACGATCGCCGCCAATGCACCGGAAGCCACGGTCATCGTCATCGACGACGAATCGGACGACGGCACTGCAGAGGCGGCCCGCAAGGCGGACATCGAGAACCTGCACGTACTGGAAGGCATGCCTCCGCCACAGGGCTGGGCGGGCAAACTCTGGGCACTGGAGCAGGGCCTGAGCAAGGCCCGGACCCCTTACGTTCTCCTGCTCGATGCGGACATCGCCCTGGCGCCGGGGGTCGTCGCCACGCTCAGGCAAAAGTCGGCACAGGGCTACGCCCTGGTCTCGCTACTCGCCCGGCCCTGCTTCGAGGGCTTCTGGGCACACTGGCTGCTCCCGGCCTTCGTCTACTTTTTCAAGCTGATTTACCCGTTCGCGCTGGCCAACCGCACCGGCTCCCGGGTCGCGGCCGCCGCCGGCGGCGTGGTGCTGGTCGAGCGCGCCACGCTGCTCGAGGCCGGCGCCTTCCAGGCCTGGAGGGACGCGATCATCGACGATTGCACGCTCGCCGCCCGCATCAAGGCCACGGGCGCCAAATGCTGGCTGGGACTGACCCGTGATGCCCGCAGCCTGCGCCGGCAGGGTCTGGTCTCGATCCTTGCCATGGTCTCGCGCAGCGCCTACGTGCAACTGCGGGAATCGGTGCTCCTGTTGCTCGCGGCCACGGCCCTGATGGTGCTGGCCTTCGCCTGTCCGCTGCTCGCCCTGGCGCTCGGGCACGGCATCGCGCGATGGCTCGGGCTCGTGGCCTGGCTGCTGCTCGCACTCAGCTACCTGCCGACCTTGCTTTACTATAGGTTGAATCCTTTGCAAGCGATTTTCCTCCCGGCCGTCGCCCTGGCCTACCTGAGCATGAGCTGGCATTCCGCGCTGCGCGCCTGGACCGGGACACGCAGCGTCTGGAAGGGGCGGCGCTACAGCCGGACACCGTGACGTCACCAGAAGCGAGACCCGAGAATGTCATCCGATACCCCATCCGCCGCCCTCCCTGCTTCGCCCGCTGTTCCCTTCGACTGGCTCCCCGACGCCGACCGCGACCCGCACCCGCGGCTGACCTGGCTGACCGAGTGCGCCTTCGACGTCGCGGTCGACGCCCTGTACGAGAAGGAAGAAATCGTCCCCGAAGGCTACAAGCTGGAAGGCGGCACGCTCATCGTCTCCAACCACGAGCGTGACAGCGACGTGCCGGTACTGACCACGACGCTGTGCCAGCGGCGCGGCCGCTTCATCCGCTACCCGTTGCCGTTCTACGCCTCGCGGGAAGACATCCTGCGCCCCGGCTTCCTGCGCGAGCTGCTCCTCGCCCAGGGCTGGCCCGGGATCATTGCCTGGCCCGCCGGCTGGATCCCGCTGAGCTGGCTGCTGCGCATCGTGCGTGCGCGACCCATGCGCCGCGTCCGCGAATTCACGCTCAAGGAAGCGCTTGGCGCCCTGTGCCGGGCCGGCCTGGGCGACGAGGACCCGCGCGACTGGCTGCGCCCCTCGACCATCGCCGAACTGGAGCGCCGCCTGCGCAAGGTGCCCGATTCACTCATCCGCCTGAGCCGCAAGCGCCTGGGGCCCTATGGCTCACGCTTCTGGGGGTTGCGGCGCCTGCGCCCCACGGCCCTGCGCCGCATCGCCCCGGACATGCGCGCCACGATCAATACCCAACTCAGGAACTTTGCCGAACGCCTCGACGACAACCGTTGCGTGTATTTCGCCCCCGAAGGCACGATTACCGACGACGGCGGCATGGGCCGTATCAGGGCGGGCACCCTGCGGCTGTTCAAATACGCCCGCCGCCAGCCGGCCGTGCTGCCCGTCGGCCTGAGCTACGACTTCTTCAACCATGGCCGCCGCCGCGTCGTGGTCAACGTGGGCACCCCGATCCAGGGACTCGACCCCGACCACCCGCACGCCTTCAACGGCAAGCTGCGTGACACGCTGCTGGGCCTGCGCGCGGCCACCGCGAGCCACTTGCTTGCCCGGTATCTGGCTACGGGTCCCGAGCAATTCACGGTGGCGGAGTTGACGGGGTGGATGGGCCAGGCCCGCGCGGCGGTGGAACAGAGCGGCATCAAGCTCGATCCGCTCCTGCAGCGCACGAGCGACATGGAAGCGCTGGTGCGCACCCGCCTGGCCTGGCTGTCGCATCACCGCCTGGTCAGCCGCGCGGAAGACCACCTGCACTGGTATAACCTCTGGTCCCGTGAAAAGGCGCCGGGGCGCGATGCCGCCTGGATCGACGCACGCCATCTCGCGGGCGCATTCGAAGACTGGAACGAGCGGTTCCCCGCACTCCGGGACGCATTGAAGGTTTAATGCCACGGCCCCGCCACCCCGCGCCTGACCGCCCGGGGCGGCAAGCCCCGCTTGCGTCAGACAATCCGGACCCCGGCACGTGAACGGCCGGGGCCTGTTTCGCTCCACGTTACGCCCGGCGTTTCTGCTGCCCATATTGCTGGCGACGGCCCTGCTGATCGCGGCCTTCAAGCTCGGCGACATCGGATCGGTCATCGGCCGCATCCAGGGCATCACGTTGGTCACCATGTTCTTCGCGTTGGTGCTTGGCCTGTGTTACCTCGGACTGAAATTCTGGCAGCTGCGGCTGCTGCTGGCGGACCTCAAACTGCGCCCGCATTGGCGCCACGTGCTCCTGGCCTTTACCGTCGGCGAGCTGGCCCTGACGCTGCCCTTCGGCATCTTCGCGCAGAACTGGGTGCTGAGCACCCACTCGCGCCTGCACTTCGGACGCACTTCGGCCGCCACCGTGGTGATGCTCCTGGTCGAGACCCTGGTCGTGCTGCTGTTCCTCGCCGTCGTGGGCGCCCCTGGCTGGCCCCTGCTCTCGCCATTGGCGGCCCTGTGCGCAGCCGGGCTGGTGGCGTTCGTCCTCGCAATCCTGCGCTTCGACCGGCACGTGCGCCGGTGGGCCCGGCGGGTCAAAAACCGCACGCTGCACCGCTTGCTGGTCGAGACCCTGGAACTGGTCATGGGGCTCAAGCGCCTATCCAACCCTCGCGTATTGGTGGTCAATATCCTGCTCGCCGCCCTCTATCTCGCCGCACTGACACTGGCCTTCACCTGGGTCGGGCGCGATGTCGGGCTGGTGCGCCTGCACTTCCTGACCGCAACCAGCATCTATGCCTTCTCGCTCGCGGGCGTACTGCTCTTCGGCGGGCTGATCTCACAGATCGGCACGGTGGAAGTGCTGGGCATGGGGGCCGCGCAGGCGTGGGGCTTCGGCTTTGCCGACGGACTGGCCCTGATGCTGGGTTTTCGCCTCGTCTGGACCGGCGTGATGTGGCTGGTAAACCTGCCCCTGTGCGTGGCGCTATGGCGAACCGAGCGGATATCCGCCCGGCGTTCAGTCGACGATATCGAAAAAGCGCTGGACCGCCCCGGCGGTTGAAAGCCGGGGTAGGCCGCTTGCAGCCTCGGCACGCGGCAAATCCTCCGCCAGGTTAAGCCGCCGCTGGGTCGTCGAGTAGACATGCCCGCGTTCATGATGGAAGCGGGCGAGGTATTCCTGCTCGCTCTGTCCCGGGGTCGGCACGAAAAGCGCCCGCTTGCCCAGCTCGGCCAACTCCATCAGCGTGGTGTATCCCGAGCGGGTAAACACGACGCGGGCCCGGTTGAGCATCTCGGCCTGGGCCCTGCGGTCCAGGTAACCGTAAACCGTCGCCCCGTCGCGGGTATATTTCTCGCCCGCCGCATCCGGACGGCCGAGCGTCACCACGATGCGTCCCGACAGTTTCGGCAATGCTTCAAGCACATGCTTTTCCAGCAGGCCGCGCTGCGGCTCGATGCCGGAGACGGAAAAAAAGTAGTCGATGTCTTCGTCGACATCCATGGCCCTGACGCCCGAAAGCGGGCCGAGATACCGGAGCCGGCCCTCGCCCCAGTCGAGGTCCGGATCATGACCGAGGTCGCCGGACAGTCCGCCGTCCGCTTCCGTATCGGGAATCAGCACCTTGGTAAAGCCTTTCAGCAGCCCGCGCTGCCCCCACTCGACCAAGCGCTCGAGACTGCGCGGGCGGCCAGGGATGATCTGGCGCAACGAATGGAAGATGCAGTAACTGGGCACGTCGCGCGACCAGACGCCGAAACGGCTGTCGGAGACGATCAGATCAATGCCGCGCTCGCGGACCAACCGTTCGGTCAGGCGATGCTCGAGCTTGTACCGCGCCCACACCATCGGCATGGACAGGCTCATGCGCACGTAGAACATGGCCGGATAGCGGCTGAACGGCTTGGGAATGTCGGGGTAGGCGTAATACTCGCAGGCATCGCCCAGTTCGGATTTCAGCAAACGCATCCCGGCGCTTTCCGCCATCAATATCGTGACCCGGTCACCGCGCTCGATCATCGGGCGGAGCAGCACGAGCGAGCGCGCCGCATGCCCCAGGCCCCAATCGTGCAAGGCGAACAGTACGCGGCGTGACATGGTCATTTTCCGTTCCGGGTGCCTACGTATTCTAGGGCACGGGGCGTTGTCCGACCGCCGCCGGAACCGGACTTTCCCCGTCCCGGCCCGGGAATCCCCGATGAGGCCGGCGCGCAGTCAAACTGGTAGACTTCGGCAGAAGTGTCGCCCGCCACAGGGAGAAACCGTGCAAGAACAAGCGATTCCAACCGGCATGCCGCTCAAGGAACTGACCATCCGCGGGCTGATCATCGGCATCATCATCACCCTGGTTTTCACCGCCGCCAACGTCTACTTCGGTCTCAAGGCGGGGCTGACCTTCTCCACGTCGATCCCGGCCGCGGTGATCTCGATGGCCATCCTGCGGACCATGAAAAACGCCACGATGCAGGAAAACAACATCGTGCAAACCGTTGCCTCGGCGGCCGGCACGCTTTCGGCGATCATCTTCGTCCTGCCGGGCCTGGTCATCATCGGCTGGTGGACGGGCTTCCCGTTCTGGATATCGACCGGCATCTGCGCCACCGGCGGCATTCTCGGCGTGATGTATACGATCCCGCTGCGCCGCGCCCTGGTCACGGACTCCGATCTGCCCTACCCCGAAGGCGTAGCCTGCGCGGAGGTGCTCAAAGTCGGCTCGGGCGAAGAACAGGGCGATGCGGCCGAAGTCGCCGAGACCAGTGGCGCGGGCCTCAAGTCGGTCATCGCCGGCGGCGTGGTCTCGGCGGTGTTCTACGTCATCGTCCAGACCAAGGTCTTCGCCAGCGACCTGGCCACCTATTTCCACTTCGGCAGCCACGATAAGGGCGCCACCGGCTTCGACTTCAGCCTGTCGTTCGCCCTGTTCGCCATCGGCCACCTGGTCGGGCTCTGGGTCGGCCTGTCCATGCTGCTCGGTGCGCTGATCGGATGGGGCTGGGCCGTGCCGCATTTCACCCTGCTGCATCCCATGGCCGGCGACGCGAGCACCGTCGCGCAGGCCTCCTGGAGCAACTACGTACGCTTCGTCGGCGCCGGCGCCATCGGCGTCGCCGCGATCTGGACGCTTGCCAAGCTGATCAAGCCCGTCGTTTCCGGGCTGGCCGGCGCCATGGCTGCGGCGCGTGTGCGCAAAGCCGGCCAGGGCCATACCCTTCCCCAGACCGAGCGCGACATGCCGATCGGCATCGTGACCGTCATCTCGCTGATCTGCATGATTCCCATCGCGATCCTGTTCTGGAACTTCAGCGCCACCAGCGGACTCGGCTCGCACACGGCGTTGCTCGTGATCAGCGGCGCGATTTTCGTGGCGATCATGGGTTTCCTGGTCTCGACCGTGTGCGGCTACATGGCGGGGCTGATCGGCTCCTCCAACAGTCCGCTCTCGGGCATCGGCATCCTCGTCGTCGTCATCGCCGCGGTGCTGCTGTTCCTGTTCGTGAAATCCCTGTTTCCGGCCGACGCCGGCAAGGCCCTGGTCGCCTTCGCGCTGTTCGTGACTTCCGTGGTCTTTGCCGTGGCCTCGATCGCCAACAACAACCTGCAGGATCTCAAGACCGGCCAGCTCGTCAACGCCACACCCTGGAAACAGCAGCTCGCGCTCGTCATCGGCGTGCTTGCCGGCGCGGTAGTCATTCCGCCGGTGCTGGATTTGCTCAGCCATGCCTACGGCTTCCTCGGCGCGCCCGGCGTCAACCCGGCAAACGCACTGCCGGCACCGCAGGCCGGACTGATTTCGGCCCTCGCCAAGGGCGTGATCGAGCACAAGATCGATTGGAGCCTGCTCGGACTCGGGGGTGCTATCGGCGCCGGCACCATCGTGCTCGACGAAATCCTCGCCCGCACCTCCAAACATGCCCGCCTGCCACCGCTCGGCGTGGGCCTCGGCATTTACCTGCCCACTTCGACCACGCTAATGGTGGTCGTCGGCGCGCTGGTCGGCTGGTGGTTCAATCGCCGTGCCGATCGCCGCGAACCCAAGCCGGAAGCCACCAAGCAGCTCGGAGTGCTGCTCGCCTCGGGCCTGATCGTGGGCGAAAGCCTGCTCGGCGTGGTTTTTGCCGCCGTGGTCGCATTCTCGGGCAAGCAAAACCCGATCCAACTGGCCGGCAAGCACTTCGAGCTGGCGTCGGTCGCGATCGGCAGCGTCGCGTTCGCCATCACCGTGGTGGTGCTCTACCGCTGGATCATGCGCCTCGCCCGCGACTGACCCCGGCACATTGTTGCGGAACAACCACGGTTTTTACGTAGTCGGCTTATAATAAGCGTCCTAACAATTCCGGATTCCGATGCCGCGCTGCACCCCGACCATCAGGGGTGTCGCCCGTTGCGGCTGCCGTCTCTTACGCAAGCTACTCAGGAGTAGACACGCATGATCGACAAGCCCCTTGCGCGACGCCTCGCCATTCTCGCCGCCTTCCTGGTGGTGTTGTTCGGCGGTATTTTCGGCTGGCGCGCGATCGTTGCCGCCAAGGTCAAGCAAGCCATGGCCCAGGCCGGCAACCCGCAGGTGACGGTATCCGCGGCCCGTGTCAGGCGCATCGACTGGCCCGCCGAGTTGCAGGCGACGGCGACTTTGCAGGCCGTGCAGGGGGCGATGCTCACGCCGCAATTGGCCGGCATGGTGACGGCGATCCACTTCCATTCCGGCAGCCGGGTCGAGAAAGGCCAACTGCTGGTCCAGCTCAACGACGCCAACCAGCACGCCCAGTTGCAACACGACGAGTCCGCCCTGAAACTCGCCAAAACCGAACTCGCGCAGCAACGCAGCCTCTACCGGAAGCACAACGTCAGCCAGTTGTCGCTGCAACAGGCCGAGACCACCTACACGCAGGCGCGGGCCGCGGTCAGTTCCGACCACGCCACCATCGCCAAGCTCCAGGTGCGGGCGCCCTTTACCGGGCACCTCGGCCTGCGCCAGGTCAGCCTCGGCCAGTACGTGGACACCACCACCCCGGTCGTCGACCTGCAACAATGGGACCCGATCTACGCCGAGTTCCAGATCCCGCAGCAACAACTGGCGCGGCTTTCGAGGGGGCAAAGCGTCTCGCTGCGGATCGCCGGCATTTCCGGCCACGAGTTCAAGGGGAAAGTGTCGGCCATCGGCGCGCAGGTCACCAGCAGTACCCGCAACGTGAAGGTGCAGGCCACGCTGGATAATCCTCACAGCGTCCTGCGACCCGGCATGTACGGCGAGGCCACGGTAAAGACCGGCGAAGCGCGCCGGGTGCTTGCCGTGCCCGATTCCGCCATCACCTACAACACCTATGGTTCCTATGTGTACGTGGTCGAACACGGCAAGCAGGGCATGGTCGCGAAGGAACGCAACGTCCGGACGGGCGAATCCCGTGACGGACTGACTGTCGTCACGCGCGGCCTCGAGGCCGGCGAGCAGGTCGTGACCTCCGGACAGGTCAAGCTCCACCCGGGCGCCGCCGTGAGCATCGCGCCGGGCACGGCGGCCAAGGCCCAAGCCGCGGCCACCCGGGGCACCGGGAGCAAGTCATGAGCGAAGCACGCGGGCGCTGGACGGATCTCTTCGTCCGCCGGCCGGTGCTGGCCATGACGCTGGCGCTGCTGGTGGCCATTCTCGGGCTGTTCAGCTTCCTGAGCCTCCAGACGCGTGAATATCCGAACCTGACCAACACCGTCATCAAGGTCAGCACGGCCTATCCCGGCGCGAGCCCGCAAACGGTGCAAAGCTTCATCACGCAGCCGCTCGGCCGGGTGCTCGGGCAGACGCCGGATCTCGACTACCTGGAATCGTCGAGCTCGCAGGGATCGTCCTCCATCACCCTGTACATGCGCCTCAACACCGACCAGGCCAACGCGCTGGCCAACGTGCAGACCGAGATCACCCAGGTCCAGGACCAGTTGCCCGCCAACAGCCACCCGCCGGTGGTGAACGTGTCCGCGGGACACCAGACGTCGCTGATGTACATCGCCTTGTACAGTCCGAAGAAGGTGATGACGCCGTCACAGATCACCGACTACGTGATCCGCAACGTGCAACCATTGTTCCAGACGGTCAACGGCGTCTCGCAGGCGCGGCTGATCCCGGGCGGCAGCAGCGGCAACGGCAATACACTGGCCATGCGCGTCTGGCTCAACCCGGAAGCCATGACCGCCTATGACGTAACTCCCGCCGAGGTGACGCAAACACTGCAGACACAGAACGTGATCACCGCGCTCGGCACCACGCGCAATCAACTGGTGGCGGTGCCGATCGGCAGCAACCTGAGCGCCGACGACGTGTCCACCTTCCGGCACCTGGTGGTCAAGACCGTCGACAACACGCCGGTGTATCTCAACCAGGTCGCCAAAGTCGAGCTGGGCGCCGAGAACTACACCTCCAATGCCTACTACAACGGCAACCCCGCCGTGCTGATCGGCATCGACACTACCCCTTCGGCCAATTCGCTCGACGTCGCGCGCGGCATCCAGCAGCAGCTCAAGGTCGTGCGCAAGGATCTGCCGCCCGGCCTCGAGCTCGGCGTGCCGTTCAATACCGCCGACTTCATCCACTCGGCGATCCACGAGGTCGTTGCCACCATCGCCATCACGCTGGGCGTCGTGCTGCTGGTGATTTTTATTTTCCTCGGCTCGCTGCGCGCCCTGGTCATACCCGCCGTGGCGATCCCCCTGTCGATCCTCGGCGCGGGCATTTTCATGCAAGCCTTCGGCTACAGCCTGAACCTGCTGACCTTTCTCGCCTTCGTGCTCGCGATCGGCCTCGTGGTGGATGACGCCATCGTGGTGGTGGAAAACGTGCACCGCCACGTGGACGAGGGTGAATCGGGCTTCGTCGCCGCGATCAAGTCGGCACGCGAACTCACTCTGCCGATCATCGTCATGTCCACCACGCTGGTCGCGGTATTCCTGCCGGTGGCTTTCTCCGGCGGACTCACCAGCATCCTGTTCACCGAGTTCGCCTTCACCATCGTGTTCAGCGTGCTGATCTCGATGTTGCTCGCGCTCACGCTTTCGCCGGTAATGAGCGGCTGGCTGCTGCGGCCCACACCGGACCACGGCCTGATGCACTTCCTGGAGACCAACTACCTGCGCCTGCGCGGCCTCTACGAGCGCTCGCTCGCGGGCTTCATGCGCTACCCCGTCGTGGGCCTGGTCTTCACTGCCGCCATCCTCGCCAGCCTGTTCTTCCTGTTCTCCAGCGTACGCAGCGAACTCTCGCCCCCGCAAAACCAGGGCGTGGTGTTCGCGCTCGGCACCGCCAGTCCCGACATCAGCCCCGCCCAGCTGACGCGGGACAGCAAGCAGGTGCTCAAGGTATTCAACACCTTCCCGGAAATGAGGCACACCTTCATGGCCACCGGCTTCAATCCGGCCGGCGGCGGATCGAACGGCATGTTCGGCGGCATGAACATCAATCAGGACAAGCACACGGCGCACGACCTCATTGCGCCTACCCAGCAGGCACTCGGCAAGGTCCCGGGCCTGCAGCTCTCGGTTTCCACCCCGCCGCCTCTGCCCGGGTCGACGAGCCTATTACCGATCGACTTCGTGATCAAGGCGGCCGCCGGCAGTTACGACCAACTCGATCAGGTCACGCAGACGATCCTCTCCAAGGCGCTCGCGAGCGGCAAGTTCGCGTTCCTGCAGAAGAACCTCAAGATCGACCAGCCGCAGTACCGACTCGTCGTCGACCGCAAGCTGGCGGGCAGCCTCGGCATCAGCATGAATCAGATTGCCACGGCGCTCCAGCCGCTGCTCGCCGGCGGCTGGATCAACCATTTCACGATGCAGGGCTACTCCTATGAGGTCATCCCCGAGGCCCCGGACAAGGCACGCGCCACGCTGGGCGACCTGGACCAGTACCACGTGCGCACCGCCGACGGGACCCTCATCCCACTCTCCACGCTGGTGCACTTCAAGACGCGCACCATCCCCGAGGCGCTGCCCCAGTTCGACCGCATCAATAGTGCCACGCTGACCGGGATCCCCGCGCCGGGCGTCTCGCAGGGCCAGGCCCTGGCCTACCTGAAGCGACTGACCGAGCAAACCGCGCCCAAGACCTACAACATCGACTACGCCGGGGATTCGCGCCAGTTCGAGAAACAGGGCAACACATTCGCGTTCGCCATCGTGCTCGCGCTGATCCTGGTGTACCTGCTCATGTCGGCGCAGTTCAACAGCTTCCGCGACGCGCTCATCGTGATGCTCACCATCCCGATGTCGGTCGCCGGCGCGTTGATCTTCATGAGCCTCGGCTTCGCCACGCTCAATATCTACACCGAGATCGCCCTTATCACGCTACTCGGCCTGATCACCAAGCAGGGCATCCTCGTGGTGCAGTTCGCGAACCAGATACAGCGGGAAGAAGGCCTCGGCAAGCTCGAGGCCGTGCAGAAGGCGGCGGCCGTGCGCCTCCGCCCGATTCTCATGACCACGCTGGCGATGGTGCTCGGCGTCATCCCGCTGGTCGCCTCCAGCGGCGCCGGCGCGCCGCCGCGCCACCAGCTGGGACTGGTGATCGCCACCGGCCTCGGCGTGGGTGCGCTCTTCTCGCTCTACATCGTGCCCGTCATGTACTACTACATCGCCCGCGACCACGGAAAGCACGCCGCGGAGGAGGCCGAGAAGGAAGCGGCGCTCGCGCGCCTGGCGGAAGACCGATGAACGCGGCGGCCAGGGGCGTTCCGGCCACGGATCCGGGCGAGGATCTGGTGACCACCTTCCCGCACGCTCTTTCGCGCACCGCCAAGGCCTGGCGGCGGCTCATGAACGTGCGCCTGGCCGGGCTCGGGCTCAGCCAGGCGAAGTGGATCGCGTTGCTGCTGCTGGACAAGTCGGACGAGGGCATCATGCAGCGCGAGCTTGCCTGCAGCATGGGCATCGAGTGCGCATCGCTGGCGGGGCTGCTCGACCGCATGGCCGCCGACGGCTGGATCGAGCGCCGCCCCTGTTCCACCGACCGGCGCGCCAAGCTCGTATTCCTCACGGGCAAGTCCCGCGCCACGCTCGCCGAAATCCATCGCATCGCCCGCGACGTGTCGCGGCAACTGCTCGAAGGCATCCCTGCCGCCCGGCTCGCAGCCTGCGAACAGGTGCTGAACGCTATCGAGTCACGTGCGCTGGCCCTGATCGACAGCAATGCCGGCGAGTGCGAGTCCCCTGCCCGCAATTCCGGCTGATCTCCGCGCTATCCGCGCAGCCAGCGGAAATCCCATGTGCCCCGCTGACGACACGCCGAGTGCCCGCATGACCCAGGAACACACTCAACAAGACCCTGCAAGCTCGTCCACCGCGCTGGAACGCGCCAAGATCGTTTCCGCGTTTGCCGTGATGTACCTGGTGTGGGGCTCGACCTATCTGTTCATCCGCATCGGCGTGGAAGATATCCCGCCCGCCGTGCTGGCCGGACTGCGCTTCCTCTTCGCGGGGGCCGCGCTCGCGATCGCCGGATTCGCACGGGGCGGACGCCTGCCGAGCCGCCGCGACTGGGTGACGCTGGTGGTACTCGCCATCGGCCTGGTGGTGATCGGCAATGGCGTGGTGACCTGGGCGGAGCAATGGGTCCCCTCGGGCGAGGCTGCGTTCATCGTCGCCAGCTCCGCCCTTTTCATCGCCCTGTTCGGCACGCTCGGGCCGCGCGGGGAGAAGCTGGTGCCTGTCACCATCATCGGGCTGGTGCTCGGTTTCGCCGGCACGGCCCTCATGCTGCTGCCCCGCATCCGGGGCGTGCACGGCCCCCTGGCGCCGGCACTCGCCCTGGTCGGCTCGGCCTGCTGCTGGGCGGCCGCGGCGATGTACTCGCGAAGCCGCGGGTTCACTGCCTCGCCGCTGGTCTTCTCCGGCCTGCAGATGCTCGTGGGCGGCAGCGTGCTCGCCGGCATCGCGCTGGTGACGGGGCAATTCGGCCGAGTGCACTGGACGCTGCCGGCCACCGGAGCGCTGGCCTATCTCACGGTGTTTGGCTCGGGGCTGGCCTACGCCACCTACAACTGGCTGATCCATCGCGCCAAGCCGGCACAGCTGGGAACCACCGCCTACGTCAACCCGGCTGTCGCGCTATTGCTGGGCTGGGCCGTACTCGGCGAAGAGCTGTCCCCCGTCGCGTTCCTGGGCGTCGGCGTGATGTTCGCCGGCGTGGTGGCCGTCAACCTGCGCCGCCGCCGGGCGCCCCGGCTGCTGACCAAGACCGGCACCGGCGCCTGAGTCTCCCCTCTGCGGGCCTTCAACATGACAGCAGGCCGCTGAAAAGTGTAGTAGTTTGTCAGTGGCCTGCTAGAAGGCGCCGCCGGGACCGGGGAAGACCACCGGGCTTTCGAAGCCGTCCTGACTCACGCTGGACACGCCGAAGAAATAGTTGTCGATGACCCGGTCCCTGAGCACGTACTTCGTCACGTCGCCGGCGTAGACCGAGTGCTGCCACTTGGGGGCGTCAGTCCGCCGCCAGTAGACGCGGTAACCGGCAGCCCGGGAATGGGTCGGCGCTTTCCACGTGACCGTGGTATCGGGGGAGAGATTGCTGTGGATCTCGACGTCCCCGGGCGGCGCCGGAGCCCAGGCGAGCGAAGCGATCGCAATGGCGTTGGCCGCCGTCATCTTCGCGAGATAGGGGAAATCCACGAACTTCTCCAGATCACCGTACTGGATGCCGTTCTCGACACGCACGTCCTGGTGCTGGTGACGCCAGTTTTCGTGCGCCTCGTTCATGCGCACCGCGGGGAAACCGTCGGCATTGAAAGCCATCTGGTCGCCGCCGCGATGGAACCGGTCCTGCCGGTACATCAGCATGAGGTGAAGGTGCGGGATGTACTGGTTGGTCAACGCCACCATGTAGCGGGCCACGTTGCGCGAGGGTGAATCGACGAAACCGCCTTCATAGCGGAGCGTCTTGAGCTGCTTCGCGGAGAGATCTTGGCGCACGCCCTCGGAGAACAGCCGGCCGGTGGTGTTGTCGACCACGCCGTCGCTGCCGTGGGTATTGCCGATCATGTCGTTGTTGATATCGACCTCGACGTTCCAGTGGTGCGCCTTGGCATAATCGGCGATGATGCGCCCGCCGTACAGCCCCTGCTCTTCACCCGAGTCGGCCGAGTACACGATGGTCGCCGCGAAACGGTAGTGCGAAAGTATCCGCGCCACCTCCAGTATTGCCACGATGCCTGAGCCATCATCATCCGCCCCGGGCGCATTGGCGGTGTAGTTCATGACGTTGCTCACCCGCGAATCGAGGTGCGCGGTCATGACGATGTAACGGTTGGGTTCGCTGCCTTTCTGGATCGCCACGATGTCTCTCACCTCGGCCCCGGCCTTTGCCAGCCGCGGCCCCTTGAACACGCGTGAAGGCGTGATGATCTCGAGGCAACCGCCGCAGTCCTTGCCGATTGCCTCGAACTGGGCCTTCACCCAGCGCCGCGCCGCGCCGATGCCGCGCGTCCGGGATTTCGTTTCCGACATCGTGTGCCGCGTACCAAACGCAGCAAGCCGCGCGTCATCACTGCGCAGCCGGGCCATGTCGACGGCGCCCGCGATACGGCTCAGCACCGGATGTTCCTGCGTCGGCACCGCGGCCGGGGCCGCCAACGTCACAGCGGGCGCAAACACGGCGGCAATCATCCACCCCTTGCGAATGGACATGGGCTGCCTCCTTTCAAGATTTTCGAATGGCCGCACGCTGGTTACCGGGGCGAGCCGCTCTTGCCGGCCGGGGGCTTTGCGGAGGGGCCGTTCAGCGCGTGTCCGTTGATCGTCAACACCCCTTCGCGGTAGGTGATATCGCTCTGGTAACGGCCGGGGTTTTCCGGTTTCAGCAACCCTTCCTTGAGCCACTCGTCGAGCACCATGCCGACCTTCTGCTGCGCCTGTTCACCGCCCAGCACATACTTGCTGAATGAATCCACCAGCTTGCGGTCGAAATCCAGGTTCGCCTGCACATTGACCCGATCGACCAGCGTCGCGGGAACCGGCGTCGACGTTGCCGCGGCCGGGGCAGGCTGGTCCAGCGTAACCCTGGCATCGGCATTCAGGCGCCCGTCGGGCGCATCGAGCTCCAGGCTGACGTGCGCCTGCGCGGAGCCGAATGCCCGATCCAGCAGGGGCATCATCCCGTCGAACCCGGCGGACGGGTCTCCGGCATCGGCAGTCTGCTTGCGCATCTGCTCGAGCAATCTGCGCATCGCGCCCGCATCGATGCGCAGGAGGGATTCGCTGATATCCAGGCGCGAGAACGGCCAGCCCTTGATCGTGCCCCCTTGCTGGGCCACGACGCCCGAACTGTTGAGCCAGCGGCCGTCCTGGGTTTCCGCCAGCGACGTGTGCCCGCTGCCTTGCTTGAGGAACACCGTGCGCTTGCCGTTGATGTTGAAGTTTCCGCCCTTGAAGAGCGAACGCCCCTGGCCGACCCAGAAATCGTGCGCCGCGAGCTTTCGCGTGCCCGAAAACGTCAAACCCTTGATCTCGCCGTCGTACGTGTCGCCCGTGCTGACATTCCGGGCCTGGTAGTGCACGGGCCCGAGGTTGAGGTGATACCGCATGTGCGTGTAGGCCCCATCCCCCTCCACCCGCAGGTGCAGGCCTTCCCAGGTCACGCCGAACACGCCCACGGAATAGCGGCCCGGCGGCACCGTGATCGTCGCATGCCGGGAGCCGTCGAAATAGGTCGTGGAATAGAGCTGGGGCTTGAAAATGCCGAGAATCGACATCGGCGGGAGCTTGTCCCCGCGGAACTCGGCCGTGTACAACACCGGCATGAAACTGATATGCCCCTGGGCGAAAGCCGCCAGGGCAATCGGCCCATGGTTGATGTGCATCTTGAATTCCGGCGTGCCCCGGCTACCGAGCAGAAGGCCCCATATCCGCGAGCCCCGCGCGCTCATCCCCGCCAGGGGCCTGACCGACAGCGTTACCTCGGAACTGTAGAAGCCGCGATGATAGCTGTCGACCTTGACCACGAACCCGGAGTTCTGCGCATCGAAATCGGCGACCAGCGCCTTGAAATGACTTTCCGCCGCCCGCCCCACGAAATAGGGCGCCACGAACGCTGCCCCAACGACCAGGACGATCGCGGCAAAAATCGTTTTCAACAGGCGGCGTTTCATGCGCTTCTCCCTTTCAATCCCTTGCAAAGCCATGAGGCTGGATCGTCACTATAGCCCCACCAGGGCGGCAGCTCCAAGGAGCGGTGTAGAATCGAGTAGAAGTCAAAGCCGAGGACACGATGTCCGCAAACGCCCCCAGCGACCGGCACGGCATCCACGCCATCGACACCGGCTATGTGCGCGATAAGCTCGATGCCAGCCATCTGATCGAGCGCGACGGGCACGCGGCGTTTGTCGACTGCGGCGCCAACAGCTCCGTCCCGCGGCTCATGGCCGCCCTGGGCGAGCACGGCATCGAGCCCGCGGCAGTGGATTACCTGCTGCTGACCCATATCCACCTGGATCATGCCGGGGGCGCCGGCACCCTGATCGGCAAGCTCCCGAACGCCACCGTCGTCGTGCATCCGCGCGGCGCGGCGCACCTGAGCGAACCCGCGAAACTGGAGGCCGGCACTCGCGCGACTTACGGCGACGCGGTCTACGAAAAGCTTTACGGTGAGCTGGTGCCGGTACCCGCCGAGCGGATTCATGCCGCCGGGGACAATGAAGCCATCCGCCTGGGCGGCAGCCGCCTGCGCTGCCTGCACACGCCGGGCCACGCCCTGCATCACATCGCCTACTACGACGAGGATGCGCGCGCGGTGTTCACCGGCGACATATTCGGCATTTCCTACCGGGTCTTCGATAACCCGGCGGGAGAGCCGTTCATATTCCCCACGACCACGCCCACCCAGTTCGATCCCGGCCAGATGCACGCCTCGATCGAGCGCATCGTGGCGCTCGAGCCGGAAGCCGCCTATCTCACCCATTACAGCCGGGTCGGCAACGTAGGCCGCCTGGCCGCAACCCTGCATCGAGACGTGGATGAATTCGTGGCGATCGCCGAGGCGCATGCCGACGAACCCGACGCGGAAGAGAACATCCGCCATGCCCTGCACGACTACCTCGCCCGCAGGCTCGAAGAGCACGGTGCGCAAATCACGCCGCGCGAGCGCGAAACCTGGCTCGCGATGGATCTCAACCTCGACGCGGCCGGGCTCGTCGCCTGGATGGAACGCAGGAAGCGCAAATCATGACCCCTTTTAAGGCCTGGCGCGTTCACCAGAAGGACGAGCTCATAGAAGCCCGCTACGAAACCCTCGAACTCGATGACCTCGGCCCGGGCACGGTCACCATCGAGGCCGAATACTCGAGCCTCAACTACAAGGACGCACTTGCCCTCACCGGCAAGGGCAAGATCATGCGCAAGTTCCCGCTGGTCGCCGGCATCGATGTCGCCGGGCGGGTGGCCGACACCGACGACCCGAGGTTTTCGGGCGGCGATCCCGTCCTGGTCACCGGCTGCGGGATTGGCGAGATCACCGACGGCGGCCTCTCCGAATACGTGCGCGTCGCTGCCGAACACGTCATTCCGATTCCGGAAGGGCTCACCCCGCGCACCGCCATGCAGCTGGGCACGGCAGGATTCACGGTCGGTCTCGCCCTGGAGCGCCTGGAGCTGAACGGCCAGCACCCCGGGACAGGTCCCATTGCCGTGACCGGCGCGAGCGGCGGAGTCGGCGCCCTGGCCGTGACGATCCTGGCGCAGCTCGGTTACCACGTTGTCGCCTTCACCAACAAGTCCGAGGCCCATGATTGGCTGCGTGAACTGGGTGCCGCGGAAATCCTCGACACGAGCCGGGAAAAATTCGGTGAGCGCGCCCTGGAAAGCGCCCGCTTCGCGGGGGCCATCGACACCGTGGGCGGCGACCTGCTGGCGCGGCTGCTGACCGTCATCGACTGGTGGGGAAACGTGGCGTCAATCGGCAACGCGAGCGGGGCCAGCTTCACCACCACGGTCTACCCCTTCATCCTGCGCGGCATCAGCCTGCTCGGCATCAATTCCATGGCCACGCCGCGGCCATTGCGCGAGACCGTATGGCGGCGCCTGTCCACGGATCTGCGCCCGGCCAGGCTCGACAAGATCACGACCCGGGAGATTGCCCTGGAAGACGTGATGGGCGCCGCCGAGGCTCTGATCGCCGGGCACGGTCCGTTGGGACGCACACTGATCAGGATTCGTTAGCCAGACACAAGAAAAGGAGTCGTGTCATGACCCGCCAGGTCCATGTACTGGAAATCGGCGCGGTACGCCGTGAACTGCCGCTTTTCGAAGTCAAGCCGGGACTCTCCATCGCCGTGCTCAATATCCTCGGCGACGTGGAACTCGTGGAAACGGCGGCCGCGGCCCTCGCCATCCGCCTGGAACCGCTGCGCCCGGCGGCCCTGGTCACGCCGGAGGCCAAGTCCATCCCCCTGGTCTATGCACTCGCGGCACGATTGGCGCTGCCTTACGTCGTGCTGCGCAAAAGCTACAAGTCCTACATGGGAGACGCCCTGTCGGTCAGCACCCAATCCATCACGACCGGCACCCAGCAAAGCCTTTACCTCGACGAGAAAGACCGCGCGCTCATCGGCGACACCCCCGTGGCGCTGATTGACGACGTCATCAGCACGGGCTCTACCCTGCGCGCGATGCAATCACTGATGCAACGCGCCAGCGCCGATGTCGTCGCGGAAGCCGCAATCTGCACCGAGGGGACACCGGGGGACTGGCCGGACGTGATCGCGCTCGGGCATCTGCCGGTGTTCACGCAAACGACATGAGCAACACGCTGGACACAGAACTGGCTGCACGCCTGGCCGGCATGGCGCTGGACTCGATCCGGCGAGAGTATCCGAACCACGTCTCGCACTGGCTCAACGACGATACGGATGCGCGCACGCCGCGCGAATTGCATCCAGCCTTCTTCGGCTGTCTCGACTGGCATTCGGCGGTACACAACCACTGGCTACTCGCGCGCCTGCTCAGCCGCTTCCCCGAGGCCGGCTTTGCGCGTCCCGCCCAAGCTTTGCTGGAGGAACAGCTGACAGCCCGCAATATCGCGGGGGAATGCGAATACCTGGCCACCCCGGGGCGCCAGGGGTTCGAGCGCCCCTACGGGTGGGCCTGGCTGCTGGCGCTCGATGCTGAACTCGCGCCCTGGCCCGCACTGCGCAGCACCCTCGGCCCGCTGGTGGGGCTGATCGCGGAATGGATCGGGCCCTGGCTCGGCGCCTTGCCTTACCCGGTGCGCGCGGGCGAACATTCGAACACGGCATTCGGGCTCGCATTGATGCTCGACTGGGCGCGGGAATCGGGCAATCGGACCGTAGAAGAGGAGATTACCGATGCGGCAGGGCGATTCTATGGCGAGGACCGCGGCGCCTCTTTTGCCTGGGAGCCCTCGGGACATGACTTTATCTCGCCGGTGCTGGCGGAGGCCGACGTCATGTCGCGCGTGCTCGCGCCTGACAAGTTCGGCGACTGGCTGGAACGCTTCCTGCCCGCCATTCCCGCGGAAGGGAATGGCTGGCTCACGCCGGCCGTCATGCCCGAATCGACGGATTACAAACTGGCCCACCTGCCCGGGGTCAACCTCAGCCGCAGCTGGATGCTGGAGACGATCTGCAGCCGCCTGCCCGAAACGGACCCGCGACGGGCAGTACTGGCCGCGGCGGCGCAAACCCATGTGGAGGCAGGCCTGAGCGCCGTGCTACGCGCCGATTACGGTGCCAGTCACTGGCTGCCCACGTTCGCGGTCCGTGCGCTGACCTAAAAAAAGCCCCGGGAGGCGCTATCCGCCTCCCGGGGCATTAAAGGGCCTACCGGGCACCCCCATTGCCGGACCCGGCCTCCGGGGGAGGCGGCGGGGCACCCGGAGGCCCCCGGCGATCCATCCGCTTCATGTGGTAACGGTGCTTCATGAAGCTGTGCCGGCTATCCGCCAGATGGGTATCGAAGACCGCACGCTGCACGGGCGTCAACTGATCGTAGAACGTCTTGACGACCTGGGCCAGTTCCCGGGCCTTGCGCGCATGTTCCTCGGCATTTTTCGCCCTCTCCTCGAAGAACTGCGGCGCCGGCACCAGCTGTCCGGCCCTGGCGGTCTTCATCTTCTTGCCCACCCGCGCCGAGCGCATCGACTCCAGGGCGCCGGTGAACTTGCTCCAGGCAGGCTCCTGGGCCGCCGTCAGCTTGAGCTGCGCCTTCAATTGCGCCAGACGCTCCTGGTGCCTGGCCTGCCATTGCACCCGGTTCTGCATGGCGCCGGGCTGCGGCGCCGATTGGGCAAAGGCCGCACCGCCGGCCAGCAGGGCCAACGCGGCCAGGCTCGTGAGTATCGGCTTGTTCATGACTTCTACCTCGCTTGCACGTATTGAATAAAGGACGGTCGCTCCGTCGAGGCTCATTGCACCAAGACGATGTAAGCCGGATGTGTCCGGAATACGGGTTTTTGTAGTGCGATGATTACACCGTGCCTTTGGCAACACTGTGTTACAAATTCATTCGCCCTCCCGCCGTGTTTTCGCGTATAAAACAACCATGAGCGATACCGATCACATACTCGTGGTGGACGACGACCGGGAAATCCGGCGCCTGCTGGGTGATTACCTGGCGCGCAACGGGTACCGGGTATCGACCGCGGCTGACGGCAACGAAATGCGCCGCGTCCTGGCGCATTCGGCGCCCGACCTCGTGGTGCTCGATATCATGCTGCCCGGCACGGACGGACTCGAACTGTGCCGTGAATTGCGTTCGCAACGCGCCACCCCGGTCATCATGCTCACCGCGCGCGACGAGGAAATGGATCGCGTCGTCGGGCTGGAGATGGGCGCGGACGATTACCTGGCCAAGCCCTTCAACCCCCGGGAACTGCTCGCCCGCATCAAGAGTGTGCTGCGCCGCACGCGCGCCCTGCCCCCGAACCTGCGCCAGAGCAAGCAGGGAGCCGTACGCTACCGCTTCAGCGGCTGGACACTGGACACCGCCAGCCACCAGCTCACGGCGCCGGACGGCGTATTGGTCGCCCTCAGCGGCGCCGAATACCGCCTGCTGCTGACATTTGTCGAGCACGCCGGCGCCGTGCTTTCGCGCGACCAGCTACTGGACCTCACGCGCGGGCGTGAAGCTGCCCCCTTCGACCGCAGCATCGACGTCCAGGTCAGCCGCCTGCGCCAGAAACTGCGTGACGATGCGCGCCAGCCCCGGGTCATCTGCACGCTTCGGAGCGAGGGCTACGTGCTCGCTTCCGAGGTCGAGACGCTTTAAGCCGCATGCGCGCACGTTTTTTTCCACGTTCCCTTTTCGGCAGGTTGGCACTGGTCCTGACGGTCGGCCTGACGGTTGCCTTGGTGGGCTCGGCGGCCATCAACCTGCGCGAACGCCATCACCTGCTCGAACACGCCGGCGCGGAACGCTTCGCCCAGCGCATCGCGACCACCGCCGGCCTGATCGACCGCCTCGCCCCACCCGACCGGCGGGAGTTGGTCCGCGTAATGAGCACCCCGCGCTCGAGCCTGGCCATTTCGCCCACGCCGGGCCTGAAGCCGGCGAATGCGCCTCTGCCCCCGCACCTGGTGCGTTTCGAAAAAGCGTTGTCCCAGCAGCTCGAACCCGAATACCCGGTACAGGTCTCCGCCCGCAAGGCGGAGCATGGCGCGCGGGGAATGATCCAGATGGCTATCCGGCTGCACGACGGCAACTGGCTCACCATCACCGACCGGCGGCCGCCGCATCCGCTGACACGCCAGCCTTACACCCTGCTCGCGCAACTCGGGGTATTGCTCCTGGTGGCTCTGCTGCTATCCCTGCTCGCGGTTACCTGGGTCACCCGGCCGCTGGCCATGCTCGCCAACGCCGCCCGCGCCCTGGGTCGCGACATCCGCCGCCCGCCGCTGCCCGAAACCGGTCCGACCGAAGTCCGGCGCGCGGCCGCCGCCTTCAACCTGATGCAGAAGCGCCTGCTGGAATTCATGAGCAGCCGCCTGCGCACGCTGACCGCCATTTCGCATGACCTGAAAACGCCCGTGACCCGCTTGCGGCTGCGCGCGGAAATGCTCGACGACCCCCAACTGCGCGAGGACTTCAACCGCGACCTCAACGAGATGGACGCCATGCTCAGCGCCACGCTGGCCTACATGCGTGGCGAGGCGGAACGCGAGCAACTGCAATCACTGGATATCAACGCCCTGCTCGAAAGCATGGCCTCCGACGCGCAGGCCCTGGGCCAGGACGTCACCCTGACCGGGCGGGCCTCGGCGCCCTACCCGGCCCGCCCGCGGGCCTTGCGCCGGGCGCTCGACAACCTGGTGCAGAACGCGTTGCGCTATGGCGGCAGCGCTGAAATCCAGATCAATGAACGCCCGCGTTCACTGGATATCCACGTGATGGACCGCGGTCCCGGCATCCCCACGGCGGAACTCGAACAGGTCTTCGAACCCTTCTACCGCACGGAGCGTTCACGCAACCGCGCCACCGGGGGCACCGGCCTGGGACTTTCGATCGCCCGCGACGTGGCTCTCAGCCATGGCGGCACCCTGCACCTGGCCAACCGCGCCGGCGGCGGACTGGAAGCGGTCCTGACTTTGCCGCGATAGGCCCGGGCCATCGTTCCGGTTTCCGGGGCGTCCTGGCTAGGAGCCTTCCCTGTTCAATCGCCGCCGCTGCCGGGCACGAGTCCAGAGCCAGGCCACGATCACGACGATGCACAACAAGATGACACCCACGACCAGCCAGGCCGTGATGTGCTCGTACTGCCTGAGCCACTGCTTGAGCCCCTGTCCCAGGTAGAAGCTGCCGAACCCCCACATCAAGACCCACATGGCGGCGCCGATGCTGTTGAAGAGCAGGAAGCGGCGAAAGCTCATCTTGGCTGACCCTGCGATAAGGCCGTTGATCTGGCGGGCCACGTCGAAGAAGCGGGCGAGGAACACGAACCAGCCGCCGTGGCGGTTGAACCGCTCGAAGATCCTTTCCATCCGCTCCTGCGAAACCCCGAAGCGGCGGGCATAGCGGAACAGCAGGCGATGGCCGCCGCGGTGGCCGATGAAATAGCCGATGTTGTCCCCGATGACCGCCGCCGCGAAGGCGACCAGCATCACGAGCCAGAGCTTGAGGTTGCCGGTCGCGGCAAACAGGGCCGCAGTGATCAGGAGTGTCTGTCCGGGCGCGGGAATGCCGAAGCTTTCGACGAAGATGACCAGGAAAAGGATGGGGTAGCCATATTGGCTCAGGTAACCCTCGATGGTGTGAACGAACCCCCCCATGCCTCCATCCCGTATCTGATAGTATTTATGCTATCAGACTACGCTCTGAACACTGTCCCGAACCCAACTTCAAACCGCCCCCCGGACGGGGCAGACCCGAGGTATGATCGATGACCGACTTCCGCGAAGAAACCGATAGCCTGGGCCCGGTCCAGGTGCCCGCCGACAAACTGTGGGGCGCCCAGACGCAGCGTTCGCTCGAGCACTTCAGCATCGGCCGCGACCTCATCCCGCGGGAGATGATCCATGCCTACGCCATCCTCAAGAAGGCCGCCGCCCACGCCAACCACGCGGGCAAGCGCCTGGACGACCAGCGCTTCGAGCTGATCACACGAGTCTGTGACGAGATCCTCGCCGGCGAGCACGTCGACATGTTTCCGTTGCATGTATGGATGACGGGCAGCGGCACCCAGTTCAACATGAACGTGAACGAGGTCATTTCCAACCGCTGCTGCCAGATCGAGGGCACGCCGCTCGGCTCCAAGAAGCCGGTGCACCCGAACGACCACGTCAACATGTCGCAGTCCTCCAACGACACCTTCCCCACCGCGATGTACATCGCCACGGCCGTGGGCGCCAACGAAAACCTGCTGCCCGCCGTGCACGACCTTGCCAAGGCGATCGCGGCCAAAGCCGAGGAGTGGAAGGACATCGTCAAGATCGGGCGCACGCACATGCAGGACGCCACCCCGCTCACCCTGGGCCAGGAGTTCTCCGGTTACGCGGAAATGCTCGAGGAAGACATCGCCCGCATCGAGGCCGCGCTGGGCGACGTGTACAAGCTGGCCTTGGGCGGCACCGCCGTGGGCACCGGCATCAATGCGCCGGCCGACTTCGCCGGCGCCGCGGCGAAGCAGATCGCCAGCCTCACCGGACTGCCTTTCGTCAGCGCCCCGAACAAGTTCGCGGTACAGGGCGCGCATGATGCCCTGGTGCATTTCTCGGGAGCGCTCAAGACACTCGCCGTGTCGCTGTACAAGATCGCGAACGACATCCGCCTGCTCTCCTGCGGCCCGCGTGCCGGCTTGCATGAATTGCTGATCCCGGAAAACGAGCCGGGCTCCTCGATCATGCCCGGCAAGGTCAACCCGACCCAGACCGAGGCGCTCGCCATGCTCGCCGTGCAGGTCATGGCCAACGACGTGGCCGTGACTTTCGGCGGCGCCGGCGGACTGCTGGAGATGAACGTCTACAAGCCGTTGATGATCGCCAACATCACGGAATCCATCTCCATCCTCGGCGACGGCTGCACCAACTTCCGCAAGTACCTGATCGAGGGCGCGGAACCCAACCGCAAGAAGATCGAGGAATACGTCGAGCGATCGCTGATGCTGGTGACGGCCCTGTCGCCCGAAATCGGCTACGACAAGGCGTCCGAAATCGCCCATTACGCGGCCGATCACGACACCACGCTGAAGGAAGCCGCGCTCAAGCTCGGCTATGTCAGCGAGCAGGAGTTCGATCGCATCGTCGACCCCGCCAAGATGGTTCACCCCAACTGACATCAAGGGCGGAGGCCCTGCTTGTGCATAAAGGAGCATATCGGTCATGACTATCAACAAGCACGGCATGGAGTTGCTTCAGGATCCCGCCCTCAACAAGTCCACCGCCTTCACCGAGGCCGAACGCGAGAAGCTCGGCCTCGTCGGCCTGATCCCGGAAGTCACCGAAACCGAGGACATCCAGCTGCAGCGCGTCATGATGCAGCTCGGCCACAAGCACTCGCCCATCGACCAGTACATCTACCTCGCGGCCCTGCTCGACCACGACGAGACCCTGTTCTACCGCACGCTCATGTCGGACCCGGCGCGCTTCCTGCCGATCGTGTACGACCCGACCATCGGCGAGGCTTGCCTCAAGTACGGCCACGTCCTGCGCCAGCCGCGCGGCATGTACCTCTCGATCCGCCGCAAGGGCCACGTGCGCGAAATCCTGCGCAACTGGCCGGTCAAGGACGTGCGCGTCATCTGTGTGACCGATGGCGGCCGCATCCTCGGCCTCGGCGACCTCGGGGCCAACGGCATGGGCATCCCGATCGGCAAGCTGCAGCTCTACACCGCCGCCGCGGGCGTGCCGCCGCAGCACCTGCTGCCGATGTACATCGACGCCGGCACCAACAATGAGCAGCTGCTGCACGATCCGCTCTACCTCGGCATCCGCCAGCCGCGTCCTTCCACCGAGGAGCTCTATGCCTTCGTGGACGAATTCATGGAGGCCGTGCAGGAAGTCTTCCCCGGCTGCTGCGTGCACTTCGAGGACTGGACCGGGGTGGACGCCGTGCACCTGCTGGAGCGCTACCGTGACAAGTACTGCGTATACAACGACGACGTGCAGGGCACAGCCGGGATCACGCTCGCCGGCATGATCAATGCGGCCCGCATCAAGGGCACCCGGCTCAAGGACGAGAAATACCTCTTCCTCGGCGCCGGCTCGGCGGGTATCGGGCTGGCCAACCTGCTCTGCTCGGCGCTGGTCCAGGAAGGCATGACGCTCGAGGAAGCGCGATCGCGCGTATACATGTTCGACGTCAACGGCCTGCTCGAGTCGACGCGCACCGGCCTGGTGGACTTCCAGTTGCCCTATGCCCACGAGCACGCGCCGACGCGCAACTTCGTGGAAGCGATCAAGGACATTCGCCCGACCACGATCATCGGCGTAAGCACCATCGGCGGCGCCTTCACCAGGAAGGTGGTCGAGGCGATGAGCGATATCAACGAGCGTCCGGTCATCCTCGCCCTGTCGAATCCGACCGAGCACGCCGAGTGCACCGCCGAGCAGGCCTACCAGTGGTCGAACGGCCGGGCGATCTTCGCCGCCGGCGTCCAGTTCCCGCCCGTGCACTTCCAGAAGCAGACCTTCCTGCCGGGCCAGGCCAACAACTTCTATATCTTCCCCGCGGTAGGCATGGCCATCGTCGCCGCCAAGGCCACGCGCGTGACGAACGAGATGTTCATCGAGGCCGCCCGCGCCGTCGCCGACCAGGTCACCGACGACCAACGCAAGCAGGGCCTGCTCTACCCGCTGCAGTCGAACATCCTGGAAATCGAAATCAAGACCGCCGCCCGGGTTGCGAAGCTCGTATTCGACTCCGGCCTGGCGGACGTGAAACGCCCGGATGACATGGAGGCCTTCATCCGCAGCCATGTCTACGAGCCGGAGTACAAATCGCTCGCCTGAGCCTGCGACTTGCCTGAAAACCAAGAGGGCCCTTGCGGGCCCTCTTTTTATTGGATTGGTTTCGGACTCAGTGCTTCAGCGCACTGTTGTAGAACGCATCCAGATCCTTCTGCAGCTTCTTCAGTGCCGACGTGCGGATGTAGAGCATGTGCCCATCGTGGTAGAAGTGGATGCTGATGTTCTTCTGCAGCGACGGCGCGAGCCCCATGTGGTTCAGTTCGTATTGCGTCTTGAAGAACGGTGTGGCCAGGTCGAAGTAGCCGTTGCCCGAGAACACCTTCAGGTGCGGGTTCTGGGTCATCGCCTCGCGCAGGTCCGGCAGCGTATCGGGCACAGGATACTCGTGCCCGTCGATTCGGTGGTGCCAGTCCCAGGCCTGGTTGACCTTGTAACTGAGGAAGGTGTACTTGGCGTCGTCCTTGTACTTGAGGTCGTTGAGCAGGTAATTGTGGAACGCCGCGACCATCGCCGGGAACATGGCGGTGCCGGACGGATCGTAGCCCGGGTACTCGCCGGCCGAATCGTAATCGATGCCCTCGTAACGCGCATCATAGCGGCCCACCGTACGGGCGTCGCCACGCATGAGCTGCTTCATGAACCGCCCCGGGGCGATGCGCAGCCTGGTTTCCTTCAGGTAGGTTTCGCTCAGGCCGGTGTACTCATGCAGCTTCGCCACCACGGCGTTTTCCTGTGCTGTGGAAATGCTGTCGCCTGCCATCAGCGCCTGGGCATACTGGCCCAGTGCGAATTCGCGCACCTTCTGCACGAAAGCCGGCAGATCCGCGGGCTTGTTGGGCAACTTGTCGTGATACCAGGCGATCGCTGCGTAACTCGGCAGGTAAAGTTCATAGGACAAGTCGTTCGAACCGGGCGGCTGGAACCAGAACTCGTCGTTGAAATTCAGGATGCTGGAGAGCAGTATCACGCCATTGAGCGCGACACCCTGGTTCTGCAGCCAGTCGGAGAGCATTGCGCAGCGCGGCGTTCCATAACTCTCGCCGAGGATGAACTTGGGCGAATTCCAGCGGTTATTGTTCTGCAGGTAATCCTCGATGAAGTTGCCGAAGGCCTTCACATCCGGGTCCACGCCGTAGAAATCCTTGGGCTTGGACTTGCCCATGAGCCGGCTGAAGCCGGTGCCCACCGCGTCGACGAACACCAGGTCGGTCTTGTCGAGGAGACTATACGGGTTTTTCATGAGCGTATAGGGCGCGGGTGGCGTCGCCTTGGGGTCGGAGGTCTCCACGCGCATGGGACCGAAGCCGCCCAGGTTAACCAGCACCGAGGAACCGCCCGGGCCACCGTTCCAACCGAAGGTGACCGGGCGGGTACGTGGCCGCTCGCCGTCCTTGGTATAGGCGATATAGAACATGCGCGCCGTCGGCTGGCCCTTGCCGTCCTTGAGTTCGATGGTGCCGGCCGTGGCCGTATAACGGATCGTGTGCCCGTTGATTCGCACGCTGCCATGGGTGACCGAGTTCGGCGGCGCGGGATTTCCAGCCCCGGCGCTTTGCTTGTCGTGGCCGCCCGCATAGGCCGCCGAGGCAAACGGCATGGCCAGCGCGGCGGCGAACAGGGGAATGGCTATTCTTTTCAAGTTTAGTCTCCTTGCTGTGAACAACGAAAAAATGGCGGCCCGATCGGGGGCAGTACCGCCACTCGGCTGCAAAACGCAGCCTTGAGGGAGTCCGTCGGCAGATGGGTCGCATCCGCGTGCCATCACATGGCGACTTGCACGGCCTCCACGACTTCGCGTGCATGTGCACGCGCCTTCGCAATACTTTCCGCGCGCGCGAGGCCCACGCCCATGCGCCGGCGGCCATGGACCTCGGGCTTGCCGAACAGGCGCAGTGCCGTGTCGTTATGCGCGAGCGCCTTGTCCAGGTTGGAAAAAATCACCGAACGGGATTCACCCTCGACCAGCAGGGCACAGGACGCGGACGGTCCCAACTGGCGGATGGAGGGCACCGGCAGGCCGAGCACCGCCCGCACGTGCAGGGCGAACTCGGACAGGTCCTGTGACATCAGCGTGACCAGGCCGGTATCGTGCGGGCGCGGCGATACCTCGCTGAACCACACGTCATCGCCCTTGACGAAAAACTCCACGCCGAAAACGCCGTGGCCGCCGAGATCGTCGGTCAGTACGCGGGCCATTTGCCGGGCTCGTGCCAATGCCTTGTCGCTCATCGGGTGCGGCTGCCAGGACTCACGGTAGTCGCCGTGCTCCTGGCGGTGGCCGATCGGTTCGCAGAAGCTGGTCCCACCGGCATGGCGCACGGTCAGCAAGGTGATCTCGTACTCGAAATCGACAAAGCCTTCCACGATGACACGGCCACCGCCGGCACGTCCGCCTTCCTGTGCGTAATGCCAGGCGGGAATCGCGTCCGCCGGGGAATGAATGATGCTCTGGCCCTTGCCCGAAGAGCTCATGATCGGCTTGACCACGCAGGGCAGCCCGAGCTCCGAAATGGCCCGATGATACTGGTCCTCGTCGTCGGCGAACCGGAAGGGCGATACCTTGAGGCCGAGCTTTTCCGCCGCGAGGCGCCGGATGCCCTCGCGATCCATGGTCAGGCGCGCGGCCCGGGCCGTGGGGATGACGACCTGCCCTTCCGCCTCCAGCCGTTCCAGCTCCGCCGTTGCGATCGCCTCGATCTCGGGCACGACGTAATGGGGCTTTTCCTGTTCGACCAGGCGCCGTATGGCCGCCCCGTTGAGCATGTCGATCACGTGACTGCGGTGCGCTACCTGCATCGCGGGCGCGTTGGCATAGCGGTCGACGGCGATGATTTCGACACCCAGCCGCTGGGCCTCGAGCGCGACCTCCTTGCCCAGTTCCCCCGAACCCAGGAGCATGATGCGAGTCGCTCCCTCCGTCAAAGGCGTGCCAATGCTGACCATGCCTGCTGCCCCCTCTACGGGTCGTTATCCCTATGCCTGAAGGTTAATTCGATCCGCCGCCCTCGGCGTGCAAGTGGCCCTCGCGACGGGCCCGGACGAGAATGCCCAGGTAGTAGGCCACATAGTAACCGAGCACCAGGAACAGGATTCCGTGCAATATCGGCTGCGGGGTGAAGGCGACGGAATGGGCGGCGGCCGCGCCCTGAGCCGAGGCCTCCTCCACCTGCTTCCGGATCTGCGGGAACATGACGAAGTATTCGTACACGAAGCGGGCGAGGAGCAACGCGATCAGGCCGATGCCGAGATACAGATTGGGCACGTACCAGACGCCGTCTTCGTCCCGTCCCATCTGCGTGAAGCGCAAGGCTATCAGCGCCACGATCAAGCCGACGGCGAAACCGCCGGCCGCACTGCCGTATTCGAGCACAGGGTCGATGCGGTGGGCGTATGTCACCAGCAACAACACACCGACTGCGGCGAAGATGATCACCCGGATGGTCAGGCGGCGCTCGTGGAAACGCTGGTGCCCGATCAGCCGCTTGCCGCGGCGATAAAGCACGAATGCGAGGAGGGCAACGACGGCGACGATCGCGGCCCAACTGTAATGTCCGACGGCGGGGGTCATTGGATCTCCTTCTCACCGGGGCGATGACCGCACATGATACAGAGTGCGAGGCCGCGGATGTAAAAACGAGGGGCCCCGCGGGGCTCCTCTTCTTGTGGCAAGCCGCTTAGTGGCTTTTCGAGTTGCTCTCGATGAACTTCGCCGCGGCATCATGCAGCCCCTTGTGTGCCTTGGGGTTCAGGTAAACCATGTGGCCCGAGGCAAAAAAGTGGTAGCTGATATTTTTCTGCAGCTTGGCCGGGATCGGCAACTGGTGCATTTCGTACTCGGCGCCATAGAACGGCGTGCCGAGGTCGAAGTAGCCACCAGCGAGCATGATCTTCAGGTTGGGGTTGTGGATCATGGCCGAGGCGAGGTCCGGCATCACATTCGGCGTGAACGGCAGCGGGAACGGCGCGCCCGGCGGCTGGTGCTTGAACTGCCACATCGGGAACACGTTGATCTGCGGCTTGTAGGTCATGCCCTGGCCGAACTTGAGTGTGTTGCGGACATACCCGTTGAACATCGATACCGTCGGCGAGCTGATTGCGGAATTCAACGGATCATAATCGGCGCTCTCGCCCAGCGGGTCCATCGTCGGGCCACTGTAACGCGAGTCCAGGCGCCCGGTCACCTCGTCGCTGCCGCCCAGCAATTCATGGGCGAACTGGCCACCGGTCACCTTGAGGCCGGCCTTGAGGATGTAGGCCACCGGCAGCCCGGTATACATGTGCATCTGCTCGGCCACCTTCTGCTTGGTGGCGCTATCCAGCTGATCCCCCTGGCGCAGCGCGTCGAGGTACGGGCCGGTCGCGAACGCCTCGACCTTCTTCAGGAAAGGCTCCAGCTCCTTGGGCTGGTTCGGCAGCTTCTTGTGATACCAGGCCGTCGCCGCATAGCTCGGCAGGCCCATGGCATAGGAGATGTTGATGCCCGGGTTGATCTGCGGGAAATCGACGGTGATCGACCAGTTCAGGATCGAGGACAGCAGAACCACGCCGTTCAAGTCGACGCTGTCATCGGTCTCGAGCATGTTCGACAGCACCGCGGAGCGAGTCGTGCCATAGCTCTCGCCGAACAGGAACTTGGGCGAGTTCCAGCGGTTGTTGTGCGTCAGGTACTGGGTGATGAACTGGGCGAAGGCGCGCGCGTCCTGGTCGATGCCGTAGACGTCCTTGGGCGTGCCCGCACCGCCCTTGTCCTTGCCGAGCACGCGGCCGAAACCGGTGCCGGGGGCGTCCACGAACACCATGTCGGTGGCGTCCAGCAGGCTGTAGTTGTTGTTCACCATCTTGTAGGGCGCCGGCGGGGTCAGCGTGCCGCTGCCCACCTCGACCAGCTTGGGCCCGAAGGCCAGCATGTGCAGCCAGATCGTCGAGGAACCCGGCCCGCCGTTGTAGAAGAACGTGATCGGGCGATCGGCGGGATTGCTCACGCCGCGCTTGACGTAAGCCACGTAGGACATGCTCGCCATCGGCTTCTGCTGCTTGTTTTTCAGGATCAGGGTGCCGGCCGTGGCGGTGTAGTTGATCCGCCTGCCTTCCACCGTGACCGCACCCGTCGTGACCGACTTCTGCGGCTGGATCGCGGCGGCTCCGGATCCTCCCTTGCTCATTTCCTGCTTGCTGGCGGCGAGGGCCGGCACGGCGGATGCCACCAGCGCCAGGGCCACCAGGTAAGTAGTTGCTCTCTTCATCGATTATCTCCCGGAAAAGGCGCGCGCCTTACTGGCCACGCCGACCGAACTGGCCCCGACAAGCCTCATGCCGCCGGGAATGAAGGCAGCACCCGAGGGGGCTGCCCGTTATTGGCGCCTTCCCGCGAAGGCGACTGTGTTTTACTGTAATAAAACACCTCTATCCCTGTCAACCTCGGTCCGGCCGCGCCCCGGCCGAAATAAAAAGGGGCCCCGAAGGGCCCCTCTGGGTAACGCCAACCCTTTGATAGATCAGTGCTTGTAATTGGCCTCGATGAACTTGGCCGCCGCGTCGTGCAGCTTCTTGTGGGACACCGGGTTCAGGTAGACCATGTGGCCCGAGTGGAAGAAATCGTAGCTGATGTTCTTCTGCAGCCTGGCCGGGATCGGCAGCTGGTGCATCTCGAACTCGGCCGCGTAGAACGGCGTGCCGAGGTCGAAGTAGCCGCCCGCGAGCAGGATCTTCATGTTCGGGTTCATCTTCATGGCCTGGGCCAGGTCGTTCATCACGTTAGGCGTGCGGGTCCGGCCGTGGTGCTTCCAGCTCCAGTGCATGGAGCCGTAGATCTCCGGGTGATAGTGCATGCCCTTGCCGAAGTCGAGGGTGTTGCGCACGTAGTCGTTGAACACCGAGACCGTCGGCGAGTCGATCGCCGAATCCAGCGGGTCGTAATAGCTCCGCTGGGACATCGGATCCATGGCCGGGCCGCTGTAGCGCGAATCCAGTCGGCCGGTGACATCGTCGTTGTCGCTCAGGAGCTCATGGGAGAACTCGCCGCCGGTCACCTTGAGGTTGGCCTTGAGGATATAGGCCACCGGCAGGCCGGTGTACATGTGCATCTGCTCGGCCACTTTCTGCTTCACCTCCGGGCTGATCATGTCGCCCTGGTTGAGGGCGGTCAGGTACTCACCCATCGCGAACGCCTCGACCTTTTTCAGGAGGGGCGCCAGCTCCTTGGGCTGGTTCGGCAGCTTCTTGTGGTACCAGGCCGTGGCGGCATAGCTCGGCAGGCCCGTGGCATAGGAAATGTTCACGCCGGGGTTGCCCTGCGGGTAGTCCACGCTCAGGTCGAAGTTGAGGATGGAGGACAGCAGCACGATGCCGTTGAGGTCCACGCTCTTGCCTTGCAGGTCACCGGAAAGCACGGCCGAGCGGGTCGTGCCATAGCTTTCGCCGAACAGGAACTTGGGCGAGTTCCAGCGGCTGTTCTGGCTGAGGAAGTTGGTGATGAAGCGGGTGAACGCCTTCGCGTCCGGCTCCAGGCCGTAGACGTCGGAAGGCTTGCCCACGCCGCCCTGGTCCTTGCCGATCACGCGGCCGAAGCCGGTGCCGGGGGCGTCCACGAATACCATGTCGGTGGCGTCGAGCAGGCTGTAGTCGTTGTTCACCAGCCGATACGGGGCGGGCGGGGTCAGCGTGCCGCTGCCCACTTTCACCATCTTCGGGCCGAAGGCCAGCATGTGCAGCCAGATCGTCGAGGAACCGGGGCCGCCGTTGTAGAAGAAGGTGATCGGGCGGTCGGCCTCGTTGCGCACGTCGCTGCGGATGTAAGCCACGTAGGACATGCTGGTGTAGGGCTTGCCCTGGCTGTTGTCGAGCACCATGAGGCCGGCAACCGCCTTGTAGCGGATGCGCTGGCCCTCGACGTCCGCCACGCCATGCGTGACCGAGGACTGTGACTGCGGCGGCTGGACGTTGGCCGCGGGCTGGGAACCACTGTGTTCATGTTCGCCGGCAACGGCCAGGGCCGGTATCGCTACCAGGGCCAGGGCAAACGTCGCCGCGCGCAGGGTGGATCTATTCACTTGCGTACTCCTGTTTTCTATCCGTCACGGCGGGGGTGCCGTGCCGGTAATCGCCGGCCGCGCGAGGGCCGGACGGGGCAGTTTTACGGCGTCATGGAGGCCATTGCGCCGATCGGATTTGTACCCTAATACAACATACGCACGGGCACAAGCGCCCTCCCCGTATGTCGCGATTGCCGGCCGGGGCGGGGCTTTTGCAACCCCGCCTCCGGCCCGGCCGTCATGTGGCGTATTAATGTTTGTCGGTCGAATGTATGAACGCCGCCACGTTGTCGTGGATTTTTTTCAGGGACGGCACATGGGCGTACACCATGTGGCCCGACTCGTAGAAGTGATACGAGATGTTGCCCGCCAGCGAACGCGGGATCGGCAAGTGCTTCATGGCATAGACCGCCGCGTAGAACGGCGTGGCCAGGTCGAAGTAGCCGGCATCGAGCTGGACCTTCAGCTTCGGGTTGTACTTCATCGCCACGGCCAGATCGGGCATCACGTTGGGCGCCATCGGCAGGGGGCCGTAAGCACCCGGCGGCTGGTGCTGCCAGTCCCACTTGTCGCCCCACAGGGCGATCTCCGGCTTGTACTGCATGTAGCCCGGCTTGAAGTCCAACGTGTTGCGGACGTAGGCGTTGAATCCCGCCACGTAGGCGGAACTGATCGCCGCCGCCTGCGGATCGTACTGGGCTTCCTGGCTCAGCGGGTCCATGGTCGGGCCGGAGAAACGCGTATCCAGCCGGCCGGTCGACTCGTCGGAATCGGCCAGCAGGTTCTTCTCGAACTCGCCGCCGTTCACGCGCAGGTTGGCCTTTATCCAATAGGCGGCGGGCAGGCCCGTGTCCTGGTGCAACTGCTCGGCTACCTGCTTTTCCTGCTGCACGGACAGGTCCGTGCCCGCATTGAGCGCATCGGCGTAGCCGTGCAGCGCGAAATGCTCGACCTGCTTCAGGAACGACTGCAGATCCTTGGGCTGGTTCGGCAGCTTGTGGTGGTACCAGGCGGTGGCCGCATACGTCGGCAGGGCCAGCTCATAGGACAGGTCCATGCCGGGGTTCATCTGCGGATTGTCGGCGTTGGAGATGTCGTAGTTCAGTGTCTGAGACAGCAGCACCACGCCGTTCAGGTCGACGTTGTCCTCGGTTTCGAGGTCGTTCGCCAGCACCGCCGAACGCATCGTGCCGTAACTCTCGCCGAACAGGTACTTCGGCGAATTCCAGCGGTTGAACTTGGTCAGGAAACGGGTGATGAACTGTGCGAAGGCGTGGCCGTCCTCGTCGACGCCCCAGTACATGCTGGGCTTGCCGACCCCGCCGTCCTTCTTGGGGATGTGGCGGCTGAAGCCCGTGCTCGGGGCATCGATAAACACCATGTCGGTCGCATCGAGCAGGCTGTAATTGTTATTGACCAGGTGGTACGGGGCGGGATTCGTGTGCGTGTGATCGGCGGTCACCACGCGATGCGGCCCGAAGGCGCCCATGTGCAGCCACACCGAGGAGGAACCCGGGCCGCCGTTATAGAAGAAAGTGACCGGGCGGTCGGCAAGGTTCCGGACGCCGCGCTTCATGTAGGCGACGTAGAACACGCTCTCGGTCGGCTGGTCCTCCTTGTTCCTGAGGATGATGGTGCCGGCGACGGCGTCATAGCCGATGCGGTGGCCTTCCACGGTCACCGTGCCGCGAGTGGTGGACTCCATCGGCCGGGCCAGGTTGGCCGCGTCAGTGTCCGCCTTCTTGTGGCTGGCGGCCAGGGCGGGTAGCGCGGGCAACGCCAGGGCAAGCGCGGCCGCGGTCAAGACAATACGTTTCATCTACGAATCTCCTTTCAACTTGAATTGAGCCGCATCGCCTATACACGGATGCGGCACGGGTATCGGTGCCCCTGCCTTCCCGGCGGGCATGGGAATCATTGCCCGGTCAACTCCTTTACCAGGTTCCCGGCGTCGTACACATGCTTCAGGCCGGCCAGGATGGCGCGGCTGTCCACGGCGACGGCGCGATTGAGCTTGCCGTTGTACCAGAACGAGCCGCCCAGGGAATGCAGGTTGCCGTCGAATATCAGGCCGACAAGCACGCCCTTGCGGTCGATTACCGGGCTGCCGGAATTGCCTCCGACGATGTCGTTGGTGGTCACGAAATTCATGGGCGTGTCGGGATCGAGCTTGCCCCTGGCTTGCACCCAGGGCTCCGCCAGCGCGAGCGGCGGGTAGCCCTTCGCCCGCCGGTAAAGCCCCTTGATGGGGGGGAACGGGGGGCCCGGCCTTCCCTGCTCCCTCCACCCCCTTGCGAACCCAAAGGGAAGGCGGTCGGTGAATTTCGCACTCGGGGAGAGGCTGGGGCCGGCAAGCGCGAAAACGGCGGGCGGCAGCTTTGCGGGAGTTGGCAGCAGGCACAGGGGCCACG